>Ga0209056_10000738_pt1 | contig 36172 bp, 39 predicted proteins | sample GraSoiAngelo_114_FD_185876 | JGI IMG/M metagenome (GOLD analysis project Ga0209056, IMG submission 185876) | Grasslands soil microbial communities from the Angelo Coastal Reserve, California, USA - 14_0903_13_40cm (SPAdes) (version 2) | ecosystem: Environmental > Terrestrial > Soil > Grasslands... | reverse complement strand
GCCTTGCTCGCGTTCTTGGCCTTGCAGGCGCGAAGGATCGCCTCATGCTCCGCGTGGAGGCGGACGCCGCCTGCGATCTCCTCGGTTTGGAACATCTTGCGCAGGCGCTCGGCGCGGTCGAAGTACGTCGAGAGCGTGCGCGCAAACTCGCGGCCGGCCTCGGGGATGAGGGTGCGGTGGAAGCGCCGGTGCGCCCGCGCCCACAACTCGGTGTTGGGGTCGGAGGCGTGCTTTCGCATCTCCTGCACGGCCTCGGCCAGCTCATTGATCCTCGCGCGGTCGAGCAGCGGCACCATGACCAGCACGCCGGCGCCCTCCATCAGCACACGAGTCCCGTACACGGTGTCGATGTCGCCGACGTCCAACGCGGTTACGCGCGTCCGCCGGCCGTGGTCGGCCTGGACGATGCCCTCGGCCTGCAGCATCTTCATCGCCTCGCGCAGAGGCGTGCGGCTCACGCCGAGGCGTTCCGCCAGCTCCACCTGCGAGACGCTGGCGCCGTTCGGTATCGCGCCGTCGAGGATCAGCCGGCGCAGATGCTCGTGGAGTGAACCGTTGCGCTTATACGGCTTGACGGCGTCGAGAGAGACGCTGGAGCGGCGGCGACGCGGCGTGGGCATTCGGGACAGTGTATGCAGTTAACAACCATGCGCCGCATCGACATCCACTGCCATCCGAACACGGCGGAGTGGTTCAACGCCATCAATCCATACGTCGAAGCGCTGCGCACCTACTGGCACCGGCCGTGGGCTCCGCTGAGCGAGCAGCAGGTTATCGACGAGCTGCGGAAGGCGGACGTGCAGGTGCTGATGGTGGCCTTCGACACCGAAACCGTCACGGGCTGCCCGCCGTGCAGCAACGACTACGTCGCGGGTCTTCGCGACCGCCATCCCGACGTCGTACTCAATGCGTGGGCGTCGGTGGATCCCTGGAAGGGCAAGGACGCGATCACGGAGGCGGAGCATGCCGTCAGCGATCTCGGTCTCATCGGCTTCCACTTCCATCCCATCTGCGGCGGTTTCTCGGTCGACGATCCGCGGCTCCGGCCGCTGTTCGAGAAGATCAACGAGCTTGGCGTGCCGGTGCTCATCGACGTCGGCACCACGGGCATGGGCGCGGGCACCCCAGGCGGTCTCGGTCGGCGGCTGAAGATGTCGCGGCCGATGCCGGCCCTGGACGACCTGGCCGCCGACTTTCCTCAGCTCAAGATCATCGCCGCGCATCCCGGCTGGCCGTGGACCGACGAGGTGCTCATGATCTGTCTCCACAAGGGCAACGTGTTCTGGGAGACGTCAGGCTGGGGTCCCGAGTACTTCCCCGAGTCGCTGAGGCGCGACATCCCGCGGCGCCTGAAGGACAAGATCATGTTCGGCAGCGACTACCCGAGCCTGACGCACAAGCGGCTCTTCGAGGGGTGGTCCAAGCTTGGCTACAGCGCCGAGGTGATGGACAGGGTGTTTCACTCGAACGCGGAGCGCATCCTCAGTCTCGAGCTGGCAAGGAGGGCGTGATGATCAGTGCGATCGGGCACGTGGCGCTGCAGGTTCCCAACCTGGATGCATCGGTCGCCTGGGCGACCACGGTCATGGGCTTGCGCGAGGTGGCGCGCGAGGGTAAGACGTCGTATCTCACCCACGGCGGCGGACACCACTCACTCATCTACATCGAGGCCGGCGAGGGTGCGGTCGACCACATCTCGCTGCAGGCGCGCGATGAGGATGCGCTGAGCGAGCTGACCGATCGCCTCGTCAAACACGGGGTGAAGACCATCGACCACCAGCGCGAGCCGGCGGTGAAGCAGTCGATCCGCTTCGAAGGTCCCGAAGGCCATGTGTTCGAGGTCTACACCGGCCTCGCGCAGGACCAACCGCGACATACCGGCCGCGGCGTACAGCCACGCAAGTTCGGCCATCCGATGCTCAAGGCCGAGCGGCCTCGCGAGACGCAGCAGTTCATCGAGCAGGTGCTCGGCTTCCGGCTCTCCGACGACGTCGGCGACGGAACGCTGCTGTTCCTGCGCTGCAACGCCGACCACCACGGCATCGGCATCACCAAGGGCGGCGAGGGGCTACACCACTACGCCTGGGAGGTCGAGAATATCGGCCAGCTCGGGCTGCTCGGCGACGTGCTGGAGAAGAACAACGGCCGGTTCCTCTGGGGGCCCGGTCGTCACGGCGCCGGAGGCAACCTGTTCACATACCACCTCGACCCCGCGGGCTGCGTGGTCGAGTACTACGCAGACCTGATCAAGATCTACGACGAGGCCAACTACCGGCCCGGCAAGTGGGAGATGTCCGACTACCGATTCGCCAACCTATGGGGTCCTGGCATACCCGGTCACGAGTTCTTCGACGCGGGCGCCAAGCTGCCGGCCGCGAGGGTCGCCGCCAAGAAGTGACGCCCTGGAGCCTCGTGTCCTACCGCACGACGTCCGGTGAGGACCGCGTCGGCGTGCTCGCCGGCGAACGTGTGGTTGAGCTGCCCGTGGCGGCATGCAGCGTGCTCGAGCTCATCGAACGCTGGGACGCGGTCGAGCCGGAGCTGAAAAAGTTCGACCCGGACTCAGCGCCGGAGGTGAAAGACGCCGCGCTCCAGTTGCCCCTTCGCTATCCGCGCAAAGTGCTTTGCTCGGGCACCAACTACTACGCCCACATGCGCGAGATGAAGGTCAGCCGCGCCGACGCCGCCCGCCCGTACTTCTTCCTCAAGCCGCCGACCACTTCGTTGATCGGCCCGGGCGAACCCATCGTCGTGCCCGCCGACCCCGCGGCAAAGGTCGACTGGGAGGCCGAGCTCGCCGTGGTGATCGGCCGCCGCGCGCGCCACGTCAGCGAGGCCGACGCGCTCGATTACGTCGCGGGCTACTCCGCTATCAACGACGTCTCGCTGCGGGGACCGCATCGCGTGCAGCATCCGATTGGCGAGCCGTTCCAGTGGGACTGGCTGGCGTCGAAAGGCGCAGACCAGTCGACGCCGCTCGGGCCGGGCATCCGGCCCGCGTTTCAGGTCGCGGATCCGCAGCGGCTGGACCTGCGCCTGTGGGTGAACGGAAACCTCAAGCAGCAGGCAAACACCTCGGACATGATCGATAACGTGGCCGCGCTCATCGCGGCCGCCAGCGCAATCCTCACGCTCGAGCCCGGCGACGTGATCGCAACCGGCACGCCTGATGGCGTCGGGTTGCCGCGCGGCGAGTTCCTGCGGCCGGGCGACGTGGTCGAGATGGAGGTCGGCGATTTCGGCCGGCTGCGCAACCCCGTGGTGAGCGAGTGAAGGCCGCGGTCATTCACGAGTTCGGCTCGGCGGACGTCCTGAAGATCGAGGACCTTCCCGCGCCGGTGGCCGAGGCCGGCGAGGTGCTCGTGCGCGTGCACGCCGTCCGCGTTGGTGGCCTGCTCGACATCGGCACGCGCGCCGGCCGCAACCCTTTCGCGCGCCTGACCTTCCCGCACGTCCTCGGCGCCGACTTCGCCGGCGAGGTGGTCGAGACGGGTGACGGCGTTACGGGTTTCAAGGCGGGCCAGCGCGTCGTGGGCGTGCCCTTCATCTCGTGCGGCGTCTGTCCCGCGTGCCAGGCCGGACGCGACGACGCGTGCCCGAAGGCGACGCTGGTCGGCGTTCACCGTCCGGGTTCGTACGCCGAGCTCGTGGCCGTGCCGGCGAAGGTACTGCGTCACATTCCGGATGGGATCGGCGATGAACAGGCGGCGGCGATGGCGGTGAGCGGCCCGGTTGCGTTCACGCAGTTCCAGGTGGCCGCATTCCGCCAAGGCGACTGGGTGCTCGTGACGTCAGCCGCCTCGGGGCTTGGCCTTGTCACCGCGCTCGTGGCGAAGGAGCTCGGTGCGCGAGTCATCGCCACCTCGCGCAAGGAGTGGAAGCGCGACATGCTCAAGGGCCACGGGCTTGATGGCGTGCTCGACACGGACAGCCCGTCCTTCGTCGATCAGGTGCGCGAGCTCAGCGGCGGCGCGGGCGTGGCGATCGCGGTCGACAACACCTCTTCCGCCGACATGTTCGCCAAGCTTTGCCTGGTGCTGGCGCCGCTGGGACGAATCGTCAGCTCCGGGGCGCTGGTCGCCGACACCGTCGCGCTCGACATCCGCTCGCTGTACCTGAAGAGCCAGTCGGTGATCGGTGTGCGCACGCACACGCAAGCAGCGCTGGACGGATTCTGGAAACTGGTCGCCACGAACGGAATGGAGACTCGGGTGGACAGGGTCTTCCGGCTTGACGAGGTCGCCGACGCGCATCGGTACGTGGAGGCGGAGAAGAACTTCGGGCGGGTGCTGCTAAAGCTGAACTGACTCGGCGAGCTGTTTGGTCAACACGTTCTTCGCGACCTTGCCGAATTTCGACAGCGGTAGGTCGTCGGTCAGCTCAAGGCGCTCGGGAAGCTTGAACTTCGCGAGCCCCTTGTCCAGGAGAAATGCGGTGAGCTCTTTGAGGGTCAGGGCTCGCCCCGGCTTGGGGATTACGAAGGCGCACATGCGCTCGCCGAGGACTGGGTCCGGCATCGGCACGCAGGCGACGTTGAGCACAGCGGGGTGCGAAAGAATGAGGTTCTCGATCTCCTCTGCGCTGATCTTCTCCCCGCCGCGGTTGATCAGGTCCTTCTTGCGCCCTTCCACGATGTAGTTGCCCGAGGGGTGCCTACGCATCAGGTCGCCGGAGCAGTAGAAGCCGTCCGGCGTGAACGTGCGCGCGTTGTACTCCGGTACGTTGTAATAGCCGCGCAGCGTGTACGGCCCGCGGACCAGCAGCTCTCCAATCTCGCCGTCCGGCACGGGGTTGCGATCCTCGTCGACGATCAGGATCTCGTCGTCGTCGCAAACCGGCCGGCCGGCGGTCTCGAACCGAACGTCCTCCGGGTCGTCGAGGCGTACGAACATCAGCAGGCCCTCGGCCATGCCGAACACCTCCTGCACGCGCGCGTTAGGAAACACGGATTCAGCACGACGCTTGACTGCGGGCTGCAGCTTCTGTCCGCCCGTGTTGATGACCCGAACCGATGACAGATCGCGCTCAGCGGCACCCGGCGTGTTGATGTAGCGGATCAGCAGCGCCGGCACGAGCTCGAGGTGCGTGATGCGCTCGCTCTCGATCAACGGGAGGACGTCATCGGCGCGCGGAGACTCCGTCAGCACCACGCGCGCACCCTTCCAGAAAAAGCCACTGATGCCCGGGCACGCGAGGGGAAAGTTGTGAGCGATCGGCAGCGCGACCAGCAGGCAGTCATCTGCGTGCACGTCGTTCACGGCGACGGCGGCCTTGGTGTTGTACACGTAATCGTTGTTGGTGCGCGGGATCAACTTGGGCACGCCGGTCGTGCCTCCCGACAGCTGTAGGATGCATGGTTCGTCGGGGTCGACCTCGACCATATCGACGAGCCGAGAATCCAGCGCCGGCTTGCTGCGCAGCAGCTCCCGAATCGTCTGGGCGCCCAGGACGGTGTGCACTCCTGGATGCGCGTCCCGAACCTGGGCGATCAGCGGGAGCGAGTCGAAGTCACCGAGCATCTCGCCGACGGCGTAGCCGGTCGCTCCCGAGAGCTCGAAGAAGGCGTTGATCTCGTTCCACCTATGGCCAGCCAGGGCCATGATTGGGATCGCGCCGAGCCGCTCTAGCGCGAAATACAGGTAGACGAACTCCGGAATGTTGGGCAGCTGCACGACCCACCGGTCGAGTGGCACGACGCCCATTTCCAGGAGGTGCCGCGCGAGGTGGTCGACCCGCTTGCCGAGCAGGGAGTAGGGGACACGCTCGCCGCCGCTGACCATCGCCACTCGGTCGCCATGCGAGGCGAACACATCCGTATAGAAGCGCCCGAGCGGGACGTCCTCCCAGTAGCCGCGCGCCCGGTAGCGGGCCGCGAACTCAGGCGGGAACGGTATGACGCCCGCCAGCCTGCTCATTCCGCGATGGTGACGGCATCGTCCTGCGCCGCCAGGTGCAGCTGCAGCCGGCCGAGCAGCGAGATGAGCAGCTCCTTCTCGTTGGCGCCGAGCACGGACGCCATCGCGCGCTCGGCCGCGAAGTGCTCCGGGAGCAGCCCGTCCAGCAGCTTCTTGCCGGCAGCAGTGATCGCGATCAGTGACATCCGGCCATCTGCGCCGCTGCGATCACGGCGCACGAGACCCTTCGCCTCGAGAGCGTCGAGGATCGCCGTCACCGCCGCCCGCGTCACCAGCAGCCGATCCGCGATCTCGTGGGGGTTAACGCCGTCAGAGGCCTGGCGCAGGATGACGAGAACGTTGAAACCCGACAGCGAGAGCCCGTGCCTGCGGAAGCGACGGGTCAGGGCGGTGATGACGAGGCTGTCCGTGCGGATGAGGTTGATCAGCACCTCGGTCGCGCGGCGATCCATCTGCGGAAACTCGCGCTGAAGCGCGGAGGAAGCTCGCACGGGAGCGTGGAGATTACGCCGCGCCATCTCGAAATATAGTACACTACTTAACTACTTTGGATACCCGCTGGACAGGGCGAAAACTCGGCTTCACGTGCCACACGGGGGACCTCTCCTGGGACGAGCTGATCGCCTGGGTGCAGGAGGCTGAACAGCTTGGCTACTCCGCGTTCTGTACCACCGAGGAGTCAGGCAAAGACGCCTTCGCTGTACTAGCCGTTCTGGCGCGGGAGACGAAGACCATCAGCCTCGGTACGGCGATCGTCAATTTCTACTCACGCACACCGACGCTGCTCGCCATGAGCGCGCGCAGCATCCACGAGCTGTCCGGCGGCCGCTTCGGCCCGTTCGGCTTGGGCGCGGGCGGCATCGGCTTCATGCAGCGGGGCCACGGCATCGTGGTCGAGAAGCCGCTTGCGCGAGCGAGGGAGACCGTGGCGATCGTCCGCGGGTTGCTGACGCAGAAGAAGTTCTCTTACGACGGGCAGTGGTTTAAGCCCAACGATTTCCATTTGCGCGAGGGACCGATCGGCGAGGCAGCGCCGCCGATCTGGCTGGCGGGCCTCGGCCCGAAGATGGTCGGCACGGCTGCCGAGGTCGCGGACGGCGTGATTGCCAACTGGCTCACCGACGAATCGCTTGCCGAGTACCGCGGCCTTATCAAGAACGGCTCCGAGTCGGCGGGCCGCGATCCCCGCGATGTCCAGATCGCCACGCTGCTCATGACCTGCGTCGACCCCACCGACGATGCCGCCGTTTTTGCGGCCCGGCGTGGAATCGCCTTTTACTGCGCTTCGGAGCACTACCTGCACATCGCCGACATCTGCGGCCTTGGGGCGGACGCTCGCAAGGTCAAGGTCGCGTGGGAGGAGCGCGCGTTCGATCGGGCGACCGAGCTGGTTTCGGATCAGCTCCTCGACAAGTTCAGCCTCGTCGGGACGCCCGAGAAGAACGCGGCTCGGATCCAGTGGCTCTTCGACAATGACGTATATCCGATCGTCTATCCGCTGCCGCGGCGCGATCGGATGGTCGAAGACCACCACAGCGTCTTGGCGCAGGCGTCACGCTGGACACATGCATTGCAGATTGCGCCAGCCGACCGGTGACTTGGCCTGACCTGCTATTCGACGTAGAGGCTACCGGAGCTACCACTGCGTCGTCCCCATCCACGCCACCGGCTTAGTGATCGCGAGCCTTAGCGAATGCTGCTTGCGAGGTCGGACCCCGCCGTGTCACAGATGTGTCGCGCATTCGCGGAACCAGCAGGACACAGGAGGACATGAGGGGACACGACGACGCGCGAAATCGAGTGCAGGAGGACACTGGAGGAACCGGCGGGACAGGGGAGGACACGACCTACGCAGGGTTCGGGACCGTGAGGCCCCGGGTTCAAATCCCGGGCCCCCGACCAATGTCATGTCGCAAGACATCGTTCACAGTTTTTCACGAAGTCGGCGGGAACTCGAGCTCCGATCACGTGCACAAGACTTCGGAAGGCCTGGGCGGCCGCTGAATTCGAAAACGACCCTGCCGACCAGGACTCGTCTAGGCCGGCGACCAGGACGCTCTCCAAGATCGGGATTTTGTCAACGGGCTGAAAGAGTGAACTATGTCCCCCGGATTCAAGTGGTGAGCGCACCAATGGCGAGCGACACATGATTGCCGCGAGCAGGAGGTGCGATGAAGCACAGAAGGTTCAACCAGTCCCAAAAGGCTGAGATCTGGGGTCGGCTGACGTCCGGGGAGTCGATACCTTCGGTGGCCAGAGCTTACGGCTGCTTTCCTAACGCCATCCGGCGGATGCAGGTCCTGACCGGAGGCGCGAAACCCAGAGCTCGAACGATTCGGCAGTGCGCCTTAAGCCTGGCCGAGCGAGAGGAGATCTCGCGAAGCCTGGCGTTGCAGTTGTCTTGTCGCGCGATTGCCGCCCGGCTCGGCCGCGCCCCATCGACGATTGCTCGGGAGCTGCGCCGGAATGGAGGCGGACACCTTTACCGCGCCCATGCGGCGCAGCGTCGCGCTCAGCGGCAGGCGCTGCGACCCAAGCCGGCGAAGCTGGGGCAATGTTTGAGGCTGCGCGAGGTGGTCGAGGCTAAGCTGGCCTTGAAGTGGTCTCCCGAGCAGATCTCGAGGTGGCTTCGAGTCGCGTTCCCGGCTGACCCCGAAATGCGCGTGTCACACGAGACGATCTACATGTCGCTGTTCGTACAAGGGCGGGGCGGGCTACGGCATGAGTTGCATCGGGCACTTCGTACCGGCCGAGCTCTTCGTAGGCCCAAGCGGTCGGTTCGAATCGGGATGGGGATGCTTCGCGAAATGGTCCTGATAAGCGAGCGGCCGCCTGAGGTCACCGACCGGGCTGTACCCGGCCACTGGGAGGGTGACCTGATCTACGGGTCGCGCAAGACGTGCGTTGGTACTTTGGTGGAGCGAACCACCCGCTACGTCATCCTCTTGAAAGTGCGGAAGAACACCGCCGAGGAAGTGCGTCGGGCGATGAGTGCGCGAATTCCGGACCTACCGCGTCAGCTACGCAGAAGCGTGACCTGGGACCAGGGCAAAGAGATGGCCGAGCATGTTCGGTTCACCGTCGACACGGGAGTACAGGTCTACTTCTGCGACCCCAACAGCCCGTGGCAGCGTGGCACCAACGAAAACACCAACGGCTTGCTCCGGCAGTATTTCCCTCGTCTCACCGATCTGTCTAGGTTCACCCAGCGTCAGCTGGACGCTGTAGCCAGGGAGCTCAACGAGCGCCCTCGACAAACCCTCGACTGGATGACACCATCACAGCGGCTCGCGGAGGTCGTTGCGCTCACCGCATGAATCCGCCCCTGAAATCACACACCGGGCCCCCGACCTACCTCTGAATTTTGCGTACGTCAGTCGAGGGCTCTCCAGTCCCGCCGCCAAAAGAAAACGGTAGATCAAAAACGGCTCGGCGCCTATAAGCTGCGGACGTCATGCGGAACGCTACTGAACAGCTACGCCGCGTGGGCGCTGCCGCGGCTCTCATGTATGGCTTTACCCTTCTGCTCGCGCTGGTCCTGATCACGCCTCCATTTCTGGGTGCTCCTGCGGATGCCCTCGAGCCATCCAATGCGGAGGCACGTGTCAGGCTGGTTGCGGGACTCAGCTGGGGAAGTCGGATGTTGCTGCAGGTCGGTTTCCCGCTCGAATTCCTGAACGTTCCGCTCTTGGTGATCGCGTTGGTGGCGCTCTGGGAGTCACTTGCGGGATCAGGGCTGGGCCGAAGAACTCTTGCCCTGGTCGCATCCCTGCTAGGCGCCATGTTCCTGCTCATTGGCCATTTCCAGAGATTCATTTTGCTCACGCTCGCCGATCGTTACCTTGCCTCCGATGAGACGCATCGGGCTGGCATTGGAGCAGCTGCCGTGCTGGGGGAGAGCGTGAGCCAGACGGCTGACGTGGCCTTCAACGCGCTCCTCGGTACCGGACTTGCCTTCTTTGCCGTGGCGTTAACCCGAGGAGCGGTGGCTCGGTGGTTTGCGTGGCTCACCTGGGCCGCAGCGGTTCTGTGCCTCATCAGCGCGGTGCTCTCCGCGATCGATTGGCGACTTGGTTTTCTGTCGTTGCCCGCGCTGATCCTGTTCGTTCTCTGGACTCTGGCCCTTGGAGTCATTCTGTGGCGTGGTTCAGCCTCAGACCGCCTGCACGTTGCCGAAAGCAGGGGAGTCTAAAGCACAATCATCCCTGCGCTGCTGTACCTTGCACTCGCGATATCAATGGCGCGCAGCCCGAGGACATCGGGGATGTCTGACTGAGTCCCCTGCTCGCAACGCGATGTCGACTGCTCGCGGCGGATGAAGCAAACGGCCCAAGGCCCCTCGATCAACGCGGAGTTAGACTGGTCGAGTTACACAGGCGGCTCTTGGTCTCGAGGAGGGAAGCAGCCATGAGACGTTTTTGGGCGTTGGCATTGGTCGTCGGGTTGCCGGTGGCGCTGATGCCCGTAGGAGTCCTGGCCGACAGCGGCACTCACACCTATGCACTTCATATGGAGGGGCAGAACTTCGGTGTCGCCGCCAACGGCGATCACATAGCGATCGACGGTCTGGCGGAGTTCTCGGTCAACCCGAAGTCTGTAGAGGGCGAGGGCAATTTCACGCACACGGACAGCGGCGGCACTGTCAAAGGCGCAGGCACCTGGAGGGCGGACGAGCTACTCAACTACCAGTCCTACGGTTGTGGGATCGTCCACTTTCCTGACGGTGACGTAATCCTGCCACCCAACTTCTGCGGTGGGGCGGTGAAGATGAGCGTCACGCTCACGACGCCCATCGGGGAGCTGCCGGGAACCATGACCGTGATCTGCATCATCGGGCCCAACCCGCCCAACAGCATCGACGCGAAAGCGGGTGAGGGTGTGATGCTGGTCGTCCCCGGGATCGTGAACTTCAACCACACGGACGGCGGAGACAACGTCATCATTCAGGCGAGTTAGCAATCGAGCACCAGGAGCGGTCCGCTACACACCGGTGCCCGGGCCGCTCCACCGATTACCTCGCGCGTAAGAGAGCCCGTTAGGCCTCGAGGTCGCTAGGAGAACTCTCCCCGGAGCTGAGACTCGGTGGGAGCCCCTTGACGACCCACGTCGGTCGCGTAGATGCGGCACATCATGTGCACCTACTCGGCGCCCGTGGCAAACGGATCGCGACCGCCGACGAGGATCGTCGGTGATCCAAAGTGCGCCGATCGGCCGCGCATTGCACGCGGAGAACGGTCGCCAATACACTCAGTTTCTCCGGCCACGATTTAAGGAGGACGCCATGCGCAGGCTGCCCGCACCCGGCCTCTTGATCCTCGTCGGTTTGATTGCCATGCTCCCCCCCGGCACGGCGGCCGCGAAGAGCGGCCTGCTCAACATCGACGCCAGCCAGCGCCCCCTGAACGAGTCCGAGGAGGCGATCGCCATCAACCCGACCAACCCGAAAAACATCGTGATCGTCACCAACGTCGGGCACCGTGAGGCCGGGCTCGACGCCGGCATGTTCGAGGCAGTCAGCTTCGACGGTGGCACAACGTGGACCCGCAAGCTGATCGGCGACAAGGACAACCTCGGTGACGCGTGCTGCGATCCGACCCTCTCCTTCGATGAGTTCGGCAATCTGTTCATGAGCTATCTCTTCGAGGTCGAAAACACCGTCCCGATCGCCCTCAGCACGGACGGCGGCCTGACCTTCAACCTGGTCGGCAATATCGTCGCTCCGCCGAAGGGGACGCCGACCAAGACCAGCGGCGACAATCGCGGCCTTTTCCGGTTCGTCGACCAGCCGACGATCACGGCGGCCAGGGGCGAGGTCTGGGTGATCTTCAACGCCGGCGGGCCGCTGTTCGCGACGCGCGCCGCGGTGGCAGGCTTCGGCCAGGTCGGGTCGTTCTTTCAGGGCGAGGTGGTGCCAGGCACCAACAACTGCACGTACGGCGACATCGCGATCGGGCCGACGGGGCAGGTGATGCAGGTCTGCACGCTCACCGAGAGCGGCCAGGGCGGTGGCAGGCTGTTCGTCAACGTCGACCTTGACGGCCTCGGACCGGCCGGCTTCGGCGACCGCGTGTTCGTCGCCGAAACACACGTCGGCGGGTTCGACTTCATCCCGCCGCAGCGGGACCGTTCGATCGACGCCGAGCCGGGCCTGGCCTGGGACCGGACCGGGGGGGCGCGCAACGGCCGCGTGTACCTCGTCTACACCAAAGAGATTCAGAACGAGAGCGACAACACGGACATCTTCGTCCGCTTCTCCGAGGACAACGGCGCGACCTGGAGCCAGGGCGTGCGTGTCAACGACGACCAGACCCCCAACAGCCAGTTCCTGCCCAAGATCGCCCTCGACCAGACCTCAGGCAACGTCGCCGCCGTCTGGTACGACGCCAGGCGTGACCTCGGCACCGGCGGCGCCGGGGACACCGACGGGATCGCCAACGACGATGCCCAGCTCTGGGGCGCGTTCAGCACTGACGGCGGCGCGACGTTTGGCGCCAACGTCCAGATCAGCGCAGGGACCTCGAACTCGCACGACTCGGGCAATGGGATCGACTACGGTGACTACTCCGGGCTTGCCTTCTACGGTGGTAAAGCGCGGCCGGCCTGGTCCGACAACTCCAACAGCACCGGCACCAACCCCGACGGCGCCCTCCACCAGCTCGACATCTATACCGCGGCCGTGCATCCGTAGGGACCCAGAACCCGGCTCGCTGGTGGGAGAGGTGCGGGGGCGCCGTCGGGCGCCCCCCTTTGCGTTACGGGGTCGGATCGGGGAAGCTGCCGCCGAGATGTCGGAGTTGCCGAAGTTGGCGGGGCAATCCTGCTCAGGAGCAGGTCGAGGCACGCTGGCGCCGGTTCGCAGCGACATCCGCCAAGCATCTATCGCCGGGCAATCCGCGGCGTTGCGCGCGTCGTTCCATACCGTCGCGCCGTAGGGGCGAGAGCTATCGGCTCAAAAGACAAGAGCGTGCCGGCGTCTTCAGCATGCCCACCAGCACCCTGGTCACGCCAGCGCCTCGTGTGGGGAATTTGAGACCGGCGCTCAGACGAAATCGGTACTGAGATGGGGAATTTCAGACCGGCGAAAACTGAGGAGTTTCAGACTGGCGTTGACAGCTTTCACCGACGCGAGCGGTGGTTCGTCGTCATCGTCGCTGTCGAAAAGCCGCAAGAACCATCGCGAATTGTGCACAGGTCGATGCCGTCAGCGAACTCTGGCACCACCTCCTTGGGCTCATGTCGTGCGCCGGATTAGGCCGAGCCGCAGTGGGACTCGCGTGTTGTACACGCGACAGGCCACCAAACCGCGCCTTCAGCGCGCGCACCTCCCCAGGCACGGCGAGTATTTGGAGGAAGCGAGGATCCGCTTCTACGATGTGACTAGCGGGGAATGCCCTTGAGCGCGACGAAGTCCTCCTCAAGATTCTCTCCGCTCAGCGGATCGTACGCGGTGACCTGGAGGTAGCCCGTCTCATGCTGGCCAAGGAAGGGTTCCGATGGAAAGAAGCCGACGAATTGCGTGCAACTCTCACCGGCGCCGAGGAGACCCTGGTCGGGTGATGGGCACGTGCTTCCCGGTAGTCCACCGCCGGCAGAGAAGTCGTCGGGCACGTGGACCGTTGTAACGGCGACGAGCAGGGGCCGGCCGCTCGCGTTAGTTACGGTCACGAATTTGCTCTCGACGCTGCCGACCGGCTGAGCGCCGAAGTTGACCATGGCAGGACTGATCTGCATGAGCGGTGGGCCCTGCCGCGCGGCGAGTTCGCTGACGGCGTCCCCGTGCGTGACCCAGACGTCCCCAGTGCGGGGGTCTGTTGCCGTCCAGACTCCGCCCGAACCGAGCGGGACAGATTCAACGAGCACGTTCATGGTCGTGTCGATCACGTCGACCGTGCCCGCCCCGAGCGTTGCCACATAGAGATCGCCGTCCCGCGGGTTGAGCGCGATTCCGAATGGAAACGCTTCAACGAAGATCTCTGCGGCGAGCTGGCCCGTTGCCGCGTCGATTGCAACGACGTTGCTGCTGAAGTAATTCGAGACGTAGATGGTGTCGTTCTGGTTGTCGTAGACAACGCCTAGGGGAGAGGACCCCACGGGTATCGTGCGCACGACCTGGTTCGTGGCTCCGTTGATCACCGAGACCGAGTCCGACTGCGAATTCGTCACGTAGAGGAAACCGCGCCGACTGTCATATGCGATTCCAAACGGAGCAGTGCCTACGGGTATGCGGTCGACGATGGTCCGCGTAGCACCGTCGAGGACCACGACCTCGTCCGTGTGCGCGATTACGATGTAAACGTCGCCGTTGCGCTCGTTGTAGGCGATTCCGAACGGTGACGACCCGACTTCGATCGGACTGCCGATTGGCTGGTGCGTCGTCCCGTCAATCGCCGTCACGTCCAGGTACTGTTGACAAGAGACATAGATAACGTCGTGTGCTTTGTCGTAGCCAACGCTCAAGGGATGAGCGCACGTATTCCCGCCAGCGAGCTTGACGGTGTCTATGACAGCCCGAGTCCGCGGGTCGATCACGGAAACATCGTCGGTGAAGATGTTCGCGACGAAGAGCAAGCCACTGCGTGTGGCAAAAGCAAGCCCGGCCGGCGAGGAGCCCGGTGCACTGGTCAGCGTTGCCACGACCGTGTGCGTCGCGCGCACTAACGGAACCGGCGCCGCGGCCCGCGCCTCGGGCGCGGCCAGTGTCAAGACTGCAAGGGCGACGATGAGGGCCTGGACTTTCATTGGCTAGCCATCGTTCGCCCTCATGAGGCGAGCACCCACTGAGCCGCGTCGCGTGAGATGGCTGCCATGTTGTCTTGGATCAGCCCCGGCACTCCTTGTCCTCTTCCTACCTCCAAGCGCGAGCCTTCTGACGATGGCTCTGGCCCGCGACTTCTCACCATTAGCACGCGGCTGCGTGGGCGTCAATGGGCGATCCATCCCCGTCCACTCGCTACTCGCGTGCCGGCTGGATCGTCGGCCAGTCCATCCTGGTGCCCGCCGTACGTGTGACGCTCAGCTACCCATCGAGCTGGCAGCAACGTGCTACTTCGTGATCGGGCTCGCAATGGTCCCCATGGCCGTGCGAATCTCCGCCGGCGGCCAGAGGTCGCTACCGCACGTCGCTCACCTCGCCCAAACCGCTGGCCACGCTTTCGGAGGGGGCGGGGCTGGGAATTAGAAGCCGGACCGCACCGACACGACACCTTGCGGCGGTCTACATTCGAGCCGTCCTGATAACACCGGGCACAGCGCTCGGCCAATCTGCTTTCGCCGCTCTGGTCTGCACGGGCGCTCAGGCCGCTCTACCGCGGAGGAGGTGGTTCGAGCCACCGCGGCCCACCCCAATGTATTCGAACCCCTGACAACTGACTGGGGGACTCGACCACTTCGTTGGTCGGATCCGGACCATCGCCGGTCATAGCCGGGAGAACGCATTCCCGGATTCGAACCGTTTCGCGGGGTCACGCCAGGACGCTAAGCCAGCTGTAATCGAGCTCGAAAGGGCAGTCAAGGAGCCGGCCGGTCACGCGAGGACACGTGCACGAACACGGTCGGGCCCCTTAACCAATTTCTGAATTCAGAATCAAGCGCCGGCGAAGCCGCCCGGGGAGGTGTCCAAGAAGGTGGGCGCTCTCCCAAACGATAAAGCCGGGCCTGGTGCAGGACCACTTGAGGTGACTCGTGGATGAGCCCGAGCGCAGCCGCAGCTTCTGGAGGCGGAACGCCTGTCGGTCACCGAAGCGATGCACAGCGTCGGCTATGAGTCGGAATCGAGCTTCACGAAAGCATTCCAGCGAACCCTCGGCTGCACGCCGTCGGCCTACCGAGGCTCTCTGCGGCGAAGACGTCCTGATGAAGTGCGCACGTCCGAAGCTGTCGCCGTCTGACAGACTCCAGACCGACGGTTGAAACGGTGAAGCAGGTCCACGACGTACGGCATGATCTGGTTTCCTCGGTTGAGCTTCGGTCAGCGGCCGCTTCGGACGGCGCAGCCACGCCCGTCTGTGGAAGATCAGCTGCGAGCTCAGCGGCCTAGGGCTCGATTGACCTGCTCGTCTGCAGCCGGGAAGTCCGTGTGCGGGTTGGCGATTCGCCCGAGCAGCTGCATCAACGCATGCACGTCGTCGGGCTTCATGTCGCCGAGCGTGTGGGCCTCCGCCGCGGCGATTGCCCGCTCAGCGCGTGCGAAAAGCACTCGGCCCTTGGGCGTCGCCCGCAGCGCGTACTCGCGCCGGTCGCGAGGGTTGCGGCGGCGGACGACGTGCCCCAACCGCTCGAGCGAGTCGATGACATCGACCATCGTCGCCGGGTCCATTCCGATCCGCCGACTCAGCGCCTGCTGCGACACCGCGCCGTCACTCACGACCGTGGCCAGGGCTGCGTATGCCTTCATCGTCAGCCCGACCTCGGCCAGGGCGGCGTCCGCCTTGCCGCGGGCAATGAGGTGGGCGCGGGCCAGCATGAAGCCGACTCTGCCTGCCAGTGCCTTTGGATAGCCGTCCATCGCCATCGACATCATAATAACCACTAATCATCGGTGAAATAAACCGTTGGCAATACCAATTGTCGATGTCAAGGGCGTGCGGAGCGCCGACAGTCCAAGGAGATCGTTTCGATGGGCAGGGAATCAGGAGTTGCGCTCGTCACCGGCGCCTCACGTGGTATCGGGCCGATCATCGCCCGCGATCTGGCGCGCGCCGGCTACAGGCTCGTTCTGACGGGCCGGTCGCGGAACAAGATCGAGACCCTGGCCGAGGAGCTCAACGCGATGGCGATTCCGGCCGATCTGACCGACGCACGTCAGCTCGAGGCCATGGCCGCTGCGGCGGAGCGTGCGTACGGCCGGATCGACGTGCTGGTCAACAACGCCGGCGGCGACCCGCAGCGCGAGTTCGACTCGATGACCTGGGACCAGAACCAAGCGATCATCGCCCTCAACGCGCTGGCGCCGATCCACCTCGTCCACGCGCTGCTGCCGGGGATGCTGGCGCGGGGCCGCGGGCACATCGTCAACATCTCGTCGATCGCCGGCCGAGTCTCGTTTCCGTACACCGAGGCGTACGCCGCGGCGAAGGACGGCCTCATCGGCTTCACCCGCGTCCTGCGTAACGACTACCGCGCGCGCGGAGTGAGCGCGTCGGTCGTGATCCTCGGCGCCATCCGCGACGCCGGCCAGGGCGACCGCACCGCGAAAGAGGTCGGCCTGAAGCTGCCGAGCGCGGGCACGTCACCCGCCGGCGCGGTCGGCCGCGCTGTGCTGACGGCGATCCTCAAGGACAAGGCGGAGACCGTGGTGCTGCCAGGTCCTGGCCGGTTGCTGAAGGCGGTGATGGACTTGTTCCCGGGCCTCGGCCCGGCGATGAACCGCGCAGCGGGCGCGAACGACACGATGCGAACTGTCATCGAATTCCGAAAGGAGCGGCTGAACGGCTAAGTGAAAACGAGCCAGGCCGCCGCCAGCACGCACACGATGGACGCGACAACTGCCTGAGTCGTGTCGACAAGTACAGAGAGGAGAGCACGATGAGCAACGAACAGGCGGCACCTGAGACGAACGGTGACTGGGAAACTGAGCCTCGGTGGGGCGCCTTGAGCGCCCTGCTCAGTCCGGTAAACCTGACAGGTCATACCGACCGGCTCGGCGCCGCCGGCAAACGGATCGCGACCGTCGACGAGGATCGTGGGTGCGCCATGGAATCCGATTCGCTCCGCTGTCTCGGGCGAGTCGATGCGCTGGTACTCGCGCGTCACCTTGCCGCGTGGCACTCCGTGAAGGACCCTGGCCAGCCGCTCGTCGGCCAGCTTCCAATGGGGACACCCGTCGAAATACTGGAGCGTGACTTTCACAAGAACATGATATCCTGCTTTCCAGATATGTCGCCGGGCGTTCTGGCGCCACCCGACCGCGTCGCCGCCGCGCGCTTCTTTCGCGTCCTCGGTGATCCAACTCGGCTTCACATCCTTGAGCTCCTCGACGAGGGCGAGCTCGCCGTCGGCGAGCTGGTGGCAGCGGTCGGGCAGCCCCAGCCGCGGGTCAGCACCCACCTGGCGTGTCTGCGCCACTGCGGCTTTGTTCGCGCCGAGCGCCGAGGCAAGGAGATCGTTTACAGCCTTGCTTTGCGCGGCCTCGACCGGATCGCACAGGAGGCGGATTCCGCCCTCGAGCCGGTTGCCGAGCGCCTGGCCACATGCACACGCATCGGTCCCGACTGGATGTGACAACCGGCGACTCCCAGGCGCTGATCCGCACAGCGGCGTTCCGACTTCTTCTCGCGCACGCCAGGCCGATCGAGCCCGACGAACTCGCAACTGTGACCGAAACGAGAACCGACCGAGTACCTGCCTTGCTCGCCGAACTTGACCGCGCCGGGCGGATCCGGCGTGATGGGACCGGCCGGGTGGTCGGCGCCGCCGGGTTGAGCGTGATCCCGGATCGGCACCAGATTGAGATCGACGGCCGGCGGTTCTGGACCTGGTGCGCCTATGACATCCTGGGCATCTTTGGTGCCCTGGCGGCGAACGGCCACGCGGTTTCGCCAAGCCCAGACGGGGCCACAGTCGTGGTCGTCTTCGAGGGTGGCCGGCCGCAGAACCATTCTGCCGTGCTGTTTCGGCCCGACGATGACCTGCTCGATGGCTGCGAGAACGTGTACGAGGAATGGTGTCCGAACAGCAACCTGTTTCTCAGCAGAAGGCAAGCGACCCTATGGGCAGATGTGCGGAGCATCCCAGGCTGGGTCATGGGTCTCGAAGAGGCCTCAGAACTTGGAACCCGGGATTGGGTCGACGTGGTCCAGCGGCAGGGATAGATGCCGGGGGAGGTCGATCGCGAGGAGCTGCGGCGCATGGTCGAAGCGGGGGCCCAGCTCGTCGAGGTGCTGCCAGAGGAGGAGTACGCGGAGGACCATCTGCCGAGAGCGATCAGCCTCCCGCTGCGGCGTCTCGACGACGAGGCATCGACCACGCTGGACCGGAACCGCCCGGTGATCGTCTACTGCTGGGACTCCGCTTGAGACATGTCCCCCAGAGCCGCGTGGCGGCTCGAGAGTCTCGGGTTCGGAGACGTTTACGAATACCGCGGCGGCAAGCTCGACTGGATGGCCGCCGGCTTGCCGACCGAAGGCACAAACGCCAAACGGCCGCGGGTCGGCAGGCTGGCGGATACGGACGTCCCCACGTGCCGCCTCGACGACCGACTCGGCGATGTCAGAGACCGGACGCGGAAGCAGGGCTGGGATGCGGCGGTCGTCATCAACTCGGAACGGGTGGTCTTTGGTCTGCTGCGCGCCATGGAGCTCGATCTGCAAGCTGATCACCAAGTTTCGCAAGCGATGCGGCCCGGGCCGAGCACCTTTCGTCCCTACGTGTTGGCGGACGAGGTGGCCACTTACCTGCACGACCACGAGCTCGAGAATGTGGTCATCACGACCTCAGACGGCCGGCTCGTCGGTTTGCTTCGCAAAGAAAACGTAAGCCGCTGAGCTCTAAGCCGCGGTGCTGAAGTGCACGACTTGCGACCGAGTTATCGAGGTCTGCGCCTGCTGCGAACAGCGTGACTGCCTGCCGGCGACTTGCGACCGATGCCTGACTGAGGCCCTCTTGAAGGCCATGCGCCACGCGTATGTGCATCGAGGCGCCTCGATCAGCGAGCGCGACAAGAGGACCTGACTTCCCCATGGCCCCGTCTACCAAGGTCTCCGTTGCGGAACGTGCGTCGTCCTCGGGCCCGGCCAGAGCGCAGGCTAATCAGCCCGACGAGCACATTGACGCCCGCGAACTCAACCACGGCGCCCTCGCATATTCGCTCGTTGCGCTGCGGGCGTGCGGTCACGCATGAAGCGCCGCTCCGAGTTCAACGGCTTCTCGTGTAGCACTTTCTGTAGCAATCCGGCAGTTCAAATATTGTCCCCTCCACAAGCGCGCCTCCTCCAGCAGGCTAGCTCTCACGGACGACGGCCAACCGCATCTGCCAGGAGCTCCGCTCCCGCGATGTCGCCATCAGGCCAAGCACCTGGACAAGATCGATCTCCTCGTCCTCTTCCTGGACGCGATCTATTTGCCGATCCGGCCCAGCGGGGCCATGTGGGACGCGACGTGTCACGCCACCCGTGTCACAGTCGTGTCGCGCATTTGCGGAACCCCGGGGATACAGGAGGTCACAGGAGGACGCGAAGAAGACTCAGTTCAAGTACAGGGGGAACCACGCGGCGGCCTGGTCAGGCCGGTCGCAATGGGTCCTAATTAGGTCGAGGACGCCGCTGCCGAGTTCAATTCGAGAGTTCAAATAGTCAGCATGGAAGGACCGGCAGCTCGTGCAATACCGTGGGTTGCGCGGGCGCTGATTGGGCGCGAGTCCGCGTAGAGCCACATGCAGGAGGCCGGTCCCAATGAAAGAAGTTACTACGAGGTATGTCGGCTTGGACGTGCACAAGGCGACCATCAGCATCGCCGTCGCTGATGACGGAGTGGCACCCGTCCTTTTCGGCACCATCGCCAATGATGCGACTGCAGTGCGCAAGGCGGTCAGCCAGCTGAAACGCGGAGGCAAGCTGGTCGCGGCCTACGAGGCTGGCCCTACTGGCTACGGTCTCCATCGCCAGCTGACTCAACTTGGGGTGGACTGCGTCGTGGTGGCACCGGCGCTGATTCCCCGACGCGCTGGTGATCGGGTCAAAACTGACAAGCGAGACGCCATCGCCTTGGCCCGACTGCTTCGTTCCGGCGACCTCACACCCGTCTGGGTCCCAGGTCAACAAGACGAGGCTTTGCGGGACCTGGTCCGCAGCCGGTTTGACGCCAAGGACGACCTCCGCCGAGCCATGCACCGGCTGGCCAAGTTCCTGCTCCGGCAATCGATTCAGGCACCACCTGGAATCAAGCCCTGGTCGGCGCGACACCTGCAGTGGCTGGAGACGCTGCGCCTCGATCATCCGACCAGCCAGCTCGTCTTCCAGGACTACCGAGTTGCAGTGCACGCCGCTCGTGAGCGGGTGCGCCGACTGGAGGCCGACCTCGAGCGCTGCGCCGAACAGAGCCCGCGGTTGGGAACCATCCTTGCCCTTCAAGTTCTGCGTGGCGTCGCTTTCCTTTCCGCGGTCACCATCGTGGCCGAGGTCGGCGATTTCCGCCGCTTCCCGAATGCACCGCGCTTCATGTCTTTCACCGGGCTGACGGTCAGCGAGCATTCCAGCGGCCAGTCGCGACGCCAAGGCAGAATCACCCGTGCCGGCAACCGCTACCTTCGCCACATTCTGGTCCAGGCCGCGCACAACGCTCGCTTCGCGCCGAGCCTCGAAGGCGATCTCAAGCGGCGACTCAAAGATGTCCCAGCAGACCTGGTCGCTCTCTCGGTCACAGCTCAGAACCGACTTCATCGACGCTACCGACACCTCGATCGCCGCATCGGTCGACCCAAGGCGGTAACTGCGGTGGGTCGTGAGCTCGCCGGCTTCGTCTGGGCCATCGGCCAACGCATGGAGGCGAGTGCAGCTTGATTCACAGCTGGTCCGAGGCGCAGTCGAGGTCGGCAGTTCTCGTCGAGAATCCTCGAGGACACTCTGCGATAGCCAACTCGCGCCAATTAGTCCGAGGCGGCTCGGCGGCGACGTCTCACTGCTTTGCGGCAACAGCTTTGCTGACCCGCGGATATCAGGGTGATTACCGTCGTCAGTCCCTGCCCTCGGCTGCGCCCCAAGCCAGCGACCTGCGCGTCGCTCCACTACGGGAGTGGACTTGACATGTCCTTCCATATCAGTGTTCCCATCCGACCGGGCCGATTTGCGCCCGGGTCACCTTCCCCGGCAAGTGGGGAAGGAAAGGCGATCATGTGCGCGGAGGCTGTGCCGTGGCGCTGCCATCGTTCCCTCATCTCCGACGCCCTCATCGTCCGAGGCGTCGAGGTGAGGCACGTCACGAGTCGCTCCAAGCCCGAGCGACACACCCTGACACTGTTCGCACGGGTTCAGGACGGGCGCATCACCTACCCACCGCCGGATACACTCCCGCTCTGAGGGGAATGGGCAAGAAACAGGTGCGCCAGGTGCGCCAGCAGATGCGTAAAGTTCAGCCCAAGCAGGCTGCTTCCAATGCGCAGGGCGCAACCCGTAAGCAGCGCGAGCGATACGTCCAGTCCGGCGGCATGTTGCAGGGTTACGCGCCCGAGTACGTGGTCCGGATCGGATACATCTCCGTCGCGGTGGCGGTGGTGTGCCTGCTCATCGTCGCGGCGCTGCTCATCTTCCTGCCGCCTATCTACGGTTGGCCCGTCGCCGCGGCGGCGTCGATTGCGTGGCTGCTGCCGATCGCGCTTCTGGCCACCTTCGTCGGGCCGGGTTTTCGGCTTGCGCTGAAAGACAGGCGCACGGAGCCGAGGCTGGTCCAGGGTCAGCTGGTCGGCGCGAGCTCGGTGAGCACCTCGATGGGTCTCGGCATGCTGATGGTGCAGACCCGCGGCGGGGTGGAGCAGTACCTCGTCCCGCCTGCGCGCCTGAAGCAGGTGCCGGGCAACCAGGTCAACGTCGTGCTCACGGTCACGCCGCACCTCAAGCACGTGAAGTCAGTCGGCGTGATGGGACAGCGCATGGTGGGCCGCGTAGAGCCTCCCGTCCCGACTGTGATGCGTCGCCTCCAGCTGCTGCCTTTGCTCACGCCGCTCGCGCTGGCGCTCGCCGCGGTGATCGGCGACGACGCCGTCGCCCTGGCCCCGATCTCGCCTCCCGCCTTGCACGCGGGCCTGGCCGTGCTGGCCGGGGCGGTGCTGGCGGCGGCGGTCTACGGAGTCTCGTATCTGCTGCAGCGCCGGATGATGGAAGAGGTGCAGGCGCTGGTCCCGCGCACGTAGGCGTCGTCTAGGAAGCTTTTTCGGGCTCCGGTTTCTCGGCTTCGACCTCGGCCTTGTCTTCGTGCGCCGCCGGGGTGTCCAGCAAAGGCGGGGCCTTGATCGATGAGGCGTTGTCGCCGATCAAGCGCTTGCGCTCGGGGTAGGCCGCGATCAGCAGCAAGCTGAAGGCGAGGCCGAAGATCACCGGCCCCAGGTGAAAGCCTTTGCCGTGAATCGCCGAGACGATCTCGAAGACGAGCACGATCAGCCCGTACAGGATGCCGCCCCGCACCCAGGCGACCGATCCCGCAGGGTTGAACGCCGCAATGATCAGCCCGATGCCGAGTACGGCTGCAGCCGCCGACCCGTTGGTACCGACCTGCTCGTCGATCGATTTGAACGACGCGACCAGGATGGTGCCCACGGCTCCGCCGAGCAGGCCGATGCCCATGAGCAGCATCCCGATCCGCAGGATCAGCGGTCTCACGCCCGCGACTCTATATGCCCGATACCCGCTTAGTCACGGTTTAGACTCGATTCATGGCTGACGTTCACATCACCCCGGAAGGCCTTGAAGCTGTCCAGAAAGAGCTGGACGAGCTGATCTCGCACAAGCGGCCTTCAATCGTGGCCAAAATCAAGGCCGCGCGCGAGCTGGGAGACCTCTCGGAGAACTTCGAGTACCACGCTGCGAAGAACGAGCAGGGGATGATGGAGGCTCGGATCAATGAGCTCGAGGCCATCATCAAGAACCACGTGATCATCGAGGCCCGCACCGAAAAAGGCATCGTGGGGATGGGCAGCACAGTGCGCTTCGCGGAGGACGGCGCCGACGAGGAGAAGTACCGGATCGTCGGCCCCGCGGAGGCGGACCCCAAGGCAGGTCGGGTCAGCTATGAGTCGGCGCTGGGCAAGGCGCTGATCGGTCACCGCGTCGGCGACGAGGTCGACATCAACACGCCTGGCGGCAGGTACAGCGTCACCATCAAAGGCATTGAGTAAGTCGATCGCCACCGCCACGCCGCTTTCGGATCTGCGGCGGTGGATGATGAACCGCCACCTCGACGCGCTCTACATCACGCGGCCCGTCTCCATCGCGTACTTGACGGGCCTGGAAGCGAACCCGCACGAGCGCTTGATGGCGCTTGCCGTGCGCGGCGAAGGAGCCACACTCATCGTGCCCGCGCTCGAAGAGGAGAGGGCGCGCGGGCGGGCGACGAATGCCGACGTCGTGGCGTGGCGCGACGGAGAAGATGCCTACGAGTTGGTGACTCGTGAACTCGCTGGGTTCACCGAGGTCGGCGTCGAGAAAGACCACCTGAGCCTGCACGCCGCGGAGGTGATCACATCGCGGACCAGCGTAAGCGAGCTCGTCGACGTGGGGCCGGAGATCAAGCGCCTGCGATTGATCAAGAACGACGACGAGATCGCAAAGCTGCAACGTGCCGCCGTGATCACCGATCAGGCTTACGAAGTCGTGATCTCCAAGATGCGAGCCGGTCAGACCGAGGTCGATGTCGCTCTGCTGCTCGCCTCGGCGATCGGGGACCTGGGTGGAACGCTGTCCTTTCCGACCCTGATCCAGTCGGGGCCGAACTCAAGCTTGCCTCACCTGGAGCCGTCGAGCCGGCGCCTCTCGGCGGGCGACCTCGTGCTGCTCGACTTCGGTGCTGCGTTCGGAGGCTACAAGGCGGACACGACGCGGATGGCGGTCGTCGGAGCAAATACCGAGAAGCACCGCGAGATCCACGAGCTGGTCCTCGCCGGACATGACGCCGCGATCGCCGCGGTGCGCGCGGGGATCACATCGGGACATGTCGACGCCGCGGCGCGGGGCGTGATCGAGCGCGGTGGTTACGGCAAGGAGTTCTTCCACCGGGTCGGCCACGGGCTCGGCCTCGAGGGGCACGAGGACCCGAGTCTTGATCCGGGCTCGGACACCCTACTCGAGGAGGGAATGGTGTTCACGATCGAACCGGGCGTCTACATCCCGGGCTGGGGCGGAGTCCGGATCGAGGACGATGTTGTCGTGCAGGAAGGCGGTTGCCACGTGCTCACCCAGGCCGACCGCTCGCTGCGCGTCATACCTTCTAAGTAGTGCTCGCGCCCGGCATGCGGCGCACAGCGCAGAGGACGATGGTCTATGACACGATCGTGCGCCTCGGCGGCCACTGCACCGCCGAAGAGCTCACCGAAGAGCTCCACAAGACAAAACCGGGTTTCCCGCGCAGCACCGTTTACCGAGCGCTCGAGGCCCTGACCGCGTCAGGTTCGGTGTACGCGGCACACCTCGGCGAGGGTCCGACGCACTATGAGCTGGCGAGTGGCGACCACCATCACGCGGTCTGCCAGGTGTGCGGTGGCGTCATGCACATCCAGGAGGAGCTGGTGAAAGAGCTCGAGGCGCACCTCGAAGAAGGGCACGGTTTCAAGCCCGTGCGGACCGAGGTCCTGGTCGTCGGGGTCTGCGACGATTGCTTGCGCAACCCGGCGCCTCACCCGTCGCGCCGCCGCGTGATCGACCCGCACCACAGACACTAAGGAGCGGTCCATGGAATCCAAGATCGTCGGCACTGTGATGCCGGTGCTCGAGCTGAGCATGCAGCCCAACGACAAGGTGTTCGCGGAATCTGGCGAGCTGTCGTGGATGTCGATGACGGTCCAGATGCAGACGGGCACCTCGGTCGGCGGTCAGCAAGGCGGCTTCATGAGCGCGCTGGGCCGGGCGATGGCGGGAGGCACCCTGTTCATGACCGAGTACACGGCGGTCGGCGGGCCTGGATTGCTCGCATTTGCGGCCAAGCTGCCGGGCCAGATCGTGCCGCTCGACATCGCACCCGGCCACGGCTACATGGTTCACCGGCACGGCTTCATGTGCGCGAACATCGGAGTCCAGTTCTCGATTGGGTTTCAGCAGCGCCTCGGCGCCGGGGTCTTCGGCGGCACTGGCTTTCGCATGCAGAAGCTGACCGGCCAGGGAACGGCGTGGGTCGAGCTGCATGGCGAGGTCGTGGTGTACGACCTGCAGCCCGGCAACACGCTCCGCGTCCACCCGGGCCAGGTCGGGATGTTCCAGGAGTCCGTTCAGTTCAACATCGTCACGGTGCCCGGGATCCAGAACATGTTCTTCGGGGGCTCGGGCCTTTTCCTTGCCGCGCTGACCGGGCCGGGGAGGGTGTGGCTTCAGTCGATGAGCATGCAGCACCTTGCGCATGCGATCGCGGGTTACCTGCCGAAAGCGGGTTAGTTCAGGAGGAGTTGGAGATGGCGAAATACATGGTCACCGGCTCATACACGGTGGATGGCATCAAGGGCGTCCTGAAAGAGGGCGGTACAGGCCGCCGCAAAGCCGTCGAGGCCGCGATCAAAGCGATGGGCGGCCACCTGGAAGCCTATTACTTCGCGTTCGGTGAGCACGACGTCGTCACCATCGCGGACGTCCCGGACAACGTGACCGCCGCCGCGCTCTCCATGGGCATCGCGGCCACCGGCACCGTTAGGACGAAGACCACTGTGCTGCTGACAGCCGAAGAGGTGGACCAGGCGACCAAGAAGACGCTTTCGTTTCGCCCCGCCGGCCAGTAGTTCGTGGCGGACCGCTGGCTGACGTTCGATTGTTTCGGCACCCTGATCGACTGGCGCCACGGCATCCGCACCACCGGCGAGCTCCTGTTCCCAGGTCATGGTCCCGCGTTTCTCGACGCCTACATCGCCCTCGAGGCGGAGGTCGAGAGCGAAGGCTCCTTCAAGCGCTACCGCGCGGTGCTAACCGACACGACGCGCCGCGCGGCCAAGCAACTTGCTCTCGACCTCAAGCCGGATGATGCGACCGCTCTCGTCTCGACGATCCCTTACTGGCCGCCCTTCGCGGACGTAGGTGCGGCCCTCGCGGACCTGCGCCGGGAAGGTTGGAAGTTCGCATTGCTGACGAACTGCGACCGGGACATCATTGCGCTCACCCAGCGGCGGCTCCCCGCGAACTTCGACGCGGTGGTCACGGCTGAGGATGTGTCGGCATACAAGCCGAGCCCGGCTCACTTCCGGTTGTTCCAGTCGACCTTCGCCTCCTCCGCGGGCGCGTGGATCCACGTCGCGCAAAGCTACTTCCACGACATTCAGCCGACCTCCGAGCTGGGCATCACGCGGATCTGGGTGAACCGGCAGGGCGAAAAATCGGATCCCTCGCTCGCGGACGCGGTGATCCGTGGACTGGACGAGCTGCCCGAGACGGTGTCCCGACTAAGCAAAGTCCGCTAGGTCGACGCGCGCGCGATAGACGCGGCGGGCCGGCCCCGACTGGACGAGGCTGCCGCCGGAGTCGCGCCACACCGCCAGGTCGCCACCCGGCATCTGCACGGTGACTCTCGCGTCGACCAGGCCGCGACGCATGCATGCCGCCGCGACAGCGCTGGCGCTCGTGCCCGAGGCGAGCGTGTAGCCGGCCCCTCGCTCCCAGATCTCCGCGCGCACGCGCGCGCGATCCATCACCTCACACAGCTGGACGTTGGTCCGCTGGGGAAATGCGGGATGTCGCTCGAGCAGCGGCCCAAGCTCCAAGCACCGATCCCGGGTCACAGGCTGACCAAAGACCACGCAGTGAGGGTTGCCCACCGAGACGAGGACTGCCTCGACCGGGCCGGCGCGGGTCTCGAGCTCGACCTGGTCGGGCTCTCCGTCAAAGTTCGCCGGCAGGTCAGCTGCACGGAAAGAAGGGCGGCCGATGTCGAGCTCGCTGATGATCTCAGCGCCCGTCCTCGCCAGGATCCGGATGGCGTTGGAGCGGTCGAGCGTCCTCAGGTCAAACCGCTCCGGCGCGCCGTGCTCGAGCACGGCGTGGGCGGCGGCGATGCGCAGCCCGTTGCCGCTCTTCTGGGCCTCGGAGCGGTCGGGGTTGAAGATCCGCACGCTCATGACCCGCGGGTCGAAGGCGACCAGGCCGTCAGAGCCGAGGCCGAGGTGGCGGTCGCAGAGGGCGGGCATGATGGCCACCATCTCGTCGAGCGGCCCGGGCAGGTCCAGGACGAGGTAGTCGTTGCCGAGCGCCTGGTACTTGATCAGGTCTACTTGCGACACTGTCGCAAATTCTGAGGAATTCGCCACTCCGTCCAGGGGTTGCCTAGAATTGAGTATCTGATGCGGGATCTCATCTGGCCTGCGCAGCGACTGACACACATTCCGGCCTGCTTCTGTAGCTAGCACCGGTCGTCTGCTCGCGCTCTAACTGAGCGTGCCCATTCGACCGCTTCGTTTTCTCAACCGTTCGTTCCGTATTGCATTTCTGGAGGATTGGAATTTGAGCTCTCAGACACAGACCAAGGCTTTGGTCACCACAAACTGGATCGCCGACCATGCGAAGGATTCGGGCCTTCGGCTGGTCGAAGTCGATGTCGACCCCGGCGTCTACGAGAAGGGACACATCGAAGGAGCCGTGGGTTGGAACTGGAAGCGCGACCTGCAGGACCAGCTCGCCCGCGACATCGCCCCGAAAGAGGCGCTCGCCGAACTTCTCGGCCGCAGCGGCATCACCCCCGACACAACAATCGTTCTTTACGGTGACAACAACAACTGGTTTGCCGCCTACGCCTACTGGGCGTTGAAGTACTACGGACACGAAAAGGTTCAGCTCGTCGACGGCGGCCGCGTCAAATGGGAGAAGGAAGCCCGACCGTATTCGACCGACGCGCCGTCCTATCCCGCAACGAGCTACCACTTCAAGACTTCGCCCAACGAGAAGATCCGCGCCTACCGCGAGCAGGTCCTGAACAAGCTCGGCAAGGTCGCCCTGGTCGACGTTCGCTCACCGAAGGAATACTCGGGCGAGCTGCTCGCACCGGAAAACCTGCCCCAGGAAGGCGCGCAGCGGGGCGGCCACATTCCGACCGCGGCGAGCATCCCGTGGGCCACGGCCGTCAACACCGAGGACGGTACTTTCAAGAGCACCGACGAGCTGAAGGAGATCTACGGCGGAAAGGGCGTCGTCTCCAACCAAGAGGTGATCGCGTACTGCCGCATCGGCGAGCGCTCGGCGCACACGTGGTTCGTGCTGCACGAGCTGCTCGGCTATCCCGACGTGAAGAACTACGACGGCTCGTGGACCGAGTGGGGCAGCTCGATCCGGGTGCCCATCGAGAAGTGAGCACCCCGACATCTGACAAGGGGTTCCCGCGAAATCCAGGCGAAGCCTCCGATTTCGTGGGGATAGTCGTCGACCACTCCGCGCTGAAGGTCAACCAGACCGGCATCGTGGCGACCGTGCTCGTCGCGTTCGCGGGGAGCGCGCTCTATCAGCCGCTGCTCGTGTTGATTCCGCTGCTCGCGATCGTGCTACTGCTCGGCACTTTCGCGCCGCGGCTCGCGCTATTCAAGCAGCTTTACTTCAAAGTCCTCAAGCCGCGCGGCATCGTCAAGCCGCGGCCCGTGCAGGACCGACCGGAACCGCACAATTTTGCTCAGGGCTTGGGCGGGGTGTTTCTCGCGGTGGCGTCGATCTTCTTGATCCCGCTGCCGGTCATCGGACTGGCGCTCTCGCTGTTGGTCGCCGTGTTGGCTTTCGTCAACCTGGCGTTCGGCTACTGCCTGGGCTGTCAGATCTTCTTTCAGCTCGAGCGCAGGGGAGTTCTCAAACCCTCGTGAGTGCGCAACTCTGGGCCCTGGCGGTGGTGGGCATCATGGTGCTCGCCGCCGCCGGCCTGGAGGCTCTTCGAGCCCGGCGCGCGCGGCGTCGGGTCCTCGGGTCAGGCCCCTCCGACCTTGCGCGCCACCTCCCCATGAATAGGGAGGAGTTACGTGCCCGCGATCCCTACATCCTTTATTTCACCGGCGAGGGCTGCACTGTCTGTCGCACGCACCAGGATCCGGCGCTCGCCAGATTGGGCGACGTGCGCGTCGACAAGGTCGACGCGGTCGCCGAACGCGGACTCGCCGATCGATTTCACGTCTACATGCTGCCCACGACCGTGGTGATGGCCGCCGACGGCCACGCGCTGCATGTGAATTACGGCTACGCGCCGGCTCCCAAGCTCGAGCGCCAGCTCGCCGAGGCGCGCAGGACGGCTCTGACAGCGACCGCGTAGCCCCTCCGGCCCGTCGGGCCACCTCTCCATCAATGGGGAGGAGTTGCCTTCTTTAATCTGATGACGTGATGCGTCGCCTCGCGCTTGCGTTCCTCGCGCTGCTGATAACCGCGGCATGCGCGCAGGACCTCGCATCGTCCAGCCACCAGGTCCTGCTCGGCGCGATCTATCCGCTGAGCGGGCCACAGGCGCCGGGCGGCAAGTCCGAGCTCGCCGGCGTACAAGCCGCCCTTCGCCTCTCCGGCGCCGACGTGCGACTGCAGGTGATCGACGCCACCACACCGCAGTCTGCGGCCGCCGCCGTCGACACGCTGGTCAAGCGGTACCACGTCCCGGCGATCCTCGGCACCTACGGCAGCACGCTTTCCGCGGCGGCGAGCGCCCGCGCCGAGGAGCTGAAGACTGTCTACTGGGAGACCGGCGCGGTCGCCGACCCTATCACGGCGCAACGCCACTACGTTTTCCGGACTGTAGCGACCGGTGGCTCGCTGGGCCGCATGGCCGTGACCTTCACCCACAGCGTCCTGCTGCCCCGCTACAAGCTGGCGAAGCCGCGCGCGGTCATCGTCCAGGTCAACGACATCTATGGGCGCTCGGTAGGGGGCGGTGAGGAGCAGCTCGCCCAGGTCATGGGCATCGATGTTGTCGACGTGATCGAGTACAACCCCAACGCCTATGACCCCGACGTGATCGCGGCCCGGCTCGCCCAGGACCGCACAGATTTCCTGTGGGACGTGAGCTACCTGGATGACGGCGTGGCCATATGGAAGGCGGTGCTCAAACACCACATCACCCTCAAGGGCGCGATCGGCACCAGCTCGGCGTTCTGCATGCCGGCTTTCAGCGAGCGGCTGGGTCCTGCGTCGATCGGCGTATACGCCGCGGACAAGCCCGACGGCGATGTCGGCTCGGCCGCGCTTTCGGCGTCAGGTCGTGAGCTGCTTGCGCGCGCGACGGCCGCCTACTCCGGCGGATCGATGGACATCCCGGCCGTGGCGGGATTCGTGGGCGGATGGACGCTGTTGCACGACGTGCTGCCGAAGGTTGACGGCTCCGTGAACGCAGAAACCATCCGCCTGGCCGCGCTCGGAGTGGACGTGCCGGTGGGTGACAGCGTCAACGGCGGGGGTGTGAAGTTCGCCGGCGTGGGAGCGCTCGACGAGGGTCAGAACACGCGTGCCGCGGCGGTGGTTGGGCAGTGGCAGGCGGTTGGCGTGATGAAGATCGTCTACCCACCCGCCTACACCGGCTAGGTTTCCAGCTCCTTCTGCACCAGCGTGATGTCCATCCATTGGTCGAACTTGTGCGCGGCGTTGCGGATGGTGCCGACGACCTCGAATCCCTGCTTTGTGAAAAGCGCGAGACCGGCCCGGTTGTCTTTGGCGACGCTCGCAACGATCGTCAGGTAGCCGAGTCCGCGCGCCTCCCTGGTCAGCTCTTTCAGCAGCGCGTCGCCGATTCCCCGGCCATGGTGCACGGGGTCCACATACACCAGGCACTCCACAACGTCGAAGCCGCGCTGCTTCCAGGGCAGCAGGCGAGCCCAGCCCACGACGCCGGTGTCGTCAGTTGCGACCAGCAAGAACGAACGCTTGCCGTGCATCTCCCACCACGCCTGCGCCTCCTCGCCCGAAAGCGGCTCCGAGTCGATGGTCGCGAAGGTCTGGTTCACGGCCCAGTTGTAGATGCCGACGATCGGCTTCAGGTCGTCCAATGTCGCCGGGCGGACCGAGTAGCCTTTCGCGGCTTTCAACGTCTTCGCCTTGGTCATTGCGACCATTATGCTTGCCGCCCGTGAAGCCTGAGCTGAAGACCCCCCTGCCCGGTCCCAAGGCGGCCGAGCTCATCGCGCGGGACGCCAAGGCGATGTCACCAAGCTTCACCCGCTCGTATCCGTTCGTGATGGAGCGCGGCCAGGGCTGCTGGGTCACCGACGTCGATGGCAACCGGTTCCTCGATTTCACCGCCGGCATCGCCGTCGTCACGACCGGTCACTCGCATCCGAAGGTGGTGGCCGCGATCAAAGAGCAGGCCGAGCGATTCATCCACATGTCGGGCACCGACTTCTACTACCAGCCGGAGATTGAGCTCGCCGAACGGCTTGAAAACAAGATCCTGCCGGGCACGCCGGCAAAGGTGTTCTTCACCAACTCCGGGGCCGAGGCGATCGAGGGCGCGATGAAGCTCGCCCGGTACACGACCAATCGTCAGAGCTACATCGCCTTCATCGGCGCGTTCCATGGACGGACCTTTGGCGCCCTGTCGCTGACCGCATCCAAGGCGAGCCAGCGCCGGCGCTTCGCTCCGCTTCTCTCGCAGGTGTTCCACGCCCCGTTCCCGACGGCGGCTCGGAACGTGACCACCGATCAGACGGTCGAGCGGATCGAGGAGCTGTTTGCCACCGTCGCACCGCCCGAAAGCGTGGCGGCCGTCTTCGTCGAGCCGATTCAGGGCGAGGGTGGTTACCTCGTGCCCCCCGACGACTTCCTGCCCCGATTGCGCGAGCTGACAGCCAAGCATGGAATCCTTCTCGTCGCGGACGAGGTGCAGTCGGGCATGGGCCGCACCGGACACCTGCTCGCAGTCGAGCACTGGGGCGTGGAGCCGGACATCGTCTGCCTCGCCAAGGGCATCGCCTCGGGCCTTCCGCTGGGCGCGTTCATCGCGCGGGCGGAGCAGATGAGCTGGCCGCCTGGGTCGCACGGCAGCACGTTTGGCGGCAATCCCATCGCATGCGCCGCGGGTCTTGTCACCATGGACCTGCTCGAAGCCGGATTGATGGACAACGCGGCTCGCGTCGGCGCTCAGCTCCAGGACGGCCTTCGCGAGATCGCATCGAGCCACAGGAGCGTCACCGACGTGAGAGGCATCGGCCTGATGCTCGCGCTCGAGCTGAAGACGTCCGAGCACGCCGCCAAGCTTGTCCAGGCGGCTTTCGAGCGGGGACTTCTCCTGCTGACTGCTGGTACCCGCGCGGTCCGGATCAGCCCGCCGCTGGTGCTCAACCCTGATGAAGCCGCGACTGGCCTGGAGATCATCGCCTCAGCCCTGGATTGAGTCCCCGATGGGTTGGATCGATGTGGCTGCGGATCGATCGTCGTTCGCCACCGCGGTTGCGTTTTTCGCACGCTGGTCGTCGATCACCTTGAGGGTGGCGTTGACATGGTCGAGGACATAAGCCTTGGATACGTGAGCCAGCGACGCGAACTCGTTGACGAATTTCTGTGTGAGATCCGGGTTGGCCCGCGCGTCACCTGCCGCGTAGGTGAAGAGCGCGCTGTGCTCATTCGTCCACTGTGCGACCAGCGGAGCGGAAAGGGCGCCGGTGGATGACGCGAACAGCGCCGAAACGGCGTCCGCCCTGTCCGAGAGCATCGACTGGGCGACATTCTTCTCGGCGGTACGCCCCGCGATGGCGGCCGACGTGGCCATCGTCGTGAGGTAGGAATGCTCCTGCAGCATCAGGTTGGCCTGCACCCGCACTAACACCGCATGACTAGACGGGTCACCGGGATACTTGTCCGGGAACCTGCTCGCGACCTCGACCGCCAGAGCATCGCCCAAGCGCGAGCTCTGCGCATATGCACGATGAAGGCCCGCGTAGAACGCCGGCACCTTGTTTGCGAAGTAGTCATCGATGAAGGCTTTGTCCTCGAGCACCTGCTGGCTTTCGAGTTGGGTGACGGGATCGAGCGGGAGGTGGCTTGCGTCGCTGAGCAGCTGCGAGAACTGCGGGACGAATTTCGTTGTGAGGTTGGTCATCGCGGTCTTCGACCGGGCGTCGTCGTGAGTGACGACGCCGATCGCGTAGTCGATCAGGTCACTGTTCTGGGTGCCCCAGGCCTCCGAGATCTTCGTCGCCGTGGTGTTGCCGAAAGCGCGCCGCATGAGCTGGGTGAGGTCAGCGGCGTTGACGGTCAACAGCGCCGTGTACGCCGCGTACTCGTCTGAGTGATTGACGGCCGCAACGGTCTCTTTGGCCACGATCATCACCTGCTCGCCCAGGATCAGATCGAGGTGCGTGCGCAGATCGCCGGCCTGGGTCAGACCAAGATTCGCGGCCGGCGTCGGGGACGCGGAGGCCAGTGGAGCTGGACCAGGGGTCGGATCGCAACCCGCGAGCAGCAGACCGACCACCCCCAGCGCGACGGCAACCTTCAAACCGCCGCCATTGTGGGCGAACTAGCATGGTCAGGTCTTGCCCGAATGGCTCCTGGTCGACGGCTCGAGCATGTTCTTTCGAGCCTTTTACGCCATCCCGCAAACCATGCGGGGACCCGGTGGCCACATGGTCAACGCGGTGCGCGGGACGCTCGACACGCTCGCGCGATATGTCACCGATCGGCGTCCCCGCCACCTGGCATTCACCACCGATGAGGACTGGCGGCCGGACTGGCGCGTCGAGCTGATCCCGGGTTACAAGGAGCACCGCACAGGGGAGCCGATCCCGCCGGCCCTGATCCCCCAGGTCCCGATCATCCTTGCATCACTCGGAGCGGTCGGGATCGACGTGGTCGGCCTCGAGGGGTATGAAGCCGAGGACATCGTCGCCTCTCTCGCGGCGAAGGTAAAACCTCCGATCGAGATCGCGAGCGGCGACCGTGACCTCTTCAGCCAGGTTCAAGGCACCGACGTGATCGTGCTCTACCCCCAAAAGGGAGGGGTCGCCGTAGTCGACGAAGCCGAGGTGGCACGCCGCTACGCGATTCCGGGCCGTGCGTACGCCGACTACGCGATCCTGCGCGGCGATCCGTCGGACGGGCTGCCGGGGATCGCGGGGGTGGGCGACAAGAAGGCCGCGGAGTTGGTGACGAGGTATGGGTCGGTGGCGGCGATGCTCGAGGCCGGCGTGTTCCGCAACGCCAACGCCGAGTATCTCGAGCGAGCCCTCAAGGTCGTGCCCCCGGTGCGTGACCTGGCAATCAAAGTGCCGCGAGGCCGGCGCGACAAATATCCCGAAGATGCGAAGAAGGTCGAGGAGCTGGCGAAGAAGTACGGGATCGCGAACAACTTTGAGCGGCTGGTCAAGGCGCTCAACTCACAGCCCCTCCGTCGGGCTTCGCCTGCCACCTCCCCGTAATGGGGAGGATGCAGGTCGGCCTGTGCGAGACCTGCAAGCATTCCCGGACCGTGAAGGGCACGCGAAGCATCTTCTGGATGTGCGGGCGCTCCGCCACCGACCACTCGTTTCCGCAGTATCCGCGGCTGCCGGTCCTCAGCTGCCGCGGCTACGAGATCGATCCCGCTAAGAAGCGGCCACCCGCATGAGGGCAACCGGCTGACCGCCGCTGAGATCGAAGGTCGCGCCGACTGTGGCGGAGCCCATCGAGATCTCGGCGACCTTGCCGCCTTCGCTCATCGCGTAGAGGTTCCGGCCGTCCGGGCTCAGGCCCACGCTCCAGATGCGCCAATCCGTGAGCGCGCGGTGCCGGACCGCGAGCGCTTGAGCATCGATCCAAACCAGGCCCGACCCGCCGGCCACGACGAGGGTGCTGCCGTCGAGGCTGACCACTGCGGCGTTGGCGCCCAGCTCCTTCGCCTCTACGTTCTTGATCAGGCCGCCCGTCGATGTCGTCAGCGCGATGTGTGCTTTGTGCACGATCTGCGGCGCGCCGTCGGCGATGCCCACCTTCGCGACCTCCCCGCTCGCCAAGTTGGCGGCGTAGACGGTCGAGCCGCCTGGGCTGAGCGCCAGCGACCACTGCATGGCGGATCCGTCCTCCGCGTATCCGGAGCCCGGAAGATCGAGGCAGAACGCAATGGGCCCCTCCAGGCTCAGCGCGTGGATGAATGGTCCCGCGTGGTCGCGGACGTACATGCTGTACAGCCATCCGCCGTTGGCGGATGCCACTCCGGACAGGCGCAGACCGCTCATGGCGTTCGCTCCGTCGTTCTTGTCGAATACGACACCGGGATCGAGGCGGCCCATGGCCAGGTCGTACCACCGCACGTAGTACGCCTTGCCGCTGACGAACTGGATCAGGTATAGGCGCCGACCGTCGTTGCTCACGGCATCGAAGTTGAAGAATCCCGCTAGGTCGATCCAACTCTTGATCTTCAGCCCGGGGGTTTCGATCAGGAGGAAGTGAGAAGCGGACGGCAGATCCTCGCCGGTGACGTCGTAGCTCTCGATGACGAGCCACTGTCCGTTTGGCGAGAGTCCGCCCGGGACGCCGGTGAAAGTGGCGTCGGGCAGCCGGTACGCGTGCCCAAGCGCGAGCGTCGACAGGGTCGCACCCGTCTGGGGGTCGGTGTCGACCAGGGAGGTGGAGACGATCGAGTAGAGGTGCTTCCAATCGCTCGAGGGAACGCCCATCGGAAGGCGCCGCTCCACCTTGTGGGAGCGGGAGTCGATCACCTGTACG
>Ga0209056_10000737_pt1 | contig 36189 bp, 29 predicted proteins | sample GraSoiAngelo_114_FD_185876 | JGI IMG/M metagenome (GOLD analysis project Ga0209056, IMG submission 185876) | Grasslands soil microbial communities from the Angelo Coastal Reserve, California, USA - 14_0903_13_40cm (SPAdes) (version 2) | ecosystem: Environmental > Terrestrial > Soil > Grasslands... | reverse complement strand
TCGGGCGCGGCATGACAACGCGCCAGCTTGGCCTCGAATATTTTGCAAAGCGCAACACCGGAAGCGGCGGCCGGCAGATGCCATCGCATTACAGCAATGCGGACTTGCATATCTGGAGCGTGCCGACCCCGACCGGTTCGCAGTTACTTCCGGCGTGTGGCATGGCCTGGGGCATTCAGCTCGACGGCAAAAACAATCTCGTGGTCACCACGGTCGGCGATGCTGCGACACGCCAGGGAGATTTTTTTGAAGCGCTATGTTTCGCCAGGGAGAAGAAACTTCCCATGCTCTTCCTTGTGGAAGACAACGGGTACGGCATCAGCATGCCGACGCGGAAGAACAATCCGCTCGCGCTCAACGTTCTCGAACCTGACAACTGGCGCCGAATCGAGGGACAAGACGTGCAGCAGGTTTATGACGCAACCGCCGAAGCGTTCGAGAAAATTCGCGCGGGTAGCGGGCCGTTCTTTTTCTGGATCAGGATGGAGCGCCTTTCCAGTCACACCAGCTCCGATGATCAGAAACTTTATCGGAGCGCCGAAGAATTGCAGGCACTGGAGAAATCAGACCCCCTTAAGTGCTGGAAAGATCAGCTGATCCAGGAAGACGTGATCACTGCTGAGGAATTCGCGAAGCTCGATAATGAGGTTAAAGAGCGCATTCGCCGCGAGTACACGGAGGCCGAAAAAGCCGAGGATCCATCGCCTAACGAGTTACTTGGCAACCTTAGCGAATCACCTCCAAAACTTAACAAGGAGATTCTCCCGCCTGGGAAATATCGCATCGGCGATACTGTGAATAAAACATTGCGCGTGGGTCTGGAGGACGATTCGCGACGCATCCTGTTCGGCGAAGACATTGAAGATCCGAAGGGTGGTGTGTTCCGTCTCACACAAAAGCTTTCAACCGAGTTTCCAAAACAGGTGTTCAATTCGCCTCTTGCCGAATCGACGATTCTCGGTGTCGCCTGCGGTCTGGCGGCGTACGGCAAACGCCCGGTTTTCGAACTGCAATTTATTGATTTCATTTATCCGGGGTTCAATCAGCTCGTCACGAACATATCGAATTTGCGCTGGCGATCGTTCGGCAATTGGAAATGCCCGGTGGTGATTTATGCGCCATACGGAGCTTATCTGCCTGGCGGAAGTTTGTGGCACAGCCAGGCGAATGAATCAGCGCTCGCTCATTATCCCGGTCTGAACATTGTAATCCCAAGCTCGCCGGCTGATGCCGCCGGATTGCTATGGACAGCGATGCATGGCGAGGATCCGGTCATCTTTCTAATACCGAAACATCTCCTTTGGGCGGAACAGCAATATGCGGAACCAATTCGCGCCGTTTCCTTGGGTCAGGCGCTCAAGTTACGCAATGGCTCCGATGTCACGCTGGTTACTTGGGGCAACACCGTCGAAAAATCGCTCGAGGCTTTAGATAAAATCGACAATGGGATCAGCGTCGAGCTGATTGATCTGCGTTCCATCGTTCCGTGGGACAAATCGGCAATCGAGGAATCCGTGCGCAAGACTCGCCGGCTGGTCGTGGTTCAGGAGGACACCGAAAATTGCAGTGTCGGGCACATGTTGATTTCTCACATCGCGAGCGCACCCGAGCTATGGAACGAAATGATCAGCCCGCCGGTTCTTGTGAGTAAGGCAAACGTCATGATCGGTTACAACCCGATTTATGAGTACGCGGCGTTACCAGACGTGGAGCGGATCGTCTCCGCAATTCAGCGCTCGGTTGCGACAAAACAGGAACGCGCAGTGGCCGCGGGCGTTGACCGCGGCACCCCGATTGCAGAGCCAGTGCTGGTGGCCCCGAGGTCAGTGCCTGCGGCTACAGCGGAAACCAGCAAGCAGCGAATACAAAGCATCACCGTCCCAGTCATGGGCGAAGGGATTCGCAATGCAAAAGTCGTTTCGCTTTTGAAAAATTCCGGCGACACCATCGCGCTCGATGATGAGCTCTGCGAAGTGGAGACTGATAAAGCCGTTTATCCCATTCAGTCGTCCTTTGCGGCCGTGATGGGTGAATGGAAAATAAAGGTAGGCGACACGGTCGAAATCGGTCAGGAGCTTGGCACCATCATAACCGCCGAACCATCGCTAGCTGACCAGTTTCAGGAGACAGCAAAAGAATCGGCAGGCGACGCTGTGGCCGCAGGCGCTGACCGTCGCCATCCAGTGTCTAGGGGCGAGATCACCCATCTGGGGTCGACGACCCCGGCTACAGCAATCGAACCAGCGCTTTCGCCAACGATCACACGCAAGCTCATTCACGTGATCCCTGCCAACTTGCAGATCGATGCGCGATGGGACGCAATTCGCAACGCGCGCGATGCAGCCAAAAGGAAAAATGGAAAACATGCCCCTTCTCCTTCCGTGATGATCGCGTGGGCAGTGGTGCGAGCCATGAAAAAACATCCACCCTTCCGTCGTCTCATTTTGGAAGACGAGCGTATCGTTGAGAACGAAAATTTCGATCTGGGTATTGCGGTAGCGATGGAAGGCGATCGCCTGGCAACAGCGGTGATCGTTGATGCGAACAAGAAGGCCTGGCCGGAATTCGTCAAGACTTACAACGAAACAGTCGATGCTACTCGCAGCGGCCGCATCGACGCGATGAACGCCCCGGTTGTGATAACCAGTCTGGGCGCATTTGGGGTAAAGGCCGGCGCGCCCATTGTTGTGCCGCCCTCAGTCGGCACGCTTTTCGTCGGCACCGCGCATCGCGAATTAATTCCTAACGGGAAGAAAAATGAAAGTGCGGAAGTCATCACACTTTCGCTCACGTTCGATCATCGCGTTGTAAACGGCGCCGGCGCAGCCAGCTTCGCGAACGAAATTAAGAAGCAAATCGAAGGATTTAAAATTTCGGAACCGGAAGCACGTATCGCTTCGCGTTGATTGGCTTTAAGGACGCTTCCGGAGCCTGCGGCGCTTCTGGCCGTTGAGCAGCGTAGCGCGCTCAATTAGTAAAGCGTTTAGATGATGTGGGCGCTCCTTCGCATCGATGACAACTACAAATGATCCTCTCGGCGAGATCGAGATAAAGTCCGGATGCGGCACATCGTAATGTTCCCCACTTGCCATGTGAATCTCGTAGGGGACGAAAGGTACGGCGTGATTGAATTGGCGGATGGATTCGATGACCACGAGAAGAGAATATTCCCGCCGAGTTAGCGATCAAACTCTAATTGCCAATTGCGCTAGTGCGCAAAAGCGAGCGAGCACCTCGGACTACGGCCAGTGACCGCGCACGCTGCGTAGTTTTAATAGGGGTCGATTTTCACGATCGACTCATTCAACACTAACGGGGAGGTAAATCTTATGGCACGAAAACTCGACGGAAAGAAGGTGGCCATTCTTGTAGCGGATGGCTTCGAACAGGTGGAAATGACAAAACCGCGTGAAGCGCTGGATGAAGCAGGTGCACAAACCAAGATCGTTTCTCTTAAACCTGGCAAAATCCAAGGGATGAATCATGCGGACAAGGGCGACAAATTCGATGTGGATCTCGCCGTTAAAGATGCGAGACCGGACGAGTTTGACGCGCTCATGATTCCGGGCGGTTTGTTCAATCCGGATGTGCTCCGTTCAGATCAAAACGCACTTGGATTTGCGCAGCATTTTTTCCGGGAGCACAAACCGGTGGCGGTCATATGTCATGGACCACAAGTTTTGATCAGCGCGGATCTTGTTCGCGGCAGAAAGATGACTTCGTGGCCAGCAATTCAGGTCGACATGCGCAACGCAGGCGCAAAGTGGGTCGATGAGGAAGTCGTCGTGGACAACGGACTGGTTTCCAGTCGTAAACCGGACGATATCCCGGCATTCAATAGAAAGATGATCGAAGAACTCGCAGAAGGCCGACACGCAGCAGCCGCTGCAGCTTGACTTAACGGCGTCATGTCAGACGCCAGATCGAAGCAGCCAAAGTTGTAGGGCGTCTGTACCAGACGCCAATCAGGCATTGGCGTTTCACAGAATGGAGCTGGCGGGCGCCGAGCGACATAGACGGGAAGCCCAAAGGGTGAGTTCGCTGGCGCGAACGAATCAAACGCCCTACAATTTTCTGCGCCTATCCACGGTATGACCACAGCCAACAAGATCACCGTCGTCCGGATTTTGATGATCCCGGTTTTTGTGACGATGGCGATCTATTATGGTGAAAGCATCCAGCATGGCACGCCGCTCGAGTGGATACGTTATACAGCAATTGCCATTTTCGTGATCGCTGCCGTCAGTGACGGTTTGGACGGCTACGTTGCGCGCCATTACAACCAGAGGAGTTCGCTGGGGGTCATTCTTGATCCGCTCGCCGATAAGGGCCTGCTTTTGAGCGGCATAATTACACTAAGCATCAGCAACTGGAGCGACATTGATCCTGATTATGGAAGGTTCCCGGCGTGGTTTCCCGTTCTCGTCATCTCGCGTGACGCCGTGATCCTGGTGGGCGCAATGGTCCTTTATTTGCTCAATGGCAAAGTGCACGTGAAACCAAATTGGACCGGAAAAGTGGCGACCGTCTTGCAAATGATCGCGATTGGATGGGTGATGCTACAGCTTCACTTTCTTCCGCTGCTTTATGTAGTTATTGCAGCCGGGGTGTTCACATTCATCTCAGGAATCGTTTACGTCACCGACGGGGTGCGCCAGTTGCAAGCCGAAGGGCACGCGCATGCAACAAAACAGTGAGATCGACGTTTCCGTATAATGAACGACGCCGCCAACAAGCTTCCTTCCATTGCGATCGTAGGCCGGCCCAACGTGGGCAAATCTGCCTTATTCAATCGTCTCATCCGGCGAAAAGTTGCCATCGTTCACGATCAGCCTGGAATTACGCGCGACAGAATTTCCGCGGTTTGCGCAAGCGGCACACGGCCTTTTGTTCTTTGGGACACCGGCGGGATTTTTGGCGCGGGTGAAGCGGAACTGACCCGGCAGGTTCGCCGCACCGCCGAGGAAGCGTTTCGCGACAGCGATCTTTTGCTTTTCGTCGTCGATGCAAAAGAAGGTTTGTCGCCAATAGACGAAGAGCTTGCGCGCGCGCTGCGCAAATCTCAAAAACCGGCGATTCTTGTAATCAACAAGATCGACAATGAAAAACATGAGCCGTTTGCGGCGGAATTCGATTCGTTAGGCTTCGGCTCGAATGTTTTGATCAGCGCAGAACATAATCGGGGCGTCTTGGATTTGCTAGACGAGATCGATCGACTTCTCCCCTCGCCCACTGTTGATTCGCGACCCACGAGCCCCGAGCCACTCGCGGTCGCGATCCTCGGCCGACCAAACGTGGGAAAATCTTCACTGATCAATTCCATCGTGCGCAGCGAACGCGCTATCGTGAGTGAACTGCCAGGAACCACGCGCGATGCCGTTGACGTTCTTTATCAACGAGACGGGCGCGCGTTCGTTTTCATCGACACGGCGGGAATCCGCCGACGGGGCAAGCAATCCAGTTCAGTTGAGATCTTCAGTGCAATGCGCGCAGAACGGAGCGTCCGCCGGGCCGACCTTTGCATTCTGATTGTTGATCTCACAACGGGCGTAACTGCACAGGACAAACGGATCGCTGGATTGATTCAGGCGGCACAGAAGCCGGCGATCATCGTTTTGAACAAATGGGACCTGGTTAAACCAAACCGCAATCAAAAGCAGACCATCACCAAACTCGTTGAGGTCGCGCGGCAGCAAATTTTCTTCCTGGATTATGCGCCAGTTCTAATTACGTCGTCGTTAACTGGAGAACATGTCAGCAAATTGTTTGGGTCGATCGAAAAAATCCAATGCGCCGCACGGCAGCACGTAAGTACTGGAGTTCTAAACCGATTACTGCGGCAGGCATTTGAAGCGACCCCCCCACCGATCATCAGAGCGCGGCGCCTCAAACTCTTTTATGCTGCCCAATCGAAAGGGAAAGAAAATCAACAGCTGCGGCCTCCGGAATTCGTCCTTTTCGTAAATGATCCTCGATTACTGAATCAAACGTACGAGCGCTACTTGGAATCTCGCCTCCGCCGGGCGCAACCTTTTCCAGGGTTGCCGATCATTCTAACGCTACGTCCCCGCGCCCAGAGTGCGACGCCACCATCACGCTTCCGAGCGAAATAAAGGCCTTACTCCGGCTCTTGGCGATAGGGAAGGCTTCCGCGAAGTGATCTAAGAATGATTTCGCTCAGCTTGACGGCATCATTGTCGCCCGAGGAGTGCGCGTCATTGAGCGCTTCTTCGGCAACGCTGATTGCCCGCGGAAAATCTCCTCCCTCAGCATAAGCCGCAGCCAGGGTATCGAGAAGAGCTGGGATCCGACGTTCGGTCAGAGCGCAAGCGCGTTCGGCAAGACGAACCGCTTCGGATCCGTCGCGCGATTTCGAATCGGGATACGTCGCAAGCAACCAAGCCAGTTCGTCGAGCATCCGCGGTGAATCCGGCGCGTTTGCAGCGATGTCCCGGAGTCGCTCCAAACCATCTGGCTCCTTCGCCATCGATAGGAGAATCTGCCGCAGGTGTGCATGAGCTTGTTCAACTTCCGGCCGCAGCATCATCACGTAACCGACGTGCTGCGCTGCCGATACAAAATCATGGCTTTCGGCCAGAGCCGTTCCTAACGCGGAATGAGCAGCGGCGTCGTATGGCGATACAGTCACCCAATCTCGTCCAAGCTCGACCGCTTCGCTGTAGCGGCGCGATTCGAAAAGACAATTCATCAGGAGCTGGTAGGCCGAAGAATTTTCAGGGCCAAGCTCGATGGCGTGGCGAGCTTCCGCGATTGCGTGTTCGGGATCACTGCGCTTTGCTGAGAAAGCGAGGTTCAAATAGGCGGCAGAATCGGCCGGATTCAGCTCAACCGCCCGTTCGGCTTCCTTAATGGCTTCCTCATCCTGGCCTAGTTCACTCAAGCTCAAGGCGTGAAAGCCGCGTGCGGTCGCATTGGAGGGATCTGCTTCTACAGCCTTAAGCGCTTCGGCGGCGGCGTGGTCGATCTTGCCCTGAACGCCAAAAGCTTTTGCGGCATACAGATGTTGCGCCACCGAAGGAACAATCCAGTAAGTGGCGAAACTATTCATCGCCCAAACTAAGATCAGCATATCAAGAACAAACCGCAGACGCCTACTGCCGTATGTCAGCACTTCCCAACCGAGCGCGCCAAAGAAGCAAATCGACGTAAGAGCCGACAACCCGTAGAACGCTTTTGCTTGTGCGTAGGAAGCAACTTTGAGGGTCATAAAAATTAAGCCGAGCACGAGTACTGTCCAGAAACCAAGTAACACGAACAATTCGCTGGAAGGTTTTCGAATAAACCGAACGATCGCGGCGACGACGCCTACGAGAATCAACGCCGTGGGAATCACCGCCCACAAATAACCGGCTACCATTGGCTGCCCGTTCCAGGCGAAGGTCAGGCTCGACGCGCCGCCGCATAATGCGTCACCCCAAAGCGTGGAATAGATTCCGTCAGCAAATCCGGCGAAACCGCTGAAGAGTGGATGCACCAACGACCGGCCGAAACGAAGGTAATCAGTCGCAGTGTGATAACCCGGGTCCTGCCACCAGGTGAATCCGCTGACTACATCCCAGTTGCCAAGGAGTGGCGTACCGAACCTCAGCCAGATGCGCGCGTAATGCCAGCCGCACACGGTAAGACATATCGTAAGCAGTAGCCCAAGGTTGCGCAGCGAAATTGCGAGTCGCGCTCGCGTGTAAGCGAGCTTCCCAGCGATTGCAGCAATCGCGATCGGAAGTAGCAAAACTGTGGTCGCTTTCGCCAGCATCGTTGCGCCAAGCGTGAATCCGACCCAGGCGAACTGCGACGCGGACGGCGTATCGCTCTTCAGCAGTCGCAAACATGCATATAGCGTCGCTGTGGCCAGAGTGGCGGCCAGCATTTCATTCGTCACATACTGTGCGAGATACACGTGCATCGGCAGAAATGCTGCGAGCAAAAGTCCGACGAACGCGGTTCGCGCAGAAAACAAAAGCCGTAAACTAAGAAAAACAAAGATGAATTGGGCGATGCCCAAGAACGCGCCGATCAAACGCAGTAATAAAATGGACGCAGGATCGTTGATTGACAGTTTGCACGCTGAAAGGCTGGCCGCGGCAATCAAGTAATAGAGCGGCGGCTGATACATTTCCCAGCCTTCGTTCGCCAACGGCAATGCGCGGTGTTCCTGGATGTAGTTGATGTATTTGAGGTGCTCCTTCGCGTCGAAGCCCGCGTGAAACGGCAACAGCCGCGAATTATTCCAGAATAACAGCAACCAGAGGCCGGCTAGGATGAGCAAGAGTGTTTTTTCCAGCCATCGTGTTGTGGAGCTTTTAAGGATGAGGTTCCAGATAAAGATGGCTACAGAAGCGATTACAAGGAGAACTATCCAAAAAGGCCAAACTTTTTTCAGCGCGTCAAACGTACCTTCCCCGCCAGCAATGGAATTACCGGGCCCTGGAGTCTTCGCCGCCGCGGCCAACGCGGCATGACGCCATGAAGAACCGGCAAACGATACTTCCCAGGTTTTGTCGCTGCGCAGACTTAGTTGATCCGTATTCAAAGTAAGCCACAGCGCCGGGGGTCCATTATGATTAAAGACGCGAGCTTCGATCACGTTACTGCCTCCCTGTAATTGCCCGGCAACGTCGACGCTCACAATCTCTTTCCAATTGCGATTCGACGGAAAGCGAATGGGTCCGCCATTGATTCTCACTTCGGCGCCCCGCATTGCGCGAACACCCAGACGCGCGGTCGCCGGTCGGTCCGTCAAAACAAACTCGCGCCGGAACGTTGCGTCGAGACTGGCGAACCAATGCGCGTGGGCGTCAACTGCAGCAGGAAAGACTATCCACTCGGCTCGTTTATCACGGCTCAAAAAATTGATAGCCGGATCATTCCAGGCGATCCATGTGAGGACCGACAGCCCGACACCTGCAAAGGCGGCTACCCCAATCGCTCGATGCCATGGCTTGAGAAGGAACATTGCGATCTAAACGTTTAGCATTATTCTGCCGGTGCGCTCACGCGAGTAGACCGGGAGATTCGTGAGCGAAATGAGCAGAAATTCAGCAGGTTGCGGCACGTTTGATCGAACGTTCTCCCCGGCCTGCATGTCTCACGAGTCCGTATGAAATCTACGCAGGAAATTACGCAAGAAGTTCGGGAGCTGGGCCAATGGATTCCAGGGCTCCGCCAACAGGTTGGTCACGTGGTCATAGGCCAGAAATATTTGGTGGATCGTCTCCTCCTCGGGCTGCTCGCTAATGGTCATCTCCTGCTCGAAGGCGTCCCGGGGCTAGCCAAGACGCTCACGGTAAAAACGATGGCCGCCTGCATCCAGACTGGTTTCCAAAGATTGCAATTCACGCCAGACCTTTTACCCGCGGATCTAATCGGCACTCTCATTTACAATCCGCGGACAGGGGAATTTACCACCAAGCTCGGCCCGATTTTTTCAAATCTAATCCTGGCCGACGAAATAAATCGCGCACCGGCCAAGGTACAGAGCGCGTTGCTTGAGGCGATGCAAGAGCGGCAAGTCACCATCGGCGAGCAAACCTATCCGCTTTCCGATCCGTTTCTTGTTTTGGCGACGCAGAACCCGATTGAACAGGAAGGAACTTATCAACTGCCGGAAGCGCAGCTCGACCGTTTCATGTTCAAATTGAACATTGGTTATCCGCAAAAGTCCGAGGAGCGAAACATTCTCGACTTGATGGCGACTTCCTCGCCGGATTTGCGAGTCGATCCAGTGGTTGATCCGAAGCAAATCATCGCTGCCCGGGACGTGGTTAACAGCATTTACATCGATGACCGCGTAAAGGATTACATTGTGGACGTCGTCTGGGCGACGCGCGAGCCGGCAGCCTACAACTTACGACTCGAAGGGCTCATTCGTTACGGAGCTTCACCACGTGCGACGATCTATCTTGCTCTCGGCGCTCGGGCTCATGCGTTTCTGAACGGCCGCGGTTATGTCACCCCACAGGACGTCAAGAGCATCGGGCCTGACGTGCTTCGACATCGCATCATCGTCAGTTACGAAGCCGAGGCGGAGGCAGTTACCAGCGAGACGATTATTGAGAGAATTTTTGCTGGATTGCCTGTGCCATGATGCCCAAGTGAGAAGTGATTCGTGAGAAGTGAGAGGTGTCGATGGCTATCGCAAGATCGTTTCGTGATCTAAATGTTTATCGGAAAGCCCGAGAAACGGCGCAGGAGATTTTTGGGCTCAGTCGCGAATTTCCGCCTGAAGAACGTTACTCACTCACTGGTCAGATTCGCAGGAGCTCACGTGCGGTGAAAGCGATGATCGCCGAGGCTTGGGGACGGCGCCGCTACAAGGCGGTCTTTGTAAACAAGCTGGATGAAGCCTTGGGCGAGGCTACCGAAACGCAATCGTGGTTAGACGATGCGCGGGACGCGAAGTACCTCTCAATCGAGCAATTCAACACTCTTGATTCGAACTGCATCTCGATTGGCCAGATGCTGTCGCGCATGATCGACCGTGCAGACGACTTCTGTAAGCATCCTCCAGCGACAGATTATCGAGGCGCTTCGCGCGTAGAAGAGACCGACTCGATGAGCAAACAGTCCTCGACTGTCGAAGAGTTTTTCGCATGACTACTTCTCACTTCTCACCAATCACTTCTCACAGGTAAATGGACCCCGCAGAGATTCTCAAGAAGATCCGAACCCTGGAGATAAAAACCAGAGGCCTCGTCGAGACCGCGTTCGCCGGCGATTACCACAGTGTTTTCAAAGGCCGGGGAATGAATTTTGAAGACGTGCGTGAGTATCAGCCCGGCGACGAGATCCGGGCGATCGACTGGAACGTGACCGCACGGATGGGCAACGCGTTTGTGAAAAAATTTACGGAAGAACGCGAGCTAACTGTAATGCTGGTTGTGGATGTCAGCGCATCGGGAAACTTCGGAAGCACAACGCAATCAAAACGGGAGTTGGCAGCGGAAGTTGCGTGCTTGCTCGCTTTCAGCGCGATCAGGAACAATGACAAGGTCGGACTCATCCTCTTCACCGATCGCGTTGAGCTTTTTATTCCTCCAAAGAAAGGCCGCTCCCATACGCTACGACTTATCCGGGAGATTTTGTTTTTCGAACCAAAGGGACGGGGCACAGAGCCAGCGCTGGCCCTCGACTATCTGAATAAAATTGTCACACGCCGCGCCGTGGTTTTCTTCATTTCGGATTTTCAGGCGCCCGATTTTTCGCGAGCGCTGGCAGTGAGTGGACGGCGGCACGATTTCGTGGCCATCCATATCCACGATGAACGAGAACGGGTATTGCCAAATATCGGCATCATCACCTTGGAAGACGCCGAGACCGGCGATCAAATTGAGATCAATACGGCGGATCGCACAACGCGGGCGCGTTTTAGCGGGCTTGTGGATGAACACGAGCATGAGCTTGCGCGCATGCTGCGCCGGAACAATATCGACGCGATCGCCCTGCAAACCGGCAAAGACTATCTGCCGCAGCTGCGCTCCTTTTTCAAACAGCGGGAGCGCCGCATCGGCATTCGATGAGAGATCGCAGCAGCGATGCGTAATGGAGTGATGAAATGAATTCGCCTGCCACTACTCCGCTACTCCACTACTCCATTATTCCGTTACTGTTGGCTGAGGAGTTTCACGATATTGCGCCGCCGGTCGATTATTCGTTGCTTTCGCCGTGGCTGATTTTTCTGGGAGTGTTCGTCTTGCTCACGACGATCGGTCTGATCGTGTGGTTTGTTGCGAAATCTTTTCGGCGTCCTACGCCGCCCCAACTACCGCGCGAGCGCGCACTTGCGTTGCTCGAGCAAATACGAGGGCAGATCACGGCGATCGATCCATATCGCTTCAGTATCCGTGTGTCGGACATTCTCAGGCGCTACGTGACAGAACAGTTCGGATTACCCGTCACGCGGCAAACTTCTGTCGAGTTTCTGAATGGGCTCCGAGGTTCATCGCCATTCTCCGACGACGAAAAGTCGCTGCTCGAAGATTTCTTGAACCGCTGCGACCTAATCAAGTTTGCAAGGTACGAGGCAACACTTTCAGATAGTGAATTATTACTTGAGGAAGCGATCCGCTTCGTGAAAGGAGGTCAACCATGTTTGATTGGTTCACAGGAAATAGCGCGTTGACCTTCGCGCATCCGTGGCTGCTCCTGTTGCTCCTCGGAGTTCCGTTGCTCGCCTATTTGCGTGGAAAACGCGGCCCGGCCGCTGCGCTGACTTTTTCATCCACAGCAAGCCTTAGGGCGATCGGAAAAAAAAGCGCCGCCCGTGCAGGGAAAATTCTGCGAACATTGCTTCTGGCTTCGCTTGCTGTCTTCGTGATCGCGCTGGCGCGTCCGCAACTCGGCAAGAGTCTTACGCAGATCGAGGCCAGTGGGATCGACATTATTCTCGCGCTAGATGTCTCCGGATCGATGCTGACCAAGGATTTTACCATCGGCGGGCAGGAAGCGACGCGTGTCGATGCGATTCGCGAAGTCACACGTAAATTTATCGAAGGCCGGCCAAATGATCGAATCGGGATCATCGCATTCGCAGGTCGTCCGTACGTCGTAAGCCCAATGACACTGGATCACGATTGGCTACTTCAAAATCTGGATCGAGTGCGGATCGGACTGGTCGAGGATGGCACTGCCATTGGATCGGCCGTGGCAGCAGCAGCTAATCGGTTAAATGACAAACGTTCAAAAAGTCGCGTGCTCGTTCTGTTAACCGATGGAGAAAATAATGCTGGTAAAATTCCACCAAATACTGCGGCGGAAGCAGTCAAAGCGTTAAAGATCCACCTCTATGCAATCGGCGCCGGAATCAACGGGATCGCCCCCGCCCCAATATTCACTCCCAAAGGACCGTTAACAGATGCATTAGGTAACATTCTCTATGAAAACCAGCGCGTGGAATTTAACGAGGCCGGTCTAAGAGAAGTGGCTAAAATTGCCGACGGCAAGTTCTTCCGCGCGACCGATACACAATCGTTGGAACAAATTTATAACGACATAGATAAGCTGGAAAAATCGACGGTTAGCGTGAAAAAATATCAACAATACCGCGACTTATTTCCGCTGTGTCTGATGAGCGGCTGCGGGCTGTTGCTGGCGCAGATTTTATTGTCGCAAACCATCTGGAAAAAATTGCCGTGAATTTGAAATCAGATTTTACCGCGTGGCAGCACGACGCTGGATACTGGATGCTGGATTCTCGATGCGTACATCTAGCATCCAGTATCGAGTATCGAGCATCATTTCCGCTATGAGCTTCGGCGTTCCACAATGGCTTTGGGGATTGCTTGTGATCCCACTTCTGATTGCGTTGTTCGTTAGTTCGGAACAGCGCGGGCTCAAACGATTGCAGGAATTCGTTTCGGCGCGACTGCTGCCCCAACTCGCTGGAACGATGAATCGTCCCCGTCGGATATTAAGATTTGCGTTGCAATTGCTCGGCCTTGCTTTGGCCATTGTCAGTCTGGCGCAGCCACGCTGGGGTTACACGTTTGAAGACGTGAAACGCAAGGGTCTCGACTTGTTGATCGCCGTGGATACATCGCGCAGCATGCTTTCCAATGACGTCCAGCCGGCCCGACTCGATCGCGTCAAGCTGGCGATCCAGGACTTGATCACTCAGTTGCAGGGCGATCGTGTTGGTCTGATTGCTTTTGCAGGACGCGCGTTTTTACAGGCGCCTCTGACTATTGACTACGACGCGGTAGTTGAGGCCGTGAACGATCTGGATACCAAGACGATTCCCGAAGGCGGCACCAATATCTCCAGCGCGATTACTCTCGCCACGCAGAGTTTCGGTAAAAGCGCCATGGGAAATCGCGCTCTGGTCATCTTCACCGACGGCGAAGAATTAAGTGGGGATGCCATGAAAACCGCGAAGCAAGCGGTCGACGCCGGTGTGCGGATTTTCACGGTAGGCGTCGGAACACCACAGGGCTCACTCATTCCGGTGACCGGCGACGATGGTCAAACCAGCTTCGTCAAAGATTCTTCCGGTCAAGTCGTTAAATCGAAGCTGGATGATAAACGTTTGCGCGAAATCGCTCAGACTACCGGGGGTTTTTATCTTCACTTGGAAAACGGACCTCGCACGATGCAGCAAATTCAGAATGAGGGCCTGGCAAAAATGCAGGCTGCCGAAATGGATGTGCGTTTGTCGCGTCGACCGATTGAACGTTACGAATGGCCGCTCGGCGCAGCGTTAATCGCTCTCGCACTGTCGATCCTGATTCCCGAACGAAAACGGGCGCGACAAAGAGCTTATGCTGTCGCGCCTGCTCGCAAGGCTGCGCGTGGCGTTGCCAACGCGCCTGCCGGGGCCGCAGCTGCCACCGCACTTCTCGTGATGTTCCTGTCTTCACCTGCCTTCGCTACCGCGCCGGGTCTCGACGCGTATCGCGGCGGAAAATTCGAAGACGCCTACAGCCAATTTCAGAACGCGTTAAAATCCCATCCGCAATCGCGCGCAGAGGACAAGCTACAGTTCGACTCAGGTGCAGCTGCTTACAAACTGAAGGATTACAGTAAGGCGCTGGAATCATTTAGCCAAGCATTGCTTTCCCGGGATACCGCTTTGCAAAGCAAAGGCCATTATAACCTTGGGAACACACTTTATCAGCGTGGCGAAGCGCAAAAGGGCGATGATAAAAAGCTCAGCGACTGGACAAATGCGCTCGATCATTATGAGCAAACGCTCAAGCTCGACCCGCAAAACAAGGAAGCGAAGGACAATTACGATTACGTGAAGCGGAAGATCGAAGAACTGAAAAATAAAAAACAAGAACAGCCCTCCCCTTCCCCGTCGCCGCAGCAGAAGAACGAAAAGAATAAACAGGACAAACAGAACAAGCAGGATCAGAAGCAGAACCAGCAGCAAAAACAGCAAGAACAACAAAAACAGCAACAACAGAATCAACAGCAACAACAAGGTCAGGGCGAGGAGCAACAGAAAGACCAGCAGCAGCCCCAAGATCAGCAATCACAAGGCAAGTCTGGAAATCAGAAAGATCAGCAACAGGAAAAAAACGACCAAGCTCAGGCGAAGAACGAACCGCAAAAAAAACAGGAGCAACCTGGCGAGACTCCTTCTCCTTCGCCGGGCGCCGACAAGCAACAAGGTCAACAACCTTCACCCTCGCCAGGAGAACGACAAGGTGAAGAATCGCCGAGCCCGGGCGAAGGAGAAAATGAAACCCCCTCACCATCCCCAGGAGAGGGTGAAGGGGAAAACACGACGCCTTCCGCGACTCCTGGAGAATCCAAGAAACTTGCGGGTGAAGTGAAGGGAGCCGGCGAAGAGAAATCACAGAAGCCGCCTGATCAGAACGCGCAGGTGGCCGAAGCTGAAGCTGAAGCGGAGAAGGAGGGCCAGATGAGCGAACGCCAGGCCGAGGCGCTTCTGGAATCGATGAAAGACGAGGAGGCGCGGGTTCAACTTGATGAACGCAGAGCAACGCGCCATGTCTATAAGGACTGGTAAAGCCGCGGGAATTGATGGTTGATAATTGATAGAAAGAAATGCGCACGCACTGTCGGAGGTTATTTGCTGTCCTGGGTGTTTTCGCGAGCGCGCAGCTTGCGTACGCTGATTCGCCGAGCGTGACAGCGGTTTTGAATAGTTCGGAAGCCGCAGTGGGCGAAACGGTGCATTTGGAAATTCGAGTTGCCGGAGCACGTGGCGCGGACGCGCCGGAGAATATCATGGTGGACGGTCTCGAGATCCGGCGAACGGGAACGTCACAACGCATCGAGATGAACAATCTCAACTTAACCTCCAGTGTGATATATGATTATACTGTAATGCCGTTGAGAGCGGGAAGATTCACCATCCCGCCTCAAACCATTCACGTCGGAAACAATTCGCTGCGTACACCGGCGCTGACATTAAACGTCGCGGATTCGCCCGGTCGTTCGTCTGGCACCCGGCCCGGCCGTGACGCAGCGGCAGCCAGCGCAAGCAGCCTGGTTTTCGCGGAGTTGATCGTACCAAGCAAGACTGCGTACGTGGGTGAGATCGTTCCGGTTCAGGTCCGAATGGGATTTGATCCGCGCGTTCGCCCGCGACTCGTCGAACCGCCGGAAATCACTGGTCAAGGATTTACCGCGCAGAAGTTGCAGCAGTCCGGGGAAAATACTGAAACGATCAGTGGGAGACCTTATGAGGTGGTGACGTTTAAAACTGCAATCGCCGCGGCGCGCGCGGGAAAATTTGAAATCGGGCCGGTGAAAGCGAAGGCGCAAGTTGTCGTTCCTCGCAGGCAGAGCGCGCCACGCTCACGTCCGCGTTCGCCTTTCGACCTGTTCGATCAAGATGACCCATTCTCCGATCCATTCTTCTCGAATCCGTTCAGTCAACTTGGGGAGCGCCGCGAAGTAGAGATCAAGAGTGAACCTGTGGCACTCGAAGTAAAGCCATTGCCAAAAAATGCGCCCCCCAGCTTTTCGGGTGCAATTGGAAATTTCACAATGGCGACGGACGCGAACCCAAAGAGCCTGCAGGTAGGTGATCCCATCACCGTCACATCTACACTTTCTGGCCGCGGAAATTTTGACCGCGTCAATGCGCCAGTCATTGAAGACGAGCGCGGTTGGCACAAATATCCGCCATCGTCCAAGTTCAAGCAGGACGATGAGGTCGGTCTCAGTGGCACCAAAACTTTTGAGATGGTGCTTTCACCCAACGAGAAAAAGCAGGGGCTACCGCTGCTCGCGTTCTCTTACTTTGACCCGGTGAAGCAACAATATGTGACACTGCACAGCGAGCCGATTCCGCTCAATGTGCAGGGAGGCGCGGCGGTTGCGCAAAACGCGGGTGCGGCCCAGTCGGCGGCACCGACTCCGCCGACGGGGACAGCACGTCCGCCCGTCCCGACTGCAACCAAGCAGCAGGATATTCTTTATCAGTTGACCGAACGGCCCCGGACAGCGGAATCGTTTGCGCCGATTTACACACAAAGAGTTTTCTGGGCTGCACAATTGATTCCGTTGCTCGCGTTAGTTGGATTTGCAGGTTGGAAAATTCGCCGGACAAGAATTGATAATCGTGAGGCGCAACGTGTCGCTGCGCTGCGACATGAAACGACTGATCTGATGCACAAGCTACATCGCAACGATGTGTCACCCCGAGAATATTATGCCGAAGCATCCAGAGTCGTTCGCTTAAAAGCCGCTCTGGCGTCAGGCAATCGCCGCATCGATCCAAACATAGTGGATGTCGAGACTGCGGCAGACACTTTCAAACTTAATAGCGATTCACGTGACCGGCTCCGCCGATTGTTCGAGCAAAGCGACGAATGGCAATACAGCGGAGCGCATAACGGTCCCGGAAAAGTTTCTCCTGAAAGCCGGCGAGAAGTGCTGGAGTTGATTGAGAATTTAAGATGAAACTGTCCGCCTGTTTTATTGCAATTCTTTGCGGCGCCGTATCGACAGTATCTTCGTTTGGGCAAGCAGAAGGCGACTTCACAAAAGCAAACCAGGATTATGCGCAAGGACACTTCAAAGAAGCGATCTCTGGGTACGAGGCACTCGCTCGTGCGGGGCAATGGAGCGCAAATCTATTTTACGATCTTGGCAATGCCTATTTTCGTGTCGGCGACTTTGGGCAGGCTGTTTTAAACTACGAACGCGCGCTTGCCTTGGAGCGACATCACCCTGAAGCCATAGCCAACTTGCAGATCGCGCGTGACGAGGCGCACGCGCTTGAGCTACAGCAAAGCTGGCCGGAACGTTATTTCCAATTTGCCAGTGTTGATCAGTACAGCATCGCAGCGGCTATCGCTTTTTGGCTCGCAATGTTTGCGACGGTCATGTTGATCTTTGCGCGTCGCAGATCGGCCACATTGATCGCCTCGTTAATATTTTGCCTGCTGGTCAGCGCCGTGGCGATCTACGCTGTGTATACACTCGAACGCGGGAGCAATGGAAGCGCCCTGGCCATAGTAACGGGCAAGAACGTCCAAGCGCGTCTTGCAACTGCGGATACTGCGAACAGCATCCTGGCGTTGCCATCTGGCAGTGAAGTCAAAATCTTGAGCACCCGTGGGGATTGGATCTATGCAGGGTTACCGAATAACCTGCGCGGTTGGATTCCAGCTAAAGACGCGCAGCAGGTGCGTTTGTAACTGTTTTCCCGCGGTTCTTATGTTTCTAATGTGCTTAGCCCTCGAAAACGCAAAACGGACCGAGGGAAAACAGGCGCTGAATGGTCGTATATGAGATTTGGCGTCCTTTTGCGTATTTAGTGGGCGGATTCATATGAACGTTGCGGCCGCTCAGATTTGTTGCTCGCTCGGCGATCCAAAAGCCAATCTGCTCAAGGTTCGCGACTTTTGTCGTCGAGGCAGAGACGCTGGCGTGGAGCTGATTGTTTTTCCGGAAATGAGCGATACGGGCTACTCGATGCCCGTAATACAAGCTCATGCTAATTCCTGGACGAGTGGTTTCATCCCTGAACTTCAGGAAATCGCCGCGAACCTTTCCATTGCCATCGTGTGCGGCGTATCAGAGCGCGATGGCGCTTCAATTTACAATTCCCTGGTTCTTGTTGATCAACACGGCAAAATCGCTGCGAAATATCGCAAGACGCATCTGTATGCGGTTGCACCCGTTGAAGAACAAAAGTGTTTTGCTTCAGGCGACGCTTTCGCAAGTTTTGCCGTTGGCGATCTGCGGTTTGGCTTCAGTATCTGCTACGATCTCCGGTTTCCGGAGATGTATCGGAAGTTGGTCGTTGAGCAGAATGTGGGGGCTCTTATCGTTTCTTCCGCGTGGCCGTTCCCGCGCATTGAACATTTCAGAACGCTTGCCCTCGCGCGCGCGATTGAAAACCAGAGTTATGTGATCGCATCGAACCGCGTCGGCAAGGATGACGACTTATGGTTTTGCGGCAGCTCAGCAATCATTGATCCTCGCGGAGTCATGGTTGCATCCGCCTCGGCGGACCGCGAAGAACTGATTCAGGCCGATGTGTCTGAAGACCTCGTGCTCTCAGTCCGGAGCCGAGTAGAGTCGCTCGCTCATCGCCGACAGGATTTATACAATTAGAAGAAACACGAAATTCTGGTAGTCAGCCTTGATCTAGATTGTAAGTAAAAGCAGGCCGCAGCTTTTCAGTAATCTCCAAAACATCATGGGATCTGGCGAGGATGTGGCGCGCCGACTTAGGTGTAAGAAAGTTAAAGGAAGACCGCCGCACCGATTGCGACCAGTGCGGCGATCATATCCTTCAATTTTGGCGTATTGTCGGAAGTCTGATTAACTATCGCAGTCCTCGTAAAACTAAACGCAAACCGCTAGCGTCTCCCGGGATTCAATATTGTCCCATTAAAGGACCCGGAGGAAACGCCTGTAACGAGGTTAACCACTCGTTCCAGCGTGAAACTCCCCGTCACGCCGGCGAACCGCCCAGTTCCGCCCGTAATAGTCTCGACCTCCTCAAGCGTAAAGACATTTGGATCAGGCGTAGGTGTTGCGTGGCCGGTGAAGCTCGTGAAAAGACTATCTGTGTTGGCCGCGACGAAGGTAGCCGTTCCGACTCCGATGAGAGTGCCGAGGTCAACCTCGACGTGGAAGGTCATGGCAAATCGTCCAAGCTCCGTGGCATTTTCCCACGCCGCTCCCGTCTACGATCAAGGTGCCACCTTGTACTACGTCAGTTTCGACTGCCGCCAAGGATTCCTCTGAAGGGTACCTGCTCGCTTGCCAGCGCGAGGCTGGCGAAGACCGTGATCAGGGATATTACCGCTACTAGATTTGTTTTTTTCATCTGTTTATTTTTTCTGTGGATTGTTGCTGCGTTGACAGAGCCAAACCAAACCGTTAGCGCTTTCCGCGGTTCAATATTGTCCCACTAAACGAGCCGGTGGAAACGCCGCTGCTCAGGTTTAACACGCGTTCGAGGGTAAAGGTCCCGGTCGCGCCAACGAACCGTCCCGTCCCGCCGGTGATAGTATCGACCTCCTCCAGCAGGAGGATATTTGGGTCAGGCGTCGGTGTCGCGTTGCCGATGAAGCTCGAGGAGAGAGTGTCTCCGTTGGCTGCGACGAAGGTAAACGTCCCGGTGCCGATGCCTGTGCTGAGGTCGACCTCCTCGTGAAAGGTCACGGTAAATCGGCCAAGCTCCGTAGCTCTTCCCGTCCCGCTCCCCTCTACGATCAAGAACCCGCCTATCACCTCGCCACTTTGGACCGCCGCCAGAGACCCTCTGAAGGGTACCTGCTCGCTTGCCACCGCAGAGGTGGCTAAGACCGCGATCAAGGATATTGCTGCTAGTAAGCTGCTTGTTTTCATATGTTAATTTTGATTTCTATTGTTGTTTTGGCCCTTTCTGATTTCTCGTTGTGAAAAGTCATTTGTGGCCGTTCACTCAGGTAGTGCGTAAAACCCGACGCGAGGTTACGCGGAAAGTTTGGAAATCTTCTGAAGGGATCCGCCTTCGGTCCGGGAACTCCTCAGCCGAGCGTTGAGCAACTAGTCGAATAAGTTTCTTAGAAACTCTTAATAAACCGTCTTCGGCTCCGGTCCCGCGAGAATCTTCTGGAAACGTGGGCTGCTTCGAAGCGAGTCCCACTCCCAGCGCAGACGCAGGTCGGCGAGCGTGATATTCGACACGGCATCGACCCTCGAGCCCACCGCGCCGGGAGTAGTCAGGAGACGCTCGACGAGTGTAATCGCCTGATCATGTTCGCCAATGAGTGCAGACACCAGCGCCAGATTGGCCGCCCAAGCAGCGCCATGAAATGCGTTCTGGCTTTCGGGTTCGATTTCGACCGCGCGACGAGCTTCTCGAACTGCCGCCTCCTTCCTCTGCATGTAGGCGTAGAGTAAGGCGAGTTCTGCGTGACGTTGTGCATTGTCTGGCGCGTCGCGCACCCGCTTTTCCATGGCTGGCCTGGCCGCGGCAAAATAGCGTTGCGCCGATTCGATGTCAGCGCGAGCGAGGGCGACACGGCCCCGGTAAAATGCTTTCGGAACGTCGCCCGCTTGAGGAAATTCTTCGAGCGCAGTCTCAGTCAGAATCTTATCGGCCGTGGCATAATTCCGCTCCAACATCGCCATGTCCCAGCGCCCCGAACTTACCAGTCCAGAGGGATCCTTACCGGCCGGAATGCCTTGCAAAGTTCTACTGCCGGCAGCCGGGTCACCGTTACGAAACACTTCAAGATAGGCCAGGCCGACCCTGGGAAGCACGCGACCGGGACTGATCTCCAGCGCGCGATTAAAGCTGGCAGCAGCAGCGGGCCAGTCCCGCATAAAGAGATAATTGTTGCCGGCGGGGAAAGCGGTGTTGTCGTTGAGAGGATCGAGAGAGCGGGCGCGTTGGAAGCTGGCTACCGCTTCGCGCCAGCGCCCCTGCCGGCGATAGACCTGTGCAATGTAGTAGTAGATCTCTGCATTGTTGGAAGAACTCGCGAGTGCACGCTCGAGTTCCTTAAGAGCTACGTCGTAGTTCCTCTCGTCCCTGAGACAAAGACCTAAAGCCGCGTGCGCTTCGCCGAGGTTTGGGGATACGCGCAGAGCTTCCTCGGCCTGGGCGCGCGCTTTTGCCCTACGCGCCGGGTCCTCGCCAGAACTCCCCACCTCGGTATTGAGAATGGATGCTTGCGCCCATGCGAGGCCGAACCCCGGATCAAGCGCGGCGGCTTGCATGTAAAGCTGCTCCGCTGCCGTCAGGTCTTCCGACGATCTATTGCCCGCCACTTCCCGTCCCACCCCGTTCAGGTAAAGGACGTAGGCCTGTGAGTTGTTAGTAGGTCTGGTATCAAGCCGCGCCTTTTCTTCCGGCGCGAGTTTCGTTTTCAGCGCGGTCGCGATCTGTGTGGCCAATTCGCCCTAAAGGCCAATCGAATCGGCGACGGCGCGGTCGTAACGCTCCGCCCAGATGTGGTGGTCGTTGCGTGCGTCGATGAGCTGGACATTAAGAAGCACGCGATCGCCCGTGCGCCGGACGCTCCCTTCGAGAACATTCGCCACACCTAGCGCCTGGCTGATCTCACGCATATTGCGCCTACCGCGCTTTTGGTAATCCATCACGCTAGTGCGGCTGATTACTTTCAAATCGCGAATCTGCGCGAGAGTCGTCAGGACGTCGTCTTGAATCCCAGCGGCGAAGTAAGAGTTTTCTTCGTTGTCACTGAAGTTCTCAAAGGGCAACACGGCAATGCTTTTTTCGGGTGAGCTCGTTGTTACGGGTTGCCGGATCAATTCGCTTTTCGAAACGATCCAGCCAGCAGCTGCCGCCAGTGCGAGCAAGGAGCCTGCAAGTAGCGCATTTGTTGGATTGCGTCGCACCCATTTCCTTCCTCGCGTGAAAGCTCCGATGCGACGGGCCTGAATCGGTTCGTGCTTTAGCCAGCGTTCGAGGTCTTCGGCCAGCGCGAGAGCGGAAGCATAACGCCTCTGCGGATCTTTATCGAGACACTTGAGGCAGATTGTTGAGAGGTCGCGATCTATTTTCGGATTCCAGAGGCGCGGCTGCCGCGGCTCGGTGTCCAGCAGTAACTTGATAGTCTCGTAGGTTGTACCGCCAACAAAAGGCGGATGACCTGTCAGCAATCGGTACAAGACTGCGCCTAGTCCGTACACATCTGTTGCACTTGTAAGCTGTGTGTTATTACCGGCAGCTTGTTCAGGTGCCATGTAACTTGGCGTCCCCAGCAGCTCCAGCGTGCGCGTTATCGTACTCTCCGTCTCTACCAGTCGCGCAAGGCCGAAATCGGTCAGATGCGGTTCGCCTTTGTCATCGAGCAGAATGTTCCCCGGCTTAATGTCCCGATGCAGAATGCCGTGTTCATGCGCGTAATGCACGGTGCGTGCTACCTTCGCGATTAACTCCGCGGCGTGCCGGATCGACATCGGCCTGCGCCTGCTTACTTCGTCAAGCTGCCCGCCTTCGACGAACTTCATGCTGAAGTAACACGACCCATCGCGCTCGCCGACTTCGTAGATAGGAACAATGCACGGATGATCCAAGCTCGCGGCGGCTTCGGCTTCCCTGCGAAAACGCTTCACATGCGCTTTGCTCGCCCATTGACCAAGGTTAATGACTTTTAATGCGACTGTGCGATTGAGACTCTTTTGCCGAGCGCAAAATACCACGCCCTGACCGCCGCGACCGACCTCTCCCAACAATTCGTAGTCGCCCAACTCTCCCAGCATCTCCACCAAGTGCTTTGCTTTCTTGCTATGGGGACCAGCGGTTGCAGCATTCGCATAAATATCTTCAGCGGAGCCGCCGTCATCCGCCTTCGCCGAAGCCACGGCGGACGAGCCGCCGGCGGCTACAGGTGCGTCCGGAAGCAGGCCAAGGCCAGTCTCGAGCAAGCAACCCGGGCAACCTCCTTCAGGGGCGTCGGCGGGAATTTCCGAGCCGCACTTTGGGCAAAGTCTGATTGCGCTGGTCATTATCGGAGAGTCGCTCGTGCGCTCCCCCTCTTTTACTGCGTAAAATCCTACCAGAGGTTACGCCCGGACCACAGCAATTAAATGGCGCAGCTCATCTTCGATATCGCTGGGCATTGCAACCGTGTGGGAGATCTCTTCTCGCAACAAGGTTTGGTAACGCTGGCGAAATCGATAAAAGGCCTGCTTGACCGCGTTCTCTGTCATGTCGAACTCGCTCGCGATCTCTGCTTGCGAAGGCCGGTCCGGTTCGTCCATGAGCATCTTCTTCATTTGCTCAAAGAACCGCACATTGCCCGCGCTGCGATACTCCTCGCGCAGTCGCGCCATTACTTGCCCCAGAACTGTCAACGCCCAACGACGTTCGTAAATTTGCTCAGCCGTTAAGCTGTCGCTGCGTTCGACATCGACGCGCTCATGCTCACGAAGTTCCTCCAATGGAATAAACCACTGTCCTTTGCCTCGCTTGACTGTCATGGCGTGGCGCCATTCGTCAGCCAGAAAATGTTTGAGCGACGAAAGCAGGTACGAACGAAGTCGTCCTTTCTCCTTGCGGACAGCGTTCAAATCTCTGCGTTCTAATAACAACGCAAAAAAAGCCTGGGTAAGATCCTGCGCTTCCTCCGGCCTATGGCCCTGCCGTCTGACGAACCCGTAAAGTGGCCGCCAGTAGGTCCGGCAGAGCCTTTCCAACGCAGCGTCTGCCTCTGGCGATTCGCCTTGTGCTTCCAGCACCACGCTCCAGTGCGTAGTAGTAAATATCGCCGGACCGTGATGAGCATTTCCGCCAATCGCGCTCAGTGAGGTCACCTCATCATCAGGAGGCACGCTGCGATCCAAACAAAAAACAGGGCCTTAAGCAAGCCATCACAATTCAGTGATTTCCCAAACGCTCGGGCGTTGATCTAAAACTGTGCGAGCTGTGTAGGGGTCATCTGTACAAATTCGCTCTCGTGCAAAACGACGCGCTTGGTGCCGCGCAATAATTGCAACCATTGCCTCGCCGAGCCCACAACGATTAGAAGTACAAGGACAAGAAAGGAAACAGCTACAAACGCGTCGAATCGCCAGATAGTTGCCTGCCGCGCCAGATTAGCTGCTTTAACTGGATCGGTAACCGCGGCCGCCTGACTTAAAAGCGATTGGGCGCCGCTCAAAAAACCGAGCCTTGGGTCGGGAGAGAAAACTTTCAAATAGCCAGCCGAAAACGTGACCGCACACATGAAGCAAAGTGGAACCAGGGTTACGAAGAGATATTTGCTCTTTCGCATTTTGATCAAAAGGGTCGTGCCGAGACAGAGCGCGACCACCGACAGCAATTGATTGGCAAGACCGAACAGCGGCCAAAGCGAGTTGATGCCGCCAAGAGGATCGATCACACCCTCATATAAAAACCAGCCCCACGCTGCGACCAGCAAAACGCTGGAGAAAAAATTCGCAGTCCATGAACGTGTATTTCCTAAGGGACGCCAGAGATTGCCCAGAAAATCTTGGAGTAAAAATCGTCCCACGCGTGTTCCAGCATCGATTGTTGTGAGGATGAACAAAGCTTCGAACATGATGGCGAAGTGATACCACAACGCCAGCGCCGTCGGCTTGGTTGAGACTTGCGCAAACATGTTCGCCATGCCCACTGCGAAGGTCGGCGCTCCCCCGGCGCGATTAAACATCGTGGATTCTCCGAGGTTCGTGGCGAGCTTCTGCATTTGAGCTTCCGTCACCGGAAAACCAGCCGTGGAAACTTTTGCAACGACTTCGGTCGGCGCTCCCTTTGTGTTAATAGCGAAATACTCTCCCGGTTGAAGGACACATGCTGCGATCATCGCCATCAGGGCAACCATCATTTCGGTCACCATCGCGCCATATCCGATGCTGCGTATTCGCGATTCGCGTGTGATCATTTTCGGCGTCGTGCCAGAAGCAATTAGAGAATGAAATCCGGAGACTGCGCCGCAGGCGATGGTGATGCATACAAAGGGAAAAACTGGACCGGCAAAGACGAGGCCGCTACCATCGATGAATTTGGTAATCGCTGGCATTTGCAACGTCGGATTGATCAACAGCACAGCAGCAGCAAGCAAGGCGACAGTGCCTAGTTTCAAGAACGTGCTGAGGTAATCGCGCGGCGTCAGCAGCATCCACACGGGCAGGATCGAGGCTGCGAGCCCATAAATCATGATGGCCCAGGCCAGCCATTTCTGATCATGACGGAACCAACTCTCAATTGCGGGAAAATGCGCGAGGAATTGTCCGCCCCATACGCCAAAGGCCAGACCCAGTAAACCGAAGATCGTGACGGCCATCACGCTTACTTTTCCCGTGCGCAATCCAATTCCCATGACCAGCGCGATTGGTATCGTCGTCGCAATGGTGAACACGCCCCATGGACTTTCCGCGAGAGCTTGCACGACAACGAGCGCGAGAACAGCCAGCAAGATAATCATGATCGCCAGGACACTGACCAGAGCGAGCAGACCAACGCCGCGTCCGATTTCCTCTCTTACCATTTGCCCAAGCGTTTTGCCGCCACGGCGGATTGAGGCAAAAAGAACAATCATGTCGTGGACGCCGCCGCCGAGCGTCGCGCCGATCAAGATCCAGAGTGTGCCGGGAAGAAAACCAAACTGCGCCGCCAAGACGGGACCAACTAACGGCCCCGGACCGGCGATCGCTGCAAAGTGATGTCCGAAAACCATCCAGCCGTTTGTTGGCACATAATCTTTGTTGTCGTCTTGCAGCAGCGCCGGTGTGGCACGCTGCTCATTGAGCATGAGCACTTTTGTGGCCAGCCATTTGCTGTAAAAACGATAGCTGATCGACAACGCGCAAAATCCAGCAGTAACGATCCACAGCGCGCTGATATGTTCGCCGCGAGATAACGCCAGCATCGCCACTGCCCACGTGCCCAACGCCGCTACAGCGAACCAAAGCAGCCTTTTCCACAAACTCATTCTGTTGCAGTTTAATTGAAATTGTTGCGCTCCGCTACAAGGTGTGATCTTTCTTCAGGTGCGATTTCGACATAAAATACGCAAGCTTGTAGATGGCCAGAGCCTGGTCAGCGCGAGAAAACATACGCTCAGACTGCTGCGAACCGGTCGATTTCCGCTGAATAAAAAACGGGTTATCGAAACAATCGATCCGGTTGCTTTCGAGCAGATTCGCAAGCGATACACAGTCGCAAATCCCGGCGCAGACTGGCCGAAGTATCTCGATCTCGATCGGTGGATCGGAATCAACATTCGGCGAATTCGCCAGGTCGAACTCGATTTGGCGCGTCCCAAACGCATCCTCGATCTTGGCTGCGGCGCAGGATATTTCCTCTACATATCCCAACTGCTAGGTCATTCCGGACTCGGTCTTGATATGGACCGTTTATCCATGTTCCGGGAAGTTACACGTCTGCTCGGGGTCCGCCGTATAGTCCAGCGAATTGAAGCTTTTCGCCCGTTGCCCGATCTTGGACAAAAATTTGATCTCATCACGGCTTTCATGATTTGCTTCAACAATCACAAAATGCCGGACCTCTGGGACGTGCCGGAATGGGGATTTTTTCTGGACGACCTGGCAAAGCATCTCACGCCACGCGGCCGAGTCTGGCTCGAACTAAATCAGGAATATGACGGGTCCTTCTACACGCCTGAGCTAAAGAAATTTTTTCAAAAGCGCGGCGGTAGGATCAACGAGCAAAAAGTGATTTTCAATTCAGGCCTTCGCGCGCGTGTTTCAACTTCTCGAGTTGCACGCTGAAAGCCTTCAGTCGCTGACGATGTTCTTCCACAATGGCCGCGGGGGCCCGGTCAACGAACGATTTATTTCCCAATTTTTCCTCGACCGCGCGCATTTCGACTTCGATTCTTGTAATTTCCTTGTCGAGCCGCTGCCGTTCCCCTGCTCTATCGGCTGCGGCAACCGTCAGAAAGATCTCGCCTAATGGCGTAACCGCGACCGGGTTTCCGGCTGGCGATTGATATTTCGGATCCAATTCCACTTCTTCGGCATTCAATAACCGTGTCAGGGTCGAAATCTGGCTGGAAATTAATTTCTCATCTGTGCGTAAGATAAATCGTATCTTCCTATTTGACGGAAGTTTGGATTCCGCTCTCAAATTTCGTCCCGCTTGGATTGTTTGGTAAAGAGCTGAAACAAGGCGGCGTTTCCCGGTAAGCTCCGGGACGTCATCCAATCGGATCTTTTCTGGCGGCAGGGCAAATTGAATTGAGGTTTTTCCGAAGTCCAATAGTGACCAAAGTTCTTCGGTAATGTAGGGCATGAAGGGATGCAGCAACCGCAATATCGCGGAAAGCACAAAGTCCATTACCGCCAGCACAGACTTCTTCTGCGCCTCGTCGCTGCCGAAGATTTCCGTCTTGGCGGCTTCAACGAACCAATCGCAGTAATCGCTCCAGACAAAGTCGTAAAGGCGTTGTGCGACCGTGTTGAACTGATATTCGCGGTAAGCAGCTTCGATTGCGTCGATGGTTTCGTTCAAGCGGGCGAGTAGTTCCAAGGCGTAGATCGATACCGCCTCCTTGTCGATTTTTGGAGCGACATCGCTTGGTCCATGCATTTGCCGGAAGCGCGCCACGTTCCAAAGTTTTGTCGCGAAGTTCCGCCCTTCTTCGATTTGCTTTTCGTCGAAGCGAATATCCTGTCCTCGGGGAGCGATGCGCATCAGGCCGAAGCGCAGGCCGTCAGCGCCATACTTATCGATCAATTCGAGCGGATCGGGCGAGTTGCCCAAGGACTTCGACATCTTCCGGCCGAGCTTGTCGCGAATGAGACCCGTAAAATAAACGTCGCGAAACGCAATATTGTCCTCAACGCTGTCTGATTTGCCAGGCTTGAACTCCAACCCTGCGATAATCATGCGCGCCACCCAAAAGAAAATGATATCTGGCGCAGTTACGAGCGCGCTCGTCGGATAAAACTTCTTCCGTGTTTCTTTATCCATCGTTTCATAAGCCCAAAGCCACGATGAAAACCAGGTATCGAGTGTGTCCGAATCCTGGGTCCAGTTTTCAGCGTCAGCCGGAGGATTGATCCCGACATGAATCTCTTCCCCGTTTTGGGATTTGGAACTTGGGATTTGGGCTTTCCGGTACCAGGCCGGTATCCGGTGCCCCCACCAGACCTGGCGGCTGATGCACCAATCGCGAATGTTCTCCAGCCATTGTGCGTAAACCTTCTCCCAATGCGGGGGAAAGAATCGGATCAGGTTATCACGCACCACAGCCAGGGCCTCCTTTGTTTTCGGGTAACGCAAAAACCATTGTTCACTGATGCGGGGCTCGATCGGTACATCGCTGCGATCACTGAACCCGACATTGTTTTCGTACGCCTCGGTTTTCGCGAGGGCTCCCATCGCTTGCAATGACTCCGCTGCTTTTTCCCGTGCTTTGAATCGGTCGAGTAGGTCCAACTCTGGAACCGCCGGACAATTAATCCGACCGTCGGGATGCAGCACATCGACAATCGGCAGGTGATGGCGTTGGCCAATCTCGAAATCAACCGCGTCATGCGCGGGCGTGACTTTCAAGACGCCGGTGCCGAATTCCGGATCGATTGCTTGATCGGCGATAATCGGAATTTTCTCGCGTGCCAGGGGACGCCACGCATGTTTACCCAGGAGATCGGCGTATCGCTTGTCACTTGGATGAAATGCCATCGCAGTGTCGGCCATGATGGTTTCGGGTCGTGTAGTTGCGACTTCCAGGAAACGCCCCGGCTCCTCCACGATCTCGTAGCGGACGAAGTAGAGGTTCCCCTTCTGTGGCTTGGAAATCACTTCTTCATCCGACACCGCAGTCTGGGCAGCCGGATCCCAGTTGATCATGCGGCGACCGCGATAAATCAGCCCTTTCCCATAAAGATCGACAAAAACGTTTTGTACAGCCGCAACGTAAGCGTCATCTAGCGTATAGCGTTCGCGCGACCAGTCGCAGGAGCAGCCTAACCGCTTAAGCTGTTCGATGATGATGCCGCCATGTTTATCCTGCCATTCGAGCACGCGACGCAAGAACTCGTCGCGGCCGAGATCATACCGCGTTTTGTTTTCTGTCCGCCGCAGATGTTTCTCGACTGCCGTTTGCGTACCAATTCCCGCATGATCCACGCCCGGCAGCCAAAGAACTTCAAACCCCTGCATTCGCGCGCGTCGCGCAAGAATGTCCTGGATGGAGTTGTTGAGAACGTGGCCAAGCGTTAGCACGCCGGTAATGTTCGGCGGGGGCATCACGATCGAGAACGGCGGCTTCGACGAAATCGGATTCGCAACGAAATCGCGATTTTCCATCCACCGCTGATACCATTTCGGTTCAACTGACTTTGGATCGTATCTCTTCGGAAGCTCTGCCATGGCGATCAATCATCCAAAGGCGCGAAAGCTTTGCAAATCGACAGCGCGCCCGGCGGTCGCACCCTACCACATGCTTGCATCGCGATGCCCTAACCGCCACCTTCCCGCTGCATGAGTGATTCGCGCCCAATCGGCGTTTTCGATTCTGGCATCGGCGGCCTTACGGTAGTGAAGGCGCTGCGCGATTTGTTGCCAAACGAAAACATTTTTTATCTCGGCGACACGGCGCGTGTTCCTTACGGCCCGAAAAGTCCGGAAACCGTGCAGCGCTACGCCGTGGAACTGGCGGGAATCCTGACGCGGAAAAACGCGAAGGCGTTGGTTGTCGCGTGTAATACAGTTTCCTCAGTCGCGTTGCCGTTGCTAACAAAGAAATTTTCCATGCCTGTGATTGGTGTGATCGAGCCGGGAGCGCGAGCTGCGTTGCAGGCGACACGCAACCGGCACATCGGCGTGATCGGAACTCGTGCGACGATTCGCAGCGGCGCCTACGAAAAGACGCTGCGCGCAGCCGATAACAATGTGCGCGTGAGCAGTCGCGCATGTCCGTTGCTCGTCCCGTTAATCGAAGAAGGACTACTCAACGACGATGTGACAGATCGAATGATTATGCGCTATCTCGAGCCTATGCTTGCAGATGGGATCGACACTCTAGTCCTCGGTTGTACGCATTACCCGCTGCTCACCGACGCCATCAGTCGAATGCTCAAACGCCAGGTCATGCTCGTCGATTCCGCGCAAAATTGTGCACGCGCCGTGGAAGAAACATTGGACCAACAGTCACTTCGGGCGACGCCGCCAAGCCGCGGTGAGTTACATGTCGCTCTCACTGACGCTGCCGACAATTTCCTCAACGTCGCCCGCGACGCGCTGCAGTTGAGTTTCGGCGAGATCGAGCTGCAACCTTTGCCCTAGGTTTTGGCAGCCCTTTGGTCACGAGATCGTAGGAGTGGTCAATCATTTTTCGCAACTTGGCGTCAGGAATGCCGCTCTCAATCCCAACACTGTTCCAGTGTTTTTTGTTCATGTGATAACCCGGCGTGACTTGCTCGTAACGATCACGTAACTCGAGTGCCAAGTCAGGATCGCACTTTAGGTTCACAGTGGTCGGCATTTCGTCGAGGGCTGCTAGTGCGAACATCTTGTCGCTGACTTTGAACACGAGAACATCCGGCCCGAATGGCGCGCTCTCGGTGGCGCGTGGTTTGCCCAGACAGTATTTGCGGAACTGCGCGAGATCCATTAGGAGATTCGCGAAAGAAGAATGTTCGCCAAATCTTTGATCGCGACGCGTTCCTATCTAGGTGAAGTCACGGGTGCGGACGGCTTTACAAACAGCGGAATCGAGGCCTCGTGTCGACCATCTATAGCCAGATCGATCGAATACTCGCCGAATTTCGGCAGCTTCAATTGCTGAATACCGAGAGCCAGCGAAACGCTACTACTGGAATCATTGTCTTGGAAGCGTACTTCAGCGATACCGTCGATGGGCGGCATTACGGCCGTTCCATCTGAATCGATAAACGCAAGACGGAGTTTTTTCTGCCCTTCCTCCACGCGCTCAAAACGTAATTTGAGTGCCAACGCACAGTGCATGTGCACGATCGGTTCCGCTGCGCCGCTTAAGCGATCGAATGATCCTAGGATGTTCAGTTTGCCCGCAGCATCGAGCGTCGCTGCATCGCATAATGTAAAGATCTGAACGTTCATTGGTTCGACTATGCAATTCGCACCGAAAGCAACTCTAGCAAGTCGGAAATCTTAACACGTTCTTGTTTCATCGAATCGCGGTCGCGCAATGTGACGGTGTCTCGCAACGCCGCATCTTTTTCCCCAAGCGTTTCGAAATCAACGGTCACGCCGAACGGCGTTCCAATTTCGTCCTGGCGACGGTAACGCCGTCCGATCGCGCCGCTCTCATCGTAGAAAACAAACATGTGTGGCCGTAACAAATCGACAATCTCCTTTGCTTTGGCGACCAGCGGCTCCTTGTTTTTCAAGAGCGGGAACACCGCGCATTTGATAGGCGCCACGCGGGGATGGAAACGCAACACCACGCGGGTTTCCATTTTCCCTTTTTCGTCTGGCGCCTCGTCTTCCGAATAGGCTTCGCAGATCAGTGCTAGCACGGTGCGATCCACGCCCGCGCTCGGCTCGACAACGTGCGGAACAAATCGCTGCTTGGTTTCCTCATCAAAATATTCGAGCGATTTGCCGCTGGCTTTTTGATGCTGGGATAAATCGTAATCGGTCCGATAGGCAACGCCCTCCAGCTCTTGGCAGCCAAAGGGGAAATCGTATTCGATGTCGTAGGTCCCTTTTGAGTAAAAGGCGCGCTCTTCGTCTGGAACTTTTCGCGCGTGCAGCTTTGTGCGTGGAATCCCAATGTTCTCGTAGAACTTGAGCCGCTCGTTCTTCCAGTAATCGAGCCACTGCATCCCCTCCTCCGCGCGGCAAAAATATTCCAGTTCCATCTGCTCGAACTCACGAGACCGAAAGGTGAAATTGCGGGGATTGATCTCATTGCGAAACGCCTTGCCGATTTGCGCGATCCCGAAAGGTAATTTTTTGCGCGAAACGTCGAGGATGTTCTTGAATTGAACAAAAATCGATTGCGCAGTCTCAGGACGGAGGTACGCGATCGCAGTCTCATCGGCTGCGGACACGACTGGACCGCTCGCGGGCACAATTGTGGTACCAGCCGTCATTGTCGAGGGTTGCGTTGGCTGGGATGGTCCCGCCGGGCCAGTAGCCCCTTGCAGGGATACGGGAAATATCGCAGTCCCAGACCAGCGCGGGTCAACAGGACCGACGCGGGTCTTAAACATCAGGTTAAAAGCCCTTGGCTCGGTAAGATCTTTGCCGCCACAGACCGGACATTGCTTCTCGCCTTTCTTATTGATGATCTGATCGGCCCGCAATCGCGCCTTGCAAGATCGACAATCGATCATCGGATCGGAAAATCCCTCAACGTGACCGGACGCTTTGAGAACAGCGGGAGCAGTCAGAATCGAACCATCCATTCCGACCACGTTGTCGCGCTCGTGCACCGTCACGCGCCACCAATAATTTTTCAGATTCCGCTTTAACTCGACGCCGAGCGGGCCGTAATCCCAGAGGCCGTTCAGACCACCGTAAATTTCGCTCGATTGGAAAATGAAACCTCGTCGTTTGCACAGGCTGACGATCTTTTCCATGAGTTGAGGGTTGGGCAGTGTGCTCATGTTTTCGACGAACGATTAACGCAGTTTCTTGTCATTCCGAGCGAAGTCGAGGAATCTCTGTTTCTATTTCGGAAATATCGAGAGATGTCTCGACTCCGCTCGACATGACAATAGGCAACGGCGCGCTACGTCAGGAGCAAGCGACTTACGGCTGTGCTTCGACCGTGATTTCGGTCTTCACCGAATTCGCAATGAAACACTGCTCGTGTGCCGCATGATTCATCTCTTCGATCTCTTGCGCTGTGGGTTGTTTATCGCCGGAGAACTTCAATTTCTGGTTTAGGGTCGCTCGCGTAATCGCGAGCCTGCCTTCGGCATTTTTTTCCATGTGGCCGACCGCGTCATCGATATACTCATCGAGCACGAACTTTTTCTTCGCTGCTATGGCAAGAAACGTGAGCATGTGGCAACTCGAGAGCGACGCCACGAATGCCTCTTCCGGATCCACGAGCTTCGGATTGCCCAGATACGCAGGAGCAGCCGACGCTTGCATCTCGTGTCCGCCCTCAAAATTCCAAGTATGATCGCGCGAATATTTCTGATACTCGAACGGCGTCTCGCCGCGTTTCCAGGTAAGAGTAATTTTATGTTCGGACATGCTTCTAAATAGAATGGCATCTGTTGTAGGGCAAGCGCTTCGCTTGCCGGCACCCTCGGTTGGCAGCCGACGCGGCTGCCCTACAATTCCGGCACCTTGCTTGCGCTGCCCGGCGGACGCTTTATTTTGTCCGCTTCTTGAAAAGACGCGCGATTAGCTCAGTGGTAGAGCGCTTGCTTCACACGCAAGAAGTCGCAGGTTCGAACCCTGCATCGCGCATTTTCTTACCTTTCGCTGGAAACCTGAAGCGCCATATCAGGATAGAGCGGTCGCCGCGGCGACAAGTCGCAGGTTCGAACCCTGCATCGCGCATTTTCTTACCTTTCGCTGGAAACCTGAAGCGCCATATCAGGATAGAGCGGTCGCCGCGGCGACAAGTCGCAGGTTCGAACCCTGCATCGCGCATTTTCTTACCTTTCGCTGGAAACCTGAAGCGCCATATCAGGATAGAGCGGTCGCCGCGGCGACAAGTCGCAGGTTCGAACCCTGCATCGCGCATTTTCTTACCTTTCGCTGGAAACCTGAAGCGCCATATCAGGATAGAGCGGTCGCCGCGGCGACAAGTCGCAGGTTCGAACCCTGCATCGCGCATTCGCCGTCTGATCTCTGTATGTTCTACACCTACGTGCTGAGATGTCGTGATGGCAAATTATACGTCGGTTCGGCGCTTGACCTGCGTAAACGAATCGCTCAGCATCGCGCTGGCCGAGTGCGCGCAACTGCGCATCGATTGCCAGTAAAATTAGAGTACTATGAGGCGTGTCGTTCTGAGCTCAAGGCTCGGCTTCGCGAGAAGCAGCTCAAGACTGGATTCGGACGAGCATATTTGAAGCGGCGTTTGGAAGGTGAATCGCGAACCCCGCCTGCAACCCTTCGCGTAGCGATGCGGGCGCGGCTGCATCGCGCAGCATTCTTTTTGTTTGCCCGCGAGGGAAATAACCTGCAGAAATATCATCCTTATGGGCCTGGTGCAGCAAGTTCTCGAAGTTGTTAAAAAACGTAACCCCAACGAGCCGGAGTTTCTTCAGGCTGTGACTGAAGTGCTGGAATCGATCCGGCCAGTGATCGAGCGGCACAAGAAGTATCGAGACGGAAAGATCCTTGATCGCCTTGTCGAACCCGAGCGCATGATTCAGTTCCGAGTTCCCTGGATCGATGACAAAGGCCAGATTCAGGTTAATCGCGGATTCCGCGTTCAGATGAACAGCGCGCTCGGTCCTTATAAAGGAGGCCTGCGTTTCCATCCGACGGTCTGCGCCAGCATCGTTAAATTCCTCGCGTTCGAACAGGTTTTTAAAAACTCGCTCACGGGTCTGCCAATGGGCGGTGGTAAAGGTGGCGTGGATTTTGATCCCAAAGGGAAATCCGACACGGAAGTCATGCGTTTTTGTCAATCGTTCATGACCGAGCTATTCCGCCATGTTGGTCCGCACACCGATGTACCGGCCGGCGACATCGGCGTGGGCGGTCGCGAGATCGGATATCTTTTTGGCCAATACAAGCGTCTGGCAAACGAATTCACAGGCGTATTGACGGGCAAAAGGCTTAACTGGGGCGGCTCGCTGATGCGCCCGGAAGCCACGGGATACGGCGCAGTTTATTTCGCGCAGGAAATGCTTAAAACGCGCAACGAAACAATCGAAGGAAAAACTTGCATCGTCTCCGGCGCCGGCAACGCCGCCCAATTTACCGTTGAAAAATTAATCGAGTGCGGCGCCAAGCCGATCACCATGTCTGATTCAGGCGGCTATATTTACGACAAGAACGGGATCACGGAAGAAAAACTGGCTTGGGTCAAAAGCATTAAAAACGTCCGGCGCGGTCGCATTGCGGAATACGCGAAGAAGTTTCGCGCCAAATATGTGGCTGGTCAGCGTCCTTGGAAGATCAAATGTGATTGCGCGTTTCCCTGCGCTACCCAAAACGAGATCACCGGCGAAGACGCAAAAAAACTCGTGGAGAACGGTTGCTATGTTGTCTCCGAAGCGGCCAACATGCCGACCGTGCCGGCGGGCGTCGATCTTTTCCTCGAGAAAAAAATTCTCTTCGGCCCTGGTAAAGCGGCGAATGCAGGTGGCGTGGCGACATCCGGTCTGGAGATGAGCCAAAACTCGATGCGATTACCATGGCCACGCGAAGAAGTTGATTCGCGTTTGCGCCATATCATGTTCACGATTCACAAGAACGCATGGGAAACAGCCGAGGAATACGGATACCCGGGCAATCTCGTAGTTGGCGCGAACATCGCTGGCTTCGTGAAGGTAGCTGACGCAATGCTCGATCAAGGGGTTGTGTAGATAGTTCAGCCGCAAGAACGACGCCGAAAGCCTTCGGGGTGGGAAAACATGATAACCGGAAATCGTCTGTACAATTTCGCTGTAGTTAAATGCAGGCGCGTAAAACTCCGCCGAAACCGAATATTATTATATGAAGATGAGCATTGTTGATCAAGCAACTGCGAACAAAACAGAAATCAGATCGAGACGATTGATTCTGTTGGTTCTTTTGCTTTCGGCCCTGTTCTGGGCAGGGGGCTGCGAGGGCTATTACACTGCGTCCCCAGGTTATTACGGACCCAATTATGGTTACGGTCCCGG
>Ga0209056_10000734_pt1 | contig 36208 bp, 30 predicted proteins | sample GraSoiAngelo_114_FD_185876 | JGI IMG/M metagenome (GOLD analysis project Ga0209056, IMG submission 185876) | Grasslands soil microbial communities from the Angelo Coastal Reserve, California, USA - 14_0903_13_40cm (SPAdes) (version 2) | ecosystem: Environmental > Terrestrial > Soil > Grasslands... | reverse complement strand
GCGACCAGCAGAATTTTCCCGCGTCCTCGTGTCCGCATGTCTTGAGCAAAGACGTGAGTGACTGCGGTCAGGCTCGCGACATCCAACTGCACCATTGCCAGCACCGCGTCCAACTGGGATCCCAGGAACGGACCTTGCAATCCGTGGCCGGCGTTGTTGATCAGGATGTCGATCGCAATGTCCCGCTCGCGGAGCCGCTGATGCAGTTGGATAACGGCCCCAACATCTGAAAGGTCAACCTGCTCCACGACGACCTCAATTCGGTGCTGCTGGCGTATTTTCTCGGCGAGCGTTTGCAGCCGGTCCAGCCGGCGTGCCACCAGGACCAGCGGATGGCCTTTCTCGGCATATTGACGGGCGAATTCCTCGCCGAAGCCACTCGATGCGCCCGTAATGAGAGCCCACGATTTGTCTGTTGTCTTCATTTTATTCCTCTCCAAGGAGGGAACACCGGTGACCAATGCGGTTTTATCTGAAAACATGGTTTGCGGTGGTTTGTTTGATAATGGTGTGTATATGCACACATCGCCGCTCATTTCTTGGCTTGCTGTTTCAGGCATATTCAGGGTTACTTGTTCAGGGCCAGCGCCGCAGTTTCGAGATCGGAGAGAATCGCGGACCAACGCTTTTCACCTAGAGTTTTAACCGCGGCGCGTTGAGCGGACTTCCAAGCCGGCGCGACTTTCTCAATCTGTTTTCGGCCTTTGGCCGTAATTGCCAATTCGACAAGCCGGCCACGCCCGCCGCCACCGACCCGCACCAAACCATCTCGCTGCAATGGCCGGAGATTTCGCACGAGTGTCGTGCGCTCCATTCCCAGCCAATCACTCAATTCCGCCATCGTCCAACTGCCCTTCGTTTTCAATGACGCCAAAATCGACTCCTGCGTGGGGCGAACTCCATGCCGCCGCATTTCCGCGTCATAAAACTGCGTCACTGCCCGTGTCACCCAACGTAAGTTGAAGCACACGCAGTTTTCCGCCGCCGACAGATCCAGTTCTTTGGGCATGGTGTGTATATGCACTACTGCCGCAAAATTGTCAAGTAGCATTTTCGATTTATTTTTGGTCGCGGCCCAAACGCCTGAAAATCAGGCCTTCGCGTAAAGCTCGCTGCCCTTTTCGGTGAACTCGCGGGACTTTTCTTCCATTCCCTTCTTCAGCGCCTCTTCCTCGGCGATGCCTTGCTCTGCCGCATATTTCCGCAGGCGGGACGCGGAAAGTGGCGAAATCGGCTCATGGCTCTGGGTAAATTTCTGATCCGGTGCGTTGAAATTCCTCAGCCTTCTCGCGAAGTCCGCGCTCAATTGCTGCGGCTTCGTCGATTCCCTTTTCTGCAGCGTAGCGTCTAACGTCTTCCGTTATCCGCATGCTGCAGAAATGTGGGCCGCACATACTACAAAAATGAGCCGATTTGGCGCCTTCGCTGGGCAAGGTTTCATCATGAAATTCACGAGCTGTTTCAGGATCCAACGACAAGTTAAACTGGTCCTCCCACCTAAACTCAAACCTTGCCTTTGAGATCGCGTTGTCGCGGTACTGCGCGCCCGGATGTCCTTTCGCCAAATCCGCCGCATGCGCCGCAATTTTATAAGCGATCACTCCGTCCTTAACATCCTTCTTATTCGGTAGGCCCAGGTGCTCCTTTGGAGTCACATAACACAGCATCGCGCAGCCGTACCAGCCGATCATGGCCGCGCCGATCGCGCTGGTGATGTGATCGTAGCCGGGCGCGATGTCGGTGGTGAGCGGGCCGAGAGTGTAGAACGGCGCTTCGTCGCACCACTCGAGTTGTTTCTCCATGTTCTCTTTGATCATGTGCATGGGAATATGACCCGGGCCTTCGTTCATCACTTGGACGTGCTGTTTCCAGGCGCGCTGAGTCAGCTCGCCTTGGGTGTATAACTCAGCAAACTGGGCCTCATCATTTGCGTCAGCAATACTGCCCGGCCTCAGGCCGTCGCCGATGGAAAAGCTCACATCATAGGCGGCCATGATCTCGCAGATGTCGTCCCAATGGGTGTAGAGGAAACTTTCCTGATGATGCGCCAGGCACCATTTGGCCATGATCGACCCCCCGCGGCTGACAATTCCGGTGGCGCGCCGGGCCGTCAGCGGGATGTACCTTAATAGTACCCCGGCGTGGACGGTGAAGTAATCCACCCCCTGCTCTGCCTGTTCGATGAGGGTGTCGCGATAGATTTCCCAGGTCAGTTCTTCGGCGCGGCCGCCGACTTTTTCGAGCGCCTGATAAATCGGCACCGTGCCAATGGGCACCGGTGAATTGCGAATAATCCATTCCCGGGTGGCGTGAATGTTTTTGCCGGTACTTAGATCCATCACGGTGTCGGCGCCCCATTTCGTGGCCCAGCGCATCTTTTCGACTTCTTCCTCAATCGACGACGCAACGGCGCTGTTGCCGATGTTGGCATTGATCTTCACCAGAAAATTGCGGCCAATGATCATCGGCTCGTTTTCCGGGTGATTGATGTTGGCTGGGATGATGGCGCGTCCGCGCGCGACCTCGGCCCGCACAAATTCGGGAGTGATGGGAGTGCCGATCGCCGACTGCCAATTATCGATTGGCTCCGAGCCAGCGTGGCGAAACGCCAAATCGTTGCGGGCGACGTTTGATATTTGACGTTTGATGTTTGATGTGGCGCTGGCGCGTCCGAGATTCTCCCGAATGGCAATGAATTCCATTTCTGGAGTAATAATTCCTTTTCGCGCGTAGTACAATTGTGTCACGCAATTGCCGGGCTTTGCCCGTAACGGCTTACGCGCGGCGAATGACGAAGCCGGACTGGCGTTTACATTGCTATCATTCCCGTTTGAATTCGATGTTGGGCGTTCGGCGGTCCGAGCCGGACTGGCCTGCGTTGGGCGTTTCGCATGCGCAGCATGCGCTTCGGAGATGTATCCATCATCAATCGGCTGGACCGCTCGTCCGGCGTAGTCTTCCACATCGCCGCGATCGCGAATCCATTTCGCGCGTAGCGGCGGAAGTCCTTCCTCCACCGTGCCACGAAAATCCGGATCGCCCCATGGTCCGCTGGTGTCGTAAACGCGCACCGGCTCGTTTACTTCAATCTCGCCGATCATTGTTTTCGTTGGCGCGAGATCGATCTCGCGAAACGGAACGCGCACGTTAGGATGAACCTCGCCGGCGACGTAAATCTTGCACGAGTTGTAGCCGGGATCGGCGATCCCGGTCTTACCGTTTCCAGATCCGGGATCACCTATCCCGGCCACAGCCGCGCCATTGTTCTGCGGAGAATTGCTTTCAGCGCGAGCCACACCAGTATTTCCGGGATCATCGACCTTGGCTACAATGTCGTTTTTGGGGCGGATGCTCATTCGTGCGGAAGACGTTTCGTGTTTATGCGAGGTCCCTCGCCCCGAAAGCATTCGGGACTCGGGATGACAGCGCCCATTTGATCCGTATTCATCCGTGTAATCCGCGGTTCGCCGGGAAAACGCAGAGCTGAGATTACCGGCAGTCCACCTGGGACCTCGGACTCCTCGCTCCCTTCGGCGGCATTACCCGCATCAGGTTCAAGGGGTCTCCGGCAAAATACCGGACTCTCAGCCACGCGGCTCCCCCGCATTTATATGTTTCAGAATAGAACCGGCCCGGCGCAAGTCAATTGCGCGCACAACGGGCACGAAGGTCACGACGTTCAAATGACGTCGTGGCCCTTGATGAACTGGCCTGCTGCGCCGGCTGCTCGCGAAAACTTTCGGAGTAGCCGGGCGAAGGCGGGTGTGAGGGAAAATCGCCCGTCCGGCTCGGACTACTGAGCAGCTGCCTCCTCTTTCACGTTGGTGTGGAAGATGGCCTGCCATCCGCCCTTCGCCATTTTCCAAACCGATCCGGCATTGAAGGTGCCTGAGGCATCTTTCCCATCATAGGTGCCTTCGACAACGACCTTGTACGTGCTCATGATCGTGTCGGCTCCAACAGAAACGATATTGTAATCGCTGATGGTGAAAGATTTCATGTCCCACTTTTTCATATCATCCAATTCCTTCTGCATATCGGAAATTCCCTCGACATAAACGCCGCGGAACTCCGTGTGCACCACTTTCTTGAAGCCATCGGCGTTTTTATCTTTGAACGCCTGCCAGGCGGCTTGTTCTTTTGCCATCAAGGTGTTCTTGTCCGGCGCAGCTAGCGAGATAGCGATTGTGGCGAAGAATGCGGTCACTGCATAAGTCATGTATTTTTTCATAAGTCCTTTCGATTGAGATTGAATCCGAGGCTAGAGAGCCCCATCGCGAGCGTCAACACATTAGGACTCAGTCAATCCGCCGCGGCCGGCGACCGCAGCTACAACCTACGGCTCGACTGGCGCGGAGCCGATCGGAGATGGTGTTGGCGTTTGAAACGGGGCGGGATTTTCCGATGGCCGCTCGGAATGCAACATGTCGAGCGACAAGGTCGGGGGCGCTGCTGGATTCACTAGCGATTCTTTCTCTGGTGCAGCGCCGCCGGGCTTTTGCCGTCGATAATCGGCGACAACAAGCGGAGGCTTCTTGCTGTCGGCGAGCGCCCGAAAGTTGTCGATCCCAGTGCAGATGGCGTCGGCTAACTTTTGTCGCCATCCTGGATTGGCAATCAACCGGCTTTCGCCCCGCTCAGTTAGAAAACCGCTTTCCACCAGCACGGCTGGAATTTTCGTTAAGCGCAAGACAGCGAAGCGGGCGCGTTTAATTCCACGATCGAATTCGCCAATGTGCCCCAGTAGCGAATGATAAATGCAACTGGAAAGCTCCACGCTGGCGGCGTCGGCTTCCGTACCATTTTGAATATTGACTGAGGCAAGAGTAAGTCCGTCCTCATAAGTGGAAGGTGCACCGCGCGGGGTGAGCGAATAAATTTCGAAACCGGTTGCGAGTGGGTCGCGATCGGTGGCGTTGAAGTGCAGGCTAACGAAAATTGAATCGCTGGTGGCGTTTGCGATTCTCGCGCGCAATTCCAATGGCACAAAAACATCGCTTTCGCGGGTCATGACCACACGAAAACCCTTCGCCTGCAGCAACGGTCGGAGCAGCCGTGCCAGATCAAGGGCGTAATCCTTTTCGTAGCCATACCCGCTGATCGCTCCCTTATCGAAACCGCCGTGACCGGGATCGAGCACGACTGTTCGCACGCGGTCGAGCTTGGGGATCATGTTCGGGCGCAACTGCGGCTCGAGCGTTTTGGCAAGATCGATGCGGGAGACGACGATTTTGCCGTCGTGGACGAACACGGGAAAGCTCAGCCAATTGCGCACGCCGTTAAGCAGTATTTCCCGGCTGTCGAGGTGAAATTGCATTTCATTCTTGCCGTTGTTCAGATCGACATTTTTCCCGTTGATTGTCGGGTTAGGGAAACCGTAGAACTTCGCGATATTATCGACGCTAAGAAAATCGCGGCCGTTGATTTTGATGACGTGCCACTCGACCGCGGCGGTCAGCTGGCTAACGAAAAAAGAGCCGCCGATCGTACACAACATGAAACGACGTAAGCTCATCATCCGAGAAAGAACGCAGGATGGATGCCATCACTTTCGCCGGACGTCGGCTTATCTGACCGTGGCGTGCGCATTTTCTAAACAATAGTTATGGGAACCGGTATTCCTGTTCTCGCTCTTAATAATAATCGCACTTTCGTTGGTTTTCGCGCGGTCTTTTGGCACTAAGCCAGGCACGGGTCGCTTCGAGTTGGACAACACGGGCGTTCTCGCCTTTCATGCCGAATGCGAAACCGAAAGTTCCTGTCGCTTGTAGGCGTGCTCACAGCCGCAACGGCGTTTCCGCAGACGGAGCCGCAAAAATCTCCGCCGCTCGCCACAGCCACCCCACCACCGAATGTCCAAACCGCCGGGAAAATTCCGGCAGACAAAAGTCCGCCGCCGCCGACCAGTCCTGTTGCGCAAACGCAGGGAGAAACCACTACTCCAACGCCGGAGGACAAGAACGCGCCGCCCTTTGACATCGCCAACATGGATACTTCGGTGAAGCCTTCCGACGATTTCTTTATGTATGCCAATGGCGGTTGGATCAAACGCACGCCGATTCCGCCGGAATATTCCCGCTGGGGCAGCTTCAATCAGTTAATCGAAAAGAATAACGACGCGCTTCATGACGTAGCCGAACGCGCGGCCAGGGAAACGACTGCGACTGACCCGGACGCGAAAAAGGTCGGCGATTATTATGCCAGCGGGATGGACGAAGCGACGGTCGAGGTGGCACGCGCAAGACCGTTAACCGACGAACTCAAACGAATCGATGGGGTAAAGGATCGCACTGATGTGCTGAAGGAAATCGCGCATCTGCACACGCTCGGGATCACGTCTCTTTTTGGGTTCACCTCCGGTCAGGACGACAAGAACAGCACAATGGTTATCGCGCAGGCTTACCAGGGTGGGTTGGGTATGCCCGACCGGGATTATTACACCAAGACAGACGACGCTTCGAAGAAGCTGCGTGATCAATACGTCCAGCATGTGACCAAGATGCTGACGTTGCTGGGCGAGGACCCGAAAGCCGCCGGCGAGCACGCGAAGAAAATTCTCACGCTCGAAACCAGTCTTGCGCAAGCCTCGCGCACCAAGGTCGAGCTGCGCGATCCGCAAAAGAATTATAACAAGATGAAGACGTCGGCCCTTCAGGCCCTCACGCCCGGCTTCAAGTGGGATGCTTATTTCAAGGAAAGCAATCTGCTGGATCCCGGCGAGCTGAATGTCGGTCAACCGGATTTCTTCAAGGGCGCGGATAAAGTCTTTGCGAGCACAGCGATCGATGACTGGAAAGAATATTTCCGGTGGCATCTGGTGCACGCTACCGCGGCGGAGCTTTCCGCTGATTTTGTCAATGAGAATTTCAACTTCTACGAAACGACTTTGCGCGGAACCCAGCAAATCAAGCCGCGCTGGAAACGAGTAGTGGCCTCAACGGATAATTCCATCGGAGAAGCGCTGGGAAAACTCTACGTTGCCGATTATTTCCCGCCCGAGTCAAAAGCGCGGATGCTAGATCTCGTTAACAACTTGCGATCGGCCCTGGCGGACCGGATCAAGACGCTCGAATGGATGGACGAACCGACTAAGCAGGCGGCCTTGAAAAAACTCGCCGCCTTTACTGTTAAGATCGGTTATCCGGATAAGTGGCGCGATTACTCCGTCCTGCGAATCGACCGTGGACCGTACGTGCTCAATGCCGTTCGCGCGTCAATGTTCGATATCCGTCGTGAATTGAACAAGATCGGAAAACCGGTCGATCGCACGGAGTGGGGCATGACTCCGCCAACGGTAAACGCGTATTACAATCCGAAGTTAAATGAGATTGTCTTCCCGGCAGGGATTTTGCAGCCGCCATTTTTCAATCCAAAGGCAGACGACGCACTTAACTACGGCGGCATCGGTGCAGTCATCGGGCATGAAATGACGCATGGGTTCGACGATCAGGGACGGCAGTTCGATGAAGTTGGTAATCTGCGTGATTGGTGGACCCCGGAATCAGCCGCGAAATTCAAGGAACGCTCGGGTGCGATCGTGAAACAATATTCCGAGTATGAACCCCTACCGGGCGTACATGTGAATGGCGAGCTGACCCAAGGCGAGAACATCGCCGACATCGGCGGGGTCAAGATCGCGTATGCGGCCTTGCAAAAAGCACTGGCGGGGAAGCCACAGGAGAAAATCGACGGCTTCACTCCGGAGCAACGATTTTTCCTCGGCTTCGCCCAGATCTGGCGCTCGGTGCAGCGGGACGAAGATCTAAGATTAATGGTAAACACGAACCCGCATTCGCCCGCGCGTTACCGCGTCAACGGTCCGCTCTCGGACTTGGTGGAATTTCAGAAAGCTTTCAACCTGCCGGATAATTGTCCGATGGTGCGACCGGCAGACAAGAAGGTGAATATTTGGTGAGCGAATCCAAATTGGAGGGCGACCATTCCTGGTCGCCATTTTTTGGAACGGCCGGCGCCGCGCCTGCCCTACAACTCCACTCTCCAGTCGGGACGCTAAGGTCCCTCCCACATTCCGATCAACGCGACCACTCGCTCGCGCATAAACGAAATTTGGTTAACTCAACCAGGAGGCGTTATGGCTAAGTGCGATGTTTGCGGGAACGATTACGACAAGTCATTCCAAATTATCTCGGCCGGAAAAACTCGGACCTTTGACAGCTTCGAATGCGCGATTCATATGCTGGCACCGACCTGTCCTCATTGTAATTGCAAGGTAATCGGTCACGGCGTCGAAGCTGGCGGTCAGATTTATTGCTGCGTCCATTGCGCCGAAGAATCCGGCGCGCATGGACTGAAGGACCGCGGATAGATCACTCGTGATCAGTGAACTGTGATTAGTGATCGGTTGCAGGGCGAGACTCTGTCGAGCCAGCAGGCTCCGCGGAGCGTCGCCCTACCAAAGGGAGAAGTGATCGCGCAAAAACATCCTCAACTATTCACTGATCACGGATCACTGATCACCTTTCGCCACCTTCCCGCCCCACCCCAAAATCTTCGCTTTCGTCCCGGCGGCTTCGGCTTCCTTGATGTCGCCGTTACGATTGTAAAAAAGCGACAAGCTAGTCCAGGCGATCTGATCGTTCGGCCGTAATTCTGTGGCACGTTTTCCGGCCTCAATCGCTTCGGGAAATCGCCCGATTTTCATCAGCGCCATTCCGAGCGCGTGCCACCCATCAAAAAATTCCGGATCGATCTCCACGCACCGCCGATATTTCTCGACCGCGCTTTCCAATTCCCCGGTTGCAAGATCACCATTCGCATCGTCGAAGATTTCGTCGCGCGTTTCCATGTCAGATTAGCTTGGGGCTGTCGCTTGCACCCCGGCAAACCGCCGGCGCTCCTGTAGCCATTCGGAAAACATCATCGCGCGTTTTCCCCGCAAAATGCGCTCGTCGAGCGAGGCCCGATTGGTTCCAGCCTGGGCCGGATCCGGCGGATCGCGCTTTTCCATTACTGCGACCACCGCACCATCCGAAGTCGGAATCGGGTCCGCCACTTCATTGGCGTGTAAATCGGCGACCGCATTTTTGATCATAGGCAAATCTGGAATCGTCTCCGGCGCGGAGGACGCTTTTGGCTGCAGCTCATCCGCCAGAGAAAAGGAAGGCAACTTTTCCAGTTTCAAATTCAACTTTTGCGCGGCCTTGGCGAGTGTGTCGCCCGCTTTTAATGCCTCGCCCAAATCGTGCGCGACATTAGCTGCCCGAGTGGTTAGGAGCTCGCGCTCCTTTCTCGCTTTGAGCGCCTCAACAATTTTCGGTTTCGCCTCCGCGAGTGTCAGAGGTCGCGCCGGGGTGATTCCGGCGAGATGCAAGATATAGAACCCGTCCGCGCCCTGGATCGGCTCACTCGTCGGTTCGTCATTGGAAAGTTGGAAGGCGCTCTGGATCAATTGCGAGTCCTGCTTTAGTTCAGGATCCGGCGCCGCCTGGCTAAAATCGCCAGTAGTCTTGACCGGCAACTGGAATTTCCCCGCAACCACGGCAAAATCGGCATTCTTCTCCGCCAGCGCCTGGGCGACGTCATTTGCCTTATCCGAAAGTTTCTGCAAGGCGTCGATCCGTTCTTTTCCCGTTAGCTTTTTCTCCGCCTCCGATAACGTCAGGGCAACGAACTGCACTTTCCGTTTTTCCTCGCTCTTTAGTTGTTCTTTGGCGCCTTCATAATATTTCGCGATTTCGTCATCAGAAATTTTTACCTCGTTCGCAACGTCGCTGGTTTTGAAACGCACCACGCTCACTTCGAATTTGGAGTAGATCTGTTCAAAAGTGGTCCTGCTTTCCGCCTGGGATACGGTCACGCCTGTGCTGACCAGTTCCTTGACACGATCGAGACGAATCTGATCGCCGGCCAATTCCTCAATCTGCGCCTCGCTGAACCCAAGCGGTCCCAGAGCATTCTGCACGATATCGTTGTACTTTTTTAGATCGAAACTACCGGCGTCGCTACGAAACGCGCGTATTTTGGTAACGACGGCGGCGATTTCAGCGGTAGTTGGCCGGATGCCCAAGGCTTCGGCTTCATGCCGTAGAATCATTAAATCAATAGCGAATTCCTGTCCGGCTTCGTGTTCCGCTTCCGATTGTGTTTTCGCATGTTGCGGATGCCACTGACCCAAAAGCTCGGTTAGAAACTCGCTCATTCCCAAATTGCGCGCCAGTTGGAACAACCGCCCCCCGCGCTCAATCTCGATTGCCGAGATGTCGTGGCCATAAAGTTTGCCAGCAGTGTTCGATCGCAGAGCGCTCATCCAATCCGTCCGAACGAAATAAAGACAAAACGGCATCGCCAGAATGGCGATGACGATCATGAGCCAGCGTGAATGCTTACGAAGAATCGTGATCATTAATTTTGCGTCGCGGAATGTACCGCAGCTCCCTCACCCGCCAAACGCTTTTTGGCGACCGCATCCGGTCCTGGGCTCTGCCGCGGCACGCGTGTTGGCTGGGACCATCAGCGCTTGGCGAAATGGCGTCTGCTAACCGGGATCCAAAAGGCCACTCATGAAATTCGCGGAAGCGTTTTGGAACCTGGTCATCCCGGGCGTGAGTCGAGGGATCCCGTGGCGAAATCTTTAAGGTAACATCGCGGGATCCCTCGACCTTACGCTCGGGATGACGAGGCGAGCGATCGCGCGGTTTCCCGAATCAATTCCCATGCGTCGCGCAGATGCTTTTCTGTGGTGAGAATATTTCCGAGTCCTAAACGGATCACGGTTTGTCCACGCAATTTCGTTTGATTCAAATACGCGCGACCAGATTGATTGATTGATTCGACAATCCTGGAATTGAACGCGTCGATCCCATGTTTTGCGCGAAAACAGATCACGCCCATCGAGACCGGCGCGGATAATTCGAAATCGTCGGACGCACCCACCCATTCGCCAAACAAACGCGCCAGCCGCAAGTGCTCGCGCATTAAGGCGAGAATTCCTTCGCGCCCGAATGCGCGCCAGATCATCCAGGCCTTGAGTGCGCGAAATCTTCGGCCGAGCTGGATTCCGTAATCCATGTAATTTTTCTCGGTCTCGATCGTGTCGGCACGCAAAACTTCCGGCACGAGCGTGAAGACCCGGCGCAAGCGGTCGACATCGCGCACAAAGAGGACGCTAAAATCGAGCGGCACAAACAGCGTCTTGTGAGGATTGATGATGATCGAATCCGCTTCGCTCCAACCTTCTGCGATCCATTCATATTCCGGCATAATGGCAAACCCGCCTCCATAAGCGCCATCGATGTGCAGCCACATCTTTTCTTCGCGGCAAAGCCGCGCGATCTCGGCAACCGGATCCACGCTCGCGGTTGAGGTAGTTCCCACCGTTGCAACAACGGCGAGCGGTTTGAACCCGGACTCTCGATCGTGCACGACGGTTTTGCGCAAGATCGACGTCTCGATTCGAAATTCATTGTCACTCGGCACCCGACACACGTTCTCCTCGCCAAGGCCAAGCGCGATCGCCGCTTTCTCAGCCGAGGTATGGGCCTGGTCAGAAGTATAAATTCGAAATCGTGGAAGATCGCGTCCGGTCAGCCCAAGTTTGCGAGTTGAAGGCGCGGCTTCTTCGCGGGCGACGGCGAGCGCATGCATAATTCCAACCGAGGCGGTGTCGTAAACCACGCCCTCGAAATTTCGCGGCAGACGCATCCACTGGCGCAACCAATCGATCACCAGAGTTTCGAGCTCGGTCGCGGCGGGGGAAGTGCGCCATGTCATCGCGTTCACGTTCAACGGCACGGAGATCATTTCGCTGAGAATTCCAGGCGCGGTCGTGGTCCAGCCGAAGTAAGCAAGAAACATAGGATGGCTCCAATGCACCATTCCCGGAAGGATGACCCGATCGACATCTGCCAGAATTTCCTCGAATGGCTCGCCCTGCTCGGGTGGTTGCGATGGCAACGCGGAACGAATTGCACCCGGTTTGCTGTCAGGCGCAACGCGCAACGTTTCTATTTTTCCACGATAATCCGCGATCCAATCCGCCATTCGATGAAGTTGTTCGCGGAAAATCTCCGGCGGCGTGTCTCCGAGTTCGTCGTCTCGATCCTTCATTCAGAAATCACATTAAAACCTCGCGCTTTAGCGACGTGCCACGTGAACCAACGAAGCGTAAACCGCTTTAGCGGTTTGCACAGCACTAGCAAAACCGCTGAAGCGGTTTCCATCCAAGCGTCCGTCGACACACCGCGCTGAAGCGCGGTGTTAATGAGAAGTTGTAGCTGCCGCCGTTACCGGCGGCAGTAACCCGAACTGGTCTGTCGCCAGTAACGGCAGCAGCTACAACGATTCGGTCGGGATGACGAATCATTTTCAAAACGCGAAACCGAAACTGAAATGGAACGCGCCGAAATCTTCGTGCTCGCGCGGGTTGGGATTGACGCCGTAATCGAGCCGGATCGGACCGATGGGGAGTTTATAGCGTAAGCCCGCGCCGATGCCGTAGCGCATGTCGCCCAGACCGGGATTGTCCGCTTCGGGCAGCAGGTTGCCGGCATCCACAAAAACGGCGCCCTGCAATTCGCCATAAAGGGGAAACGTATACTCAACGTTGAAAATAGTATAAAATTCCCCGCCGAGCGGGTGGCCCCTGTGATCATGCGGGCCAAGATCGCGTTCGCCGAAACTGCGCACGGTGGTGCTGCCACCATTAAAGAAACGTTCGTCAATTGGAATTGCGCTAATATCGCTGGTGCTTTCCTTAAGCGGCCGAACCAAACCGGCGCGGGCGCCGAACTCGAGCAAGGTTTTGCCGAGCGGGATGAAGTAACTGGCGCGCGCGGTCGTGCGAAAGAGCTCGATCTCGCTTCCGATCGCGCTGGCGGCGAGTTCGAAGGTTTGATCAAAGACAAAACCGCGGCTCGGCACGACGGGGCTATCGCGCAAATCGAGGGTATGAAAGAAACCAACCGAACTGACGAAGTAGCGCATGTCACCAAGGAGATCATCATGGATATCCGCGCTGATAATTTCGACATGCCGCTGTGAGGCGAAAAGACCGACCTTGTATTGTTTCGTGAAACTGTGGGAAAACTCAATCCGGTCGCCGATTTCGAACTTCGAGTAACCATCGAAATCGAATGTGAGTGCACTAAGCCGAATTTTCAGTTCGACGTCGCTTTCGAGAAAATGCGGATCGTCCCATAAAATTTCACCCTTATAGCCACGCTGTGAAACCTCGATCGAAGTAATCAGAGGCCGGCCATAACCAAACAGGTCACGATCGGCAAAACTAAAGCCGATGATTCCGCCAACGTACGAGCCGTAGCCTACGGACACACCAAACTCTTTCGCCTTTGCTTCTTCGGCGGCAACGTCGAGCCGAAGATAATTTCCACCGTCGGGCTGGGGATTGATTTGCAGGACATTGAAAAGGCCAGTGCGCATCAGCTCGCGGAACTTTTCGTCCAACACATCAGGGCTGTAAGTTTTACCCTGCAGCGAGGTAAAACGATTATGGACATAACTCGGCCGCAGACGCCGCAAACCGGTCACGTTCACCTCGCCAAACTTGTAAACCGGTCCTGGCGAAATCACGACCACCACCGGCACGTGACCAGCAACGGAAGTTTCCGGTTCGCCGGTCGCTTCCACTTTTACCGCATAATAACCGCGCGCCTTGTAGTAGGCTTGCAAGCGCCGCGAAATGTCATCAACTCGCCGGTCGGTATAAGGTTGCGAAAGCAAATCGACCATCTGCCCGCGTAACGTTGCTGCGTCGTAAATGGGGTTTCCGCGAAAAATTAGATCCCCGAAAAAATATTGCCGACCTTCCTGCACCGGGATCGTGACATCTACCCGGGCGCCGTCGGCGCTGAAATGAAATTGCGGCGCATCCACTGCCGCCTCGAGATAGCCTTCTCCGACGTAGTAGCGATGCACCAGATCTGCGCCTTCCTGTATATCGGTCGCAACAAACGGCAGGTTCTTTTGCAAGCGCGAGTAACGCTCTCGTGTCGGGCCGACGGCGTACTCGAAAAGCTTCTCGGCTGGAACATGATTGTTACCGACGAAATTGATCTTGCCCAAAATCGCTTGCGGCCCTTCGGTCACATCAAGGACGAGGCGCGATCCGCTCTCGATGGAATAGTGGACATCTACTTTGGCATAACCGTGTTTGCGGTAGAAAAGCTCGAGAAAAAAGGCGGCGTCATCGGCCCGCGCGGCCGTTAATCCAAAATCGTGGATGGTTGCGATTTGTTCCTTCAGGACCGAACGCAATTCTTCCTCCTTGAACGCGGTGGCGCCGCGAATTTCCAGGTTCGTAGCTTGCGCCTTTTTCTCTTCCTGATGTTCGACGAATTTGTGTTCGCGCGCGGCCTGCTCCGGCCGTTTCACATCCACTGCGCTTTGACCATGCAAGTCCGACACGCTCGTGACTGTTATTAGCGCGAGGAAAAAAACGGCCTGTCGCATTTCAATGGAATCGGATGAGGTATTTCACCTGACCGCGAAATTCTCCTCCAACTCCAAGGTCACCGATAAGCACCCAATTCTCGTTAACTTTAAATCGCGCGGTGGCCTGCTCACGACCGGTGCGCGGATCGACCGTGCCGAGATCGACCTGCAAACGGTCGAAGACGGAATTGCTCTGGGTAGGCTGGCCCTTTTTGAAAATCTTCCGGTAAAGCTGTTGCACCAGCAGCATGGCGGCGCGACCAGCCAGGACGTTACTATTTCCAGTCAGCTCCTGGCGGGTCGCTCCGGTAGCGAGAAGCGAAATTATTTCTTCCTGCGGCAAGGGAGGCTCGCTCGTGAAAATGGCCTGCGGCGCGAGTGAATCGCCATAGACGTACACGCGTACGGTGTAATCGCGGATCACCGATCTGCCCTGCAGGTCGATCTTGGGATTAAACGAATCACTCGGATCAAAATGGAGAAAGCCGTTGGTCACATCGAGCCGGCTGAAAGGCAAAGTCGCTTCTACGCCTTGCAATTTCACTATCCCTTTCAATTCCGGATGGGAGCCGGTGCCGCCTAAATGTAAATCTACAATAGCGTTCCCAGTCGCGAGGTTACCGCGAATGGAAAACGGATCTTTCGTTTTGATCGCGAGATCGAATTTCCAATCGCGCAACGGCGGCGTTTTAATCGAATAATCCGGCCGATCTTCAATCGGCTCCGGCGCAGGCCGGCCCGGTAATCCGATCGGAATCAAATCGATGTCCTTAAGAAAATGACTGTTCGTCAGCGCGACATTTCCTTTCACCGTCGCGCTCATCACCGGTCCGCTTACTTTCAAATTTGCGTCTGCCCGTGCGGTGAGTGAATCGTTGCGCGCGATCAGGATACTTTCCGCACGCAAATCGAGATCAATGTTTGCGTCGGTCAGCTTGGTGAAAACGACCCGGCCACCGATAGTGAACGGTCCGCCGGCGAGATCGCCGTGGAATTTCTCCAGGGTCAGGACGTTGTCGTGAAAAATCAGGCGCGATTGAAATCCGCGCAGCGCCGGCAATGTCGCGTTGGTGAAGCGCGCGGCATTAATGGTGATGTCGCCGCTGCCGGTGAAGGCCGGGCGCGCAATCGTTCCGCCAATGGCGACATCGAATGCGACATCGCCATCAAGTTGTTCGACCGCGGGAATAAATTGCCGCAAAAAATTCACCGAGCTTCGCGGCAAGCGGACTGTCGCCTGCACCGGCGTGTTCTCGTCAAACGAGCGCGTGCTTAATATTTTGCCGGCGTCGAACGGCATTGTTGCCGCAATACTGACGGGCTGAATTTTCGCCTGCTTCAGTTCGCCGACGAGATTGAGTTTATTTCCAGCGGCGTCCGCCGAAAACCGAAATGTGGCCGGATCAAGACTCGGTAGCTTCGGGTTGCGCAAATCGCGTCCATCAACGTCGAGACGGGCTTGCAAATCCGCCAGGGTGCCGCCGGCTTGCAGCTTGACCGACAAAGATCCGCTCGCGACGGGCTCGATCCCAAAGTCATCGAACATTTTCTTGAGATCGAGATTCGCCGAATCAAATGTCGCGTTGACCTTTCCATCACGCGGAAAAACCGGCTGGTTCGTCCCGACATTTTTCCAAATAAACGGGATGGAAGCATAACCGAAGGCGTATTTCGCCTGCCCCTGATCGAGTTGGACCTTTGAAATCTCCAGGGTCTCGCCTTTGGCAGAAACGATTGCCTGAAAATCCATCCGGTCGCTACCGATAAAGATCGTCGGAATCTCAAGCCCCGCCGGCGAATAAGTGGCGTCGATGTTTGCCGTCAGCGCTTTCATGTTGCCGAGCTGGCCATTCTTCCAGGCCAATTTTAAGGATCCATTTTCCGTTAGCTTCGACAATGAGCCGCGCCCATCCCAATTCAGTAAAAATGAACCACGCAATTCCGTTTTGTTTCCGCTCGCCTCCAGCAGCGGCTTGAGCGTGCTCATATCGGCAATATCAACTGCGAGTTTGCCGGCGAATTTTTTCTCGCCTCGCAGATCGAGCGTCCCCTGCCCGTTTACGAAATCGCGCTGATTAAGATTGGCGGTCAAATCATTGAGAAAAATTTTGCTCCGCCAGATCGATCCAGCGCCGCTCACTTGCGGAATCGACAAATTTCGGATTTGTAGATTCGATCCGTAAACATTGAACCATCCATCCGCTATCGCACCGTTCCACTGCACGATTCCCGAGGCGTTGAGCGTGCCGCTGACCCGGTTCGGCGAGTTGCCGTACCAAAAATCGGCCGTTTGCGGAGCATTGATCGCGATCTGAGCCGTTGCCGGTTGTTTGATGAAATCTCTTTCGTCGGCGCGCAATCGCACTGACACGTTACCCACGATCTGGTTCGATCCGCGCTGCACTGCGACGTTGCTGATCGTAATGAGGCTGCCGCTTTGATCGAGCCGCCCTGAAATTGTGTCGGCGGCGAATTCGCTGTTTCTCACGGCCGAGACGACCGCGGTAGCATTGGCGCGCAGCCCTTCAAACCAGGGCTCGTCTTTCGCGTGCAATCGTAAATTTTTTTCAGCAGTCGCCATCGCTTCGAGCTTTTCCAGAGTGAAATCCCCACTGCGAACCGGTCCCGAGGCAACACGAAACGTGGCCTGCAACTGCTCGTCGCGAATTTCTAACGTCCCGTTAATTTGCCCGTGACCGCTTAGCGGTTTCTCCATCGCGGAGGTGATGGGGCCGAGATCGAGATCGTTGCCAACGACCTCAAACTTTGCGGGACTGCGCCCCAGATCGTCGGCGCGTTCCGGCAATTGAATTGTCCCGTGAATTTGGAGCGCCGTTCCCGCGCGCGTGAGTTCGACCGGTTGAATCGTTGCCATCCCATCGTGAGCGGAAATCTGTGCCGCCGCCCGATCGAAAGTCGTGCCCGCCACTTGCAGACCGCGCACAACGCCATCCCCCGAAGCCGCCCAAGTCTTCGGCGCACGCAATAAGCCAACAAAATCAAATGTGAAATTCTCGACTTCCCCCTGAACCGGCGCATTCGAGAACAAACCGAGCTTCTTTGCGGATGAGAGCGAAAGATTGCGCGCGGTCGTGTGCGACTTAATGAAAAGCGATCGAGCTTGTTCTGTCAGCGAGGCCTGCAAATCAATCGGTGCGCCGTCGAGCGTCCCGACCAAACGCAATGCCATCATGTGTTGCCGAATGCGCGAGACATCGACGTTGATGAGGGAGAAGCATGTTTGCTCATTCAGAACGACGTCGCGCAAAACCAGATTACGATTTTCGTAACTGGCCGTGCCGGTCATGCGTGTCCACGCTTCGCCTGTCGGTAATTGCAACAACGCCACGCTCAGAGCACCAGGGGCACGCGGATTCAAATCGAGCGAAAAATTTTCCGCGATGAAATCATGTGCCGGATCGCGCACGATCACCGTCACATTTTCCAAGCGTGCTCGTTCCGGAAAAACAGCCGGCAACGTCACCTTTTCGCGCGGACGCGGCGCAACTTGCACCCGCACTTTGCCGGGATCGACGACCACGTGGGCGTTTCGTGTCTCAATCGAATTGAGAAAATCGGCGTGACCGCGGATCAGCGAAAATAAACTGTATTCCGCGTGAATGTATTCTGCGTCCGCAATCTCGATCGCGGCCGGACCGGTCGGAACAACATGGAGATTACGGATGGTGAGGGCAGTAAAAACGTTTCCCTCAGCGCGAAAACTTAACTTGAGATGTTCCTTCGCTGCGCGGTGAACAGCAAACCAATGAATAGCGCCGAGCAGGATTGGCCGGTGAAAAATGACGAGCAGCGCAAGGATTATCCCAATCGAAATCCAAATGCGCCGCCGCCGTTTTCCCTTCGGCTGAGAATTTTCCTCCTGATCATCTTCCACGAGGATTTTATCCTATGGAGTGCTCTGGAAAGAGCAAGGGATCGGAAGTTTGAGGTTTGATTCGTCTGGCACCGACGGGAGCGACATGCTTCCTTGGCACGCCGTAGCTAACGAAGGCGGCTGCATGTCCTGGACGCACGGAAGCGCGTCCCTCCGTTTCATTCGATCCACCCGCTTTGCCGTCGCCGTCCAAGCCACGCATCGGTTTAACCCCTGATCCTGACTCCGGTTTCCAAGTAAGTTGTTTAGTTTGTCTGCTTCCTCATCACCGATTACAAGGAGGGCCAGTGCGCCAGCAGCGAGTCTTAGCCGGAGGGACATGCTTCCTTGGCACGCCGTAGCTAACGAAGGCGGCTGCATGTCCAGGGACGCGCGGAAGCGCGCCCGTTTCATTCGATCCGCCAAATCCGGAGCGCGGCATTTTTCACGATGAGTTCAATTTCGCACTGCTTAGGCGGCTTCTCATCCTCAGCTGGCCAGAGCTCATCATCGAAATGCAGGGGCCATTTCGTCCAGCGCAGCCGCATCTTGGTCAATCGTTTCGGCCGGAGCGGAAACTTCCGTCTTTTGCCCGCCACGCGCGCGTCGAAATAATCCAGCAGCAAAGCACGGTCCTCTTCCCGTGCGCCGACAAAATCGAAACTCCCGTCATTCGTTTTCGCATCCGCGGCCAGAGTCAGGACGGGACCGACGGAGCGAATGTTCATGGCGTGCCACAGCAAATAACGTCCGGACAAATCACTACCTTCAACCTCGATTTCCCACTGGCGTGCCCGATAAGTCTGCAATCGCCGGCGCAGCTCTTTCACATGACTCCGCATCGCCTCTGCTTTTGATGTCGACTCATCCCTTTTCGGCGCTCGTAAATAATCCGCAAACAATCCCGCGCCGGCGCCCTCAAAGAAATAGCGTTTGCCCCAGGGCCCGCGCGCCAGTCCGACATCAAACGTGTCGCATTTCCCATCATTCAGTTGCTCGATCAGTTCCTTCGGCGAAAGGCAAAAGCCGAGTGAGCGCGCAAAGTTATTAGCTGTACCCAAGGGCAGCACTGCCAGCGGGACTTCGCTGTCCATCGCGACGAGGCGCCGTGCCACTTTACTTACCGTGCCGTCTCCGCCCGCCACCAGGACGAGATCGATTTTCTTTTTCAGCGCTTTCGTGATCCCTTTCTTTTTCGACGACTGATATGTTGCTTTGTGCCCCGCTCTCTTCAGCGCCTTTATGAAATCCTCGCCCTCGTGTTCCTCGCTTCCTGCTTTCCGATTGTGCACGAGAAGAATGCGCATCGACGTACCTCGCAGCGCAGCATGAAAGCGCGCGTATCTTCAAGAGCATTCGACCAAGAGCGTATCCAGCCGCGTTTCATCTAAGAATGAAATCGCGCATCCTTATCTGTAACGACGACGGCATCTACAGTCCCGGCATCGCCTCTCTCGCCAAAGTCGCCTCCCGTTTCGGCGACGTGCGCATTGTCGCGCCCGATGTCGAGCAATCCTCCATGAGCCACGCCATCACTTCATCTCGTCCGCTGCGCTACCGCCGCACCCCGTTGCCCGGCGGTTTCGAAGCTTACCGCGTGAATGGAACGCCGGCCGATTGCGTCGCGCTGGGCACCTATTTATGGGAGCGGGTTAATCTTGTTCTTTCCGGGATCAATCTCGGGCCGAATCTTGGCAGCGCTTGCTGGCACTCGGGCACGCTCGCTGCCGCAAAACAAGCTGCGTTGCTCGGATTACGCGGTATCGCTTTTAGCACCGCTGTCAGTATTACCGAGAAAGCACCTGACTTCAGTCAACTGGAACCATACGTCGAGAAAGTGCTTGAGCTTCTTCTCGAAGAGAAAGAGCTGTGCCTGGTAAATGTGAACGTACCGGAAAAACCGAGAGGCATTCGGTGGACGCGCCAGGCGGTCAAGCAATACGACGGTAAAGTTGTTCCAGGCAAGGATCCGATGAAACGGGCGATCTACTGGTTCACCATCAAACCATTGGAAGGCGAAGAAGAAGGGACTGATCGCTGGGCCTTTGGTAAAAATTTCGTTTCCATTACGCCTCTTCGTCTTGACCTGACCGACGAAAGAAATCTTGCTCGAGTCCTGGCGCTACCGATCACGCCGGCGCGAACAGCCCGGCGAAAACCGCCAGCAAACTCGACAAAACGAGATTCTTCTCGCTAACTGATTACAAATAACTTGTGCCAGCTTTCGTCTGGCTTCCGGCCGAAGTGCAAGTGAAGTTAATGTGTAGGTGCGGGTAATTAAGAATGATTACTGGGACTGACGTCACCGTTTGGACAATTTCCGGGCTGCTCGCGATTGGTATTGGCTGGAGTGCTTACGCGAAACGGAAAACGCGCGACAAACTCGTGCGCGAACTGGCGGCGATGGAACCGGATCGCCGAGAAAAAGTGCTCCAGCGCCTTAACCCGAAACTGGCGATGGAAATGCGTGAGCAATTAATGGAACGCTTCCAGATAATGAGCTAACGGGACTATCTTCCCGCGGTTGTAGTCGCCCCGCTCTGTTATGGCGTCTTAGGCCTGCGGCATCGCCACCGTGCTGGGCTGGCACCTGGTGGCAGTCTATGTTCCGGAGGACTTACTGAAGCCGCGACTAACAGCTGCAGTTCTTCCCGCAATTGCATTTCTTATTATCGTTCATGGGGCAGTTCTTGCCGGTTTTCTTGCAGCTCTGAGGCTCTGCGGCAAAACCAGCACTGCAAATCGCTGCCGCCAAAATCGAAAACAGAATTTTCGTGTAATTTTTCATCAGGCCAGTCTCGCGCGCGACCCGAAATGACGCCAATGGAAAAATCGCCATCGCGCCGTAGCTCTCCCGCTCCCATTCATTATCTGTATGCGTGCGCAAAAGATTGCCCACGAATACAAACAACAAACATGAGCGAATCGAGCGATAGCGCCTGGACGGCTTTTTGGGACCAACGCTACGCCGCACGGGAGACACCATGGAGGCTACACGCTGTTCCCGCGGCGCTCCGCTCTTTCGTCAAGGGAAGGCGGAGGCGAGGAACGGTCTTAATCCCTGGCTGCAGAACCGACCATGACCGGCGCTTGCCGGCGACACGCCGGCCTCTACACGACGGAATACGAGCATAATCCCCCCTGACCGCAACGCAGCTGAGTCGCTTTTAAGTGCCCCGTAGTTTGCAGGCGAATTTTACACGAGCGCCCCGGCGCAACTGGAGCCAGCGCCGGCGGCGCAGCCGAAGCAGTGGTTGCCGGTTAGAATTTCGCGATTCTCAACTGCCGCCGGATCGAGATCCCAAAGATGGAGCGGCCCGCTTCCGTTGCGCCAGTTCATGTTCAGCATCTGATTGAAGTCGCAGTCGAAAACTTCGCCGGTCCAACCGACACTGATAGTGTTGCGACACATTAAGCCGAAGACCGTTGCCGGATTGAAATTGTCGATCAGTAGCTGCATGTACTCTTCCAATTTATTGTTGTGACGAAGGTAGGAAGCGAAACGGGCGATGGGCAGGTTGGTGATGGTATAAAGGTTATTGAAAATGATCCCAAAATGTTTCTTCAACTCGCGTTTGTAATCCGCTTCCAGCTCTGCCTGCGGACCTGGGAGAAATGCGCCCACCGGATTGTAGACCAGATGAAGAGGTAGATCGCTGCCATAACCTAACGAGTTTAAGACACGCAGAGCTTTAATGCTGCTATCGAACACGCCTTGGCCGCGCTGGGCGTTCACGTTCTCCGCAGTGTAACACGGCATCGATGCGATAATCTCGACTTTGTGCCGCGCCAGAAATTGCGCCAGACCCTCGTAGCCCGGTTCGAGCAGGATGGTGAGATTGCAGCGATCAATTACGCGACGCGACGGGCGCAGCGTTTTTACCCGTTCGATGAAATAGCGGAAATCCGGAATCATTTCCGGCGCGCCACCGGTAAGATCAATCGTCGGAATCTCAGTGCGCGCGAACCAATCGATAACGCGATCGACCGTCCCACGGGTCATGATTTCTTTGCGCTTGGGACCGGCGTTCACGTGACAATGCATGCAGGTTAGATTGCAAAGTTTTCCAACGTTGACCTGCAACACATCGGTCTTCGTGTGACGCAATGCCAGAGAATGCGCAGTGAGCGTTTCAGAAAACCGATTCACGTATTAAGTTTGCATGACGTTATCATTTTGACGAAACCGGAAATGCCTACCGCTCGGAACAAGGCAGCTAAAGTCGGCTCCGGGCTAATCTCGATCATTGTTCCAGTGCTAAACGAAGCCGCGAGCATCGAGCGGTTTCTTCAGTGCTTGCGTGAGAGAGCCGGTGACGCCGAGGTAATCGTCGTCGATGGGGGCAGTAGCGATGGTACATTCGATCTGGCACGAAATCATTGTGATCGCTGTTTAAATGCTCCGCGTGGTCGCGCGGTCCAAATGAACGCCGGGGCGTGCGCTGCGTCGGGCGATTCCTTTTGGTTCGTGCACTCCGATTGCGAAGTGCCACCAGGTTGCCTTCAGCAAATAGCCGATGCGCTTGGTCAACCCGAGGTGCTTGGCGGTTTCTTTCGCATTCGCATTCCGAATGAGCGTTTTGTATATCGTTTAACCGACTCGTTCGCGCACTATGCCGGTCTCCTCTTGCGCACACGCTTCGGCGATCACGGGTTCTTCTGCCGGCGCGCCGCCTTTGAAGAAATTGGAGGATTCCCAGAAATGCCGTTGATGGAAGACGCAGAATTTTTCCGTAAGCTTCGGCGCCTTGGCCGTATCGCAGTTATCTCGTCACGCTTAATTAGCAGCCCTCGGCGATACGAGGAAATTGGGCCGTGGCGGTTAACTCTTACCTACGGACTGATTGCGCTGCTTTATCTGCTGCGCGTTCCTATCCCGGCTCTGGCTACTATTTATCAAAAAAGATGTGCGCGGCCCGATCGATTAATTGGTGTTTAGCGCGAACCCTGACCTAGGAAATTGTGCCGCATCAAATCTCAGCACTGAACAAGGATTTAATGTCTGGTAAATCGCGTGCGTTCTCCGGACGAGGAAAAGGTCTTACACTTTTTCCTGCACGACGGAACCCGAGCTTGCTATCCTATCGCTGCGTCGGAGTAAAGCTGAAGACCAGGATTTGAGCGTGGCGCGGCTGCCAACGCACCGATGCGGTCCGAGCCACCGATGTGGAGTCCCGCCGCGAGCAAATCCAGAGTGAAGATCGGGCCCAGTTCTGCGAGTGAGAAATGGGGTGCCGAAGTAATTCGTGGTCCGGCCGTTCCAAGAAATCCGAAGATGAACGAGGCCATGAAGCCTTCGATCATCAGCCGCGCATGCGCGATATTCGGATACGCGATACCCGCCCCAAAATAAAACAGCGGCCACAGCGACACACCGAAAACTCCGAGCAGCGCGCCGGCAGGAAAAAAAATCCGAAACGGCTCTTCGCAACAGACGCGCAGGAATTGCCGCCGCGAGCGATCGTCGATCTTATCCGACACTTAAGCCTTCGTATGTTTCCCCAATAATGTGATCCACAACTGCTTTGATCTCATGCGTCTGCTCCCAGACTGCTAATTGGCGATCCGCGCCCGTGCCTTCGCACATAATTTTCTCGACGTGCGCGATCTCGGCGTGATTGCCGAGTTCATCTACTTCCGGGGCAATGAACTCCAGCATCTCGTGCAGCAAATCACGTTCGTCCATTTCGCACCTGCGACCGAAGTCGATCAGTTTCCCATCAATGCCGTAGCGCGACGCGCGCCATCGGTTCTCATCAATCAAACGACGAGGATACATCCGAAAGGTGACGTTTTGTCGGCGCAGTTTTTCTAATTTGGCCACGATTGCCTGCATCAGTGAGGCGAGTGCGATGGTGTCATCTACCCGCGATTGCGCATCACAAATCCGGAATTCGATCGTGTTGAAAAAGGGGTGCAACCGGATGTCCCACCAAATCTTTTTTGCGTTATTAATACAGTTGGTCGTGACAAGGAGCGCTAGATAATCCTCGTATTCGGATAGACTTTCGAATGCATCGGGAATCCCGGTGCGCGGGAACCGCTCGAAAATCATCTGTCGATATGCCTTTAAGCCGGTGTTCTGTCCCAACCAGAAGGGCGAATTAACCGACAGTGCATAAAGGTGGGGGAGGAAATAGCGTGCTTGATTCATGATATCGATTCCTTCCTCGCGGTCCGGAATTCCCACGTGCACGTGCAGACCAAAGATGAGATTGGCGCGCGCAATCTGCTGCATGTCTTTGACAATGGTGGCGTAGCGTTCATCGGCCGTAATCAATTGATCCATCCAGTGCGAAAAGGGGTGGGTGCCGGCCGAAGCGATCTTGAGCCCATCGCGTGCCGCCAGCGTGGCCAGCTCACTGCGCAATTCGATTACCTGCTGGCGCGCACACGATGCATCGTTACAAATTTCCGTGCCCAGCTCGACCACCGACTGGTGCATCTCCGGCTTGACCCGCTCTTTCAAAATGATTTTGCCGCCGGCAATGATTTCCTGAATGTGAGATCGCAGCTCACGTGTCTCCGGATCAATGATCTGGAATTCCTCCTCGATACCAAGAGTGAAGACGTGATCTTTCATCGGTCCCGGTAACGAGTACTGATTGGAGTCTCATCCACAAGAGCTGAAGCAATCACAAACGCCAGATTGACAATTGAAGGTTAATCTTTAGCAAAAATCGGCAGGCCAGAGGAGGACTGAACTCATACGCTCTGATGTGAAAGCAGATATGGATTTACGAGCTCCGATTGGCGCACATCCATTCCTAGCGGAGATGGAACCACATCATCTCGATCTTCTGGCCGGATGTGCATCGATCAAGCAGTTCGAGGGTGGCGAGATGATTTTCCGCGCCGGCCAACCAGCCAACGGCTTTTATTTGATCGAAAACGGCGCCGTTGCGATCGAAGGATCGGTTTTCGAGCACGGTACGATTACGACAGATACACTGGCTGCGGGCGAACCGCTCGGCTGGTCCTGGATGTTTCCGCCCTATGTCTGGCACTTCAGCGCACGGGCCACCGAGCCAACGACCGTTCTTTTCTTCGATGCCGAGCGTCTTCATAAATATTGCAACGAAGATCTCACCCTTGGTCATCAATTGTTTCGGCGAATGAGCCAGGTAATGGTGCGGCGACTGCAAAAATCGCGCAGCAAAATAATCGAGCTGAGTCGATCGCTTAACGTTCCAAACTAATAATCGAAAACAAATCTATATCCCACTTGTCTGCCGAGTCGTAGGTCGCTGCGAGCTTGTGGCGAGCTGAATTACGTCCCCCTTCGCCAAAACTTCGGCGCAACAGCTCGAAAACTTTAGCGGCCTGGAGCCTAGGGGATTCGAACCCCTGACCTCCTCAATGCCATTGAGGCGCTCTACCAACTGAGCTAAGACCCCGTAAAAGAACTGTTGATTTTGGATCGCCGCATGCGGATTTGCAACAGGGTTCAGCGATCAATGATCGCAATCAGAGGGCACGCGACGCCACGACTTAGGGCCTATGCTTTGGGGGCGAACAGCGGGGGATTTACGGATCACCGCAAAACGAATTCGTCAACGAACGTCTTCGACGTAACTCGCGACTTGGTAATCCGTCACTACACCGATCTGGACCTGATTGAGTGCCTTGTCGTAATGAAATGCGGTATTCCCGTTACCGGAGAAGCTACGACTCACGATGGCGCTGAAGACGTCGACGTTGCCTGTTAGCGTAACGTCGGCGCTGGGCGCGTAAAAGGTTGCGAAAACGTTCCCAGGCGAATCGATTTGAATTGTTTGAGTAGCACTAGGAGCCGTGGGGCTGATCCCAAAAAACTTCATGTGGCCCACCCGACTCGGGTTTGGATCATCAGCTGGGGTTGCCGGGATCGATGGTGGGACACCGGCGCTGCCAAGGTTGGGGATTTGGGTGCCCCGGTCAACATTCTGATTATCGAGATCCTCTCCTTTGACGTTCATGTTCCCGGTGAACCAGATCTCCGCGGTTACGCCCCTCTTGACGGTGATCTTTCCGGTAACGTGGCCGTTGACAACGACCTTCGCGTAAGCGTACGGAAAGGTAGTACTGGCGGCGTTACCATTCGTTATCGTTACGCTGCCGCTAATTCCTGAACAGACGAACCCGGTTGGACTACTATCGCCCGTGCCGATCGCGGTGATGGTCCCGGTCCCGGAACTAATAGAGGTGAAGCCGGTTGTGTCAGGCGCCGATAGCGGCGGAATCGTGAAGGGAATATTGTTGTCGATCGTTCCGCTAATCTGATAACCGGAATGCGTGACGTTGCCGCCGTTTGTGGTCACGTCGCCCCAGATCGGCCCACCTTCAATAAAGTTCTTTGTTGCAACAGATACGTCGCCGTCGTGCGCGTCTGCCAGAAAGGTCGAGTTCGACGGGTTAGAGCCGTAGTACGAAGTGGTATTTGGTCCCGGGATGTCGTTGCTTACTATTTGAGGACTGCTGGGATTCGGATTGGTTGGGTTTTTGGAATTGTAACTGTCGACGAAGCCGGCAGTGCCCGGGCCATCAAACGCATTTACGACCCTGAGCGCACCGCCAAACACATAATACTTCGGCACAGCAACAAGTTCGATGCGCCGCGTAATTTGAGGATATGTGACCGGCGACAAGCCAATGTTATTCCCGTCACCGTCACCATAAGTTCCTTTAAAGTGATCGTATTTAAAATCGATCTTGCGCAGGAGCGTGTCACCAACACCGCGGCTGGCGGAGTTCGCCACGAAATGGAGGCCACCTGCAAAAAACTGATCGGACAGACCGACGCGGGGTAAACCAAAGAGCCGGGCAGTTCCAACTGAACGAATCCGATAATAAGGGGTAGTAGCTGGAATGGCTCCAGTGTTATCAGTGAGCTTGTCGATGGTTACAGTCGTAGAAAGGCTGCCCGCCTGTCCGAGGCTACTGATGGTTTTGGTCCAGGCAGGCCCGGGAGTTGGAGCCGGCCACGGCGCAACGGTCCACCCGTCGGTGGTAAAAGGCAGGCTACTTGGGTTGAGCGCTTTTCGCACTTCGTCGAAACCCGCGTCGCCGCCCGCTTCCGCCGCGTAAAGCGCTTCCTTCCATGCTTTGAGTTGCTTGGCCGTAATATTGTAATGCCTGGTACAATTTACCAAAACGTTGGCCCCGATTAAAGAGATAATCACGATGGTGCAAAGTGCACAAATGAGAGTGTTGCCGTTATTTCCCTGCTGAACTTGTGTCTTCATTTCGTTAGCTGGAGTAATTCAGCGGTCCCCCCTTCTCCGGTTGCGAAGGTATGAAAGAGAAAAGACCGTTGTCCCAGCGCGCTCGTTATTTAAAAAAGTTTGATCGCCCCTGGCGAACCTCGGCAGAAAGGTTACGGTCGATTGCGTAAACTCAGTGTTGAGAAGCTCGATATCGCTAGTGGCGGGAATCAAATTGTCCGCACTAGCAGCGATGTTGGTGATACCGCCGTTTTCCCTTCGCTGGATCGCTTGATTAACGACGGAGTAAACTACGTTGGTAAGCGCGCCGATTGTAAGGGTATCATTGCTATTACTGGAAGTTGCCGCGTGCGATATCGTCGCCTGACTGCAATTCCCCAAAAGGCAATTCGAGACGCTTTGAATCGTGGTTCCCGCCGGGATACCGTTGCCAACAACAGATTGGCCGACGTTCCCATTCGAAAAATGAGAAGAAACCAGTCCAAGCCCAGGGCAGGAAACGGTGGTAGAACCTTGCGTTGTTGTAACGTTATTCACAGTACTAGCCTGATAATTCGCGACGACTTTGTTCCCAACCAGCGAAAGCGTCGGCGTGGCGCGCGTGGGCTGGTTGCTGCCATTGTCGACCAGGTAGTTCGGAATGATGCAAGTAACAGTTTGTAGATCTGTGCTGGTCGTGACGATGTAGGATCGCCTCACATCCCGGCTGAGATAGTCGATGATCCGCACCTGTTGCACGTGCGAAGAAAAGTAGTTATCCACCGCATTGAAGCTCCGTTGCAGACAGATCGAAGCAGCCATGGTTGCGGCCAGCATGAGCGAGCCGATGGCCACGGCGAGCATTATTTCAATCATGGTGAAGCCCTGGTTTTGCAGGTGAGCCGGCTTCATTTCTTGGTTCCCGCCGCGATTAGCGTTTCGGTTTCTTCGCTCTGTTGCCGACCGCCGAAGGCCGCGCTCCAGGTATATTTCACCTTCACCTTCACCATGGTCGTGCTGCTGAAGTCCGGCGCCGTCGCCGGCGAAGCGCTTGGATAAACCGCGGTGCCGGGAGAGCGGGTGTAAGTGATAGTGGGTGTGGCGCCTGGAAGAGGAGTGCCGCTCGGGTAGCCGCTGACTGTAACCTCTTCTGTGACCCGGGCAGCGAGATTAGACGAATTGGAAGGATAAACCAACGACATCGACCTTGGCCCCGAGGGCGACCCCGAAGGGGTGGGTTGCGGGTTGATCATATAAGCCGGTGAGATCAGATCGGTGAAGGCGAGGTTGCGTAAGCCTTCGATGCGGTCCTGGACTCCTTGCACGGCTGCTACGCATTCCTTGCTAGCCTCGATGTAACGCAGGCAAACGGCGTTGACTTCGAAAATGGTCACGAAAAAGGCGCCGACAAGGGTGACCGCAACGAGGGTTTCGGCGAGCGTGGTACCAGCCTGATGATGCGTGGGGCGCGCAAATATCATTGCCTGAAAATCGCAGCAGACTGTATGCCCTTTCGCAGGGGTCTCCTGCAGCTTTAAGAAAGCTTGGAATAATATTTTGCGACTCTCAGGAAAACCCTCGCTGAAGGCGAAGTTCTCCTATCGGGCACTCCTTACTATATACGACAAATGAAAGAAAATCGGTCTGACGGCGCAACTGGTCAGCTCGTGGAAAAATTTCAAGCCGATAGAACGGGCTTTTCTCGGCAACCATCTCAGTTGGCAGAACTTGTGGCTAACGCCCAAGCACGGAAATTCTCGCGCTTTGCGCCGCACGAGTCACGTCTTCTTTTTCCAGCAACAAAGTGCGGCCGGCTTCCAGCGCAATCGCTCGAATCTTTGCCTCGACCGCCACGGAAATGGTTTCAGGACCAATGACAGGAACGTCGAAACGCATGTCTTGATCTGGTTTGGCGACCTTGATCATGACAGCGCCACCCCGACCAAGCGCACCGCCTCGGCGGATTGTCTCATTGGTTCCATCAAATCCTTCAATCGCGAGGACGGTCCCATTTTTAACGATTACGGTTTGCCCAATATCCAGCGCGGCAACTTTTTGCGCGATACCCCAGCCGAGGTCGATGTCCGACTTTTCCCGGCGCGATAGTTTCGGTCCCGTAATCAAACCCTTTCCTGCCAGAAGATCCTCCAGAAAAGTGGTCGCAGGTAAAAGCGCGATACCTATCTTGTCGAGCTCGACGGCGATTGCCCGAAAGATCGATTCGGCATTGCGTTGTCTCATTTTTGCGAGCAGCAGCAGGGCGCGCCAATCGGGATGAAGGTCGAATAGGTTTCGCGGCGCGATTTGGCCTGCCATGATGGCCCTGTTGATCTTGGCATCGCGCAGGGTGGAAAGCATCCGATTCAATTGACCGACACGCAGCCAGCAAATTTCATCGACGAGCTGACCAAGTTCCGTGTCGGTCTCTCCTTCGAAAGCAAGAGCGAGAATCTTCCGCACGCCTGCTGCTCGTGCCGCGCGCGCGAGGACCCGCGGATAAACGCCGTTGCCGGCGATGATGGCGAGTTGATCGGGCGCGTGCAATTTCGCGCGAAACAGGCTAGGAATGCCGCCGGCGTTTTACGTGCAATTGGGCAAGGGCTTTTTGCAACGATGCCTGAATGGCAGCGACTTCTTCCGCGGTATGATCTTCCTTCATTGCGGCCTGTGCCCGGGCGACTGCCTTCTCGGCCGCGGCCTCATCGATTACCTGGGCCTCCAGGGCCATATCGGTAAGAACCGAGACACGCTCTGGCGTAATTTCAATGAAACCTTCACCGACAGCCAGCGAAGTAGCACGTTTGTCCTTTACTACGCGCAGCTCACCGGGTTTTAAAATCGTTAGCACCGGTACGTGCTTTGGATAAACGCCGAGTTCACCTTCCGAGCCCGGCAGTGTCACCATCTCGACGTCCTCGGAATAGGCGGTTGTTTCCGGCGTTACAATTTCAAGTCGCAGCGTCGCCATTAACTTTCCTCCTTGATTTGATCAATGCCGCCCTTCATGTAGAAATTTGCTTCCGGCACTTCGTCGTGTTTGCCGTCGAGAATCTCCTTAAAGCCGCGCACTGTCTCTGCAATCGGCACATATTGGCCTTTGTGACCGGTAAAAACTTCTGCGACGTGGAACGGTTGGCTAAGGAAACGTTGGATCTTACGCGCACGGTAGACCGTAAGTTTGTCTTCTGGCGACAACTCATCCATTCCCAGGATAGCGATGATATCCTGCAAATCCTTGTAACGCTGCAGCACTTTCTGAACACCACGCGCGACCGCATAATGCTCCTCACCCACCACTTCTGGCGCCAACGCTTTCGAGGTGGAAGCTAGTGGATCGACTGCCGGATAAATCCCGAGCTCGGCGATTGAACGCTCCAGCACAATGGTGGAATCAAGATGTGCGAAAGTATTCGCCGGCGCCGGATCGGTCAGATCGTCCGCCGGAACATAAACTGCCTGCACTGAAGTGATCGATCCGTTCTTGGTAGAAGTGATGCGTTCCTGTAAATCGCCCATCTCGGCGGCGAGGGTTGGCTGATAACCGACCGCGCTCGGCGTACGCCCGAGTAAGGCAGATACTTCCGAACCTGCTTGCGAGAAGCGAAAGATGTTATCGATAAACAAAAGCACGTCCTGATTTTTTTCGTCGCGGAAATACTCCGTCATGGCGAGAGCAGAGAGGGCCACTCGCAGACGCGCGCCAGGCGGCTCGTTCATCTGCCCGTAGACCAGCGCGACTTTGGATTTGCTGAGATCTTTTTGATCGATCACGCCCGCTTCGCTCATTTCGACATAAAGATCGTTACCCTCGCGTGTCCGTTCCCCCACACCGCCGAAGACGGAAAACCCCCCATGCCCTTTGGCAATGTTGTTGATCAACTCGAGAATGACGACCGTCTTGCCAACGCCGGCGCCACCGAATGCGCCCACTTTGCCACCCTTGGTAAACGGGCAGATCAAGTCAATCACTTTAATTCCGGTCTCAAGGACCTGCGCTTTGACGTCCTGATCCGTGAGTGATGGCGCAGGCCGATGAATGGGATACCGTTTTGCGAACTTAACCGGGCCCTTATTATCGACCGGATCGCCGGTAACATTGAAAACGCGTCCGAGTGTGCCCTCGCCTACTGGCACGGTGATGGGGCCACCGGTGTCACTCACTTTCATCCCGCGTTTCAACCCTTCCGTCGATGACATGGCAATCGAGCGCACCCAGTTTTCGCCCAAATGCTGCTGCACTTCGAGCGTAAGCTTGGTCGGGTTGCCATTGACCTCGTACTCGATTTCGAGCGCATTATAGATTTTGGGCAGCTCAGTGCCACCTCCAAACTCCACATCGACCACCGGGCCAATGACCTGAACAATATTTCCTGTATTCATAAGTCTCGTTAGTTACTGGCCGAGCGCCATCTGCGCGGTCGCGATTTCGAGCAACTCGGTTGTAATACTCGCCTGGCGCATTTTGTTATACTCAAGCGTGAGGTCCTTGATGAACTGATGCGCGTTGTCTGTCGCGTTCTTCATCGCGACCATTCGCGCGCTATGCTCGGAAGCGCGCGCATCAAGGATCATCTGAAAAATTTGATACTGGAGATAATAGGGCAGCATCACTTCTAATACCCCTTCGGCGTTGGGTTCAAAGATATATCCAAGCAAAGGATCATTCGCGGAGGTTGACTCGTTCTTGGGAAGCTCACCGTGCTCGATGGGCAGAAGCGTCTGCACCGTCGGCCGTTGATTAATCGTGTTGATAAAATGGGTGTAAACCACCGAAACCTTGTCGACTTCTCGGGCTAGAAATTTTTCCGTCGCGAATTTGGCAATCGGCTTGGTTTCGACAAAGGTCGGCGCGTCCTTCAACTCGAAATCGGCAAGTAGCTCACGTTTTGTCCGCGTTATGAATTGTCGCGCCTTTCGGCCAACCACGATGTAGCCGGTCTTGCTGGCTTCAAATCGGGCCGCCTCGCGCAACAAGTTCGTATTGAGCGCCCCCGCCAAGCCTTTGTCGGTGCTAATCACGACGACCAGCTCTTTTTTTACGTCGCGCACCTGCAGCAAGGGATGAAGCCTGGGATCGGTTCGTTGTTGCAGCGAGACCAGGACCTTGTTCATCAACGCCGCGTACGGACGCCCCGCCAGGGCGTGCTGCTGTGCTTTGCGCATTTTTGACGCCGCCACCATTTGCATCGCCTTGGTGATCTGGGCGGTATTGCGAATCGATTTGATCCGGCGCCGGATATCCTGGGTGTTCGCCATCTAGAAATTGCGGATTGCGGATTGTGGATTGTGGATTGGCGCGAGCACGTCGTCTGATCCCTTTAGCCAACCGGCTTCGTTGCGCTGAACTCTTCCAGTGTTGCTTTGAGATTGGCTTCAAGCTCAGCATCGAGCTGCTTTTTCTGGCGGATTGAGGCCAGAAGCGGTTCCTTGCGCGTTTCCAGAAAGTCCTGCAGTTTGTTTTGGAATTCTTTCACTCGGTCCACCGGCACCGGATCGACGAATCCATTCTGCATGGCCCACATCACCGCCACCTGCAGCTCCACTGGGATTGGATTGTATTGGATCTGTTTAAACAGCTCGACGATACGCTGTCCGCGATCGAGCCGCGCTTTGGTCGCCGCATCTAAATCCGAGCCGAACTGTGCAAACGCCGCCAGCTCACGGAACTGCGCCAGATCGAGCTTCACTTTGCCAGCGACTTGCTTGATCGCTTTGATCTGCGCGGCCGAACCGACACGGCTGACTGACAAACCGACTGAAATTGCCGGCCGCACCCCTTGATAAAAGAGGTCAGTCTCGAGATAAATTTGACCGTCGGTGATAGAGATCACATTCGTCGGGATGTAAGCGGAGACGTCGCCAGCCTGTGTTTCGATAATCGGGAGCGCGGTCAGCGATCCGCCGCCGTATTCATCGCTGACGCGGGCGCTGCGTTCGAGCAAACGCGAGTGCAAATAGAAAACGTCGCCCGGATATGCCTCGCGCCCAGATGGTCGCTTCAAAACTAACGAGACTTGGCGATAGGCCACCGCGTGTTTCGACAAATCATCATAAATAATGAGCGCATCCATTCCGTTATCCATGAACCACTCGCCCATGGCTGCGCCTGCGAATGGCGCGAGATATTGATTGGTCGCACTGTCCGAAGCCGGCGCGGAAACAATCGTGGTGTAGCGCATCGCATCCTCTTTTTCCAAAACGGCTAGGACACGTGCGACATTGGAATTTTTCTGCCCAATCGCGACGTAAATGCAATAAAGGGGCCGGTAGTCTTTGCTCCTGGAATCCTCCCCCGCCTTGTTCAAACGCGCCTGACTGATGATGGTATCGACGCAGATCGTGGTTTTGCCGGTGGCGCGATCGCCGATGATTAACTCCCGTTGACCCCGGCCAATTGGAATCATCGCATCAATTGCCATGATACCCGTCTGCACGGGTTGACTGACGCCGCGGCGCTTGATTACCCCGGGTGCAATTTTTTCCAGCGGATAAAATGTTTCCGATTTGATTTCTCCCTTACCATCAAGGGGTTCCCCGAGGGTGTTGACGACGCGACCGAGCAGCCCCTTCCCTACCGGAACGGAGAGTAAGCGGCCGGTCGTTTTTGCCTCGTCGCCTTCGGATATCTTGGTGGGGTCACCGAGCAAAATCGCCCCCACCTCAGTTTCCTCGAGGTTAAGGGCCAGTCCGAAAACGCCGCCGGGAAATTCGATCATCTCGTTTAACATCACGTCGCTCAATCCTTCGATGCGCGCGACGCCGTCGCCGGTTTCGCGGACAGTACCGATGTTGCTCTTAGTGGTCGAGGTTTTCAGTCCCGCGATTTTTGTTTCGATTTCTTCAAGGATGCTGCTCATATCTCGTTAGATAATTTCAAAGTTGTTGCTGAAGTCTTTCCAGGCGATTGCGCACGCTGCTGTCCCAGACGTCGCTGCCGACGCGAATCCGCATCCCTCCGAGCAACGCCTGGTTGACCAGAAACTCCGTGGTTAAATCGGTGCCGTAACGTCTTGCCAGATTAAGGGAAATTTGCGAGGCGATTTGCGGGTCCAGTGCCGTCGTAGTCTCGATTCGGGCATGCCGTTTTTCTGCTTCGAGGCGAAGCAATCGCTTATAATATTCAAGGATCTTGAGGTAGTTCCGCGGCTTTTTCGCCAAAATAGAATCGACCACCGAAGTGATCCGCCCGCGATCGAGCTGACCATCGGTGAAACTCGCGCGCAACATTTCGCGCGCGATTTGCCGGACTTCCTTTTTGACCTGCATTGTGTTTGGCTTTGGTCTAGGCGGAGAATGTGCGTGCCGCTTCCTCCTGCAGACGCCGCTGATCATCCGGCGTCAAAACTTTGCCAGTAACTTTCGCCGTTGTCTCCACCACCAATCTGCCTAACTCGCGCTTCAATTGCGTCATCGTGCGCTCGTGTTCAATCGCACTGGCTTCGCGCGCCTTGGCCAGGATCTGCTCCGCCCCCGTGATTGCTTCCTGCTGTTTACGATCGGCCAGATGCGAAGCGCTGCTACGTGCTTCCTCGATCATCTTTTGCGCTTCGGCATTGGCCTTCGCCAGAATCTCGGCGTGACGCTGCTCGGCCTCGGCCAGCTGTTGCTTGATCTTCTCGGCATTCAAATGAGCTTGCGCAATTTGTTGCCGGCGTTGCTCCAGTACGCCGAGAATCGGTTTGTAGGCAAAGCGCTTTAACAAATAGGCGACGATGATAAAGCTGATTACCTGCGAAAAGAACAACTTCGGATCCCATCCAAAGGTGTCGGCTGTATCGCGCACCGTATCCATAACGCTGCCGGTGGTTGCGAGAATTAGTAGGGCCATAACTTAGTCTTTGACCGGATAGCTAAACGCCGCCGGCTGCGTTTTATTTAGCGGACCAGGTAGAGTGCGTAGAAGACAATCGCTTCGGTCAAGGCGATCGCCAGGATCGCGTGCACCAGGACAGGCGTAAAAGCGCCTGGGTTGCGACCAACCGCGGTGGTCATGCCTAATCCGGTAAGACCAATGCCGATTCCAACACCCATGGCGGCGAGGCCGACGTGAATGCTTCCATTAATTTCTGCCAGTAGTGGTAGTATCATATTTTTTCTTATTAGGTTTTGGCGATTTACTTTCTGATCGCCGAAATTTCAATGGGCTTCCTCCCCAGGACCGTGTTGCGCAATCAAAAGCGTGAAAATAGCGGTCAATAACATAAAGACCAGGGCCTGGACGAACCCGACCAGAATTTCCAAAAAGTAGAACGGAATTGGAATTAACCAGGCCAGCGCTGGCACCATGTGCGACATGGCGTCGAGAATGCTTTCGCCGGCAAAAATATTCCCAAAGAGACGGAAGCTGAGCGAAACCGGCCGAAACAAAATCGAGATGATTTCCAGCCAACCAACCAGAAAGAAGACGACGACCATCAATATTTTAAGGACGCCGGAAGTCTCGCCTTTCGGTCCGAACAGGTGCATCAGGAATCCTCCGATACCATTCGCCTGAAGTGCCCAGATAAGCCAGAGAACAAAGAAAATAATGGCCATGGCCGAAGTCATGTTGAGATCGGCGTTGGCTCCCCGGAGCAAGGGGCGATCAATGCGAAAGACGCCGCTCGCCGGATCGATATGTCCCCAACCCACGGTCCCGACCCCTGGAATCAGTCCCGCCCAGTTGGTAAACAGGATAAAAATGAAAATGGTGGCAAAAAACCAGAAGGTTTTCTTTACCAACTTATGTCCGATGATTGACTCG
>Ga0209056_10000731_pt1 | contig 36265 bp, 43 predicted proteins | sample GraSoiAngelo_114_FD_185876 | JGI IMG/M metagenome (GOLD analysis project Ga0209056, IMG submission 185876) | Grasslands soil microbial communities from the Angelo Coastal Reserve, California, USA - 14_0903_13_40cm (SPAdes) (version 2) | ecosystem: Environmental > Terrestrial > Soil > Grasslands... | reverse complement strand
TGACCCCGAGGAAACCGCAGGTGCATTTGTCGCCGCGATGCAGCGAATCGAAGGGCCGACGTTGCTCGCGCTCACGCGTCAGACCGTCCCGATCATGAACGAGATCGATCCAAACTTGCGTCGCGAAGGAGTGCTACGCGGAGGGTACGTAGCAAAAAAAGAGACCGGCAAGCTCGATCTGATCATCCTCTCATGTGGGAGCGAATTGCAGCATGCACTTACGGCAGCAAAAGAACTCGGCGAGAGCGTGCGCGTTGTGTCGATGCCGTGCTTCGAAAGATTCAATCGCCAGCCGCAAGAATATCGCGAAGAAATCTTGCCTAAAGAATGCCGTAAACGCGTCGCCATTGAGGCGGGTGTGACTGAGATTTGGTACCAATACGTCGGCCTTGATGGAAAAGTCGTCGGACTACGCGAATTCGGGCTGAGTGCGCCTGGTGCTGAAGTGATGAAAGAGCGCGGCATCGACGCACAACATGTGATCGAGGCTGCGAAAAGCCTGTGACGCGTGATCGCGTGACTCTGGGGAGCACATGCTGCTAGCCTGTAGTTGCCGGCAGCCCTGCCGGCAACATCTTTGCGCACGCAATTTTGTGCGAGCGTCATCTCCCGATCTCGGCAAGCTGCCGAGATCTACAGGTTCACCACGTCGAATCCGTCCTGTGGCGGACTGGCAGCCTGTGTTCCCCAACAGATCACTGCTTTTATTACCCTAAAACGCCTCTTCCGGTTCGCTTACATTTCGCGCCCGAGTTTCGAAGCGAGTGAATTCTTTGAGGAACGTGAGCGGAATTTCGCCGACCGGTCCGTTGCGTTGCTTCGCGATGATCAATTCGGCCTCGCCCGCTTTTTCGACACGCGCCTCTTCGTCTTCCTCATAGAGTTCTGGCCGGACAAGCAAGGCGACCAGATCGGCATCCTGTTCGATCGAACCCGATTCGCGCAGATCGCTCAAGCGCGGTTTCCCACCCGAGCGCTGCTCTGGTTGCCGGTTCAATTGGGCCACCACTATGATTGGAATCTTCAATTCCTTCGCCAACCCTTTTAGCCCTGCGGAAATTTCGGATATTTCCAGCTGCCGATTGTCCTGCGCGCGGCGAGATGTCGATCTTAGGAGTTGCAGATAATCGACAATAAGCAGCCGCACATCCTGCTGGGCTTTGAGTCGACGCGCTTTCGCCCGCAACTCGAGAATGCTGAGACTTGCGCTGTCGTCGATAAAAATCTTCGCTTCGGCGAGTTTCGACGCTGCCGCAGTCAGGCTTGGGAAATCGCGCTCACCCAAAAATCCGTCACGCACTTTTTGCAAATTCACCCTTGCTCGCGAGCAAAGCAGGCGTTGCACAAGCTGTTGGCTGCTCATTTCCAGGCTGAAGACGCCGACCTGAAGTTTTTCATTTATCGCCACGTGTTCGGCGATGTTCATGGCCAGCGCAGTCTTTCCCATACTCGGCCGCGCCGCGATTACGATCATTTCCGACGGATGCAAGCCGCTGGTCATCCGATCGAACTCGACGAATCCAGTCGAGATTCCAGTGATGCCGCCTTTGCGCTCGTAAAGCTTCTCGATTGACTCGATCGCTTCCATTACCTGGTCTTTCATGGAAAGCATCTGACCTTTGAAACGGTCTTCACCGACCGCGAAGATTCTCTGTTCCACTTCGTCAAGCAGATTATTGACTTCATCTTGCTCCTCGTATGCACGCCGCACGCTCTCCGTGCTCGCGGAAATGATTTCGCGCAGGATGTATTTGTCGCGAACGATCTCGAGGTAGTACCCAACGTTTGCAGCGGTTGGAACGAAGGTGAAAAGACTCGTGACGAAGGCCGCGCCCCCTACGCTGTCAAGCAGGTGGCGATCACGCAGGACTTGGGTAAACGTGATCAGGTCGATTGCCTGTCCTGCGTTCCAAAGATCGACGAGAACGTCATAAATCGTCCTGTGTGCGGGAACGTAAAAGTAATCTTCGTTAATTTTCTCGACGCATTCTGCGATCGTTTCGCGCGGCGAAATAAGCATCGAGCCCAAAACGCCCTGCTCCGCATCAACGCTGTGCGGCGGGGTCCGGTGAATATCCTGCGCAGAACCTGTGGGCGAAATGGGAACAACTTTTTCACCGCTTCGTGCCGCCGAACCTCGGCCAGCGCCATTTCCCGCTTTACGAGGCTTCTCTCCTGTCCACGCGGACGATTGAGGCGCCATTTATTTCGTCTCTTTTTTCTCTTCCTTTTTTCTGCGGAAAAATCGTCGTGTTTTTGGTTCCTCAGCCGCGGCGCTCATTGCCTCCGGCTTCGGTTCTTCTGCGGATTTCACCTGAAAAGTAAGTTGCGCGGTTACGTCATGATGCAACCTAATCGCCACCTCGTGTTCACCGGTATCTTTAATTGGGCGCTCCAGAACAATTTTGTGCCGATCAATTTCCGCGCCGAGTTCGTTTTTGATGCGGTTCACGATGTCCTGCGCCGTGACTGATCCAAACGCTTTGCCCGTCTCGCCGGTCTCCAACGTGAAGACAAACCGCGCCTTGCCGATTCGACGCGCCACTTCTTCTGCCTCGTTCAGCTCACGTGCCTCGCGCTCAGCGCGCTTTTGCTTGAGAGCATCGAGCTGGCGCAATGCGCCTAGTGTAACCTCGTATGCTTTTCCGCGCGGCAGAAGATAATTTCGCGCATAACCGCGGCGCACTTTGACGACGTCGGCCTCAGCACCGAGTCCGGGGACATTTTCAGTCAAGATGAGTTCAGTCAAAGGCATATTGGTTTAAATAAAGCGCGCCCAAGTCTGAGGGGCCTTGCGGGTGTCGAGTATAGAATTCAGTGAAGTCGTGTCAACGCGAGAATAAAAAAATTCACAAAAAATTTCGCAGTGCGCAGTGATTCGAGCAATCACCACGCTCTTTTCGGCTGTCATGTTGAGCGGAGCGAAACATCTCTGGCTGTCACTTATTGCGCTGGCCGTCCAGATAATCAGAGATTCTTTGCTTCGCTCAGAATGACAGGCAACGCGGGCGCTAGCTCAGATCATTCCAAGTTTCATGCGCCCTGCTTCGCTGATCATGTTTTGGTTCCATGGCGGATCCCAAACCAGCTGAACATCCGCTTCATCCACGCCGTCGATACTAAGAATCTTACTCTGCGCATCATGGGCGATTGCCGGTCCCATGCCGCAGCCTGGGGCCGTCAAAGTCATTTTCACTTCCACTTTGGTGCCGCCGTCCGGTTCTTTGATCAACCGGCAATCGTAAACGAGGCCGAGATCAACAATATTAACCGGGATCTCCGGATCGTAGCATTGGCGCAATTGGTTCCATACGTCTTCTTCTGAAACTTGACCGTCTGTAGTGCTCGCAGGTTTTTGAGCTGTTTGCGCCTGCGGTTTTTGCAGACCGAGCGCATCAAGGTCTTTGTCTGCAACGCGCGCCAGGCCCTGGTAAGTTGCGACGGTGTAGCTTCCTCCGAGGCTTTGCGTAATCACTCCCTGCGTTCCCGCTGGAATCGTAGTCTTCTGTCCGCTTGGAATCTGGATCGCTTCGCAGTCGCGGCTCAATGTGAATTCAGTGTTCTCGTACATGGTTCGTGTTCCTGTCATTCCGAGCGAAGTCGAGGAATCTCTGAATTTATTGGAACGAACGAGCTCCTCTCGTCGATCGGAAAAGTTTCTAAATTAGTATGCCACAGATGAAAAAAATGACGAATGCCGAATGCCGAATGACGAACGAAATCCCGAGACAGGGCTGGGACTATCTCCTTCGTCATTCGGGCTTCGACATTGTTTCGTCATTCGGCATTCGGATTTCGTCATTGCTAATACACATCGCGCTTATACCGCTTCTCATTTTTTAGCTTTTCAACGTATTCATTGGCTTGCTCGACGCTCTTGCCGCCCCGCTCTTGGACGATTTTTCGCAGCGTAGCATCGACGTCTTTGGCCATCCGGCGCGCATCGCCACACACGAAAAAGTACGCGCCTTCGGCGTCGATCCATTTCCAAATTTCGGCGGCGTTTTCCGTCATCTTATGCTGGACGTAGATCTTCTGGGTTTGGTCGCGCGACCACGCGCAATCGAGCCGTGTGAGAAGTCCCTCCTTCATATACGCGTTGAACTCGTCCCCGTAGGCAAAATCGCATCTCTCATGCTGCGCGCCGAAGAAGAGCCAGTTCTTACCCTTTGCTCCGATGGCTTTTCGCTCCTGCAGATACGCGCGGAACGGCGCCACTCCGGTTCCGGGACCGATCATGATGATTGGAGTGTCAGGGTCCTCCGGCAAATGAAAGTGTTTTGCTACGGTGGGGAACACGGGCACCGGCACGTCGTCAGCGCGTTCCGCGAGAAAGGATGAGCAAACTCCTTTGCGCAGCCGACCATTACTTTCGTACAGGACCACGTCCACGATAAAGTGCACCTGGTCGGGATATGCCCTGAGGCTCGATGCTACCGAATAAAGTCGCGGCTGTAATTTCGTCAGCAAGCCGACAAACTCTTGTGGAGCGAAGCGGGCGGAGGGATGTTCCGAGAGGAAATCGATTATTTCCATGCCCCACAGGTAAGTCTCAAGGTCCTGTTTGCGGTTTGGAGCGAGAAGGTACGTCAACGTAGGCGCAGCGGAAGCTCGCTCGGCCATGGCCCTTAAGAACTTCGGCGTTGGCTGGGTGATGCTGTAATCGCGCAGTAGCGCTTCGCGCAATGTCGTCGGTTCTCCTTTCGGTCGCGGGACTTTTTCATTGCCGGTCGCGCCGAGCGTACGGATGATTTCATCGACCAGCTCTGGATCGTTCGTTGCATAAACAGCTAAAGAATCGCCCACTTCAAAGGTCAACCCCCATCCCGTTAGATCGAGCTCCAAATGCCGCGTATCCTTCTCAGACTCCGGGCCGCTGAGACGGCGATTAACGAGCATGCGAGCGAGAAATGGGTTTGCCCGAGTGTAGCGCGGGGGAGCAGCGGCAGCAGTAGCAGTGGCTGTAGCTTCGGTCATGGCAACTCTTGTAGCGGTGATTCGCCAGTGTCGCAAATTTCACCCGTCATTTCCGATTGCGAGCGTAGGGCAAACTTCCATGGCGCGTTGCGCGGCGGCGGTTTCTTCAGGTGTTTCGGGTTGTTTAAGAAAATGAACAGCAGTCTCGTCGTGATTGTAAGTGATGAGATTCGGCGCTTCTTCGAGACAAAGACGGCACAATGCGCAGCTTGTATCCACATACCACTGCCCGGGCACGTTCTCGGGCTGTTTGCTCAGTTTGTCCGCCATGATTCAAGTGAACGCTGAATAAACGTGATCGGTTTCACCTGGCTACAGGGGCAATGCTGGATCGCCGCTTTATGCGGCTGTTTTTCCCCGGCGCTTCCGAAGGCAGCGCAATTGCGAAATCCACCTGCCGCTTGAACGTGTCAACGCGGGCGACAAAGACCGAGACCTCATCGCCGACGCTGAATCGTTTGCGTGACCGTCTGCCAATGAGCTGCCGTCGAGCAGGTTCAAACAAATAGAAGTCGTCCGTGAGAGACGACACATGGATAAGGCCCGTGATTAGCGCATCCGGCAGTTCCACCATCAACCCATAGTTGCGGACATCGACAATCGAAGCGCGGAAAATCTGCGGGTTGCGTTGGTCGAGTTGGCGTTGAAAAAATTCAAGCTTCTTCATTTGCGCGGCGTCGATCTCCGCATCGGCTGCGGTTCGTTCGGTGATTGAAAGGTGCTCCGCGATCGAAGCGATTTCGCGGCTGTCTGGCTGGTAGGGCGTGTCACTCCGTGACCGCCGTCCCGTCGTTGAGGAAGCGGACGGCAACGGAGTGCCGTCCCTACCCAACGCGCGGTGCACCACAAGGTCGGCATAACGCCGGATCGGACTAGTGAAATGTAAGTAATTGGCCTTCGCCAATCCGTAGTGCCCCAGCGGCTGCGGAGCGTAGCGTGCGCGTTTCAAACTTTTGAGCAGAGCGATCTTGAGAGCTTGCTCTTCAGGCTTTCCACGGATTGAGGCCAGCAAGCGCTGCAACTCAGTGCGATGGGTCAAATCCCCAACCTTGTAATTGAAGCTGAGAACGAATTCTCGATAATCCGCCAGTTTCTCCGGGTCTGGATTTTCGTGAACGCGGTAGATGGTGGGAACCGCACGTTTCATAAGCTCGCGCGCGACAGCCTCGTTTGCCGCCAGCATGAACTCTTCGATCAGTTGGTGGGATTCGTCGTTCTCAATGCGCTCTAATCTTACGGGATGGCCCTGTTTATCGACCAAGACTTTTACCTCTGGAAAGTCGAGATCGAGCGACCCATGCTGGAACCGTTTCCGCCGCAAAAAGGCAGCTAGTTCCCAGGCAAGATGCAGCCGTTCGCCCAATCGATCTTGAGGAGGGGACGACAAGATTGCGAAGGCTTGTTTGTAGGTAAGCCGGTGCGCGCTGCGAATCACGCTCCGTGCAAAACGCGCGCTCTTCACCACTCCATGTTTGTCGAAATGGATAAAGACTGAATGTGTAAGCCGGTCGACTCCGGGGTTGAGACTGCAAACACCGTTGCTTAATCGCTCCGGCAACATCGGTATCACGCGGTCGGGCAGATAAACGCTGTTGCCGCGCCGCCGCGCTTCACGATCCAGCGCGCTCCCGGGTTCTACGTAGCCGGCGACATCTGCAATGTGCACGCCGAGACGCCAACCGGTGTTGGTCTTCTCAACTTGAATCGCGTCATCGAAATCGCGCGCATCATCAGGATCAATTGTGACGATAAATTCGTTGCGCAAGTCTTCTCGTCCGTCGAGTTGCCGTGCACCGATTTCTTCGGAAATCCGCTCTGCCTGATCCAAAACATCGTTCGGAAATTCTGCAGGCAGATGATATTTGCGGATGATCGAGAGCATGTCGATGCCTGGCGTGGAGGCCGGCCCGAGTACTTCAATGATTTCTCCTTCGGGATTGACATGCCGCGATTCCCACGGTTCCAGGCGAACCACGACTTTGTCGCCAGCATTCGCGGATGTACCAAGCCGCTGATCTTGCTCAGGGCGTACGTAGATGTCGTGCACAAAGCGCGGATCATCAGGCACGACATAGTAAAAGTTCCGGGACCGCTGCAACGTGCCGACGATCGTATCGTGAGCGCGCTCCAGGATTCGAATTACACGCCCTTCGCGCCGTCCTTTGATGCGGCTGTAAGGTTCATCGCGCGATATGCGCGCAACCACACGGTCGCCATGCATCGCCGTTCCAATGTTTTCCGCCGCGATGAAAGTATCCGGCTCTCCGGGTGTTTCCGGTGTGAGAAATCCGTAGCCCGCCTGATGAATGGACAATTTGCCGGCTACGAGGTCGGCCTCAGCTGGAAGAACATACCGGTTCTTGCGGATGCGCGCGATTTGGCCTCCGCGCTCGAGCTCACGCAGGGTTTTCCGCAGTGCAACTCCTTCGCTGGGAGTCAGGCCAAGTTTGCGGGCGATCTCTATCTTGTCGAGCGGCCGGTAATCTTTTCGCGCCAGGAGCGCCAGAACTTGTTCTCGAATCTTACGTCCGTTTATAGCCATCTGGTCGAAACAATAGGGTCAAGTTTATCGACTTAACGCGATTTCAACCGGAGGTCTAACCATGCAAAAGGGGATTATTGCCGGTGCATCGGCGATTCTACTCGCCGCGATCGCTTCGTTTGCTGCAGGAGGAGCTAAAATGAAAATCACAAGTTCTGCTTTCCAGCAAGGTGGCAACATTCCATCAAAATTCTCATGTGACGGCGCCAATACCAGTCCGCCTTTGCAGATTTCGGATGTGCCTCCTGAAACGAAAAGCGTCGTCTTGATCGTCGATGATCCCGACGCGCCGAGCGGACTGTTTACACATTGGGCGGTTTGGAACATTTCGCCGCAGACGAGCACGATTGCAGAAGGAAACGCGCCAAAAGGGGTACACGGCACCAATGATTTCGGCAAATCCGGCTACGGCGGACCGTGTCCACCCTCGGGTACGCATCGTTATTACTTCAGGATTTTCGCGCTGGATCGGGAGTTGGATTTACCTTCCGGCGCGAAGCGGAGCCAGCTGGACGCGGCGATGAAAGGTCATGTGATTGCACAGGGCGAATTGATGGGTCGCTACGCAAGGAAGAAATGACGAAGGAAGCTCTAATGGTCAAATAACGGGACAATCCTTGGTTGTGCCTGCTCGTCATTCGGATTTCGTCATTCCTTCGTCATTAGTCATTCTCGCCGCCCTGTCTTTTCAATCTCGCTGTTCGTTTCGCTCACAGTTCGAATAATCGCGCATTTGAATTAGTCTCAATCTTGATGCGCGAGAGGATCTGGAAAATCGGGGAGCGCGTTTTCAACGTTTCCCGGCAGGGCTTGATCATGGGCGTCTTGAATGTCACTCCAGATTCATTTTCCGACGGCGGGAACTTTTTTGCGCGGGAGAAAGCGATAGAGCGGGGCCTGGCCATGGCGGCAGAAGGCGCGCACATCATTGATGTCGGCGGCGAATCGACCCGACCAGGCGCCGAACCCGTCGCCGCAGAGGAAGAACTACGTCGCGTGATTCCGGTGATCGAAAAGTTACGAGCAAGGATCGACGTTCCGATTTCGATCGACACCTCGAAATCTGACGTCGCGCGCGCGGCGATTCAGGCAGGCGCCTCAATTGTGAACGACATTACCGGCGGACGAGGCGACGAAGAAATGCTGCCCCTGGTTGCGCAAACAAAATCGGCGTTCATCATCATGCATATGCAAGGAACTCCGCGGACCATGCAAAACCAGCCGCGATATGCCGATGTTGTTTTGGAAATTGCTGATTTTTTTCGACAACAATATGCGCGCGCCATAGTTTATAATATTGATCCCATGGCGATTGCGTTTGATCCGGGCATTGGTTTCGGGAAAACGCTCGACCACAACCTTGAGTTGCTCGCGCACCTTGAACAGCTTCGCGTGCATGATCGCCCAGTTGTGGTTGGCGTTTCCCGCAAATCGTTTCTGGCGAAGCTGATTGATTCGCCGGATGTCGGAGACCGGCTCGCGCCAGCAATCGCGCTAACTTCGCTATTGAGAGCTCGCGGCGCGGACGTGTTCCGCGTCCACGAGGTGAGAGAAAACGTGAGCGCCTTGCGCGTCTCGGAGGCAATCCTTCGGAGGGCAGGATGATTCATCAACTCATCGATCTCTGGTTCAGGGGCTGGCGCAGTCTCATTGAAATCCTTTTACTCAGCGTGGCGATCTATTATGGCTACCTCTATTTTCGCGGAACGCGGGGCGCGAAAGTACTGACCGGGCTGGCGATTGTCTTTTTGACGCTGACGTTAATTTCGACGCTCCTGAATCTGGTTGTGATCGGTTGGATCGTGCGAAGCTTCTCGGTCTTCCTCGCCGTCGCGTTGGTCGTCATTTTTCAGCCGGAGCTGCGGCGTGGCCTCGCTGCGCTCGGTGGCCACCCGATTTTCTCACTGACCAGCGAGAAACGAGAAACCGTCCATGATCTGGCGGAGGCGGTGACGCAACTGGCAAACAAACAATTCGGCGCGCTCATCGCGATCGAGCGGGACACATCGATTCGGGTTTACGAAGAGACGGGCGTAGTAATTGACGGCGAGTTTTCTGTCGAGCTGATCCTGACCATCTTTCATCCAAAGGCGGCGTTGCATGATGGCGGAGTGATCCTTCGCAACGGACGGATTGCAGCTGCAGCATGCATTTTTCCTGTGAGTCAGCGGGAAACGCTAGACCGCAGCCTGGGATTGCGTCACCGCGCGGGGCTCGGCATTACCGAGGAATCGGACGCCGTGGCTGTCGTCGTATCCGAAGAGACCGGCAGTATTTCCATTTGCCACCGGCGGCGAATCGAGCGCAATTTTACGCCCGAGACGTTCCGTCAGCGGATCGCGGAAATTTTGTTGCACAGCAAATATGAAGAGCCTGATTCTGAACAACTGGCGCGCGAAGTTGATCTGTCTTCTGCTCGCGACCATGCTTTGGTACCTGATCAAAAAGAACGTAGCGACGACGCCGTCGTCGTTTGAACGGCCATCACAGGCGCCAGTGACCGCAACGCACTAACGGCGCGATCTAGCGTAAAAAACGAGACAGATTCTCGTCTTCCCAGCGTCGCGCCCGCCGGTAGTGTGGAAACTCGCGCTCTCGCCGGTTGAATTCGTCGGTATGAACTCGCCGACGGTTCGCGGACAGCTTTTGATCCGGCACGACCGAATGCAGCATCTCGTGATAAAGCACGTAACGAAAAAACCAGAGCGGCACGAACGGCTGATCCAGCGCCGGATTGATTCGAATTACCCGATCTTCCTCCTGGATTGTGCCAAAAATGAAGTGTTCTCTGGGGCGGTGTTTTCGTCGCCGTCCCCACGTGACGTTGTACCTCTGAAGACGTCCACGGAAATACCGTCCGTTCAAGTCATTAAAGATAGCGCGCAGATCGAAATGCGTTCCCTCGTGGCGCAAATTCAATTGGCGCTGCATCGGTAGCTTTGGATGCGCAAGCTTCCGTTTGGTGTTTTTCTTCTTCTTAGCCATGCGGGAATCCTTCAAAACGAGCAAGTGCAGGAACACTTTACTGGTCTCCAAATCTTGTGACAAGCAGGCGGCCATAATTGTGCAAAGATTGTTGTAAGCTACTTGCCTACAGATGATTAACTGCTACCGAGAAGCGGCATGCATTCAATGTCAGCGCGGAATCCAAAGTAAGTGCTGACAAATCAGAAGCTTCCTTCAAATGGGATTGACTGTCTGGCGGGAATTCTTTGGAAGTTGGGACGTTGGGCGTTTTGCCAGGATCGCAACTTGCGTATAATTGTCCTGATCCCGGGGGAAGGGACCGGAAAATTAAACGGATCACACGGTATGACGCCTTTTCTGCGAAAGTTGCTCGGTCAAAACTGGCTTTTGCTGGTGACGATGCTCGCGCTCGCCATTTTTGGTGTCGTAGCCATCTACAGCGCGACTTCCACGCGCACCGACGCGTACGCAGCGGATTTCTGGCGAAAGCAGGCGAATTGGGTGGGTGTCGGTGTGTTCGCGTTTATGGTGACAAGTTTGATCCATTACCGCTGGATCCGCTGGGGCGCGTTGCCGATGTATCTGGCCGGCATCGTCTTTCTGATCCTGACGAAGTTTATCGGCACCAAAGTTTATGGGGCGCGTAGCTGGCTACATTTGGGGCCGATCAATTTTCAACCCGCGCAGCTTGCAGTCGTGGCGGGGATTATGGTTCTGGCGATATTCTTAACTCAATTCCGCGAGATGCATCCGATGCTGCGGTTGCTACTCTCCGGAGCGATTGCGGGAGCACCCTGCCTGCTCATCCTTATGCAGCCCGATCTAGGCGAGGTTATCATTTGGGTTCCGGTTCTCTTAGCGTTGTGGTTCGTTGGGGGACTGCCGCTGCGCTATTTGATTTGCATCATTCTCATCGGAATCGCTTTTGTCCCGATTGCGATTCATTTCGGGCTTAAGCCATATCAGCAACAGCGGATCACGGCGTTTACCCATCCAGACATCGACAAACAGGGTTCTGCATGGGCAATCAATCAATCGCTCATTGCTATCGGTTCAGGCGGTTGGTCGGGCAAGGGGTTCAAAGCGCCAAACACGCAGATCGAACTTGGCTTCCTTCCCGCTACTGCTGTGCACAACGACTACATTTTCTCCGCCATCGGGGAGCAATGGGGATTTGTAGGCGGAATACTTCTCATCGGTGGGTTCGCCTTGCTCCTGTTGACGTGTCTCTTTGTCGCGTTCCTTGCCGGCGATCAATTGGGTCTGCTTCTGGTCGTGGGGATTACCGCCCTCATCTTCACGCACATTTTTCAGAACATGGGAATGACGATCGCGATGCTCCCAATCACCGGTGTACCGCTGCCCTTGGTCAGTTATAGTGGTTCCTTCGTGTTAATGATCATGTTTGGCCTTGGACTCGTGAACAGCGTTTGGATTCACCGAAGAATCCCCGCTTGACCAAAACGGTAGGGCGCCACCGCATGGGCGCGCCGAAGCACTGGCGACCGACTCTAGACCGCGCGATTTACTTTGACTTGCGGTTGCATAAAATCGGCCGCGACACATGGAAGCCGATTACAAGGTCAAGTTGGACGTTTTCGAAGGGCCGCTCGACCTGCTCCTTTACCTGATCAAACAGGATGAGATCGACATCTACGATATTTCGCTTGAACGCATCACCGGCCAGTACCTGGAATATCTTCAAGCTTTCAAAGAACTGAATATCGAGTTAGCGGGCGAATTTGTAGTGATGGCGGCGAACCTGATTTATCTGAAAAGCCGCAGCCTTTTGCCCGTCGACCAGCAGCCTCCCGAGGAAGATGCCGGGGAGGATGATCCGCGCTGGGAATTAATCAGGCAACTGATCGAGTACAAAAAGTTCAAAGAAGCTGCAGCCGAATTGCATGTGCGCCAGCTGGAACAAGAGAAGGTTTTCGCGCGAGACGCTGGCTCGTCCTCAGCCGGCTTGGAACCGCTGCGCCTGGGCGAAGTCGGAATTTTTCAACTCATTAACGCTTTCCAAGCAGTGATCAAAAGGATCGAAGCGCGACAGGATGTGCAGGAAATCCTCGGCGAGCGGTTTAGCGTTTCGGAGAAGATCGATGCCATTTTGCAGCGCGTTGCGACTGGCACTCCGCTCCGTTTTTCTGATTTGTTTGGAGCTGTTGTGTCGCGTCTGGAAGTAGTGGTAACTTTCCTCGCGCTTCTGGAGCTTATTCGCCTCAAACAAGTTCGCGCCGTTCAGAAAAACATCTTTGAAGAGATTGAAATCGCGCCTGCCACAGCTTAAGCCGGAAGCAGCTGTAGCGTGCGCTGTCCTCAGCGCATCCGCTGTGGCGAGAATCACGTATTGCATTTTCCGCTGAGGACAGCGGACTCTACAGCATCATGCCGCGAATTTTAATCGCCGGGTGTGGTTACATTGGGCAAGCAGCGGCCGATCTGTTCCACGCTGCCGGCTGGGTGGTGGAAGGCTGGACTCGCTCGACGGAATCTGCAGCGAGCTTATCAGCAAAGCCGTATCCCGTACGCGAAGTCGATGTCTCACAAGCCGATCAGGTTGCTGAATATGGTCCGGCAGCTGCCGGATTCGACGAAGTGGTCCACTGTGCCAGTTCGAGCGGCGGCGACGCCGAAATGTATCGTAAAGTTTATCTCGATGGCGCGCGCAATCTGCTCGAAACATTTCGGCGATCAAAACTCCTCTTCACGAGCAGCACCAGCGTTTACGCGCAACGCGATGGCTCGTGGGTCACGGAAGAGAGCGATGCAAAACCAATGCGCGAGACGAGCCGAGTATTGCTTGAAACGGAAAGATTGGTGCTCGCCGACTCCGGCGTCGTCGCGCGGCTAGCTGGAATTTATGGACCGGGACGGTCTGCGCTGTTGAAAAAATTTCTAAACAATGCGGCGATGATTGATCCGGAAAATGATCGCTTCGTTAATCAAGTGCATCGAGATGATATCGCAGCGGCTCTTTTCTTATTAGTCACTCGAAAAGCAGAGGGCGCTCAGATTTATAACGTCGTGGACGATCAGCCGATTCTGCAAAGCGAATGCTACCGCTGGCTGGCGCAGAGGTTGAATCGACCACTGCCGCCGATCGGGAGATCAACGCAAAAACGCAAACGCGGGGACAGCAACAAACGCGTGAGCAATGCAAAGCTGCGTCGCTCGGGTTGGACGCCACAGTATCCAACATTTGCTGAGGCGATGGAAAAAAGCGTCCTGCCCAGTTTTGCAGACGTTATTCCAGACCTGTCGTGTTGAGCGAAGCGAAACATCTCTGGCTGTTCTGTTGCTGCGGACGTAAGAAAATAATCTGAGATTCTTCGCTTCGCTCAGAATGACAACCTGCGTGCTCCGTTAACTCACGTGCGCGGCGCCTGCGGTCGCCAGCTCAGCGGCGCGATAATCCTCGTGTCGTTCGCCGAAAAGCTGGCGGATAACCTCTTCCACTGGCACCTCCTGGACGTTGATGTCGCTAACGTCGCAAGCCTCGAGGAGTCGCCGGCAAGTTTCCGTCACTTTTGCGCGTGGAACTTTGAGCTGCACCGAAACCGGCGTTTGTTCGGTTATCTCACCGAAGCGAGAGAGATCCCTTGTCGCTTCTTTTTCAAAAGTAAGGCTCAGAATCTTATAGCCTGAAAAGCGATCGACGATCTCTGCCAGCGGTCCATCGAAAAAGATTTTGCCGTGATCGATCACAAGCACCCGATGACACAGCTCTTCGATATCCTGCATGTAATGGCTGGTTAGCAATGTGACGATGTGATGTTCCTCATTGTAGATGCGCAGAAACTCGCGCACCCGCTTTTGGCTCACAACATCCAGCCCGATTGTCGGCTCGTCGAGGAAAAGCACGCGCGGCTGATGAATGAGCGCAGCGATCAATTCCATTTTCATTCGCTCGCCCAAAGAGAGTTCACGCACCATCACATTCATTTTGTCTCGCACTTCCAAAAGCTCGGATAACCCATCGACTACCTTTTCAAAGCGGTCGCGGTCGATCCCGTAGATCGCGCGGTTGAGTTCAAGCGATTCCTGTGCGGGCAGGTCCCACCACAGCGCATTCTTTTGTCCCATCAGCAAGCTGAACTGGCGCTTCATTTCATTCCGCCTTTCCCACGGAACAAACCCGAGCACGCGTGCATCACCCGAAGTTGGGTTCAGCAGGCCGGAAAGCATTTTCAGCACAGTAGTTTTCCCGGCGCCGTTGGGACCGAGAAACCCGACAAACTCGCCTTCCTCAATTTGAAACGAGACCTGGTCCGCCGCTCGCGTCTCATCGTACCGCCGCCTTACTAATCCTTTGATCGAACCCCAGAGCCCGCGCTCTTTACGATAAGTGCGATAAACCTTGGTTAATTTGGAAGCTTCAATCGCTGGCATAAAGACTGAATCAAGCTACGTGGTGATCATGCCGTAGCAAAATATCCGGAGCAGCGAAGACGCGATCGTTTCCGGGGAGCACAGGCTGCCAGCCTGTAGTTGCCGGCAACCCTGCCGGCAACATTTTCGCACACATAATATCGCAGCGTTCCAAAATGACCGGGTCTCGGCAAAGCTGCCGAGACCTACAGGCTGGCAGCCTGTGCTCCCCGGAAAACTGCACCGCCTAGGGGGCGAATGGTTCTACAGCACGTCATCGAGACATGTCAGCAAATGTGAAACCGTTTCCTCGGTTTCGTCTCCCATGTTTGAGAGGCGAAAAGTTTTACCTCGAATCTTCCCGTAACCGGGATCAATCACTAAGTGATGTTTTTCCCGAAGTTTCCTTGCGAATTCGAGCACGTCGATGCCTTTATTGTTTTTCACGCAGGTGAGCGTCTTAGAACGAAATCCTTCCTCGGCGAAGAAATCGAACCCGGCGCGGCGCACCCAATCGTGGACCATTGCGTTCGTACGCGCGTGTCGAGCGAAACGCGCCTCAAGGCCTTCCTCGAAAATTTCGTCAAGCTTGGATTGCAACGCGTGGATGTGCGCAATGCTGGGCGTGCTCGGCGTCACCCAGTTAGCCTGATCTTTCTTGAACTCCAGGAAATCGAAATAAAATCCGCGGTTCGAGATCTTTTCAGCGCGTGCGAATGCTTTCTCCGAAACGGAGAACAACGAAAAACCCGGCGGCAAAGCCAGAGCTTTTTGCGCGCCGGTGAGCATCACGTCGATACCGAGTGCGTCCATCTCGATCTTCACGCCGGAGAAAGACGAAACCGTGTCGACGACGAGCGCAACGTCATTGTACTTGGCGAGAACGCTGCAGATTTCCTCGAGCGGATTCATCACGCCCGTCGAGGTTTCACTGTGGGTCAATGTGACCGTGTCGAATTTGCCTGTCGCCAATTGTCGATCGACTTCTTTCGGATCGATATGTTTTCCCCAATCGACCTGGAGCGGCTCGGCATTTTTCCCGCAACGCTTGGCAACATCCAACCATTTGTCCGAGAACGCGCCGCACATGCAGCAAAGCACGCCGCGATCGGCGAGATTGCGGATTGAAGCCTCCATGACGCCCCACGCCGAAGACGTCGAAAGGAACACTGGCTGGTTTGTTCCGAACAATCTCTGAAGCCCTGGATGAATCGCGCGATAAAGATTTTTAAAATCCTCGCCGCGATGCCCGATCATCGGACGCGAAAACGCGGCCCAGGTTTTTTCTGATACTTCAACAGGACCCGGAATGAAAAGCTTGTCGTGCGGAGTCATCAGAGAAACGTCCAACGTTTGTCGTGAGCGAGCAAGCTGCTGTAGCCGGGATCGGTGATCCCGGCCGCGCGTGAATCGCACATGATTAGCGCCAAAGGCGCTATGTCAGCTCCAGCCTGGCGGCAACGCCCCAGGAATTCAATCGGCGCGTATGGTCAAGCGCTGAAAGCGCGATTCAGCTCATGCGGCTCGGTTCTCAATGCGGGGCATAACGCCCATCGGAAAGTCGACAGCGAAAGCTTTCGGCGCAGCTCGCAGTATTTCTTGTATCAAATACCCCGAAGTGAATCGCGCTTTCAGCGCTGCTGTTTTCGGACCTCCATTAATCCTGGGGCGCTGCCCCAGGTTCGCCACGGCGAATGGAGCCGCAGGGATGCGAGCGACATAGATGGGCTAAGCCGAGAGGCCGAAATGAGCGGGAGCGAGTAAGTCAATCCGTCCTGTTGCGGACTGTGACATGAATGCCGCGCCTTTGGCGCTAAACACATAGCCTTAACCTGTAATCGAGCCCGGTCCGGGCCGGGATCACCGATCTCGGCTACAACGCCAGCGCGAAAGGGTTGCCTGGCGGATGGACGAGATGTATCTGGCAGCGCATGCAATTTAAGATTTTCGCGCTTAACTCCAGCGTGGCCATGAGCCTGGCGCTCGCTGTCTGTGCCGAAGCCCAAAATTATTTCGTTTATGTCAGCAACGAACGGTCTGGCGACGTGACCGTGATTGATGGGACGACGGATGCCGCCGTTGCGACCTTTCCGGTGGGCAAGCGGCCCCGCGGGATTCACGGCACACCGGATGGGAAGCGACTTTTCGTGACATTGACCGGCTCCCCACGAATGGCGCCCGGTGTAGACGAAAATCGCGGGCCCGCCGATAAGAGCGCTGATGGTCTCGGCGTGATCGATCCAGTGGCGCGCAAATTGATCGATCGCTGGCATGTTGGATCGGACCCTGAGCAATTCGCGATCAGCAAAGATGGACGATTTGCGACAATCGCAAATGAAGACGACGCCAGCACCTCGATTGTCGATCTCGGCTCGGGGCAGTCTCGCGGTAAAATAAAAGTTTCGGAAGAGCCAGAAGGCGTCGGCGTAAACCCGGGGAACGGCGAAGTGTACGTAACCTGCGAGGAAAAAGGCGAAGTGTTCGCGATCGATCCCGACCAGCAGCGCGTCAAACGACGTTTCAGTTGTCGATCTGAAGTCGCGCAAAGAATTGCGCCGCATCAAAGTCGGCGACGGCCCATGGGGCATTGCGATTCTGAAAGCCGTGAATTAAAGGAAACTCTGAGGCCGCAGTGCTGAAACCGCTAGTAATTTACCCGGCGGCGTAAGGCCGCCGTCGTAAACTTGTTCTCGACGATTAGCGATGATATCCCCGCTGCAGTTGCAGCGGATGGTAACGAGTTTGTAAGACTCGCAGAAGACTATTGACGCGACAGCAAGAATTTTGCTTCACTGCGTGCAATCCCGATTCTCCACAAGGGCTACAGGGGGTAGAGGCGTTTCGGAGCAAGCTCAACCGAAACAAATCAAATGAAAATCTCTACAATAGTTCTATTGACATTTACGTTCTGTCTCGTCCCGCCAGCTATCGCCCAATCTCCGACCCCGCCTGGCTCACAGTCACAGGCCGGGCTTCCCAGCACCGGTGACCCAACCTGCGATGCCGGGCCGGGTCCCGGCGCGATGCATGAGTATGTGAGCTACGACGACGAAGCGCCGCTTTGCAGCGGGCCCACCGTTACCGTCCAGACGCTCACGAATCCGTTCCCGGAGCCTTGCTTGGTGTTCATTTATTTCGACGTCGATGACGACATACTTATCGATGGACAAGTGTATCAATCCCCGGGCACAGATTTTAGCTTTCGTGACGGGATATGTCCGGATGCGAACGGTGAGCACAACGACCAATACTGCCGAGCGATGGATGTCGGTGACCAGATCACGCTTGGGGTTAGGAATAACTTTCGAGGCTATATTTTCCTCCACGCGGACGTATACTTCGACAACTCCACTACTGGTCAGCAATCCGACGCAAACACGAAACCAAACGATCTGAAACGAGGCGGAAACGAGGAAGATTGCCTTGGAATGGCGCGATACAGCGCGCATGCTTTGCTGGCCAGTTTAAATATTGAAGACACTCCGCTTCGCTATTCACCACCTCGCGGGCCGGCGATCAATTTCACGGTAACTTACAACCAGCGCGATGCGCAGCAGCCGCAGGCATTTACGTATTCGAATCTTGGGCCCAAATGGACTTTCAATTGGCTTTCCTACGTAACGGACAACCCGAACGATCCTTCGGAAAACGCCGCCGTTTATGTTCCTGGCGGTGGAGAAGAAAGGTATTTCGGCTTTGATCCTGCTTCCCAGAGCTATCTGCCAGACCCGCAGAGCCACGCTGTCTTAGTGCGGACCTCTCCTGCGGCGTATGAAAAGCGCTTTCCCGATGGCTCCAAGCAGGTTTTTGGTCTCAGCGATGGCGGAAGCGCCCACCCACGCAAGATTTTCATGACGGAAGTTGTTGATCCTGCGGGCAACGCTGCCGCGGTTGGCTACGACGCTAGTTTTCGCGTAATTACAATTACGGATGCTCTCGGTCAGGTGACCACGATTTCCTATGACTTGCCTGATGACCCATTGAAGATCACACAGGTGACCGAACCGTTTCCCACCGGGCGCTCCGCAACTTTCAGTTACACGAACGGCCAATTAACGACAATCACCGACGAGATCGGAATTCAGTCACAATTCCATTACGCCGTTGGAAGCGATTTCATCGATTCGCTGACGACTCCCTACGGAACAACGATCTTTGCGAGTGGGCAATCGGGAACAGACAAATGGATTGAGATGACCGATCCGGTCGGTGGCAAAGAGCGCATCGAGTATCGTGATGATGCGCCAGGGATTACCGCCAGCGAAGTGGTCGCGCCGGCGGGTATGACAAACTCGGGCCTTGACGTGGCCAACAGTTTTTATTGGGACAAGAAGGCGATCGAAATGTATCCGCCAGTCAATGGCGTTTACGATTACACCAAGGCAAGAATTATCCATTGGACGTATAACTCTGACGGTTCAATTTCAGGAGTACCAGCGAGCGAGAAGGCGCCATTGGAGAGCCGCGTTTGGTACGCCTACGCTGGCCAGTCGGACACGAATCATGCTGGGCCGAGCGCCAATCCAAGTCAAATTGCGCATATCCTTGGCGACGGCAGTACTCAATCCTCGCTATACGAATACAACAGCATCGGCAAAGTGACGACGGCCACTGATCCGCTCGGTCGCGCGAGTAGTTATGTGTATGACGCGAACGATGTCGACCTTCGGGAAATACGTCAGACAACAGGTGGCGCGAATGAACTCATTCGCCAGTTTTCGTACAATTCGCAGCACGAGCCGCTGATCGACACCGACGCCGCCGGCCAGCAAACTACCTATACCTACAACGCTTACGGTCAGATTCTGACCCGCACAAACGCGAAAAACGAGACCACTACCTTTGCCTACGGCGGCAGTGTTCCGAACGGATATCTGGCTTCCATCACCAGCCCGCCGTTCAACAACGTCTCGGCAGTCACGAGTTTGACTTACGAGAGCGCGAATCGGGTCCGAACGATGACCGACTCCGACGGCTATACCATCACCACCGATTACGATGATCTCGATCGGCCAATTCAGGTCACTTACCCGGATGGGACAAATAGACAGTTCCAGTATTCACAGGACTTCGGCCAGGGGCTTACAACAATCCTCGACCTGACCAAGAGCAAAGACCGCCGTGGCTTATGGACGACGCTCCATTACAATGCGAATCGGCAAATGGATTCAATCACCGATCCGCAGAACCGGACAACGCAGTTTAGCTGGTGCAGTTGCGGATCTTTGTCCAGCATTACGGATCCGAAGAACCAGACGACGACATTCAATCGGGACCTGCAAGGCCGGGTCTACCAGAAAATCTTCGCCGATAACACAGCGATAAGCTACCTCTACGATGGGCAAACAGCTGCGAGCACCGTCGGTGCCAGCAGTCGGCTGAAATCTTCGACTGACGCCAAGAACCAAAGAACGAATTACTTCTATTTCGTCGATGATACCATTCAACAAATTACTTATACCGACACCAATGGCCAGCCACTGAATCCGCCAACACCATCCGTCAGCTTCACCTACGATGCCAATTACAATCGGGTGCGAACGATGATCGATGGATCTGGAAGGACGACATACACCTACAATCCAATCACTGCTCCGCCGGCATTAGGCGCAGGCCAGTTGGCGAGCATCGACGGTCCGCTGGCAAATGACACGGTCACCTTCAGTTACGATCAACTCGGTCGCGTGACCAATCGCTCGATCAATGGAAACGCAAATCCCACAACGTGGACATTCGATAGCCTTGGCCGCGTGAGCTCGATCGCTAACAAATTGGGCACTTTTAGTTACACTTACGTCGAGGTTACCGACCGCGTCAGTAGCCTGACCTACCCAAACGGGAATTCAGCTATGTATTCGTACTTCCCAAACGTACAAGACAGGCGCCTCCAGCAAATCAGGAACCGGACTAACTCGAACGCATTGATCTCGCAGTTTGATTACACGTACGATACAGAAGGCCAGATCCTGACCTGGGCTAAGAACTATCCGGGTTTATCGCCTGCGCCACAACGATTCGACTTAGGCTATGATAATGCTAATCAACTGCTCACCGCACCTCTAAAGAATGCATCGAACAACGCGTTGATCAGGCAGTACACTTACGGTTACGATCTCGCCTCGAATCGTACGTCCGAGTTGGTTGGCACCACGACAACGACATCGAGCCCGAACAATGTGAATGAGATCGTTTCGCAGAGCGGAGGAACTAATCGTACCTTGACCTATGATGCCAACGGAAATCTCACCAATGACGGCTCAACTCGGAGGTTCGAATGGGATGGAGTAAATCGGTTGGTCGCGATCAACTACACAGGCACCAGGAACCGCAGCGAATTCAGCTACGACGGCCTAAACCGTTGTGTGACGATTGTTGAGAAAAGTGGTAACCATACAAGCTCGACCCGAAAGTTCGTATGGTTGGAAAACGAGCGATGTGAATTTCGCGACGCGAACGATTCGGTCGCTGTGTTTGCCTATCCACAAGGACAATTTAGCGGAAACAGAGCTTATTATTACACTCGCGATCACCTCGGCTCCATTCGCGAGATGCTCAAGAGCAATGGCACCGTTGTTGCCCGTTACGACTACGATCCGTACGGACGGCGAACAAAGGTCAGCGGCAATGTCGATGCAGATTTCGGCTTCACCGGTCACTATTACGATCAGCCGAGCGAACTGAATTTGGCGTTGTATCGCGCCTATGATGCAGATCTGGGCCGATGGCTCAGCCACGATCCAATTGGAGAGCGGGGAGGAATCAATCTGTACGGATATGCAGAGAATTCGCCGGTTATATATGTGGATCCGAACGGGGAGTTTTTTTGGGCGGTTGCTGCTCTTGCCGCGGCGATCTACTTCTCTTTGGATCGGTACGCGATTGCGCCAACACCGGATAATCCCTGCCCCAAAGAGTACAGGGGCGCTGCCCCTAACGCTGTCCCGCTTCTTCTCGGAGTTGGCAGCGCTGCAGGCGCCGGCTTCGACCTTCTCGAAGGAGGAATTGGTTCTGCCGCAGAAGGTCTGTCGCCTGAAATAGCTGCAACTTTTCCCGGTGGCGAATATACCTCGACGGTACTGCAAGAGTCAATGACCGCCTACAGATATTCGGGAGGTGTGTCTGAGGCGACGGGCCGATTTTTAACAACTACTGATACTGTTAATCAAATCTCGTCGCCAGCAGCAGCCAGTATTGCGCTCAGGCTTCCGGTCGGAGCAACAGCTGAGACGCTGAATACATTTACCATTCCGGCTGGCACCCGAATCTTTACTGGTGGGGTCGCTGGTGGAGCAGACACGGCCACCCAGATTTTCATCGAAAATCCAGGTGTCCTAATTCCTCACTGAACATGAATCAAACGGAGTTTATTAAGCAACTCAGAGCGACTGCTGATGAATTGAAGCCGCTAACGGAAGCTGCCTCTCCCGGTGCGGCGACTTGGAATGGGACCGAATACGTCAAAGGAAGGGGAAAGAAACCTAATCCCTATGCTCTTGCGTGGTGGTCAACTCTTATTGCTGTCGCCGAACTGATCGACGCCCAAGAAGCGCCGCTCAGCGTTAAACAAATTGCTTACCTGGATCGCCTTCTATTCGGGGGCATGGGCAGTCTGAATGATCTATATTTTGATCCGGGGTCAATCGGTGCTGTCGCAGACCTGGTTAACAAACGCCTCGATGAAAATCGGCGTGCTTTGTTTGCAAGCTTTAAGAATTGAAAAGGGCAAAATGACAAAATGTGTGACGAAGAACACTCGAACTCGACAACCTGTCGTTCTAGTTGCTCTAGCTATTTTATCGACTGGGGGAGTAATAGTGCACGGCCACGGTGTATGTCGAGTAACTATATCTGTGGGGTTGTTCGCAGCCAATTCACCATCGAATAGTTCTGGCACCGCGTCGACTAAGCACGGGTACGAAGCCCTCATGCCTGTACCTGTTCTGGCGCCGGATGTGCCGGAAATTGGTTTAGCTGCGTTCAAAGGTGACATTGTCACTCTGCGTCGTCTTATTTCTTCAGGCGCAAACATGTGCTAATCCCAATCTGACAGAGGTCTCGGGACTTACCGCTAGCGCGTAGGCGAAAAAGAATAAACACCTGGATATTGCATCGTTGCTAGATCGGAATCGATGACGAGTTCGCGGATCATGATTGGACGGGCAATCGCATGAGTACGGATCAGCGCAGTACAGGACGCTCGCGCTAAATGGTTGGCAAGCTTGGGGACAAATTGTTGGATCGGTCGCTCCTTGGTTTACTTACCCACCCGCGTAATTTGGATATCGCTCGCGCAATTCGTGAGGAATTGCGCAACTTCCTCCTCTGCCATTTCCGCTGGATGACGTTTATTGTGATAAATAATGAAGCGCTTGATCCAATCGACGTAAGCTTGCTCCGTACGAATGCTGTAATGTCTGCGTCGAATAACATTGCGCACTTGGTCGAGCAATTTAGGTTTGTGTCCAACTGAGGCGACATCTAGTATTGGGCGCATGCAAGCGATTCTGTTCCAACTGTCGTCAAACTCAAGCCGAATTAGACCCAAAAATCGGGTATTTCTCTTGAAAGATCCAAAAGTTGGGCCGAATTCTCGTTAGATGCTAACGCGCCCTTACATCCTGGCGATTATTGCAGTCGTCGCAGCAGCGCCGTGTTTAGCAGCCCAGTCAGCAGATCGTGACGGCTCGACGAGAGCGAAAGCCATTCCTTTAAAGGAGCGTGGTATGAAAGCAGTCGCAGAGGAGATGGCCTGGATGCTGAAGTTGTATAACTACAGTCCTGTCCTCGCGACGCACGATGCTGTCGCTGATGCCAGTAGCAAAGTCAAAGCAGGCAAAAAGTCAGTGCGCACTCCGGCGCCCTGGGGGCACAGTAGTCTAGATCGTAACGGACATCTGATTAGTTACTGGTGGTTTGTGACGCCGCGCGGCAAGAAAGAAATTTATTTCGACACCGGGATATCCAGCGATACTCCAGGAGAAGTGGCGGAGCAGGAGTCAGCTCGCGCCCAGTACATGCGACGGATGGCGTCGTCAGTGAAGCTACAATGAGAGATCTAACCAATCGATGAAGCCAACGGCCCCATTTCGAAATAAGTTCAGCATGTTTGCCACGACACCCTGCCGTGGCTTATCTCTTTCTCGTTAGGCCCATGGAGACGCACTCATGAAGATCGGCGCAATATTCATCCTACTCTGCTCGCTCGCGTATGCCGCGGATGAGAAAACGAGCGCTATCCCTGAGTCCGTCAACACAGTAATGGACGGCGACCTGCCCAACGGAAGAGGCCACATCCATGCCGAGACATTCTATCGCGGGAACACGCGAATCATGCAATTCCACCAGAAAACAGTCGCTGGGCAGACTAAGACCGGGCGCATCTTCATTCTCGGAGACGTAACAGTCTACGAAACTGAGGACGACGGCGACGGAAGGCTCAGGTCGGTCATCTTGTGTAACGACAAGACCAAACAGGTAGAAGGCTTCATTGTAAAGCGGGATGGCACTGCGGTGCCATTTGATGCAAAGACAGTGCCATTTGATGCAAAGGCACTCGCCGCAACAAAGGAGCAAATCGACGCAGTGGCCAATTTTTGGAGCGAGACTCTTGGGAAGGGCGCTTCTGTCCTTGAAGCCGCTAAGGCGTTACAAGAAAAGGTTAGGGACCCTCGCGAAAAGAAGAAAGCGCAAGACGAGAGATGAAGCCACCCGTCGGGCCTAACCATTCGATGAAGCCAACCCAGCACTTTGTTGTGAGCTTTGGATCAATGCACAGCCGAATTCTCAAAGTGCCGGGTGGCTTATCTCTTTCTCGTTAGACGGCAGCAACCTTTCATCACACCATGAGCGCAACAAGGAGTACGATTATGCTGGCAATGCTCGTCATCGCTTTGGGAATCGCGTGGCTCCTCAATACCCTCGGTGTCATTCCCGGGGTTAATTGGCTCTGGACTGGAGGACTTGGCGTCATCGGCATTTTGGTCCTGCTCGCCAACGGCGTCAACAAGTTCACCTTTGTCATCGGTCTGTTTCTGTTGGCCAGTTCAGTCTTTTCGGTTCTCCGGCAGACAGGTAGATTGGCCGAGGACATTGAGATGCCGGTTCTTTTCATCATTTTCGGGGTGCTATTGTTACTCTCTTTGCTATTACCGCTGGCTACGCCAGAGTTTTTGCGTGAAGAGCAGCGGGACGAGAAGAAGTGAGTCGAGTATGCCCACGCACGCTGCCGCCCAACCAAACGATGCAGCCAACCGCTGGACGGCCTGCGGTCTCGCTCTATTTTATGAAAACACGTTCACTGCAAGCCGCGCTCTCGCTCGCCAGCGGTGACTGATCTTGTGTCTCGTTAGGCGATAATGTCCCGCCGAATGACGATCGCCCTTAAGCAGCTATCGGAGTGCCCAGAGCACCTCGAGACCGTTGGGCGCTGGATCTACGAAGAGTGGTGGAGCAAGCGATGCGACTCGCCCGAGGTTGTTCTCAACTGGCTCCGGAGCCACACGAAACTGGATACTGTGCCGTATAGCGTGATCGCTCTGGCCGAGGGCGAACCAGTTGGAAGTTGCTGCGTCATCGAAAACGACTGCATTCATCGCCCCCAATATGCGCCCTGGATCGCTGCAGTTTACGTCAGGCCGGACTTTCGCCGCCGAGGGATTGCCTCGATGATCCTCCATGAAGCCGCTTCGATCGCTGGACGAGCACGCATCAAAGGCCTTTTCATCGACTGCCTCGCTGTGACCGCCTCAGTTTATGAAAAGAATGGATGGGCGATATATGAGCGCGCGGTCGGCGACAAAGAATCCGTCGTCATGCTTCGGAAAATTGAATTCGCCTAACCAATCGCTCCAGCCAACCGCTAGCCGTCGCGATGCGCACGTTTGATTTATGAAAGAACTCTGTGAGTTTGCTACACTCGCTGCCGCCAGCGGTGGCTCAGCTCCTTCTCGTTAGGCGCATGGCAAGCACAATCGAGGGCGAGTGTTTATGCGGAGGCGTCCGCTATCGTCTACACGTTAGGCCAAAGCAGGGGAGTGACTGCCATTGCGAAGATTGCCGGCGGGGCTAGTGCTGCTCCGTATGTGACTTGGTGTAGCGTTCCCAGCAAGGCGATAGAGGTTCTGAGCGGTGAATTGCGTAAAGTCTCATATGCAGACCGATTACGCTCGTTCGCCTCTTGTTGTGGCACGCCTCTGTTTATCCAGGACGAAGTCAGTTCTGAATGGATTGACGTGACAGTAGCGTCGCTCGATGATCCTAAGACCTTTCACCCGGAGGCCGCGATATGGACAGAAGACAAACTCCCGTGGGTAAAGCTCGATCCGAGTCGACGTGCTTTTCGCCGGAGCAGAGATGAAAACGCCTAACCAGGCGCTGCAGTCAACGGCTCAGACGGCGTCGTTCTCTTGGATGTCCAGCGTAGCTAGTGTGCTTCCAGGAGCTGCCACTTGCGTTCCCCTGAGCCGTGGCTGAGCTTGCGTCTCGTTAGATCTCACATGCGTTGTTTTTCGCTAGTCGCCACGGCCGCCCTGCTACTGTGTGGTTGTGACGTGGTGACCGACAGATACGCGACGCTGGATGATGCCCGCCGAGATCGGCTTTTCGAGCGCGGCTGGCTTCCTGATGTCCTCCCGCCATCCGCGCGTGATATCCGAGTCTCTAGCGATCTGGACGTGAACACCTCTGAAGGTGAATTTTTCTTCGATCCCGCAGACTTTGCTGATTTCGCCGCTCGACTACAGGCAACGGGAAATGATACTTTCCAGTATTCGTCCGCTAAATACACGTGGAAGTTCTCATGCGATTCTCGCCGCGGGTTTTGCCGATATTCCCTTCGATGAGCCCAAGATCTAACCTGTCAGTGGAGCTAACCGCCACCCGCCGCCCGATCACACTTTCGCTGACTAAAACACTTTCACTTCGAGCACACTCGCCCTGGTGGCGGTAGCTCACTTCTGTCTCGTTAGATGATAGCGTCGCTCCCACCACAGATCGCCGAAGCAGTTCTAGCTCATTTTCTGCGGTATTTCTTGCTGTGCTCTGCCATGGCGTTCTTTAATGGTGGATTGCTTTTTGTCATTCTCCGTCGCCGCGCCTTATGGCTGCGTTATACTGCGGCAGAAGCGGCGTTCTGGCACAGGCTCCGATTTCCGCCTCGACGGTTCATGGACGCTTGTCGCAGATTCGAGGAAGGTCGCGTTTTGATGTACGTTCTCTGGGTTTTAGTAGCCGGGTTTTGCGCGTTGATGGTACTCAACGCCACTTTATACTTTTATTGGCAGCACAGATTCCATAGCATGTAATCATCTAACCAATTGCTGGAGCCAACCGCTGGCCGTCGTGATGTCCACATTTGATTTTATGAAACAGTTCCCCATGTTTGCTACGCTCGCCGCCGCCGGCGGTGGCTCAGCTCCGTCTCGTTAGACCTCATGCGCCGCTTAGCTATCATCATTCTGCTGATCTGCTGCACCTCAGCATTTGCGCAGAAATGGACGCGTGAGAAAGGCGCTCCACCACAGCCCGCGACAGAAGCATATTTCGGCCGCGTCGGGACGATCATCTTGAAGACGCTTGCTCCCGAGTTGGCGAAGCATCGAGAGCGGCTTAGCGGAGCACTCAGAGTTTCGCTGTTCATTAACCGTCAGGGTCATATTCAGAGTCCAAAAATCGTCTCCACCACCTCGAACCGCTGGGTTCAGGACACGGCGCTCCGTGTAGTTCGCACGGTGAATCTACCGCAGATGCCAAAGGAAGTCATTGCAGAGCAGGTCCACGAGCCGGTGCACTTTGAAGTCCAATGGACTTTCAAGTGACACGATTGAGGTCTAACCAGCCGATGAAGCCAACCCAGCACTTTGTTGTGAGCTTTGGATCAATGCACAGCCGAATTCTCAAAGTGCTGGGTGGCTTATCTCTTTCTCGTTAGATGCTAATGCGCGTCGTTGCCGTCATGTTATTGCTGTCCGCGGGCATCGCTGCTGAGGCGATGTCATACTCGTTTGTTTGTAAGGCGAGCGGGCGATTGGGCGGGCCGATCCGCTTCCAGTTTTACGGTGATTCGACCACACGTCCGAAGACCGATATCCAGTCATTCACCGTTTCTATGCGGACCGCCGATGACCGGTGGAAGGCGATGTGGTCCATCTTGAGCGGCCGTGGTCTGACACAGCCGATCGAGTACGGAGTTACGCCTCCTGGTTTTACTACGATAATTCAACCGCACAAGCTCATTCCCGGTCGCGTTTACGCCGGGTTCGCTACTGATGGACACGGAGGCTCATCCGGCGTGACTTTCGGATTCGATAAAAACGGGAGGATGACCTTCCCGGATTCATTCGATGAAGGAGGTGGCGAGTGAAGCATCTAACCAAGCGCTGGAGCGAACCGCCACCCGGCGCATGTTTACATTTTCAGATGATTAAAACAGTTTCACTCCCAGCCACGCTCGCTCCCGGTGGCGGTCGTTAAGCTTTATTTCGTTAGGCGTTACGTTGCATTTGCGTCGGATTCAAACCATAAACGTATAATTAAAAGAAACTACACATATGAAAACAATGACTTGCAAAGAACTGGGTGGGGCGTGCGATTTGGAATTCCACGCAAATACTTTTGAGGAGATAGCTGAGATGAGCAAAAAACATGGCATGGAAATGTTTCAAAAGGGCGACGAAGCACACCTCGAAGCAATGAATAAAATGAAAGACCTCATGCAATCTCCGGACGCAATGACCAAATGGATGGAGAACAAACGGAAAGAGTTTGACGCCAAACCCAACGGAGAATGACGCCTAACCAATGGCTCGAGCCAACCGCTGGCCGTCGTACTGAAAGGCTGAAGGATGAATGATGAAGGATAAAGTGAAAGCAAAGCTCGCCGCCGCCAGCGGTGGCTCAGCTCTTTCTCGTTAGGCCTATGCTGAGCGCGCGCCGAAATCGGCAGTTTGCCAGCAACGACGAATTCTACACGTTCGTCGATCGCATCGCCGAGCGTCTGCGGCTGCATGGGTTCACCTCAGACGCGGAGCGACTTCACACGCTCATCCACAAGGTGGCGTGGACCACGTCCACCGAGCTCTTTGGCGAGTTACGCATCGCACTGCGGCAGACTCAGGAGGAGGGCACTTTACGTGATAAGGCACTGGCTTACGACATCAGCTTGGCGATCGACACACTTGATCACGCGTTATCAGTTCGCACCAGTTCAGCATCTAGCCACACGAACAGGCCTAACCAGGCGATGCAGCGAACCGCGCCCCGCTCCGATGCGTAGCTTTCGTAGAATTAGTTCGTCCAACTTGCAGCAACTCGCGCTCCCGGGCGCGGTCACTGATCTTGTCTCTCGTTAGACCTAATTTGAGCGGTAAACCGCGAGATGCAGTTAGGATGAGCTTGAAGTTACATACGCGCCAACTAGTGGGTTCTCTGCTTCTGCTCTTGCTTTTGTTTCTATCGACGGGACGTGTCGCCCACCAAGGTGACGGAGAGCGATTCTCGGCTTTGATAAAAAAAGTTCGGGTTAATGGAGTGGAGCTTCATTACCTCGACAAAGGCAGCGGCATCCCGGTAGTTCTAATTCACGGCGGGCTCGGCGACTATCGGGAGTGGAACCCGCAGATCGAACGTATCAGTAGCCATTACCGGGTGATCGCCTATAGCAGGCGCTACAACTATCCCAATAACAACGCCGAGATTCCCGATCACTCAGCGACTGTTGAAGCTCGGGACCTCGCCGCACTGCTCGACGCGCTCAAACTGGAACGCGTCCATATCGTTGGATACTCCTATGGCGCCCTAACGGCGCTGTTCTTTGCAACGGAACATCCGAAGCGGGTGCGCAGTTTGACGATGGCAGAGCCTCCCATTTTAGGATGGCTGTCCGAAATTTCGGGAGGGCAGACCGAACTGGACAAATTTATGCAAACGATGTGGAGACCAGCGGGGGAAGGATTTCGACGAGACGATCCCGAGGCGGCGCTGCGGATCACGTGCGATTATTTCAGCGGCATAGGATCATACGATCAGTTGCCGACAGGGTTCAGGCAGCCCCTCATGGACAACATCCGCGAATGGAAGGCTCTCACCACCTCGCGAGATGCGTTTCCAATGCTAAGCCGCGACGCCGTAGTAGGCCTCAAGCTTCCGATATTGCTGATTACTGGTGAGAAAACTCTGGCTCCGTTGCGAATGATCAACGACGCTTTGAATCACCTGCTGCCTAATGCGAAGCAGGTCACGATCCCCGGTGCCACTCATGATATGTGGCTTGAGAACCCAGAAAGATGTGGACAAGCAACTATCAACTTTCTAACTAAACACTGATCAGAAATCCACACTGTCTAACCATGCGATGCAGCGAACCGCGGACCGTCCTTATACCTAGCTTTCACAGTTATGCGAACGTCACTTCTCGCTCGCGCGGTCGCTGATCTTGAGTCTCGTTAGGCCTTGGCGCTATGAAGATCGTTGCCTGGAGCGTGCTGATTGTCGTGCTGATGCTTTTCGCGGTGAAGGCGTTGTTCGTCGGCTACTACCGAATTCCGCAAAACGGTATGTATCCCACGCTGCCTGCCGGCAGCGTCCTCTTCACGATCAGACGACCTTATTCCGATATTTCCGCCGTGAAGCGTGGTGACGTAATCGTATTCGTGCGCGAGCAAAACGGGCAACGATACAACTATATTTGGCGCGTTATTGGTTTGCCTGGAGATGCAGTACAAACCTCGGGCGAGTCGCTGATCCTCAATGGTCAACCAGCCGTTCGCGAACGGCTGGCTGACGCGAACGGTAAGTCCGTGTTTCGCGAGAGCATTGGGAATGTCTCGTACGAGATTGCATTCGATCCCTCGGCATCGGAGCGCCCGCCCGATGTCTCCGTCTCCGTTCCGCCCGATCATTTGTTTGTCATGGGCGACAATCGCTTCAACGCCTTCGACAGCCGCCGTTTCGGGCCGATTCCATTTAGCTCGATTATCGGAAAGAAGTTGTGATGCAATTCGGCCTAACCAATCGCTCGAGCCAACCGCTGGCCGTCCCGATGCGCAGATTTGATTTTATGAAACAGTTCCCGCAGTTTGCCACGCTCGCCGCCGCCAGCGGTGGCTCAGCTCCGTCTCGTTAGATGGTATGCCACGTGACGAAGCAGCCGGATGGGGCACCGCGTTCGCTTACGGCGTCGCGGGTGCTGTCATCATTGGCTTCCCGAGTTTTCTCGCAGGGTTTATTGGCCCAATCATTTTCACACCGCAAGCAAATCAAGGTCCACTGCTCGGAATCTTTATTACTGGGCCTGCTGGAGTTCTCGTGGGATTTATTGTAGGCGTTCTGTTTTCGCAGCGGCACAGGCGAAAATGATCGCGCAATGCCGCCCGTGCAGACACGCCAACCATCTAACCAATCGCTGGAGCCAACCACTGACCGTTCAGATGTCTAGTTTTCAGATGACTTCAACATTCAACTGCGCAGCAAAGCTCGCCGCCGCCAGCGGTGGCTCAGCTCCGTCTCGTTAGATGACAGTTCCCGCCTCGTCGTCACGACCTTGGAGTTTCGGAGCCGTAGCTCTTGGCCTTATATTCGCGGGTTGGCTTTGGTTCGCTCTTTGCTTCACGTCTCGCGCCGCAGCGTGGTGGAACTCCCTTTGGCTGTTTGCGGCTCCTTACGCGGTGGCCATCCTTCTCGCGTTTCGCGGTCTCAAATCCTGGCTCAGCATTCTGGCGCTTGTTCTTGCTGTGGCCTCTTTGGCTTTCGTAAGTCTTTTTCTTTTCGGATGATTCATGCGACATCTTCACTTCGTTGAACACAAGTCATCTAACCAATCGATGAAGCCAAACAGCGTAAAACAAAGAGCACTCGGCCAGGCGGCCCCATTGCGAAATAACTTCAGCGTGTTTGCCACGACACCCTGCCGTGGCTTATCTCTTTCTCGTTAGACGTAGTGCGCATTGCTACACTGAGCCTCCTTGCTGTGACTGCCCTCTCGCTGCTCACATCAGTCGCAGCTGCGGACGCCAAACCTCAGTTGACCTCGGCCGAAGTGATTGCGCTTGAGGATGCTCACGCCAAGAAAGAGGGCTATCGACTTAGCAATTACACTCGGTTCAAACCGGGCTTCCATCCGGAAATCGGCGAGTGGATCATTATTTACGATCACAAGCCCGATAAGAATGGTATGACGACTGTGGGCAACCATTTTTCTATCCATATTGATGACAAGACCAAAGAAGCGTCATTTCTTCCGGGCCGGTGAGCTTTTCACATTTTACGTCTAACCAATCGCTGGAGCCAACCGCTGGCCGTCGTACTGAAAGGCTGAAGGATGACTTATGAAGGATGAAGTGAAATCAAAGCTCGCCGCCGCCAGCGGTGGCTCATCTCTTTCTCGTTAGACCTAGACAGCCATGCCTCTTTCCGACGACGATTACAACCGCCACTCAACCTACTTTGGCGTGTATTCAGCGGCGCAGGCCGCGCGCATCTCTCATCTGCTCGAGAGTTTGGGGGTCAGGTACGAATTCATTCGTGAGGAACAGGAGGAGGAGCGACTCAGAGCTTGGACGGCTTGGGATCCGACTGCTGCCAAGCCACATGAGGGTCATGAACTATTCATTCACTCCGACGATCTTGATAGAGTTGGGACGAAGATTGTGGAGATGTATCCTGAGAGGAAATTCGGTGCGGTCTAACCAATCGCTGGACCCAACCACTGGCCGTTGTGATGACCAGATTTAATTTTATGAAACGCTTCTCGATGATTGGCGCGCTCGGCGCCACCAGTGGTGGCTCAGCTCCGTCTCGTTAGACCTATGAAGTCGATTCTGCTATTGAGCCTTCCGGCAACAGTTGGAATTATCTCTTGGATGCTGAGTTGGGCATTTGTTTTTGCCCTCCCACCGAATAGCTACCATCCATATGCGCACGACATGCAGATGACGTTCAATCGAATATTCGCGTTGATGACCTACGTTGGACCTGGTGCGGCCATCTTCGCAGTTGTCGCGGTTTATAGATCATCTTGCACGCGTCCGAAGCGAGTCGCGTTCTATCTGCTCAATGTCGCGTGGGGAATATTTTCGTTGTTGTTGTTGGTTCAATTTGGGTTTTGGCTTGCGCACAGGACATGACGGCACCGTACAGGTCTAACCAGGCGATGGAGCCAACCGCGAACCGTCCGTACGCCCAGATTTATCCGCTTATGAAAGCCACTCGTAATTCGCGCGGTGGCTCATCTTGTTCTCGTTAGACCGCTCGCGTATCATGGAAAAGCACATCCACATCATTCTGGGCGTTTGGATTCTCTCTCACGTGGGGCACGCCCTCTTGAGCCTTTTCTATGAGCGGACGCCAGCGGTGTTCATCGTGCCTGTGATCTACGCCGCCTTTATCTTCATTGCCGCCCGTGCTTGGACCCGCCATCGCCGTGCAGCGCGATTGTGCGCGATTCTGAGCGTCGTGACCATCGTCATTCAGGGCGTCTTCATCTCGAAGCGCGGCGGGTACGGCTCGCTTAGTATCCCAGTGCTGGCCTTTGATATTTTAGGTATCGCTGCTTCACTCGGATATCTTGTATTCTACTTTTCGTCCTCTCGTGAACGGTATCTTGCAAAACCAACGGCCTAACAAATCGCTGCAGCCGACGGCTATCCGCTGCGCGTTTACGTTCCATATGACTAAGACAGTTCTGGAGATTTTCGGCCGCGCTCCCGGTGGCCGCGGCTGAGCTTTTTCTCGTTAGGTCTCCACGCGCGCGATGAAATGCGAAACACACAGCAGCGAAGCAACAGCCGTCTGCACTTACTGCGGACGCGCTCTGTGTCCCCAGTGCGAGCGCGCTAGCTCATCCCCGCGTATAGCCTGCTCCGAAGCATGCGCAGATGCACTCGCGAAGGCTGATCGCGCCATCAAACTCGTTCTCACCAAAAACATTCAGGGCGCTCGTATCACTGCATACTACCTCTACATCCTCGGCGCTATATTCGTTGCAGTCGGAATTTACGGCTACATCCTATACCCACGCATGCGCGTTGTTCACCCCATGGCGGCGGCTTGCGGCATCGCTCTTATTGCATTCGGATTCTCGTTTCACCGTCTCGCCAAGAGAGGCTAACATCCAAAACAGACCTAACCAATCGCTGGAGCCAACCGCTGGCCGCCGTACTGAAAAGTTGAAGGATGATTTATGAAGGATGAAGTGAAAGCAAAGCTCGCCGCCGCCAGCGGTGGCTCAGCTCCTCCTCGTTAGGCCTATGACCCCGCGCAACGAACGAAGACTTTGGGCCTTATTGCCTCTTGCCCTCGGCTTTCTGGCTCCGATCATCGCCGTAGCTTGCATCGCGCTCACACCGCGTGTGTTCATCACTGGCCGCGGTCTGTTTATCGTGCTTTTTCTCATATCTACCAGCCTTGTCCCGTTTGCCGCCCTTTCTGCGGCCTGTGCATGGGCCGGACATCGCCTGCCACCACCGCGCATGCGATGCGTGGCTCTCAGCGGCTTGGCCGGCATCCTTATCGTCTTTATTCCAGGCTACATTGATATCTTCACGAGCACCTCATCCACTGCAATCCTCGGTGCCTTCTTTCTGGCGTTCGAGTGCTTCGTGGCACTGGTCATTGCTCTTGTCGTAGGTTGGGCGATATCGCGTGCATTACCTTCTGAGAATCGAAAGGCCTAACCAATCGATGGAGCTGACGGCGAGCCGGCGTTATATCTAGTTTCTCATGACTTCCTTTCCTCATCCTGCTGCGACGCGCGCCCTCGCTCGCCGCAGCTCATCTTTGTCTCGTTAGACGCATGAAACGTTACCTCGCGTGGTTCGCAGCTGCCGTCGTCGGCGCGGCGATTGGTGCATCGGTGATGGCTTCACTTTACATGCGAGTCCTTCGAGCAGCGATCCCTGAGCACATGACTACCCTCGAGCACGGACAGGAATACAGTTGCATGCTCAGCCTAGCCGTGCTTACAAAGCTCGAAGCTGGCGATACCGAGCACGCGAAGTCGATGTTGGCACATGAGGTCGCGAGTTTTTACCACCGTCCATGGCAGTTGGACGCTCCGCAGCGGCAAAAGATTCTTGAGTTCATCGAAGCCACCAAGCCAAAGTCGAGCGTATTGAGAGAAGAGCTTAGTAAGGCGCCACAGTGAAGTTACTACGTAATGCGTCTAACCAAGCGCTGGAGCGAATCGCTGCCCGGCGTGACGTTGTGTTTCGCATGATTAAAACCGTTTCAGTTGCAGCCAAGCTCGCTGCCGGCAGCGATCGCTCAGCTTGTTCTCGTTAGGCGACTACGACGTGCAGTCTGAAACAAACCCTTTGAAACTTCTCCGCGTGATCCTTCCCATCATTCTGACAGGTTTGGTGTGTGGCTTAGCTGGCTATCGGGTTGGTGAGCAGCGACAGCGCCGTGTGACATTCGCCATGATCGACGGCGACTTTGAGAGTAACTTCACCGCACTCAAAAGGTTCAGAGCCGGAGATACCGGACGGTGCGATACGTCGAATCGAGATTCACGCATTCATGGACGCCACCCTTCTCCTTTACGATCCCCACGCAGAGCACAAGATACTGGACATGTTGATTCCCGAACTTGTCGATTATCGCCATGCCTGTCGCGCTAATCCAAGTGATTGGTCGCCAATGGAACAGAACCTCGAACGGCTTCTCTCCTCTCGAAAATGAAGTCGCCTAACCAAGCGCTGGAGCCAACCGCTGGCCGTCGCGATGCGCACATTTGATTTTATGAAACAGTTGCCTCAATTTGCCACGCTCGCCGCCGCCAGCGGTGGCTCAGCTTGTTCTCGTTAGATCGCATTCGCTCATCGTGAAGACACACGTGTTGATTTTGCTCGCGCTGCTGGTTGTTCCATTGTTCTGCGTGACCGCCTATGTTCGAGAGATCATTGCAGTCGACAGCGCCCTCGATGCTGGCGCGTCATTCGATTACGCTGCGGGCCGAGCAGATTACACTGCGAATCACCCATTCGTTCCATTTTCCCACCGGCATGGCACACTTCTCGTGTTGTCAGCCCTTTCGCTTGGAGCAGCCGTTGCGTATGGCTCTTATGCCGTATCAGCGAGATTTCGTAGCCGTGCGATCTAACCATCCGCTGGAGCGAATCGCCGCCCGACGTAAGATTCATATTTCAGATGATTAAAACCATTTCAGTCGAGGCGAAGCTCCGTTTCGGCGGCGGTCGCTCAGCTTGTTCTCGTTAGACCTTATGCGCCATGGCGAAGTCCGACCAAAGCACAGACGACGTTGCGTTCACAGTATGGTACTGATTGATGAGCCAAAAGACCGGATCGGCGGGCTCCCAGCCGACAGCAAGGGAGATTGCGAGATGCGCATCTTTATCCTTATGGCCACTGTCTTGGCCCTCGCGCTCGCTGCGTACGGACGGCCAGCCAAGCAGG
>Ga0209056_10000725_pt1 | contig 36415 bp, 25 predicted proteins | sample GraSoiAngelo_114_FD_185876 | JGI IMG/M metagenome (GOLD analysis project Ga0209056, IMG submission 185876) | Grasslands soil microbial communities from the Angelo Coastal Reserve, California, USA - 14_0903_13_40cm (SPAdes) (version 2) | ecosystem: Environmental > Terrestrial > Soil > Grasslands... | reverse complement strand
GACGCCGGAGCAGTTCAACTGTCCTTTCCTTTATACGTCGAGTCGTCTGGGTACGGCGACGCTGGAGTTCGGCGAGCCGGGAACGACGTTGACGCCGCTGTTCGATACGATTCTGGGAACGATTCCACCGCCGAAGGCAACCGAGGCCGGCCCGTTCCAGATGCTGATTTCGACGCTCGATTACTCGTCCTACCTGGGGCGGATCGGGATCGGGCGCATCGAGCGCGGCCGGGTACACGTCGGCGACACGGTTGCGTTACTTCCGATCGGTGAGCCGGGTCCTGTGGGCGACGGCGCCTTCGAGCAGGCCAAGATCGTGAAGCTGTTTGCCTTCGAGGGATTGGAGCGCGCCGAGCTCGAGACGGCGGCCGCCGGCGAGATCGTCGCCGTGGCGGGCCTGGCCGGTGTCGAAATTGGGAAGTCGGTGACGGCGCCCGATCACCTCGACCGGCTGGCCGGCATCGCGGTCGAGGAACCGACGATCTCGGTCGACATGCTGGTCAACAACTCGCCGCTCGCCGGGCGGGAAGGCAAGTTCGTGACCGGCCGGCAGCTGCGCGAGCGGCTGTACCGGGAGCTCGAGCGCAACGTCGCGCTGCGTGTGGAGGACACGGACACACCGTACGCCTTCACCGTGTCGGGTCGCGGGGAGCTGCACCTCGGCATCCTGATGGAGACGATGCGGCGCGAGGGATACGAGTTCCAGGTGAGCCGGCCGCGGATCATCCCGCGCGAGGGGCCGAACGGCGAGCGGCTCGAGCCGTACGAGGAGCTGATGATCGACTGCCCGGAGGGGTACGTCGGGGTCGTGATGGAGAAGCTGGGCCCGCGCCGCGCGACCATGCTGGATATGAAGAACCCCGGCCTGGGGATGGTGCGGATGCGGTTCAAGATCCCGGCGCGCGGGCTGCTGGGGTATCGTTCGGAGTTCTTGACGGATACTCGGGGGACGGGAATCATCCACCACCGCTTCTTCGAGTATGATTTGTGGGCCGGTCCGCTGTCGGGGCGGAACCGCGGTGTCATGGTGGCGGACCGGGAGGGGGTGGTGGTCGCGTACGCCCTCTTCAATCTTCAGGAGCGCGGTACGATGTTCGTACAGCCGGGAGATCCGGTGTACGAGGGGATGATCATCGCGGAGCACGTGCGGCCGGGCGATCTGGACGTGAACGCGACGAAGGAAAAGAAGCTGACGAACATGCGTACGACGGCGGCGGACGAGATGATTATCTTGGAGCCGCCGCGCCAGATGACCTTGGAGCTGGCGTTGGAGTACATCGAGGACGACGAGCTGATCGAGGTGACACCGTCGTCGGTGCGGCTTCGCAAGCGCCTCCTGGGCGCGACCGAGCGCCGCAAGCTGGCCCGCAGCGAGAAGCGGGCGTTGTTGGAGGAGTAGTCCCGAGTCCCTGAAGTTCGGTCGTTCGGCGAAACCTCAGCCGGAGGTGGCAATGCTGGCCCGCGAGACGTCGATGGCCTGGTCGCTCAAGCGGAGGAGCGACGACGTCGACGAGGAGTTCGGAGAATTCGAAGAGGACAAGGAACTCGACGAAGACTTCGATGATGAGCTGGACGAGGATGAGCTCGACGAAGACGATCTGGACGAAGACGATTACGACGATCTCGACGACGAGTTCGACGAGGGGGATGAGGACGACTTCCGGCCCAAGAAGGGACCGAAAAGAGAATGGGAATAGGGACTCGGGGTTGGCGGTTAGGGAACACCCGAGATGCTGAGTCCAGCGGGTTTTCCCCAGCCCCGAACGCCAAACCCCTAGTCCCCCAGTAGGGCCTGTAGCTCAGGTGGTTAGAGCGCACGCCTGATAAGCGTGAGGTCGGTAGTTCAACTCTACCCAGGCCCATGGTCGAAAACACGAGCCCCGTCAGCCGGTCACGCGGTTGACGGGGCTTTGTGACGTCGTTCCTTTGTCTCACCAGGAATGCGCACTCCCCACGATAGCCTCGGCTTGAGCGAGCCGATCTCCCGCCGCGACTTTCTCAACGGCGCGCTCCTCGCCGGCGCCGGGTTCCTCCTCCCCGGTCAAGCGCCAACGATCTCCCCGGCCGACGCCTTCAACGGCTACGGCGGCATTGGCGACTACCGACACTCGAACGGCAACACCTGGGATGTCCTGAGCGCCGGACACGCGCTGCGCGATGGCGCGTTCGAAACGCGTGTCGCCAACGCCATCGACACCGGCGAGACGTACGACCTCGTCGCCGTCGGCGGCGGAATCAGCGGACTCGCGGCCGCGATCTTCTTCCAGAAATACAAAGGCGGTCGCTGCCTCGTCATCGACAACCACCCGATCTTCGGCGGTGAAGCAAAGCGCAACGAGTTCCTCGTCGACGGGCAGCGGCTGACCGCGCACCAGGGCTCCGCGATCTTCCTCGTCCCGGGGAAAGGTGGCTATACCGATCGCTTTTACGAGATGATCGGCATGGATCGCTCCACGTTCGCCTACCAGACGTGGGGCGGGCCGTCGCCCGAGATGCCGCTGGCTCACTCGCCGTACGAGACGCCGAGGAATTATGGCTTCTACTTCGGACCGCGGTTCGGCCAGCGACCCGGCGTATGGGTCCTGGACCCGTGGGGACGGAAGCTCGAAGGCGCTCCGATCAGTGAAACCACGCGAGCGGAGTTGCTACGCTGGCGGACGGGCGGCGTCGACGGACCGCGCCCACAGACCGAGGGCGACGCCATCTCGCGCCAGCTCGACGCGATCACACTGGAAGATCACTTGATGGCGCGATACAACCTCAGCCGCGAGACCGTGCGCACGTTTCTGTCGCCAGTCGAGGGCGGTGGCTACGGCCTTGGCCCCGACGTGCTGTCGGCCTACTGCAACTACGCCATCGAGAACCAATTTCCGGAGGACGGCGGCGACCAGCTCGGCGACCAGATGTTCCCCGACGGCAACGGCGGATTCGCGCGGCTGATGGTGAAGACGCTCATCGCCGACGCCTTCGCCGGCCCGCGCACCGTCGACGCGGTGTGGCAAAATCGGGTCAACTTCCGCGCGCTCGATCGCGCTGGCCAAGCGACACGGCTTCGGCTCAATTCCACAGTCGTCCGCGTCGAGCACGCCGGCGATCCCGCGAGCGCGTCGCACGTTGTCGTCACGTACGCGAAGGGCAAGAAAGTCTACAACGTCAGGGCGCGGTCGGTCGTCGTGGCGGGCGGTAGCTGGACCGCGAAGCATATCGTGCATGACCTCCCCGCCAGCCATCGCGACGCGTACGCGCAGTTTTATCGATCGCCGTGCTTGATGGCCAACATCGCCGTCCGGAACTGGCGCTTCCTCTACAAAATGGGATTGTCCGGCTGCCGCTGGTTCGGCGGACTCGGCGACTACCTCTCGGTACGGAAGATGGCGCTTGTCGGCCACGAGCCCCGCACCATCGGTCCTGACTCACCGACCGTGCTGACCATCAAGGTCCTCTTCGCCCAGCCCGGCCTCTCGATCGCCGAGCAAGGGAGCCGGGGACGCGCGCAGCTGCTCGGCACGTCGTTCGCGGAGTACGAGCGCGCATTCCGCGAGCAGCTCGCCGACATGTTTGCGCCCGGTGGGTTCGATCCGCGCCGGGACATCGCCGGCATCATTCTCAATCGCTGGGGCCACGCGTACGTGAATCCGCAGCCGGGATTCTTTTTCGGCATCAATGGCCAGCCGGCGCCGCGGGACGTCCTGCGGAATCGTCCGCACGGGCGGATCGCGTTTGCGAATACGGACCTCGCTGGGGCCAGCGATCATCGGAACTCGATTCGCGAAGCCGATCGCGCGGTGAAACAACTGCACGGCGTCTGAGCACAGGCCCATGGCTCAGGTTTCGAGAGCCCCGGTGACCAGTTGCATCGTTTCCAAGGCTCTGTAGTCTAGGGCACCATGTCATTGCTCCTGATTCTCGCTTGTTTGCGCACGGTTCAAATCCCTCTTCCCGAGCATCCACGCCCCGACTTTCAACGCGCCGATTGGCTGAGTCTCAACGGTACCTGGCGATTCGCTTTTGATCCACGACACGAAGGTCTACGCCTCGGCTGGCCCGGGGGCTCGCTTCCCGGCAACCGCGAGATTGTGGTGCCGTTCTCCTGGGGTGCGCCGCTCTCGGGTGTGCCCGACAGCGCGAACATCGGTTGGTATGCGCGCGAGATTACGGTGCCGGCGGAGTGGCGCGGGCGCCGAGTCTTCCTCGTTGTGGGAGCGTGCGATTGGCGCACAACCGTTTGGCTCGACAGCACGAAATTGGGAGACTATCAGGGCGGCTACATGCCCTTCTCATTCGAGCTGCCGCGCCGGCTGCAGGGCGGCCCGCATCGGCTCGTGCTGCGCGTCGATGACACGCCGCACCCGTTCAAGCTCGAAGGCAAGCAGGGCTACGGCCCGGCACGCGGCATCTGGCAAACGCTGTACGTGGAAGCGCGAGGCAGCGCACCACTGGCGGCCGTCCACTTCACGCCCTGGCGCGACCTGGAGGGCGTGCGCGTCGATGCCCGCTTACTCGAACCGGCGCCGCGCGCGCTGACGCTCAGCGTCGCATTCGACAATCGGGAAGGGAAGCCGGTGGTCACGAGCCGCATTGCGCGCGGCGCAACGGCCGCACACCTCGAGGTCCCGCTTTCCAATGCGCATCGCTGGTCCCTCGACGATCCGTTTCTCCATGAGGTGACGGTGAGTGTCAGCGGGAACGGCGTGCTGCAAGATCGCGTGCATACGTATTTCGGCATGCGCACGATCTCGGTGGTCGACCTGCCGGGCACGAATTATCCCTACGTCGCGATCAACGGCACACCGGTCTTCCTGCAGCTCGCGCTCGACCAGGCGTACCATCCGAACGGCTATTACACATTCCCGACTGACAGCGTGCTGCGGGATGAGATCCTGCGGGCGCGACAGATCGGCCTGAATGGCCTCCGCGAGCACGTGAAGATCGAAACCCCGCGCAAACTCTACTGGGCCGACCGCCTCGGCGTGCTGATCATGGCCGACATCCCGAATTGGTGGGGACCGCCGGACTCGGCGGCGTTCCAGGAACACGATGCCGCCTTGCGTGGGATGATCGACCGCGATTACAACCACCCGGCGATCTTCTCGTGGGTGTTGTTCAACGAGACGTGGGGACTGCTCACGCGGGACAGCAGCAGCGAGCGGTATCTGCCGGAGACGCGGGCGCGCGTCGCGCGCGACTACGCACTGGCAAAGTCACTGGACTCGACCCGCTTGGTCGAGGACAACTCGCCGTGCTGTGGCCGTGGCCACACCGAGACCGATCTCAACTCGTGGCACGAGTACCTGCCTGGCTGGCGGTGGGAAGGACGCGTGCGGCAGATCAGCGATAGCACCTATCCCGGTTCGCAATGGAATTTCGAGACGCCGTGGCGGCAGGCGCACCAGCCGATGCTCAATTCCGAATTCGGCAATGTGTGGGGCTATAAGGGGAGTACGGGGGACGTCGACTGGAGTTGGGATTATCACCGGGCCATCAACGCGTTTCGACGCCACCCCAAGCTGGCGGGCTGGCTGTATACGGAGCACCACGACGTCATCAACGAATGGAACGGCTACTGGCGGTTCGACCGGTCACGCAAGGAGACCGGCTTCGGCGACATCGCCCGAGGGATGACGCTGCGTGACTTGCACGCTCCACTCTACATCGCCGTCGGTGATTCGGAGCTGAGTCGCGCGGTGTGGCCCGGGGAGCGCGTGGAAGTGCCGCTGTACGCGTCGTTCCTGACCGGCAGCACCGCGTACGGCGACTCGCTCACGCTGCGCACCGAGCTGCGCGGCTGGAATGCGCTCGGTGAAGAGAAGCGATACAGTTCCTCCACTTCCCGGATACCTTATCGGCCCTGGATGTCCCAGCCGCTGGCACCGTTGTCCGTCACGATGCCTGATGAACCGGCCACAGTCGTGCTCAGCGTCAGCCTCGAGGACAGCACAGGAGCGGTGTTGCACCGCAACTTCACGACATTCGTCCCGGCAGGAACGCCGCCTGACACGGTCCGGCTGGCCGATGGGCGTCGCGCACGCATCGTGCACGTTCCCGCGACGGCGGTACACGACGCGCATTGGAGTCTCAAGCAGTGGGCGGTCCTCGGCGATCGCAAATTGGACGGGGCCGGCAGCGGCTACTTCGAGTACCGCATGCCATGGCCGGCGGGACTCGATCCGCGCACCGTGGAGCGGGCCATGTTCATCGTCGAGGCGTCCGCGAAGCGGTTGAATGGCAAGGACCGCGATTCGACGCTCGCCGACAACGGGGATTACATGCGGGGCGGCGGCTTCCACGATCCCAGTCGCAATCCGAACAGTTACCCCATGACCGGCGAACACCCGTTCCCGAGCGCTGTCACCGTGCGCGTGAACGGCGTTGTGGCCGGGCACTACCCGCTGGCCGATGATCCGGCGGATTCACGCGGCATCCTCAGCTGGCAGGCTCAGCCGCACGACGGCCACCTGTATGAAGCGGGGTCGTACGGCGAGCTGCTGCGGGTTGCGGTGCCGCCAGAGGCGCTGAGCGCGGCGGCGCGGACGAAGGAAATCGTCGTCCGATTGGAAGTCGACGAGACACTTCCCGGTGGATTGGCGATTTACGGCGCGCGGTTCGGGCGCTATCCCGTCGATCCCACGGTCATCTTCGTGCTGCGATAACATGCAGCCTTTGCTTCGCTCCTTCAGCATCAGCGCGCTGCTCATTCTGGCTTCGGGATGCACCATGCATCGTGATCGCGTCTCCCGCGCGCCGTTCGGCGAGCTAGCTGACGGTCGCCGCGTGGAGTTGTTCACGTTGACGAACGCGCATGGCATCGAGGTCCGCGCTATGACGTATGGAGCCATCATCACTTCGATTCAAACGCCCGATCGCAGCGGCAAGCGGGCGGATATCGTGCTCGGCTTCGACAGCCTGGGCGGCTACGTCGCGGGATCGCCGTACTTCGGCGCCGTCGTCGGACGCTACGCGAACCGGATCGCGCGCGGCCAATTCACCCTTGATGGAGCCACCTACCACCTTGCCCGCAACAACGGGCCGAACAGCCTGCACGGCGGCGAACGAGGATTCGACAAAGTCGTTTGGAGTGGCACGCCGTTCCAAAGCGACAGCACGGCGGGCGTCACGCTGCGCTACGAGAGCCCGGATGGAGAGGAAGGATATCCCGGAGCTGTATCGGTCCAGGTGACCTACACGCTGACGGACGCTGACGACTTGATCATCGAATACGAAGCCTCAACGACCAAGGCGACTCCGATCAATCTCTCGCAGCATACCTACTGGAATCTCCACGGCGCCGGCGACATCCTCGCTCACGTGTTGACGCTCAAGGCCTCGGCATTTACGCCGGTCGATTCGACCTTGATTCCGACCGGGCAAGTCGCCCCCGTGGCGGGGACACCGTTCGATTTTCGCACGGCGATCGCGATCGGCGCGCGGATCGACGCCGCGAACGAGCAGCTGCGCTTCGGGCGCGGTTACGACCACAATTGGGTGATCGACCAGGGCAGCCGGGGGCCGGGAGCGGGGGCGCTGGCGCCCGCCGCGCGACTCGAAGATCCCTTGAGCGGACGGACGCTCGACATCAGCACCACGGAGCCTGGCGTGCAGTTCTACTCTGGCAACTTCCTCGACGGAACCCTCAGGGGGAAAGGGGGACGCACCTACGCCCACCGCGCGGGGCTGTGTCTGGAAACGCAACATTTCCCCGACTCACCGAACCACGCCAACTTTCCATCCACGATCCTCCGCCCCGGCCAGCGCTATCACTCACGCACGGTGATCGCTTTCCGAGTGACCGGCTCCTGATCGAGTTCGTGACGACGTCTAGAGCGCGACGCGCAGACGTTCTTGCACGGGTACCCGCAAGCGCTCGCGGAAATGCTCGATCGTGCGGCGGAGGCCCTCGTCGAGACTCAGTTCAGGGATGTAGCCGAAATGCTCCCGCGCTTTGGCGATCGATGCGAGCGAGTGCTGTACGTCGCCCGCGCGAGGGGCGTCGTGCTGCGGCTCCAGGTCGATGCCCACAATGTCGGCGATGCGTCGCCACAGCTCGCGAACGCTGGTCGCCGCGCCGCACCCGACGTTGAAGACTTGGCCGGCGGCCTGCTCCGCGGGTGCATGACACGCGAGCAGATTCGCGTCCACGACATTCGTCACGAACGTAAAGTCACGCGTCTGCCCGCCGTCTCCGAAGATGACGGGCGCCTCGCCGCGGAGCGCGGCAGCGATGAACAGCGGGACGACGGCGCCGTATTGCGAGTCCAGGCTCTGACGCGGTCCGAAGACATTGAAGTACCGGAGCACGACCGTCTCGAGCCCGTGGGTTCGGAAGAAGGCCTGGCAGTACGCTTCTCCTGCGAGTTTGGCCGCGGCGTAAGCGGAGAGCGGGCGCGGCAGGAGCAACTCGTGATTGGGCAGCACGGCGGCGTCCCCGTACGCGGCGGTCGATCCGGCATACACGACGCGACGGACTCTGGCTTCCTGGGCCGCCATGAGGATATTGAGCGTGGCGGTCACGTTGGCATGATGGGCGCCGAGCGGGTTTCGCGTCGCCTGCGGCACGGAGGTCACGGCGGCTTGATGGAAGACACAGTCCACGCCCTGCATCGCCCGGCGACAGACCTCGAGCCGCACCGCGTCGCCCCGAATGAATCGGATACGATCGCGCACGGCACGCAGATGCTCGCGCCGGCCCGTCGACAGGTCGTCGAGCACGGTGACCTCGGCGCCTTTGCGCACGAGGCGCTCGACGATATGGGAGCCGATGAATCCGGCGCCGCCCGTAACGAGGTATCGCACGCCAGCTGGCTGCGGCACGAACCGGGCCACCGGAGCCGGTGTATTTCTTGCCGCTGGCGACACACCGCGCGCGCGCGACCGGCGCGTCAGCGCTGCAGCGCTGCGACCACAGCCGTGTCGCCACGGCGCGGCCCGTCTTCGTTTCGCATAGGGAGTAACAAGTGATGGCTGACCTTCTGTTGCGTGTGCGCCGGACCCCCGAACGCCTGCTCCACCCGTTTCGACGGCGGAAGGCGCTCGAGGCGCTGCCGGAACGACTCCGGCCGAGGACCCTGCTGGTCCTGTGTCACGGCAATATCTGCCGCAGTCCCTTCGCCGCGGCCCTGCTGGCCCGCGAGCTCAGGCCGCTCGGCATCGCCGTGCAGTCCGCCGGTTTCATCGGCTTCAACCGGCCCGCCCCTGCCGAGGCGATCGCGGCGGCGCAGAGCCACCGCGTGGACCTCACGAGTCACCGCTCGCGTCCCGTCACGGCTGACGTCGCCCGTGCTGCCGATCTGATCGTCGTGATGGATGTGATCCAGCGACGTCTCGTCTGTGAACGGTTCGGACGTCTGCCGAGCGATGTGATCGTGCTGGGCGACCTTGACCCGGCAGCCGTCGAGACCCGGGCGATTCACGACCCCGTGGATCAGAGCAGGCAGGTATTCGACGAAGTCTACGAGCGGATTGCGCGCTGCGTGCAAGAGCTTGGGCGCGTGCTTGGGAGCGCCGTCGGCTGACCCACGAGCGGCATCACCGCTGCCTCGCCAGGCGCGAACCGGGATCCCGATCAAGGCCCAGTATTTGCGGGGCAGTTTGGCCACTCATGAGATTCGACGCCTTGGTGCTCGATGCATCAACGAGGCAGTCGTTGGTGACGGTGCGATCCCTCGGTCGGCGGGGACTGCGGGTCGCGGCCGTGGGAACCGCCCCCAACGCACCGGCTTTTTCGTCCCGGTGGTGTCAGCAAGGGTTCTTGTTCCCCACCATGGAAGCGACGGACGCCTACCGTGCCATGCTGGAGGAGTTGCTGGACTGCAGTGGCGCCGGAGTGGTCGTTTCCTCGCATGATGGCACGATTGCTTTGCTGCGTGCGCATCGTGCGCGGCTCGAGCAACGAGTGCGGCTTGCACTCGCGGACGAACGGGCACTCTCGATTGCGGTCAACAAGGAGCGGACGCTGGAGGCGGCAAGGCGCCTTGGGTTGGACGTCCCACGCGAGGTAGTCGTTCGGGCAGTGGAGGACGTGCCAAGGGCGCTGAACGAAATTGGACTCCCAGCCGTGGTCAAGCCGAGCGAGTCGTGGGTGTCGGACGGACGCGAGGGAACATGGGTCGGTCCGCGACTCGTGGTCAATTCCGATGAGGCTAGGCACGCAGTCGAGGCAGTGACGCGTTTCGGGGACGCTGCCTTGTTCCAGCAATTTCTCACCGGTAAACGCGAGGCCGTGAGTTTTCTTTACGCCAATGGCGAGGTCTGCGCGCGCTTCGCGCAATGGGCAAAGCGAACCAGACCCCCATTGGGCGGGCAATCGGTCGTGCGGCAGAGCATCGCCATTCCGCCTGACATCGGGCGTCAAGCCGAATCGCTCGTGCGCGAGATCAACCTCGAGGGGTACTCCGAGGTTGAGTTCCGCCGTGACCATGCCGGCGTCCCGTACTTGATGGAGATCAACCCGCGACTGTCCGCGTCAGTCGAGGTCGCGGTCCGAGCTGGCGTCGACTTCCCATACCTCGTCTATCAGTGGGCGAGCGGCGGGCCCATTGATAAGGTGAGCCGGTATCGTGTCGGAGGCTGGATGCGTCATCTGGGTGGAGACATCGAGAGGCTGATCACTGCCCTCGGGGAGCGAGGCAGGCCTGGGATCACACCGCCAGTGCGGACGGTATTGGACTTCGGCCTCTCGTTTTTCAAGCCGATGCGCTACGACTACCTGGATTGGAAAGATCCGCTTCCGGCGGTCCGGGCTACCACTGATTTCACGCACGGTGTTATCCGCAGATTCCTGTCGCGCGTGAAAAGAGACCTCTCATGACGCCCTGCTACGATGCCGTGGTGGTCGGCGCAGGTCCGTACGGCCTCTCAACTGCCGCGCATCTCCTGGGTCGAGGGCTGAACGTAGCAGTCTTCGGCAGGACGTTGGAATTGTGGCGCGAGCGCATGCCGAAAGGCATGTGGCTACGGTCTCACTGGTGGGCCACCAACCTCTCCGATCCCCGTAAAGCCTACGGGTTTGGGCAGTTCTTCGAGGAAGCGGGATACGCGAAGGGTCATCCCGTGCCGCTCGAGACGTTCATCAACTACGGCCTGTGGTTCCAGCGGCGGGCGGTGCCCAACGTGGATGAGACGTACGTCGCGTCGATCGAGCGCCGGGACGGTCAGTTTGCTATCACGCTGGAGGACGGGCGTGAGGTAACCAGCCGTGTGGTTGTGATGGCGATCGGACCTTATCACTTTGCCCATCGGCCGGAACAGTATAACGAGCTCCCAGCTGAATTCGTCTCGCATTCCTCTGACCACAGCGACTTCAAGCGATTCGAGGGACAGGACGTCGTGGTGATCGGTGGGGGACAGAGCGCGATAGAATATGCGGCCCTGCTGCACGAAGCCGGCGCCGCTGTGCAAGTGGTATCGCGGCGGCGGATTTCGTGGCTGGCTCCTGATCGGATGGACGCGCGCAGCATCCTGGAACGAATCCGCGCTCCCAGGGCGACCATCGCGGCAGGCTGGGACAACTGGGTGTTGGACCGTATGCCCTATTTCTTCTACCGTTTTCCGCAAGCGTGGAAGGATGCGTACAACAGGCAATACCACTCTGGAGCGTCGGACTGGTTGAGGGATCGAGTCATCGGCAAGGTCAGACTCCGCGAGGCCCAGACGGTGGCGAACCTGGCGGTGCGGGAAGGGAAACTCGATGCCACCATCTCGGATGGCGCCAAGTTGCGCGCGGATCACGTCATGCTGGCAACTGGCTATAAGGTCGATGTCAACAGGTTGAAGATGATTCATCCGGCGCTCCGACGGGAACTCAAGACCGACGTAGCGGTTCCGATCCTGAGTCACGGGTTTGAGAGCAGTATCCCCGGGCTCTACTTCGTTGGGCTCACCTCGTTACGCGCCTTCGGTCCGCTCTTCCGTTTCGTCGCAGGTTGTACAGCTGCGGCACATCGCGTTGCGAGTTCTGTCGGGCGAACACGTGTCGCACGCGCCCGGACGACGCCAAGGCGCGCGACCGTCGCGAACGCAGCGGCAGGTGAACGCCAACGCGCTCGACAAGAGGCGTAGGACGTAGTCGCTGGTCTCCGGCAGAACCCGCCCACTTTGCAGATCTAATACTCGTCTCTCAGAGACTTCCCGACGCTCGGGGCACGGTCGCGTGGCGCCCGGGGCGCCTGACGTAGGGGTGCAACGGCGGGGAGGCGCCGCCATGGCAGTCGCGCAACGCTAGGGGCCCGGAACGGAACGCTCCTGCCCGCAACCGTGTCAGCAATGCGCTGGCCTGAGCCTTGCCTCGGAGGGGGCCACGATGCGCTCCACAGTCTTGAAGAACCGGACAACGATTGCTGGCCTTGCGGCGCTGCTGGGAGCTGTAGTGCTCGCGGCAGGCTGTCGTGAGCCCGTCGGGCCCTCTCCCGAACACCAGGGACCGGGACTGCCGCGGTTCGCCGTTGCGGCGAGTGGAGGTATCGCGCTCGACCAGCAGAACGGCAAGCTCGGCGAGACGACGACGATCTGGCAAGGGTTTCACCCCACCAATCCCCACCTCGGGGACGCGGTTGTGGTGACCTTCTATTGGGTCGGCTCGACGAACATCATCGCGCGGGTCTACGACCACTTGGGCGACGGCACCCCCGTGGGCAACACCTATACACTCGTGGAGTACGTCACCGGCGGCGGCGTCTCGATGGCCACCTATGTCGCCACCAACGTCCAGGGCTTCCCCGAGGGGACGGATCCCAACGGCAATACAACTCTCGTGGTCCATGCGGACCTGGCAGCGCCGATTCAGGACGGCGGGATTTCGCTGTCGTCGTTTACTGGCGTGAGCTCAGTGACCGCACAGGCGCTGGGTCCTCACCAGTCAGCCTCCGGCTCCGGTTCCTCGTATCCCACGATCGCCGATCCCGGCGCGCTTGCGGTCGAAGCGGGCGCGCTCACGTATGGCGTCACGATGTCGGACGGCCAGGGCGTTGACCGTCCCGCGGGTTTTACCACCATCGGCGTGTTGACAGACCCCACGCTGTGGGTCGAGACCGACTACGCGGTGCAAACCAGCGCGGGCTCGGTCGATCCGCGGTGGACGTGGTACTTCAACGCACCGCACACCTGGCTGGCAAGCGCGTTGGTGCTCCACCCGGCGGCGACACAGCTGGCGTTCACAGTCCAGCCGAGTACCACCATGCCGTTCCTGACCATCCAGCCGCCCGTGAAAGTCACGGCGCTAGATGCGTTGGGCAATCCGGCGGTGAGTTTCAATGGTCAAGTGACGATCGCGATCGCGAACAACGGCGGCTTGCTCCTGCCCGGCAAATTGTCCGGCACAAAGACCGTGACTGCGGTCAACGGTGTGGCAACGTTCTCGGACTTGAGCATCGATCAGGTCGGGAACGGATACACGCTGCAGGGTGCCGCCGCCGGTTTGAGCGGTGCCGTGAGCGCTCCTTTCAATATCGGGCTGTGGTGACGCGCACCTGAGGGAGGCTGCTTGCCGCGGGTTTTGTTCGTCTGAGGTTCAGTTTGGGCCACAAGAAGAGGGGGCGTTATGGTGAAGCGGACGACGATCGTGAGGCTTGCGGCACTCGTGGGAGCCAGCTTGCTGGGGGCGGCCTGCGCTGAGCCCGTCGCGCCTGCGTACCCGGGGGCTCCTGAGTTCCGCGTTGTGGGCAACCAATTGAACGGCACGCTGCAGGAAAGCGGGACCGTGCTCATCAAAGGGTTCAATCCCACGAACCCGCACCACGGCGACGCGATCGTCGTGAGCTTCTTCTGGCTCGGCTCGGCCAACATCATCCAATCGGTGACCGACGTGCTGACCTTGCCCGGGTTTCCTGTGGTCGGCAACACCTACAACCTCGTCGAGTACGTCACCTCGGGCGGCGTCTCGATGGCGACGTATGTCGCGACGAACGTCCAAGGGTTCCCCGACCCGTACTCGGACCCGGTCCATGGAGACTCGATCCTGGCGGTCAGAGCGACCCTCTCGCAACCGGTGACGGACGGCGGAATGATGATGAAGTCGTACAGCGGCGTTTATCCGATCTACACGCAGGCGTTGGGCCAACACAGTTCGGCATTTGGCTCCGGCTTGTCCATCACGACCGCCAGTCCCGGCGCGATATCGGTTGGCGCCGGCTCGCTCGTGTATGGCGTAAGCATGTCGAACGGGTCGGGTCTCTTCGCGCCGCCTGCCGGCTTCACCAACATCCTCACAATGTCCGACGCGTCGATGTGGGCCGATGGGGAGGACGTCGTGCCGGCAGCGACAGGACCGGTCAATCCGCAATGGACCTGGGACTTCAACGCGCCCAGGACGTGGCTTGCTTCTGTGCTCACACTCGGCGAGGCGGTCACGCAGTTGGCCTTCACCGCGCAGCCGAGTACCTCGCTGCCATGCCCCATGACGATGGGGCCGGTGGAAGTGACCGCGGAGAACGCCGAGGGCAACAGAGTCACGACGTATAACGGAGACGTGACGATCGCCATCGGGCACAACGGTGGGGCCCTCATGAATGGCAACCTGTCCGGCACCTTGACGGTCCATGCACTGAATGGGGTCGCTCGGTTCAGCGACTTGTGTATTGACCAGCCGAACCTGCCAGGTAATGGATACACGCTGCAGGCCACGGTCCCAGCGCTGAACCTGCGCGTGGAAAGCTCCGCCTTCAATATCGGCGTGATGTAATTGTGATAATGGCCAGGCCGACGCGGGTCGCACGGCTTGTGGGACTGCTGGTAGCCGCACTGCTGGCCGCCGACTGCAGGGATTCAATCAGTCCGGAGCGCCCGCTTTTGGGGGGGGGCATTCCATCGCTCGACGTGGTGGGTGGCCCAGGGGGGGGCTCACTCAATGAGAGCGGCACCGTCCTCGTCGCCAAGTTCGGCACGAACCCGCATCACGGCGACGCGATCATCGCGACCTTCTTCTGGTTCGGATCGAGCTACATCATCGGATCCGTCACGGACCGTCTGACCGACGCCAACCAGACGCCGGTGAACAACACGTACAACCTGGTCGAGTATGTCAACGCCGGCGGCATCTCGATGGCGACGTTTGTCGCCACGAACGTGCAGAACTTTCCTGACCCGAACACGAGCGATCAGAACTTGGCGGTGCAGGCGAACCTGTCGTCGTCCGTTTCGGAGGGCGGCGTCATGCTGTCCGCCTATAGTGGCGTTACGGCGGTGTATGCAAATGCCTTGGGGAACCACCATTCGGCGTCCGGCTCCGGCTCGGCCCCCACGACCGCTGATCCCGGATCGATATCAGTCAACGCGGGCGCGATCGCCTATGGTGTGACGCTATCGAATGGTCTGGTCAGCCGCACCACGCCCGCCGGTTGGACAAACGTCGCCACTTTTTCTGACGCGTCGCTGGTGGCGGACGGGGAGTACGTAATACCGGCCAACGCCGGTACGGTCGATCCTCAATGGACCTGGAACTTCAACTCGCCCAGTACATGGCTTGCCACAGTGCTGGCGCTCAACTCCGGGCCGCTGTCACCGCGGGCAGCAGCGACCCACCTCGTGTTCACGGTCCAGCCGACTTCCACAACAAGCGGCAGCACGCTCTCGCCAGCGGTGCAGGTGGCCGCTCAGGATAACGCGGGTAACACGGACCCGAACTTTGCTGGTTCGATCACGATTGCGTTGGGCGCAAACCCGGGCGGCGGCACGCTCTCCGGCACGAAGACCATCGCCGCAACGAATGGCGTCGCCACATTCTCCGACCTGAGCATCGACAAACCGGGCAATGGATACACTCTGCAGGCCATTGCCACGGGCCTAACGGGCGCGACGAGCGCGTCGTTCAACATCACATCCCCGCCGGCTGGTGGCATCGTCCTCAACCAACTGAACGGGACGCTGCAGGAAAACGGGACCGTGCTCATCAAAGGGTTCAATCCGACGAACCCGCATCGCGGCGACGCAATCGTCGTGACGTTCTTCTGGCTCGGCTCGACCAACATTATCGATTCGGTGACCGACTGGCTGACTCTGCCCAGTGGTTTCCAACGGGTCGGCAACACGTATAACCTCGTCGAATACTTCCAGGCCGGCGGCATCTCGATGGCCACGTATGTTGCCACGAACGCCCAAGGCTTCCCCGATCCGTACACAGATCCGGTCCACGGCGACTCGATCCTCGCTGTCAGAGCGAAGCTTTCGCAGCCGGTGACCGACGGCGGGATCATGATCTCCTCATGGACTGGTGTGGCCTCGGTGGCAACGCAGGCCTTGGGAGATCACCACTCGGCGTCTGGATCGGGCTCGACGCCGACTCCCGCTGCTCCAGGTCCGATAACGGTTGGTGCCGGGTCGCTCGTGTATGGCGTGACCATGTCGAACGCCATTGTTCAGGCGACGCCGCCTGCGGGCTACAACAATCTCAGAACGATGTCCGACGCGTCGCTGTGGACCGATGGCGAGAGCGTCGTACAGAACAGCGCGGGCTCGGTGAATCCGCAGTGGACTTGGCAGTTCAGCGCGCAGCGTCCGGGCACCTGGCTGGGCACTCTTCTCGCTCTTAACCCGATAGTAAGTCAGCCGCCTCCACCGCCGCCGCCGCCGCCGCCACCGCCGCCGCCACCGCCGCCGCCGCCGCCGCCGCCGCCGCCGCCGCCGCCGCCGCCGCCGCCGCCGCCGAACCAGCCGCCGGTCGCTGGGTTTACACAGACCTGCAACGGCCTTGCGTGCACCTTTACGAGCACGAGCAGTGATCCGGACGGGTCGATCGCCAGTTACAGCTGGACCTTCGGGGATGGTGGGACGTCGACCGCGCAGAACCCATCACACACGTATGCGACCACGGGCACGTACACGGTTGCGCTGACTGTGACGGACAACCTCGGGGCGACGAATTCCACTTCCAAGGACGTGACTGTCACTGTAGCGAATCAGCCACCAGTCGCAGGGTTCACGCAGAGCTGCAACTTGCTCGCCTGCAACTTTACGAGCACGAGCAGCGATCCCGATGGGTCGATCGCCAGCTACAGTTGGACATTTGGCGACGGCGCGACGTCCGCCACGCAGAACCCATCGCACAGCTATGGGACCGGCGGGACCTATACGGTTACGCTCACTGTGACTGACAATCAGGGGGCGACGAACAGCACCTCGAAGAGCGTGACCGTCAACCGGCCGCCCGTGGCGAACTTCACGTCCAGTTGCTCGCTGCTCGCCTGCAACTTTACGAGCACAAGCAGCGACCCGGACGGACCGATCGCCAGCTACAGTTGGACATTCGGCGACGGCGCGACATCCGCCACGCAGAACCCATCGCACAGCTATGGGACCGGCGGGACCTATACGGTTACGCTCACTGTGACTGACAATCAGGGGGCGACGAACAGCACCTCGAAGAGCGTGACGGTCAACCGGCCGCCGACCGTGAACGCCGGGCCGGACGAGACTGTGGTGCTCGGGTTGCTCTACACGTTGAGCTGGTCTTTCGCCGACCCGGACAACGATGCGCCCTGGTCGTACACGATCGATTGGGGTGACGGGTCGTCATCGACTGGCACCAAGTCGAGCCAAGGCACGTTTACGGCAGGGCATACCTACACAGGTATTCTCACGACGCGCACGATCCGCGTGACGGTGACCGATAGCCATGGCGCGTCAGGCTCGGACACGAAGGTCGTTACGCTGATTTTGTGAGCGCCCCGTCTAGTTCTTCTGAGGTGCGCCAAGGACTGTAGCGGCGACGCGACAAGTGCTGCGGGTGTCCGACGAACGCCCGGCGGAGCGCGGGTGACACCAGCGAGCCAAGCCGCCGTTTGCGTTCTGCGTTGTCAGGCACGGCCGTTGCACCGCCCGCGGCCATGGCTGCCCCCCGTTCACCACGGCTGGGCCAAAGATCGCCCCTCATCGTGTTGCCCCCACCCCGAGGAGCTGTTGACGTCCAGCCCCTCCAAGAGGACCGTGTGCGCTCGCGCCTTTCTCTGCGGTCACCAGCATGGGGTGGTGGATCCTGTCGGAGGGCTCTCTTCGTTCTCCTCGTTGTGGCCGCCAGCTGCGATCGAGCCGAAGCGCCGGTCGAGCCACCGCGGTTCAGCAGCAGCGCCTGGGCGAACGAGCCGGCGGGGTTCACACTACTGTCCGACTACGGATTCGACGATGCCATGTCCGTGGGCGACGGCGTGCCCCTCAGCGACGGATGGTACCTCTATAACCCCGATGGCTTCGCGACACAGACGGCGGATCCGGGGGCGCCGGTCTCGCCGCCGAACGTCGGTCAGTGGCGCTATCCCGTGGGGTTCGGCGGCGGCGCGGCACCGGCGACGATGTACCGCGACCTGGGCGTGCCGCGCGGGGAGATGTATTTCCGCTACTCGTGGAAGGCGAGTAACCCGTGGGAGGGACATCCGACGGGCGTGAACGAAATTTCCTTCGTGATCGCGCAAGGCAACATCCTCGTGGTGGAGATGAACGGCACGCCCGGGGGACCGTACCACCTGATCGTGAATGCGGAGTTCACCACCAGCAACGGTCACCTCGACAATAGCACGGGTGACGATCCCGGCGCGCGCTATCTATTCGGCAATGTGAACGGTGGGAATTACGTCGTAACGCCAGGCCAATGGTACGAGATCGAAGTGTACTTCAACATGAGCACGACGAGCACCTCGCGAGACGGCACCATCCGGTGGTGGGTGAACGGCACGCCGGTCGGGGACTACACCACGGTGAATTTCGACGCCGCCCATCCCTTTGAAGAGTTCGACTTCAGTCCGACGTGGGGCGGCATCGGCAGCTCCAAGACTGAAGAAGACTTCTTCTGGTACGATGACGTGCGGTTAAGCGTGAGATCAGGGGGCGTGCCCCCGGCGCCGGTGGCGAACTTCACGTCGAGCTGTGCGGGGCTGACGTGCAGCGTCGATGCGAGCAGCTCGACGGCGCAGGCCAGTGCGACCTACAGCTGGAGTTGGGGTGACGCCACCAGCGGTACGGGCAAGACGACCTCGCATACGTATGGGGCCGGGGGGACCTACAGCGTGACGCTCAGCGTGACGGATGCGGGCGGCACGAGCACCAAGACGCAGTCAGTGACGGTCACGCCGCCCAACACGGCGCCCACCGTTAGCGCTGGGCCGGATCAGACAGACCTCACCGGTTTGCTCTACACGGAGAGCGCGACCTTTAGCGACCCGGACAACGGGCCGTGGACGTATAGCATCGAGTGGGGCGATGGTTCGTCGCTCACCGGCGCTGCCTCGAGCCAGGGCACGATCAGCGCGGCGCACAGGTACCTCCTGTTCGGTAGCTACACGATCCGTGTAATTGTGACGGACAGCCTGGGCGCCCAAGGTTCGGACACGAAGGTAGTCACATTCATACTGTAGCGTCGACGCGCTGCAGCGTCGCCGCGACGAAGTGCTGCTGGCACCCGACGCATCCGCGCTGAAACGAGGGGCGTTCGTAGCGAGCCAAGCACTCGATAGAGCGCTGCACTCAGGCATAGCCGTTGCACCCCCCAGCGTTATGATCGCCCACCATTTTACAATCGACTTGGAGGAGTATTTCCAGGTTTCCGCATTCGCGTCGCGGGTCGCGCGGTGCGACTGGGAGCGCTTCGAGTCCCGAGTGAACCGGGAAGTCGGACGGCTGCTCGAGCTACTGGCTCAGCACAACGCACGTGCGACGTTCTTCGTACTCGGTTGGGTCGCGCAGCGGCAGGCCGGGTTGATCCGCGCGATCGTGCGCGCGGGCCATGAGATCGCGTCGCACGGCTGGGACCACGCGCGGGTGACCGACCAGACGCGATCGCAATTTCGGCAGTCCGTCCGACGCACCAAGGACGTGCTGGAGGACATGACCGGCGTGTCGGTGCTGGGTTTCCGCGCGCCGAGTTTTTCGATCGTGCCCGGTCGGGAGTGGGCTCTCGATATCTTGGTGGAGGAAGGCTACCGCTACGACTCCAGCCTGTTTCCCGTACGGCGCCCGGGAGGCTCCTACGGCTATCCTGGCGGTTGGCCCGACCCGCATTGGCTCGCGCGCGGCATCGGCCCCCTCGCCGAGATTCCACCGACGACACTGCGGTGGTGCGGGCTCCGGCTGCCCGCTGGGGGCGGCGCATACTTCCGCCTGCTCCCGTACGGTCTGGTCCGCACCGCGCTGCGCCAGTGCGAGCGCAGAGGCGTGCCGGGCACCTTCTACATCCACCCGTGGGAGCTCGATCCCGCCCAGCCGCGGCTCCGGGTTTCGTGGTTGACGCGCGTGCGTCACTACGGCGGTCTCCGGCGGACGGCACAACGGCTCGACCGGTTGCTGGCCGACTTCCGGTTCATCGCTGTTCGAGATACCGTGGCGGCCCTGTCAGCCGTTGGGCCAGCAGTGAAACACGTGCCCCCGGTCCAAAGTGCGGTCGCGTGAGTGAAAGCAAAGCAGAGGATCTGCGAGACCTCACGGTGCAGCCGCTCGACGGCGCGTCGCGCTCGTGGGACGAGTTCGTGGCGCGGGACGCAGGCAGCAGTTTCTGCCATTTGGCGGGCTGGCGCGACATCCTGACCGAGGTGCTGGGCGCCGAGTGCCTGTACCGCATGGCGACCGACGGCAGCGGGGAATGGCGGGGCGTGCTGCCGCTCGTTCGCGTCAAGAGCTGGATCTTCGGACACTACCTTGTCTCGCTGCCCTTCCTTAATTACGGCGGCCCTTTGGGGTCGCCGGCGGCTCGGCGGCGCCTGGTGGACGATGCGGTGAGCCAGGCCTGCCACTCGCAGGCGGATCTCCTTGAGCTCCGGAGCCGGGAAGACGGTGATCTCAACCTGTCCATCTCGTCGAGAAAGATCACTGTTGTGCTCCCGTTGCCGCCAAGCCCCGAAGAGTTGTTCCAATCATTTCCATCTAAGCTGCGCAGTCAGATCCGTCGTCCCGTGAAGGAGGGTCTGACGGTCCGCTTCGGTCTCGACCAGCGTGAGCCGTTCTACGAGGTCTTCGCTCGGACCATGCGGGACCTGGGGACGCCGGTGCTGCCGCGCGCTCTGTTCGAGCGCGTCGCGGTGATGTTTCCCGATCTCGTGACGTTCGGCGTCGTCTACCGCGGCGACCAGCCGCTGGCGGGCGGGTGCGGGTTCGTATGGCGCGGAGAGTTCGAAATGACGTGGGCGGGGGCGGTGCGCGAGTCGCGCACGCTCGCGGCCAACATGCTGTTGTACTGGGCGTTCATGGAGCAGATGATCGCCCGTGGCGTGCGCGTGTTCAACTTCGGCCGCTGCACCCCGGGCGGGGGCACCCACCACTTCAAGCGCCAGTGGGGCGCCGCTGACGTGCCTCTCCGGTGGCACCAGTACGCTCCCGGTGGGGTGGCGGCCACGCCCTCGCCGCACGATCCGGCTTTCTCCTGGGGCCCGCGGTTGTGGCGCCGGTTGCCGCTGCCCATCGCGAATCGGCTCGGCCCGCGATTGGTCCGCTTCCTGCCATGAGCCGTTCCCTTTGCGTGGCGGGTCTTGTGGCCTTGGTGGTGTTTACTCCGAGCTGTGAGGACGCCCGCGGGCCCGTTGCTCCGCGGTTCAGCGCCATCGCCTGGCCGCACGAGCCGACGGGGTTCGTGACGCTGTCCGATTACGGATTCGACGATCCCTTTGCCACGGGCAACGCAGTGCCCCTAGGGGACGGATGGACCCTCTACAATCCCAATGGCTACGCGACGCAAGTGACCGATTCGGGGGCGCCGCTCTCGCCGCCGAACGTTGGACAGTGGAGTTATCCCGTGGGGTTTGTGGGTGGCGACGCGCCGGCCGTCATGTACCGCGATCTCAACGGGTCGCGTCGGGAGATGTATTTCGGCTACGACTGGAAGGCGAGTAACCCGTGGGAGGGACATCCGACGGGCGTGAACGAAATTTCCTTCGTGATCGCGCAAGATAACATCCTCGTGGTGGAGATGAACGGCGCGCCCGGGGGACCGTACCACCTGATCGTGAATGCGGAATTCACGACCAGCAACGGTCACCTGGACAACAGCACGGGTGAGGATCCAGGCGCGCGCTATCTCAGCGGCAATGCGAACGGCGGGAATTACGTCGTGACGCCAGGCCAATGGTACGAGATCGAACTGTACTTCCGAATGAGCACGACGAGCACATCGCGCGACGGTATCGTGCGGTGGTGGGTGAATGGCACGTTGGTCGGCGACTACAGCACCGTGAATTTTGACGTGGCCCATGCCTTTGACGAATTCCATTTCAGTCCGACGTGGGGCGGCATCGGCAGCTCCAAGACTGAAGAAGACTATTTCTGGTACGATCACGTGCGGTTGAGCGTCCCTTAGGGCGTCCTTCAGTGCGCAGCTGGCGGCACCAGGTTCCTGTCCACTCACCCATCTCTGCAGCGGCCCTGTACGCTGGCGCCCGGGCTGCCGCCCTGCGCAACGGCGGCCTGGCGCGGGCTGAGGATCGCGTCGTCGCGCTCCTGAAGACGCGTTACTCCGCGAGGGGCGTGCTGCTGACCGACAGCGGAACCGCAGCGCTCACTGCGGCGATCCTCGGCGTACTCGGGGATCGTCACGACTCTGCAGTCGCTATGCCCGCGTACGCGTGCTACGACCTGGCCACGGCCGCTGACGCTGCGGACGTGCCCGTCCTCCTCTACGACACAGATCCGGGCACCTTAGCGCCGAACCTTGCTGAGCTGGAGACGGTCCTGCGTCAGGGTGCGAAGGTGATCGTCGCCGTCCACTTGTACGGGTATCCGGTCGATCTCGGCGAAGTGAATCGGCTCGCGGCAGCGGCGGGCGCTGTTGTCATCGAGGATGCCGCGCAGGGCGCTGGCGGGACGGTCAACGACCGTCCCGCAGGGACCCAAAGCTCCCTTGCCGTGTTGAGTTTCGGGCGAGGGAAGGGGCTTACGGGGGGAAGCGGTGGTGCCCTCCTCGCCTACGACGAAACAGGAGCGCGGGTGCTGGAGCGCGTGCGCGGCATGTTGGGAACGCCACGTCGGGGGTGGTCGGAGCTCGTGACGCTCGCGGCGCAGCTGTTCCTCGAGCGTCCGAGCGTCTACGCCATCCCGGCGGCGTTGCCGTTTCTCCGGCTCGGCCAAACGATCTATCGCGAGCCGCGGCCGCTGCGAGGAGTGAGCGCCGCATCCGCCCGGGTGATCGCCGCGACGTGGAGCCTGGCCGAGCGGGAGCTGGAGCTGCGACGGCGCAACGCTGAGCGGCTGTTGGTCGAGCTCCGAGCGCAGCCGGGCTTTGCCACCATCACCACGTCTCGTTACGCCCGCCCCGGCTACCTGCGCCTACCGGTGATCGTATCACCCGCGCTTCGTCGTTCGGCAGCGGAGTCTGCGGCCAGGCGTCTGGGTATCATGCCAGGCTACCCCAAGGCGCTCTGCGACCTCGACCGGTTTCGTCCGCGCTGCCTGAATCGCGACGTTCTCTTTCCGGGGAGTCGCCTGCTAGCCGCCCAGCTCTGCACGCTTCCAACCCACGGGCGCTTGGCGATGCGCGATCTCGCGCGGCTCGAGGAGTGGATCCGGGTCTCGGGAGGCCGGTAAGCGGAGCCTAAAGCCGGCCAGCCATGCGTCCAATGCGGCGTCCGAGATTCCAGCCGGCACGTTTACCCGCCGCAGGGCTAGCTGGTCAGCCCCGGCCCCATTCAACCCGTAGTCAAGCGTGGCCGCACCGCGGTATCCCACTGAACGCACTGCCTCGCGCACCCGAGTGTTCCACGCGCCGTAGGGGTAGCAGAAAAACTCGGGCGCCGTTCCGGTTTCGCGCGATATCATTTCACGGCTCGTGACCAGCTCATCCCGCAACTCGACGTCGCTCAGGGTGGGGAGAACCCGGTGAGTTCGCGAGTGAACGCCGATTGCCAAGCCCCCGCGGGCCGCTTGGGCAATCGTCTCCCAGTCCGCCGGCTGCTGGCAACGCGGCAGCGCCGACTCGAGAGTGGGAGCGAGCGATCGAAGGATCGCAGCGCCATCCCCCCGAAACTCGGCGAGCCAAGCGCGGCGACGCTGGGGCGTTGCCACCGCTTGCACCGCGGGATGATCCCACCAGAACGGTTGCCCACCGCTCGGCGCGTTGGCCACGACGAACACGGTCGCGGGGATCTGGAAGGCGCGCAATACGGGCAGCGCGTGCAGGAAGACGCCGAGATACGCATCATCGAACGTGACGGCGGCGATCTGACGTAGCGGGCGACGCTGCTCGAGCCGGCCAACCAGCTCGCCCAATGAAACGACCTGGTAATGGTTCACCAACCATCGCATGTGGCGCTGGAAGGCGCGAAGGGGGAGGTGGAGGCTGGCTTCGCCGGTGCGCGGCGGGGCGGGCCCGTCTACGACGTTGTGATAACAGAGGATGGCCCCCGCATTACTCCATCGCCGCGCGAGCGCGGAGAGGCCCAGTGCACCGAGGCCAGGATATACAAGACGTGACAGCATAGACGGGCTAGGCGGGGGGCAAGCTCTGTGCCAGATGCGTCCCGTCGCGCCGACGCAACACTGACGTCAGAATGTGCGCAGGGCGCTCAGGCCCCGATCTTGCGCCCACTCGATTCACGTCCTGCGGTCTCCGCGTCCCCTTAGGCGAGTTGAATGATCGGCGAACTGTACGTTGGTACCGGCCCCGCGCGACCCGGCCACATTGCAGGCGCACGCAACCTGTACACGCTTCGGCTGTGGAGCATCTGGCGCTTTCTCAAGAAGCAGTCGGCGTCCTATTGGCTGATCTGTTCGTATTTGTTTTTCGAGTACGTCAGGCCTCAGTCGATATACGAGTCGGTCGACCTGCTGCCTTGGGCCTTCCTGTCGATCGTGCTGTGTTTGGTGGCCTTTCTGGTGGAGCGCAGATCGTGGCGTTTCACCACCGCGGTGGATTGGCTGCTCGCGGTCTTTTGCTTGGTCGTTCTCGCCGCTTCGTCACTTGCCTATTTCCCGGCGGCGTCGTTTGCTGCCCTGCCGCTCTTCTTCTCATGGATCCTAATCTACGTTCTGATCTCGGGCCTTGTGATCACCGAGCGGCGATTCTTGGTCTTCATTCTCTCCTTCTTGCTCTACAACCTGAAAATGGCGCTGCACGCCACCCGAACCTGGGCGGCTATTGGATTTGCATTCCGTGACTGGGGAGTCGTCGGGGCTCCGGGATGGTTTCACAACTCGGGGGAATTCGGCATCGAAATGACGATGTTCTTGCCGATCTCGGTCTGTTTCATCGTGGCGCTGCGGCGGTATTGGAGCAAGCGGAAGCTGGCGTTGCTCATTCTTCTGCCGACGACGTCTGTGATTGGGATGTTGGCATCGTCGTCGCGGGGAGCGCTGCTGGGCGGGGCGGCGGTCCTGTTCTGGTTTCTGATGAGGAGCCGGCATCGGGTCCGCACCCTGATCGGGACCGCAGCGGTTGTCGTTGCCGCCGTCGTACTTCTTCCGAACCAACAGAAGGAGCGTCTGACGAGCATGGGGACCGACCCGACCTCGGTGATTAGACTCACGTATTGGAAGGACGGGATCAAAATCGCCAATGAGAACCCTGTTCTTGGGATCGGCTACGCGAACTGGGCAGATTACTATCGGAGATACTACAATCCGAGGGGCCAACTCCCCCACAATATTTTCGTGCAGGCCGGCGCCGAGTTGGGGTATACCGGCTTGCTCGTCTTTGGACTGCTGATCGCCTATACCTTCGTCGTCAACTCCCGCACACGGAAGATCGCACGGCAGCTACCAGAAGGTGGCTTCCTCTTCGGCATGGCGAACGGGCTGGACGGCGCCCTCGTGGGGTATCTAGTCAGCGGCTTCTTCGTGACGGTGCTCTACTATCCATTTTTTTGGATCAACCTCGCGATGACGGTCGCGCTTCACAAAGCGGCAAGACACGAGTTCCGCCAGGTGCCCGCCACGTGAAGAACATTCTCCATGTCATAGAGACGTGCGGGCCCGGTGGCGCGGAGACCGTGTTTTTGGAGTTGGCCAAGGGATTGGACAGGCGGAGGTGGCATTCCATTGTCGCCGTCCCCGGGAGAGGATGGGTGTACGACAACCTCGTGGCCAATGGGTTTGAGCCCATCCTTACGCCGCTCCACGGGGCGTTCGATCTGCGCTACCTGGCCGGGTTGTGTCAGGCGGTCAGAAAGCACCAGATCGATCTCATCCAGACCCACCTCTTCTCCGCGGCTGTCTATGGCGGCTTAGCGGGGCGGCTCTGCGGTGTACCCGTGATCAGCACGTTACACGGACGCCCGGACTTGTTCGGTAGTGCGATCTATCGCGCCGCGAAGTTCGGGATCATGCGTCGAGCGGTGACCACGCTGGTCTTCGTATCCGAGTCACTGCGACAGTTCTTTCTGTCGACGGGTCATCTCAACCGCGATCGCACCGCCGTGATCGCTGACGGCATCGATGCGTCGGCCTTTGCGCCGCGCCGCGACACATCCCTGCGGCGGGAACTGGGCATCGGAGAGACGGAGGTGCTGGTCGGCGCGGTGGGAAACGTGCGTCCCGCGAAGTCCTACGATGTGCTCTTGCGGGCGGCTGCCGTGCTGCGCCAATCCCCAGCATACCGGTTCGTCGTCGTGGGTGAAGCAGAGGGAGCGCTGCCGCAGGAACTCCTCGCGCTCCGTGACCAATTGGGCCTCGGAAGCACGGTGACATTCACCGGTTTCAGGAACCATGTACACCACGTGATGAACAATTTTGACCTCTATGTCAGCACGTCGAGTTCCGAAGGGTTTTCGCTCTCGGTGGTACAGGCGATGGCATGCGGGGTCCCGGTCGTCGCCACGAAGTCTGGAGGACCGCAAGAGATCATCACGCACGATGTCGACGGGCTGCTGGTCGACCTTAATTCTCCGGAGCAAGTCGCCGCCGCGGTTCACCGACTCGTCACGGAGCCTGCTACGCGCAGGCGTCTGATTGAGGCCGCCCGCAAGACGGTCGAGGCAAGATTCACGATCCAACGCATGGTGAATAGCTACGAGCATCTTTACGACCAATCCGTTCGCGCGACGCGTGTCGTGCGCGCGAAGGAGGAGGCACTCCGTGAGGCATGATCCGGCGGTTGTGGATGACCCCAAGGGGCATTGGCAGGTGGTGCCCCACGCAGAGGATTACGACCGCGGGCGCTTCGGTGATGTGAAGGGGCGCGTGTATCGTTGGGTGGAAGAGCGCGCGCTCCGGCGGGCGATTCGACCGCTGGCACGGACGGATCGAATCCTGGATGCGGCCTGCGGCACTGGTCGCATTACCTCTCTGTTGCTCCGGGCGGGCTTTCAGGGTGTTGTGGCGTCCGATATCTCTCTCGCGATGATGTCGGTGGCGCAGCGGCGTCTCGCACAGGTCCCGTTTTTTCAAAGCGACGTCACGTCCCTGCCGTTCGATGACGCCTCATTCGATACGGTGACTTGTGTTGGCCTGCTGATGCACCTGGACCGCGACACCCGCTTGCGGGCGCTGGCGGAATTGGCGCGGATCAGTCGCCGCTTCCTAGTGGTCCAGTATGGGTGTGTGGGCGGCTTCACGCGCTTGGTGAAGTGGTTAACCGGCGGCGAGCCAGGCGGTGTCCGTCACTCCATCGTGCAAGCAGAAATCACGCGGGACCTGCAACGGATTGGACTGCGGGAACGCGCTCGGTTCTGGGCGCTGCGCCCGTTTTCCACCAGCGTCATTCTCTTGTTGACCAAGTAGACTACTGACGGGCCGTTCGGATCCAGGGCTTGTTGCCGAGCATTTTCGCCGCTGCGAACGCGGCGCCAAGGCGCCATACCATGTACAAAGGCAAAAACGCGAAGGCGACCGCGCAGCGCAGGGGGTGCGGTTGCACAAGCAAGCCGGCCACGGTGTAGATCGCGAACCGGACCAGCGAGGCGCCCAGCGCGAAGAGCAGGATGGCCGCCTCTGGGGGACGCGCGACAGCAACGAGCAACGCGAGAGCGGTCACGAGACCCAAATGCACGACCGGCCCCGGGGCTGTGAGCTCGGCGAGCGCGTCGAACTTCTGGGCCGGGCCGATCTTGGCGCTGCCTATGAGACGGGTGATGAGCCGCCCCAAGACTGTCAGCTTGCCTGCCGTCCAGCGCTGGCGTTGGCTGGAGCTCTGGCGTAAGGACCGGGCTTCTTCTGCATACAGGCGTGCGCGTTCCAGAGATTCGATGGGCACGCCTTGCGTGGTGTACAGCGTGTATAGTTCCCAGTCCTCGGCGATGGTAAACGCATTCCAGCCATGCGTCGCCAGCACAGCGGTGCCGATACACATGCCGTTGCCCAGCAGCGGAGCATTCAAGCCGACACGTCGTTTCAACGCGTACGCGAAGCGATAGTTGCCTGCTGCCAGGACTGCGGCCATACGCGTGAGGGCGCCGTCGGTGGGATTGCGCACGTCGAAATAGCCTTGAAAGGCCTTGTGCGTGACCGGAGCGGCCTGAGCGAGCGAAACGCCGAAGTCTGGGTCAACGACCGTGTCGGCGTCGATGATGACGACGCTATCGACATCCTCGAGCGGCTGCTGCGATAACGCCCAGGCAATCGCACGCGGCTTGCCGGGGAGCTGCCGGTCGTGTCGCTCGAGGCATTGCGCGCCCGCCTGCCGGGCGAGTTCGGCCGTTCGATCCGTGCAGTTGTCTGCGATCACCACCGCGCGCCGACGCTCCGCCGGGTACCGCAGCGCCATCAAGGAGTGCACGCACGACGCGATCAGCTTCTCCTCATTGTGCGCGGGGACGAGAAAGAGCAAGCGGGGCGGTGCAGCCGGAGGTGTCAGTGCAATCCGCCGGTGTCCGAGCAACAGCCGCACGAGGCTGACGACATCCGACACGGTCGGCAACAGCAGGACAGCGGCTACGACGCCGACCAGCACGCTTACGACGATCACGCCGTGGAGGCTGCCAGCTGGTGTGCGCGGCCCGTGTGTTCCTGGGTGGCGCGACTCAAGATGCGTTGCGCGAGGGTCAGGCTGTACCGTCGCGGGCGCAGGATTCCGTACAGCGCTAGCGGAGTCGGTCGCCGGAATGTGGGGAGCGCGAACGAGTAGCGGGCGGCGTGGACCAGCACGGTGAAGAGCGGGATCGGTACCCACAACATGCGGCCCTGCCACCCGTGTCGCGCGAACTCCTCGAGCAGACGCCGCCGCGTGGTGATAGCGGGGTCGACGAGATTCAGGACGGGTGGTGCGTCTGCGAACTGCGCGACCGTCCAGGCGACAACGGCGGCCGCCTTGCCGACTTCGCAGACCGGCAACGGGAGCCCGGGCCGACCGAAGCCGAGGTGCCACCGGCCGAACAAGCGACGTCCCAAGAGCCCGGGCGGATCCGGGTGATCCACATCCACCAGAGCGCCGGGGCGGAGGATTCTCGCCGCGATGCCGAGTGCAACGGCCTCATCCGCCACGATACGTTCCGCGCCCGACTTTCCCCACACGTACGGACCGTACTGCCGGTCATCGGGCGGCGTCAGCGGTGTCTGCTCGTCCTGTTCCTCCCAGGGCGTCCGCGGAGGTCGGAGGACTGAGAGGCTGCTCACGTAGACGAGCCGCTGCACGCCCGCTGCGTGCATGCCGTGGAGCACGTTGCGCGTGGCATCGAGCGTGTGGCGCTGGTGGCTGTCGTAGCCGCCGGCGGATGCCGCCGCTGCGTGCACGACGGCGTCGGCGCCGGTGAACGCCTCACCGAGGGCGCAGCGGCTGAGGTCGAGACGCAGCCACTCATGCACGTGCGGATCTTCTTGCTCCGGGGAGCGGCAGATGCCCCGCACGCGGTACCCCTGCTGCGCGAGCTGCTTGGTGATCTCACGACCGAAAAACCCTCGCGCCCCTGTGACGACGACAAGCGGTGCGTCGTAGGAAATGCGCGGCAATGTCAGCCGTCGTTGCACCGTCCGAGCAGCGCCACGGACGTTGGCGGCGAGCTCTTCAAACAACGCGGTAACGCACCGCAAATGATCCGGCGAGACCGGTGAGGCGCCTCCCGCAGCGGCCGCCGCGTAGAACGCATCGATCAACTCGGCCAGGCCCGGATAGTCTCGTCCGCGGAGGACGCGTCCGGCCACGCCTGATCCGCTCCGGACGGCGAGTTGCCACGCCTCGAGCAGGGGGTTGCCGGCCTTTTCCAGCGGAGTCGCGCCGGGATTTGCTGCGCCGACGACGCTCGAGCGCAGGAAGTCGGCCGTCAGCGTGCCGCTGGTGCCGCTCGCCGCCAGCAGCGACGCGACCGGCCGCGCCCGCAAACTCACTGAAAGGCGTCCGTAGCGACCGTTGGCGCGGAGCACCGCGTGCAGGTCCCGGGGTCCGGCCACCACCGACGCGATCTCGATCGGGGCGTGATCGGCGGGGGGCACCATGCGCTCCAACGCATCCACGAGCGTGTACAGCGGGTGCGGTAGAACGTCCACCAGTTGCGCAGCGAGGGCGCTCGCCGCCGCGCGCTCCCCGTTCGGTCCGACAGGACGAAACGCGAAGTAGCTGTCCACCTGCACGATATCGCCGAGATCCCGCATTTGACGCAGCAGCGCCAGATACGCCGGGTCCCGCAGCTGTTGGTGTCCCGCGCCCACCAGCAGTCCGCGCGTCGCCGCGAGAGCCAGCAGCTCCTCGGCCTCACGCCTCGTCTCGACGAACGGCTTCTCCACGTACACATGTGCCCCGGCGAGCAGCGCATCGCGAGCGGGCTCGAAGTGAGTCCCGGCTGGAGTGCAGACGTGTACGAGATGTGGCCGCCCGACGTCGAGCAGTTCCCTGAGCGTCTGATAACTGGTGGTAGCCGCCAGCGCGGCGAACTGCCGGCTCGCGGACTCGTCGAGGTCGTGAACACCGACCACAACGTGCGCTGTTCGCACGCGCCGCAGGCTGTGGAGGTGGGCACGGGCCATGTTGCCCGTGCCGACGAACGCGACTCGGAGCGGGCCTGTCGGTTGGTGTGTGGGTGTCATTGTGGATGTAGCTCGCAAGACGCGGACCGAGCCCCTTAAGAAGACGCGCGAGCACAGCGTCGTAGCGTGCACGCAACAGTTGTGGAACCTATGACGACCCCGCCGCCTGGCACGCGTCATGCCTCGGCTGGAGCGCAGCCAACTCTCCAGGGCAAACCCGTGGAATGTCGAGTCAGCGAATTAGGCTGCGTCCTGTTGGTGATCCTACCGATCACGGGGTGTGACACCCCAGCTGTTCCCGTGTGCACACCCAGCGGAACGACCGAAACTGCGCCCGTGGGACGATCATCGCCACGGGATGGCTGGCCAAACGAGCCGGCTGGGTTCACGGTGCTGAGTGACGGGCCGCTCAATGCTCTGGTCGGGAAGACCTGGCGAATGCTCGAACGACGGACGACCAACGGATCGGGCGTCGGTCTGACTTCCGACACGACAACGCCAACTGCCCACTCCGCCGTGTTGCAATTCACATACGCCCCAGGATTTCCCGGCGGGTACGAGCCAGGTGTAGTGTTTTACAACCCCGGGATGCCCGTGCAGGAAACGTATTTCGGATTCCGCTGGAAACCGAGCAATCCCTGGGAACCCCACCCGAGTGGTGTGAACAAAATCGCGTTCATGTTCCCGGCTACCTCGGCGGCGGGCACCATCTACCTGATGATGTTCTATGATCGGACCAACTATACGATTCAGGTTGAGCCGACGTTTGCGAGCGATACTCGCAGATTGGCTCCGAACGTGACTGCGACGCCGGTGGCACTGGGGCGATGGCACTTAATCGAGTGGACCGTGCGTTACAGCACGACCCCGACGAGCCGGGATGGGGCGACGAAATGGTGGTTGGACGGCGTACTCCAGGGAGTGTACACGGATCTGCAGATGCCACCGGACCCGGGAATCATCGAGTACCAGTTCGCGCCGACGTGGGGTGGGTTAGGGGACAGCAAAGCAGAGACTGGCTGCTACTGGTACGAAAGCGCCCACATCAGCCGGCGATGATAGGCCGATGATAGACCCAGTGACCTTCGCTCGTCGCCCCGCCATCACGGCGGTGATGCTCGCCTCACTGCCCCTCCTGAGTCTCAACCAAAGTTGTCACACTCGGGATTCCGTATCGGGGTCGCTTCAGGTGGATACTGTCTTCGCCGAGGACTTCGAATCGGGAACGCTGGCTGCGTGGTCTGACGGTGCGGACCCCAGCCGTCAGCGGGTCGTAACGAATCCAAGCTTCGCGCAGTCGGGGAGCCACTACCTCGAAGTGACCTACCCCGCGGGTGGTGACGGCGGCTGGCTCACACGATTCTTCATGCCCGGTTTCGACTCGCTGTACGTGAGCTACTACATCCGTTTCCCCCCCCCACCAAACTGGCAGGGCGGTACGAAGCTCCTGGCGCTCTATGGCGCCCGCGTTGACGATCAGTGGTCGGCCGCGGGCAAGGCCGGAATCTGCCCGAACGGCACGGACTTCTTCATCGCGATGATCGTCACGGAACAGAAGGGTGACCCTGGGGCCGCGCGCTTCTACACGTACTACCCATCCATGGCTCGAGAAGGCGATGGCGCCACGTGCTGGGGACGATACGGCGATGGCACGGAGACGTACGTCCCCCCACTGACGTTGAGCCCAGACGCGTGGCACCGCGTGGAATTCTGGGTGAAGCTCAACGACCCAGGACTATCCAACGCTAGCCAGACATTTTGGATCGACGGCGTGCAACGCGGCACGTGGTCGGGGTTCAGCTTCCGGCGCAGCGCGGTCCTGCGACTCAACTCTGTGCAGTTGTCGTTCAACCGAGGGATCTCCGGCGGACCGACGACGCAGACCTTGTGGGTCGATCACCTCGTCGTCGCGACGGGCCGCCAGCCCTCCTGAAGGGTGACGCAGAACACGATCGATCCGGTCGTGCGGGTGACGGCCAGAACGCACAGCTGAACGGGTCGCTGCATACGCGCGCAGCAGCGCTTGCGGTTAGCTGTGATGAGGGAATCCCCGACTTGCGCGTTGTAGAAGCTTTGCTACACTGGTCCTCGCTGTTTCATCCCAGTCGTTCGCAGTCCGGAGCGCCCCGGCCGAACAATTGAAACCGCTGCTCAGAGCAAAACCGCCGAAAGGCGGCGAGGGGGATTATGCCGTTCACATTTAAGCTCTCGGTGCGCCTAGCGCTCATGAAAGCGCCGCTTCTGGTGGCGGCCGCGGTTTGTGTTGCGTGCAAGCTACCGGCCATGCGTGGCCCTACCTCACCGACCTCTGATGTGACGCAGGTCGTTACTTCCCCAGATACCGTTGTCCTGGATCCCTATCAGACGCGACAATTCGTCGCCTTCGGTCGAACACAAGCGGGCGACAGCGTCGCCGTGACAGTGCGCTGGAGTGCAACCGGGGGCACAATCACGACCGGCGGTCTCTACACCGCCGACACGACCGCGGGCGACTACAGTGTGACGGCGTCTGCGACGACCTCCCCCCCGACGGGGAGCTCGCGAGTCAAAAACAGAGGTCCGGTGGCGCAGGTCATTCTCAGTCCCCATACGGCTTCTGTCCTTGTTGGAGGTCAAGAGCAGTTCGCCGCGTACGGGAAGAGGAAGAACGGCGACAGCGTTGCCGTGAGCGTGAGTTATCGCGCTACCGGCGGCGCCATTTCGGCGTCGGGACTCTTCACGGCGGGCCCCAACGCCGGTCCCTATAGCGCGATCGCCACCCAGAATGGCGGGGCCAACGCCGACACCGCCGCAATCGCGGTCATGGTTGTCCCGGTGGCATTGGTGTCCGTGAGTCCTGCCACAGCGAGCGTGGCGGTGGGGCAGACCGCACAGCTCACCGCGACGCCGCTGGATGCCAACGGCAATGCGCTGAACGGGCGCGCGGTAACGTGGTCAACCACTAGTCCCGCTGTTGCTACGGTCGACGCCAACGGTCTCGTGACGGGAGCGGCGGCGGGCTCAGCGACGATCGCAGCTGCCAGCGAGGGCAAGAGCGGCACGGCTACAGTGACGGTCACCGTGGGGCCGCCGCCGCCGCCGCCGCCGCCGCCACCACCGCCACCACCGCCGCCGCCGCCGCCGCCGCCGCCGCCACCACCACCGCCGCCGCCGCCGCCGCCGCCGCCGCCGCCACCACCACCGCCGCCGCCGCCGCCGCCGCCACCGCCGCCGCCGCCACCGCCGCCGCCACCGCCGCCGCCGGGGCCGCCCGGTACCATCACCAATCTCACCGCTCCCGGCGCCACGGAGAGCGGGGTGACGCTCTCATTTACTGAGGTGAATGACGGCACCGGTCTGCCGGCGAGTTACGACATCCGCTACGCCGCCGGGTCGATATCCTGGCCAGCAGCCCAGAGCGTCACGCAGGGGACCTGCACGACGCCGGTGGCGGGGACCGCCATCGGGGCGACGCGAACTTGTATCGTACTGGGTCTCGCCCCGTCCACGAGCTACCAGCTCCAGCTCGTCGCCTTCCGCGGCACGATGAACGTGAACGCCGTGTATGGTGGGCTGTCGAACGTGGCGAGCAAGACGACCGCCGCGAGCACGGCGCCCGTGGCGTCGGTGACCGTCAGTCCGGCGACCGTGAGTCTCGGAGTCGGGGGAATGCAGCAGTTGACGGTGACGTTGCGGGATGCGAGCGGCAATGTGCTCACCGGCCGGTTGATCACGTGGACGAGCAGCAACGTCCTGGTTGGCACTGTAACCGGGGCCGGCTTGGTGACGGCACTCGCGGTCGGCCCAGCGACGATCACCGCGACGAGCGAAGGCAAGAGTGCGTCGGCCGCAGTAACGGTGACCGGGTCGACGGGTGGTGGAACCATCCTTCTCCAGGAAGATTTTGAGGATCCGGGGTTTGGGGCGCGCGGTTGGTACGACTACGCGGCCACCCCGACGCTCACCGACACCACGCACATTGCGGGGAGCACACACGCGCTCGAGATCCATTTTGCAGTTGGCGCGACGACGCCACCGTGGGGATTGACCCGCCGCCTGTTCACGGCGAGTCCCACCGTGTACGTGAGCTATTGGGTGCGCTACAGCGCCAACTGGGTGGGGTCGCGCCAGCTGTATCACCCCCACGAATTCCAGATCATGAGCGATCTGGACGGCGATTACGACGCCCTGGCCAACAGCTGGATGGAAGCCTACATCGAAGAGAATTATCAGAACGGCGGGATTCCGCGCCTGTCGATCCAGGACAGCAAGGCGATCAACACGAGCTATGGCGCGCCGCCCATCAATCTGATCAGCGTCACGGAGAACCGTTCGATCGGCGGCTGCAACGGGGTCGCCGAACCGAACGTGGTGGTGAGCTGCTTCAGTTTCCCGCCCTGGTACAACGACAAGGAAATCAGCGCGCCGCAGGTCTGGTTTCAGCCGACCCCGGGGCCCGGCTACAAGGGCAACTGGAACCATGTCGAGGCGTACTTCCAGATCAATTCGATCGTGGGCGGCATTGCTCAGGCCGATGGCGTGGCGCAGTACTGGTTCAACGGGACGCTGGTGATTGATCGCCACGACATCTTTTTCCGGACCGGGGCGCGACCGACCATCAAATTTCAGAAGTTCATCATGGCGCCCTACATCGGCGACGGCTCGCCCGTCGATCAGACGATGTGGATCGATAACCTCATCGTTGCGACGGCGAAGCCATGAGGATGCGCACTGCCGTCCTCGGTCTTGCGATGCTGGTTGGGTGCAAACTGCCGACCAGACCGCAGGTGACAAATGGGAACGTGGCGACGGTGGCTGTCACCCCCCCGTCGGCGAGCTTGTCAGTCGGCGACCTGGTGCAGTTCGTGGCAACCCCGGAGGACAGGTCCGGCAATTCTTTGAGCGGTCGCGTGGTGACTTGGGCGACCAGCGATGCCGCGGTCGCGACGGTGGACGGCGCCGGGCTGGTAACGGGCGCGGGCACGGGCTCGGCGACGATCACTGCGGCAAGCGAGGGGCGGAATGGCACGGCGGCGATCGCCGTCAAGCAAGTCGCTGTGGCTTCGGTCGCTGTGACTCCGGTGACGGCAGCCGTGCAGGTCGGCCGGACGGTGCAGCTCACCGCGACCCCCAAGGACGCGCGCGGCAATTCTCTGAACGGTCGCGTGATGACGTGGGCGACCAGCAATGCCGCGGTCGAAACGGTGAACGGCAGCGGGCTAGTGAGCGGCGTGGGGCCAGGCGCCGCCACTGTGACGGCCGCGAGCGAGGGGCAGAGCGGTGCCGCGGCGATCACGGTGACTGTCGTGCCAGTTGCCTCCGTGGCGGTGAGCCCCGCCTCGGCGAGCCTGACGGCGGGACAAACGGGACAGCTAACGGCGACAGCGAAGGACGCGAATGGTAATCCGCTGACGGGACGCGTCGTGACCTGGGCGAGCGATGCGACTGCTGTGGCTACGGTCGACACCAACGGTCTCGTGACGGGAGTGACGGCAGGCGCAGCGACCATCACAGCGACCAGCGAGGGCAAGGGCGGCACGGCTGCAGTGACGGTTATCGTGGGGCCGCCGCCGCCGCCACCACCACCACCGCCGCCACCACCGCCGCCGCCGCCGCCACCGCCGCCGCCACCGCCGCCGCCACCGCCGCCGCC
>Ga0209056_10000724_pt1 | contig 36437 bp, 38 predicted proteins | sample GraSoiAngelo_114_FD_185876 | JGI IMG/M metagenome (GOLD analysis project Ga0209056, IMG submission 185876) | Grasslands soil microbial communities from the Angelo Coastal Reserve, California, USA - 14_0903_13_40cm (SPAdes) (version 2) | ecosystem: Environmental > Terrestrial > Soil > Grasslands... | reverse complement strand
CGCGGGCCCGGCGGGCGCTGAAGTGCAGCTTAAGATCGTGCGCAACCTGACGATCTCCGAAGTGCGCGTCAAATCAGCCGACCGCAGCGAGTTTTTGAAGAAACCACACCTGCATTAAAAAATGGGGTCTGTCCCCATTTAGTGCTTGCCCAGGAAAGCAAGTACCTCCCGGTTGAAGACCTCGGGCTGCTCCCAGTACGCCGAGTGGCCGGCGCCGTGCAGCACTCGCGACACGGAATCGCGGATGCGCGCAGCGAAGAGCTCTAGAACTGGCGGCGGCGTGTAAAGGTCGGCATCGCCGGTCAGGAGGAGGGTCGGCACCCGGATCGTCTCGAGGAGCGGGAAGCTCAGGCGATTGCGCGTCGCCTGCGCGGGCGATCGCGTTGCGTTGCTGAGACGCTCGAGCTCGATCCAGCGCGCCTCGCCCTGCGGGTTCGCGGCGCGGTACGAAGGCCCCAGCTCGCGCAGCTGCGGTGGCAGCGCCGCGAACTGCGGCGGGCGCAGCCGGCCCTGCAGCCCCTGGTAGTCCTGGTCCTCGACGCCGCCGATGCTGTTGGCGACGACGAGGCTGCGCAGGCGCCGCGCGAAAGAAAGCGCGTAGTCGAGCGCCACGATGCCGCCGGCCGCCGTGCCGACCAGGTGGAAGCGATCGAGCTGCAGGTGCCGCGCCAGTCCCTCCAGGTCGTCGGCAGCGGTGCCGGGCTGCGCGCCCGGCTCCAGCACCGAGCGGCCGTGCCCGAGCCGGTCGTAGGCGATGAAGCGGTGGCCGACCGCGGTGAAGGCAGGAACCTGGAGCTCCCACACCAGGCTGCTTCCAGTGCCAGCGTGCAGGAAAACCACCGGCACCCCGTTGCCGCCGCTATCGCGATACCAGATGCGCCTGCCGGCGAAAGCCGCGTGCCCCCCGGGCATTATTGCCGCGCGGCTGCAATCCCGGCTTCGCGCAGATATTTCAGCACGCCCGGGTGGATGAGCTCGGGCCGCGGCGCGGCTTTGAGGGTGTTCGCCATCGTCGTCTCGCTCGCCTGCGGCAGGCGCGCCGCGAGCGGCGCTTCAGCCCGGTGGATCGCCCGCGCGAGCAGGTAGGCGGTTCTTTCAGGCAAGTCAGGCCGGGCGAGGACGTAGCTCCACGAGCCGACGGAATGCAGCGCGGCGTCCTGCCCCGGATAGCTGCGCGCCGGCAGCGTCACCGCCTGCAGGGCCGGCTGCCGCGCGAGAATGCGCTCGACTTCGCCGGCGCTCGGCGCGATGAAGCGCCCGCCCGATTTTGCGAGCGCCGTGAACGCCGGCCAGCCGATGCCCGCGCCCCACAGCGCGGCCGCGCGGCCGTCGATCAGCATCGCCGGGCCGTCGGCGGCCTTCTCCAGATAGATGGGTTGGACTTCGATTTCCAAACTCTCCAGAACCGTTTTACCGAGGGCCGTGATGCCGGAAGCCTGGGTGCCGAGCACCACCGGCTGGCCCTTCAGGTCGGCGATGCCGCGGTAGGGACTGTCGCCGCGCACGATGAACAGGCCGGGCGAGGAATACATCGCCGCGACGACGCGCAGCGGCGTGCCTGGCCTGGCGAGCGCGGCCGTCGCGATCTCCCCCGCCACCAGGGCGATGTCGAGCCGGCCCGCCTCGAGCAGCGGCACGTTCTCGGTGCTGCCCTTGGTGTTGCGCGGCTCGACGCGCAGCAGCGGCTCCTGCGCGTTCACCATCTCGGCGAAGGCCTCGCCGTAGAGCGGAAAGCCGCCGCCCGGCGTCGCGGTGCCGAGGATCAGGGTCAGGATCACCGCGCTCATTCGACGAACGCCGGCATGGTTACCCCAGCGTCGGCATGTCGAAGCCCGGCGCCGGCGTGTCCTGGTGCGGCCAGCGCGTCGTCACCACCTTGGTCCTGGTATAGAACCTGACCGCCTCGGTGCCGTGCACGTGCAGGTCGCCGAAGAGCGAGCTCTTCCAGCCGCCGAACGAGTAGAACGCCACCGGCACCGGGATCGGCACGTTGATGCCGACCATGCCGACCTGCACTTCGTTCTGGAAGCGGCGTGCCGCGCCGCCGGACTCGGTGAATATCGCCGTGCCATTCGCATACGGATTCTTGTTGATGATCGAAATCGCTTCGTCGATCGTGCCGGCGCGCAATACGATCAGGATCGGCCCGAAGATCTCGTTCCGGTAGATTTCCATCCCGGGCGTGACCTGGTCGAAGAGCGAGGTGCCGAGGTAGAAGCCTTCCTGCGGCGTCTGCTGCTGGCGCGCATCGACCACCAGCCGAGCGCCTTCCTTCAAGCCGATGTCGATATAGGAGGCGACCTTGTCGCGGTGCTGGCGGGTGACCAGCGGGCCCATGTCGACGCCGAGCTTTATCTGCTTCGCCTTTTTCTCCAGCAGCTTCACCAGCGGATCGCCTGCCGCGCCGACGGCGACCACCGCCGAGATCGCCATGCAGCGCTCGCCCGCCGAGCCGTAGGCCGCGCCGATCAGCGCGTCGGCGGCGAACTCGAGGTCCGCATCGGGCAGCACCACCGCATGGTTCTTCGCGCCGCCCAGCGCCTGCACGCGCTTGCCGGCCTTCGCCGCGGTCTCGTAGATGTACTTGGCGACCGGCGTGGATCCCACGAAGGAAACCGCCTTTATCCCTTCATGAGAAAGAAGGGCATCTACTGCGGCCTTGTCGCCGTGGATGACGTTGAGCACGCCGTCGGGCAGCCCGGCCTGCTTGAAGAGCTCGGCCATGCGGATCGACGCCGAGGGCACCTTCTCCGAGGGCTTGAGGATGAACGTGTTGCCGCAGGCGATCGCCAGCGGGAACATCCACAGCGGCACCATCACCGGGAAGTTGAACGGCGTGATGCCGGCGCAGACGCCCACCGGCTGGCGCAGCGCGTGCGTATCGACCTGCGTGCCGACGTTCTCCGAGTACTCGCCCTTCAGCAGCTGCGGGATGCCGCAGGCGAACTCCACCACCTCGATGCCTCTGTGCACCGAGCCCATCGCATCGTCGAGCGTCTTGCCGTGCTCCTCGGTAATGATTTTCGCAAGCTCCTTCTGCTGCGCCTGGAGCAACTGCAGGAACTTCTGCATGACGCGCGCGCGGCGCAGCACCGGCGTATCGCGCCAGGCGGGGAACGCTGCCGCGGCAGCCTGCACAGCCGCATCGACCAGCGCGGCGTCTGAAAAAACGACCTTCTTCGTCACCCGGCCGGTCGCGGGGTTGAAGACCTCGCCATGGCGGCCGGCAGGCGCGAGGGCCTTGCCGTTGATCCATACCGGGACGGTTTCGAGCTTGACCTGGGGATTGAACTCAGCGGGCTTGTTCATCGGCGGCTCCGGCGTGCGACTGCATAATGTAATCCAATGCCGCTGATTCCGGCACGGCTCGAGTTCGCCGCCGACGGCACGCCCTGGTCGGAGGAGTTCGGCGACGTGTATCACAGCGCCGCCGGGGGGCCGGCGCAGGCCCGGCACGTGTTCCTCGCCGGCAATCGCCTGCCGGAGCGCTGGGCCGGCCGCGAGCGCTTCGTGATCCTCGAGACCGGCTTCGGCTTCGGCCTCAATTTCCTCGCCACCTGGCAGGCCTGGCGGCGCGACCCGGCGCGTTGCGGCAGGCTGCACTTCGTCTCGTTGGAAAAGCATCCTTTCACGCTTTCCAACCTCAGGGTTCTACATTCTCGTTATCCCGAATTCGAGAACGAGGCAGCGCAACTTCACGCCTGCTGGCCGATGCTGGTCCCGGGCGCGCATCGCCTCGAGCTCGACGCCGGCCGGGTCGTCCTGACGCTGTTCTTCTCGGACATCAAGCTGCTGCGCGAGCTGCGCCTCGCGGCCGATGCGATCTACCTGGACGGCTTCTCCCCGGCCAGGAATCCCGACATGTGGTCGCACGCGCTGCTGCGCGCGGTCTCGCGCCTCGCTGGTCCAGGCGCCACGGCGGCCACGTGGAGCGTCGCCGCGCCCGTGCGCGCGGCGCTCGAATCCGCCGGCTTCGCGGTGGAGAAATCCGCGGGGTTCGGCAGCAAGCGGGAAATGCTTCTCGCGCGGTACATCCGGAAGGCAAATTCGGTCTCAACCCCCGGGAGAAATGCAGTCGTGATCGGCGCCGGCCTGGCGGGCGCGGCGATCTGCGAGCGGCTGTGCGCGCGGGGCTGGCAAGTGCGGCTCATGGAGCGCCACGCAATACCAGCGCAGGAGGCCTCGGGCAACCATGCCGGCAGCTTCCATCCGCTCGTTACGCCCGACGACAGCGTTTTCGCGCGGCTGACGAGGGCCGCTTTTTCAAACTGCCTCAAAAGGTGGCCCTTGCTCGAGAACCTGCGCTGGGACCGCTGCGGCGTGCTGCAGCTCGCGCGCGACGCGAAGGACGAGGCCTCGCAGCGCGCCTCGATCGCCGCGCTCGCCCTGCCTGCCGAGTACGCGCAGTACGTGACGCGCGAGGAGGCGAGCGCGCACGCCGGCGTGCCGGTGGAGGCAGCGGGTTTGTGGTTTCCCGAGGCGGGGTGGATCCAGCCGCAGTCGCTGGTGAACGCGCAGCTCGAAGCTTGCGGGACGAGGCTAGAACGTATTTTCGGCAGGGAAATACATTCGATTGAAGACCCATTGGTCATCCTGGCCACCGCGGGCGACGCGCTCTCGCCGGTTCCGCATGCGCGGCTGCGCCGCGTGCGCGGCCAGCTCACCTACATCCCCGCCGCGGCGATCGAGCCGCCGCACGCGGTCGTTCTGCGCGGCGGCATGGTGCTGCCGCCCGTGGACGGCCTGTGCGTGGTCGGCGCAAGCTTCGACCTGGACGATGCGGACCCGGCGCCGCGCGCTTCGAGCCACGCCGGCAACCTCGAGCGCCTGCAACGGATCATTTCGGCGAAGACGAAACCGCAGCCCCTCGAAGGCCGTGTCGCGTTCCGCACCGTGGCGCCTGACCGCCTGCCGCTGGTCGGCGAGCTGGCCGAAGGCGTCTACGGCGCCCTGGCGTACGGCTCGAGGGGCCTTCTATGGGCAGCCCTGGCGGCCGAGGTGCTCGCCAGCGAGCTGGAAGGCGAGCCGATGCCTATCGAAGGAACGCTGCTCGACGCGCTGGACCCCGCCCGGTTCGCGCGGCGCGCGAAGCGCAGGATCGGACAATATGATAAGGTTTGACCGGCTGCCTGGGGAGGCACGGATGGGCCGTAAGCCGAGGCCGGCAAAGAGAAAAACGATGGACGGCGGCGTCGACCGCGACGAGATGCTGCGTGCCGCGTTCGACCAGGCCGCCGTGGGAATGACGCTCGTCTCGCTCGACCTGCGCTACCTGCGGGTCAACGACAAGTTCTGCGAAATCGTCGGCTACTCGCGGGACGAGCTGCTCTCCATGGGCCTGCGCGACACCGGCGAAATCCCCGGGCACGAAGCGCGCGAGAAGGAGCTGCTGCGCAGGGACGGCTCGCGCGTCTGGGTGGCTGTCGCGACCTCGCTCGCGCGCGGCAAGAGCGGCGAGCCGCGCTACTTCATCTCGGTGGTGCAGGACATCTCCGAGGCGAAGCGCGCCACGGCTGCGCTGCGCGAGAGCGAGGAGCGGTTCCGGCGCACCTTCGAGCTGGCGGGGTCGGGGGTCGCGCACATCGGCATGGACCGGCGCTTTGTCCGGGTCAACCGGCGCTTGTGCGAAATGACGGGCTATTCCGAGGGCGAGCTGCTGCGCCTCACGGGCAGGCAGATCTCGCATCCCGAGGACGTCGACGTGATCAACGCGCAGCGCCCCGGCCTGTATGCCGGGGAGGTCGATGCAGTGCGCGTCGAGAAGCGCTACCTGCGCAAGGACGGCTCGGTGATCTGGGTGGCCTTCACCATGGTGGTCGAGCGCGGCGCCGCCGGCGAGCCGCAGTACGAGATCGCGTTTTTCGACGACATCACGGCGCGCAAGCAGGCCGAGGCGGCGCTGCGCGAGAGCGAAGAGCGCTTCCGCCAGCTGGCGCATCACGACACGCTGACCAGCCTGCCGAACCGCGCGCTTTTCTACGACCGCCTGAGGCAGACCCTCGCGCTGGCAAAGCGCAACAGCTGGACGGTCGGCGTGATGCTGGCCGACCTCGACCACTTCAAGCGCGTCAACGACACGCTGGGGCACGCGGCCGGCGACAAGCTGCTGCTGCAGGCAGCGGAGCGGCTTGCGAAAGCGGTGCGCGCCTCCGACACGGTAGCGCGCCTCGGCGGCGACGAGTTTGCCGTCGTGCTCAACAATCTCTCCGCGCCCGAGGACGCCGCAGTGGTGGCGCATAAGATCATCGCCGCGTTCCAGGCTCCCTTCCAGGTCGAAGGCCACTCCCTGCCCGCCACCCTCAGCATCGGCGCTGCGCTGTACCCGAACGACAGCACCGACCAGGAAACGCTGCTGAACAACGCCGACGCGGCGATGTACCGCTCGAAAGAAGCCGGCCGCAACTGCTTCCGGATGTTCAGCGCCGCAGGATGGCCGGACTCGCGTCCTTGACGTCGCGCAATCCGCACAGCGCCATCGTCACGTCGAGCTCGCTGCGGATGATCTCCAGCACGCTCGTGACGCCCTTTTCCCCCATCGCGCCCAGGCCGTAGAGAAAAGCGCGGCCGATCAGGACGCCGCGCGCGCCGAGCGCGAGCGCCTTGAGCACGTCCTGGCCCGAGCGGATGCCGCCGTCGAACAGCACCTCGATGCGGCCGCCCACCGCGCTGACCACTTCGGGCAGGGCGCGGATCGACGACGCGGCGCCGTCGAGCTGCCGGCCGCCGTGGTTGGAGACCACGATCGCATCGGCGCCGCTCGAGGCGGCGATCTTCGCGTCTTCGGCGTCGAGGATGCCTTTCAGGATCAGCTTGCCGCCCCAGAGATTCTTCACCCACTCGACGTCCTTCCAGCTGAGCGTCGGGTCGAACTGGCCGGCGATCCACTGCGAAAGCGTGGTCAGGCTGCCGGTGTTCGGGATGCGGCCTTCGAGGTTGCCGAACGACTTGCGTTTTCCCCTCAGCACGTTCAACGCCCAGGATGGTTTTCCAAGCACATCCAGAAAAGTTCCAAGCGTCAGACGCGGAGGAACCGCCAGGCCGTTCTTCAGGTCCTGGTGGCGCTGGCCCTGGACCTGCAGGTCGAGCGTGAGCACCAGCGCGGAGCACTTCGCCGCCCTGGCGCGCTCGATGAGCGAGGCGGCGAAGCCGCGATCGCGCATCACGTAGAGCTGGAACCAGAACGGCTTCGCGACGGCGCTCGCGACGTCCTCGATCGAGCAGATCGACATCGTCGAGAGCGTGAACGGCACGCCGAAGCGCTCGGCGGCGCGCGCCCCGAGCATCTCGCCGTCGGCCCAGTTGAGCCCGGTGAGGCCGGTGGGCGCGATCGCCACCGGCATCGTCGCGTCGTGGCCCACCAGGGTGGTGCGCAGCGAGCGCCGGTCGACGTCGATCGCCACGCGCTGGCGCAGCGTCAGAGCCTCGAGGTCGGCGCGGTTGGCGCGCAGCGTGGCCTCGTCGTAGGAGCCGCGGTCGACGTAGTCGAAGATCGCCTTCGCGACGCGCTTTTTCGCGAGCTGGCGCAGATCCTCGACGTTGGTCACCACCGGCATGGCGCGGCATTCTACAATGCACGCGAATCATGGCTGCCGCCAGGGACGAGCAGAAGAACCCGATCCAGGTGATCGAGCGCATGATGCGCCTGCTCGACGTGCTGGCGCAGCATCCCGAGCCGCTCGGGCTGAAGCAGATCTCGCAGTACACGGGCCTGCATCCGTCGACCGCCCACCGCATCCTCGCCGCGATGTCGGGCGACCGGCTGGTGGACCGCGTCGAGCCGGGAAGCTACCGGCTCGGCATGCGGCTGCTCGAGCTCGGCAATCTCGTCAAGTCGCGCATCAGCGTGCGCGAGCTCGCCCTGCCGGTGATGCGCGAGCTGCATGCGCAGACCGGCGAGACGGTCAACCTTTCCGTGCGCCACGGCGACGAGATCGTGTACGTCGAGCGCAGCTCCTCGGGGCGCTCGGCGATGCGGGTCGTGCACGTGATCGGCGCGCGCGCGCCGCTGCACGTGACCGCGGCGGGGAAGCTTTTCCTGCTCGAGGAAGGCTTCGCGCGGCTGCGCGATTACGCCAGGCGCACCGGCCTCGCGCCGCACACCAGGAACACGATGACCAACCTCACGCTGCTCGAGCGCGACCTCGAGCGCATCCAGCGCCAGGGCTGGGCGGTCGACGCCGAGGAAGCGGAGATCGGCGTGCGCTGCGTCGCCGCCGGCGTGCGCGATGACGGCGGCTCGCTGGTGGCGGCGCTCTCGCTCTCCACGCCCGCCGACCGCATGAAGCTGCAGTGGGGCCCGCTGATCAAGGAAACCGCCGACCAGATCTCGCGCGCCATCGGCCACCGGCCGACCTCCCGCATCGGCGTCGCTTAAACAGCAACCAAGCCGTGGAGTGAAAACAGCCCGCGGCGGTCGGTCCAGACTTTCGCGCCCTTGAATCCCGCCTTCGCCGCCAGGTCCCGGAACTCGGCTATCGAGTATTTGTACGAGTTCTCGGTATGGATCGATTCGCCGGCGTCGAAGGCGAAGCGGTGCGCGCCGACGTCCACCGTCTGCCGGGCGAGCGATACCAGGTGCATCTCGATGCGGCCCGGTCCGGGGTTGTAGAAGGCATAGTGCGCGAAGCGCCGCAGGTCGAAGTCTCCGCCCAGCTCGCGATTGATGCGCCGGAGCAGGTTCAGGTTGAAGGCCGCGGTGACGCCCTTCGCGTCGTTGTAGGCGGCATGCAGGACGTTGGCGTCCTTCTTCAGGTCCACGCCCACCAGCATCCGGCCGGCCTGGCCGCGCGTCATGGCGAGGAAGGCCTGCGCCTCCTCGGGCGTGAGATTGCCGATGGTCGAGCCGGGGAAATACACCGCGCAGCCGCCTCGCCTGCCCTTCACGGGAAGCGTCAGGGGCCGCGAAAAATCGCCCACCACCGGCACGATATCGAGCCGCGGGAATTCGCGCGCGAGACGCCGCGCCGCCGCTTGCAGCGCGTCATGCGAGATGTCGACCGCGATGTAGGTCGCGGGACGCAGCGCGCGGAGCAGCAGGCGCGACTTCACGCTTGCGCCGCTGCCGTACTCGATGAGAGTGCCTCGGCCCCCGGCAAAGCGCGCGATGGCGGCAATATGCGCGCGGGTCAGCGCAAGCTCGGCGCGCGTCAGGTAATACTCGCGCAGCCGGCAGATGCGCTCGAACAGGCGGCTGCCCGCCGCGTCGTAGAAGTACTTGGGGGGAAGGCTCTTGCGGGGCAGCGAAAGCCCCGCGATGACGTCTTCGCGAAAGCCGCTTAGCTGCTGGCCGCGTGGCTCTCGAGCCACTTCTTGATGCGGTTGGCGTCGCCGACCCGGGAATGCTTGCCCCATGAGTCAAGCAATACCACGATCAGGTCCTTGGAGGCGAGGCGCACGCGCATCACGAGGCAGCGGCCCGCCTCGCTGATGTAGCCGGTCTTGGACAGCCCGATTTCCCAGTGCGAGCTGCGCACCAGGCCGTTGGTGTTGCGGAACGAGAGCGGCCGGCCGAATGCGGTCACGGTGGCGCGGTCGCGCGTGGAGTATTCGCGGATCAGCGGATAGCCGTGCGCCGCGCGCACCAGCTTGGCCAGGTCGCGCGCGCTCGACACGTTGCCTTTCGACAGCCCGGTGGCATCGACGAAGTGGCTGTCGGTCATTTCGAGCTCGGCGGCCTTCTCGTTCATCGCCTCGACCAGGGCCTGCGTGCCGCCGGGATAGGTGCGCCCGAGCGCCGCGCCGGCGCGGTTCTCCGAGGCCATCAGCGCGAGCAGGAGGAGCTCGTCGCGCGTCAGCACGCTGCCGGTGCGCAGGCGCGAGCGCGATCCCTTGTACCTGTCGACATCCTCACGCGCGAGCACCACGCGCATGCTCAGGTCGACGCCGCTGTCGAGGAGCACCATCGCCGTCATCAGCTTGGTGATCGAGGCGATCGGCACCACCGCTTCGCTGTTCTTGTTGATCACCACCTCGCCGGTGTCGGCGTCCTGCACCAGCACCGCCGAAGATCTCAGCAGAACGACCTTTTGCGCGCGCGGCGCGGCGCCGACCTCTCCGGCTTGCGCGAATCCCACGGTGAGAGCGAGCACGAGGAAAAGCGCGAACAGGGCGACGATCCCCTCGAGGGGATGCAGTCTTCTTTGCATGATGGTGAAATATACCTTACGCCAGAAAAAAAATCGCAAGGAAATTCATGGGATAGGGAAGTAATTCCTCGAAACCCTGTGAAAGATCTCCGGAGTCGGGTTGAAGCTACGATGCTTCGGCCTGCGCGAGAACCGCCTCGGCTTGCGCCTTCTGCTGCTGCAGCGCCCACATGCGGGCGTATTCCCCTTTTGCTTCAAGCAGCTGGCGATGGGTCCCGCGCTCGCTGACGCGGCCGTGGCTGAGCACCAGGATCTGATCCGCATCCATCACCGTGGAGAGGCGGTGAGCGATCACTAGCGTCGTTCGCCCCTGCGAGATCCGCTCGAGCTCCGCCTGGATCGCTTTCTCCGCGCGCGAGTCGAGCGCCGAGGTGGCTTCGTCGAAGATCAGGATGCGGGGATTCTTCAGCAGGGCGCGCGCGATCGCCACGCGCTGCTTCTCGCCGCCGGAGAGCTTCAGGCCGCGCTCGCCCACCATGGTTTCGTATCTCCTCGGAAGAGATTCGATGAAGTCGTGGATATGCGCCGCGCGCGCCGCCTCGATCACCTCCGCGTCGCTTGCTTCCGGCCGCCCGTAGCGGATGTTGTACAGGATGCTGTCGTTGAAGAGCACCGTGTCCTGCGGCACGATGCCGATCGCCGCACGCAGGCTCGCCTGCTTTACTTCTCGTATGTCCTTCCCGTTGATTACGAGTGAACCCGAAGAAATATCATAGAAGCGATACAGCAACCGCGCGAGGGTCGACTTGCCGGCGCCGGAATGTCCGACCACGGCGACGCGGTGGCCGGCGGGAATCGTGAAGCTCACGCCATGCAGGATCTGCCGCTCGGGCTCGTAAAAAAAGTCCGCGCGCCTGAATTCCACCGTCGCCGGCCCGGGCGGGAGTTCAGGCGCGCCCGGGCGGTCCTCGACCTCGCGGTGCTCGGCGAGGAGGCGAAACATCCGGTCCATGTCGAGCAGCGCCTGCTTGATCTCGCGGTACACCATGCCGAGGAAGTTGAGCGGGATGTAGAGCTGGATGAGAAGGCCGTTCACCAGCACCAGGTCGCCGAGGGTGAAGCTCTGCGCCGCCACGCCTTCGGCCACCAGCAGCATCAGCGCCGTCACCGCAACGGCGATGATGAAGCTCTGGCCGATGTTGAGCAGGCCGAGCGAAGCCTCGTTCTTCACCGCCGCCGCTTCGTAGCCCTGCAGGTTCTCGTCGTAGCGCCGCGCCTCGAACTCCTCGTTGCCGAAGTACTTCACCGTCTCGTAATTCAGCAGGCTGTCGATGGCGCGCGTGTTGGCCCTCGAGTCGAGCTCGTTGGCGCGCCGGCGGATCTCCATGCGCCACTCGGTGACCAGCACCGTGAACCCGATGTAGACGGCGACCGCGCCGAAGGTGATGGCGGCAAAGCGCCAGTCGAACTTGTAGATCAGCACCGCCGCGACCAGCGCGAACTCCAGGATGACTGGAATTATGGAAAATAATAAATAGGACAATAAGGTCGAGATCCCTCGCGTGCCGCGCTCGATGTCGCGCGTCATCCCGCCGGTCTGGCGCTCGAGGTGGAAGCGCAGCGACAGGCTGTGCAGGTGCCGGAACACGCCGAGCGCCACGCGCCGGATGGCGCGCTGCGTGACGCGGACGAACACCACGTCGCGCAGCTCGGCGAACAGCGTGGTCGAGAAGCGCAGGCTGCCGTAGATGGCGAGCAGCGCGACCGGCACCGCGACGATCGCGGTCCTCGGGTCGAGCCCGTCCACGACCTGCTTCATGATGAGGGGCACGGCGACGTTCGCCAGCTTGGCGGCGATCAGGCAGGCGAGCGCCGCCGCTACCCGCCACTTGTATTCCAGCAGATAGGGCAACAGGATGCGCAGCGCGCGCCATTCATTGCCTTTCAGCCGCTCGATCGGCGCCGAGCTGTGTCCGCGGGTGGCCATTGGCGTATATAGTAGTTCCACAAGGGAGGCATCACATGGGTCTGCGCCCGAAGTTCAACCTGGTGCTGCTGGCCGTGTTCGTGACCGGCCTTGGCGTCACGGGATACATCTCGTACGAGCTGCTGCACAAGAACGCGCGCGACGAGGTGCTGCGCAATGCCGGCGTGATGCTGGAAGCGTCGCTCTCCATGAGGCAGTACACGATCGGCAGGGTGCGGCCGCTGCTGCCGTACGACGCCGACAAGTTCCTGCCCGAGAGCGTGCCGGCGTTCGCCGCGACGGAGATCATGAACCTGCTGCGCAAGAAGTACCCCGACTACGCCTACAAGGAGGCGACGCTGAACCCGACCAACCCGCGCGACCGGGCGGTCGACTGGGAGGCGGACATCGTCAACGCCTTCCGCAACGAGGCCGCGCGCGGCGACATCTCGGGAATCCGCGGCACGCCGACCGGGCGCTCGCTTTACCTGGCGCGGCCGCTGCAGATCAGGGACCAGGCCTGTCTTTCCTGCCACACCACGGCCGAAATGGCCCCGCCGGCGATGGTGAAGCTCTACGGCCCGAACAACGGCTTCGGCTGGAAGATGAACGAGATCATCGGCGCGCAGATCGTCTCGGTGCCGATGGACCTGCCGATCCGCAACGCGAACCATGCCTTCGTCACCTTCATGAGCTCGCTGACGGTCGTCTTCGCGGTGCTGTTCGTGATCCTGAACGTGATGCTCACGCTTCTGATCGTCGAGCCGATCACCCGCCTTTCCCACGCCGCCGAGCAGATTTCCAAGGGCCGCCTCGACGCCGCCGAAATCCCCGAGACCGGCCGCGACGAGGTGTCGCAGCTCGGACAGGCGTTCAACCGCATGCGCCGCAGCCTGGAGAAGGCGATCCACCTTATCGACAAGGGATAGCGCGCGATGGAAGCCCCCAACGCCCTGCCCGCGGGCCACGCGCTGCAGGAGTACCGCATCGAGAAGGTGCTCGGCGTTGGCGGTTTCGGCCTCACGTATCTCGCGCTGGACGAGAACCTGCACCTCAGGGTCGCGGTCAAGGAATACCTGCCGGCCGACATCGCCTTGCGCGCGCCAGACTGCTCGATCGCGCCGCGCTCGGAGGAGACCGTGGAGATCTTCGACTGGGGCAAGCGCCGCTTTCTCGACGAGTCGCGCACCCTCGCCTCGTTCCGCCACCCGAACATCGTGCGCGTGATGCGCTTCTTCGAGGCGAACGGCACGGCGTACATGGTGATGGAGTTCGTCGAGGGGGCGCCGCTCCCCGACTGGGTCGGCGTGCGCCGCCCGCTCGCCGAGGCGCAGGTGGCGGCGCTGGCGGCGCCGCTTCTCGATGGGCTCGAGGTGGTGCACAAGGCGGGCTTCATGCATCGCGACATCAAGCCCCCGAACATCTACATCCGCGACGACTCGAGCCCCGTGCTGCTGGATTTCGGCGCGGCGCGCCAGAAATCCTCCGAGCTCACTGCGCTGGTGACCCCGGGCTACGCGCCGTTCGAGCAATACCACACGCAGGGCAAGCAGGGCGCGTGGAGCGACATTTACGCGCTCGGCGGAGTCCTGTATTGGATGGTCACCGGGAACAGCCCGCACGAGGCGGCGGCGCGCATCCGCGCCGACACGATGCCGCCCGCGCTCCAGGCGGCCGACAAGAGCCTGTTTCGCCCCGAGTTCCTCGCGGCGATCGACTGGGCGCTCGCGCCAGACGAAGACCAGCGGCCGCAGTCGGTGCCGGAGTGGCGCGAAGCCCTGCTCGGTGCTGCGCCGACCCCGCCGCGAACCCAGGTCGCTCAGCCCAGAACGCAGGTTCAGAAGGCGCCCCCGCAACCCACGACGATTCCCGCGACCTTCGACCCGACCCTCCTCAAGCGGCTCGAAGCCGAGCTCGCGCAGTACCTGGGGCCGATCGCGCCGGCGGTGGTGAGGAACGCGGCAAAAAAGGCCGCCACGCAGGAGCAGCTCGTGCAGATGCTCGCGGCGGACATCTCCGCGTCGATCCCCCGCGCGGCGTTCCAGAGACAGTTCTCGGAGATCTCGCGCCCGGTCTCGAAGCCTCCGGCTCCCGCAGCGAGCGGGCCCGCAATTCCCCCTACTGCGTTGGCCGCGAGCCGGTTCCCGCAGGAAGTGCTGGACCGCGCCACGGCGCGGCTCGCCGAGTACATCGGCGCGTTGAGCCGGGTCGTGGTCAGGCGCGCGGCGATGAAAGCGCGCGACGAAGCCGAGCTTTACCTCCTGATCGCGGACGAGATCGAAGACCCGGTGCGCAAAAAGGCGTTCATCCGCCGCGCCATTTCGGCGACCGGCAAGCCCTGAGCGCCGTGCCCCTTGACGGCGCGGCCGGCATGGCCTATCTTTCAAACGATCGTTTGAATTGCGGTTTCCATCCCGAACACAGCCCATGTCCCTGCGCGCCGTCAAGCCCCAGCACGAAACCCGCACCCGGATCCTCGACGCCGCCGAGGAGCTGTTCATGCAGCACGGCTTCGAAGGCGCCTCGATGCGCATGCTCACTGCCAAGGCGGGCGTCAACCTCGCCGCGGTCAACTACCACTTCGGCTCCAAGCACGCGCTGATCGAGGCGGTATTCCGCCGGCGCCTGGACCCGATGAACGTGGCGCGCATTGCGGCGCTCGACAAGCTGGAGGCGGAAGCGCCGGGCCGGGTGCTGGCTGCGGAGAGCATCATTCGCGCCTTCATCGGCCCGGGGCTGCGCATGATCGAGGACGCGAAGGGGGGCGGGCGCAATTTCATCCGGCTGCTCGGGCGCACCTATACCGAGCCGGCGAAATCGATCCGCGCCCTGATCGGCCACCTGTACGCCCCCGCCATGGAGCGCTACAAGGCGGCGTTCGAGCGCGCGCTGCCGCAGATGCCGCGCGAGGAGCTGGTATGGCGCATTTACTTCATGTTCGGCACGCTCGCCTACACCCTGGCGGCGACCGACACGGTGCAGCTGATCGCCGGCTGCAAGCCCGAGGACCGCTACGATGCGCGCCTGCTCGAGGAACGCCTTGCCGCGTTCCTCACCGCAGGATTGAATGCCCCTCTGAAGAACACGATCAGGAAGGCCGCGTAGGGAGCCCGCCATGCTGACACTGGCATCGATCCTCGCCGTAGTGCTGGTGCTGGCGGCGGCGGTCAACATCCCGTTCATTCGGCGAAAACTGGTGACCGACCGGGTGCTTGCGCTCTACCGCCGCATCCTGCCTGACATGTCGCAAACCGAGAAAGAGGCGATCGACGCCGGCACGGTGTGGTGGGACGGCGACCTGTTCTCCGGCAGGCCGGACTTCGACAAGCTCCTCGCCGTGCCCGAGCCGCGCCTGAGCGCCGAGGAGCAGGCCTTCCTCGACGGCCCGGTAGAGGAGCTCTGCGCGATGTGCGACGACTGGGAGATCACGCACGAGCTGCAGGACCTCCCGGCGCACGTCTGGCAGTTCATCAAGGACAAGGGATTCTTGGGAATGATCATTCCCAAGAAATACGGCGGGCTCGGCTTCTCGGCGCTCGCCCACTCCGCCGTGGTGATGAAGCTCTCGACGCGCTCGAGCGCCGCAGCGATCTCGGTGATGGTGCCCAACTCGCTCGGGCCGGCCGAGCTGCTGCTGCATTACGGCACCGACGAGCAGAAGAACCACTACCTGCCGCGGCTGGCAAAAGGCCTCGAAGTACCTTGCTTCGCGCTCACCAACCCAGAAGCGGGCTCCGACGCCGCGTCGATCCCCGATACCGCGGTCGTGTGCCGCGGCATGTGGCAGGGCAAAGAGGTGCTCGGGATGCGGGTCACCTGGGACAAGCGCTACATCACGCTCGGCCCGGTCGCAACGCTGCTCGGGCTTGCTTTCCGTCTCTACGATCCTGAAAAACTAATATCTGAAAAAGAAGATCTGGGCATCACCTGCGCCCTGGTGCCGACTCACACGCCCGGGGTCAACATCGGCAGGCGCCACCTGCCGCTCAACGCGGTGTTCCAGAACGGGCCGAACTCCGGCAAGGACGTGTTCATGCCGCTCGAGTGGATCATCGGCGGCCCCGAATACGCCGGCAAGGGCTGGATGATGCTGATGGCCTGCCTCGCCGCCGGCCGCTCGATCTCGCTGCCGACCTCGTCGGTGGGCGGGGCAAAGGCGCTGACGCGCTTCACCGGCGCCTACGCGCGCGTGCGCAGCCAGTTCAAGACGCCGATCGGCAAGCTCGAGGGCGTGGAAGAAGCGCTCGGCCGCATCGCGGCGCATTGCTACATGATGGATGCGACGCGCGTGATGACGGCCGGCGCGGTCGACGCCGGCGAGAAGCCGGCGGTGATCTCGGCGATCGCCAAGTACCACCTGACCGAGCGGGCGCGCCTGTGCGTGAACGATGCCATGGATATCCACGGCGGCAAGGGCATCTGCCTCGGGCCGAACAACTGGATCGGCCGCGGCTACCAGATGGCGCCGATCGCCATCACCGTGGAAGGCGCAAACATCCTGACCAGGACCCTCATCATCTTCGGCCAGGGCGCGATCCGCTGCCATCCTTACGTGCTGCGCGAGATGCGCGCCGCAAAAGAGATGCAGGGCGCCGAAGCGTCTCGCGAGTTCGACGCTGCGTTCACCGCGCATATCGGGCACGTGATCTCCAACGGCATGCGCGCCTTCGTCTTTGGCCTCGTGCCGGGCATTGTCTCCGCCCCATCGAGAGCCGCGCGTGAAACGGCTCATTACTACCGCCACGTTTCGCGGCTCTCAGCGGCCTTTGCGTTCCTCGCCGACATCTCGATGATGGCCATGGGCGGGGCGCTGAAGCGCAAGGAGAAGATCTCCGGCCGCCTCGGCGACATCCTGTCGATGATGTACCTCGCGTCGGCGACGCTGAAGCGCTACGAGGACCAGGGCCGCCTGCGCGAAGACCTGCCGCTGGTGCGCTGGTCGGTGCGCGACGCGCTTTATCACGCACAGCTCGCGTTCGACCAGATCCTCTCCAACTTCCCGAGCAAGACGCTCGCCACGCTGCTGCGCGTGGCGCTCTTCCCGCGCGGCATGCCGTTCAGGCCGCCGCTCGACTCGCGCAACCACGAATGCGCGCGCATCGCGCTCGAGCCCGGGTCTGCGCGCGACCGCCTCACGGCCGGCATGTACCTGCCCAAGGGCGAGGCCGACGCCACGGGCATCCTGGAAAGCGCCTTCGTAGCGACGGTCGCGTGCGAGCCGATCGAGAAGAAACTGCGCGAGGCGCAGAACCAGGGGCTCAAGGATCCGCAGGCGGTGCTGACGCCCGAAGAGCACGCGCAATGGCAGCGCAAAGAAGCGCTGCGCAAGAGCGTGATCAGGGTCGACGACTTCCCGCAGGACTTCGGCAGGGCCGAGATCGTCGAAAGACTCGCCAAGCATCTTTCGGTCAAGGCAGCGTAATGTACGCAAAACCCATTTATGTAGTGGACGGCGCGCGCACGCCGTTCCTCAAGTCGAAAAACCGCCCCGGTCCGTTCGCGGCCAGCGACCTCGCCACGCAGGCGGGCCGCACGCTGCTCGCGCGCCAGAAGTTCGCGCCCGACGAGCTCGACGAGGTGATCCTCGGCTGCGCCGCGCCGTCGGTGGACGAGGTCAACATCGGCCGCGTCGCGGCGCTGCGCATGGGCTGCGGCCAGCAGGTCCCGGGCTGGACGGTGATGCGCAACTGCGCCTCCGGCATGCAGGCCGTCGACTCGGGCATCAGCAACATCCTCGCGGGACGCTCCGAGCTGGTTCTTGCCGGCGGGGTCGACGCGCTGTCACGCGCGCCGCTGCTGTACGGCGACAAGATGGTGCTATGGTTTTCGGAAATGGCTGTTTCAAAAACTGCTTTTCAGAAAACAGCTTTGTTCGCGAAACTTCCCGTCAAGGCCCTGCTGGCTCCGGTCATCGGCATCATGAAGGGACTCACCGACCCGATGGTCGGGCTGCTGATGGGCCAGACCGCGGAGAACGTCGCGCACCGCTTCGGCATCACGCGCGAGCAAATGGACGCATTTTCCGTCCGTAGCCATCAGCGGGCGGCGCGGGCCCAGGAAGAAGGGCGGCTGGCGCCCGGCGGCGGCGAAGTCGAGGCGCTGTACGACGCCGACGGCGCGACCTTCCCGCTCGACGACGGCGTGCGGCGCGACTCGTCGATGGAGAACCTGGCGAAGCTCAAGCCCTTCTTCGACCGCAAGTACGGCAACGTGACCCCCGGCAACAGCTCGCAGATCACCGACGGCGCCGCCTGGATGATCCTCGCTTCCGAGGAAGCGGCGCAGCGCCACGGCCTCGCGCCCGTCGGCCGCATCGTCGACTCCGAGTGGGCGGGGCTCGACCCCGCGCAGATGGGCCTCGGACCGGTGCATGCGGCAACGCCGATCCTGCAGCGCCACGGGCTGGGGTTGAACGACCTCGATTACTGGGAGATCAACGAGGCCTTCGCCGCGCAGGTGCTCGGCTGCCTCGCGGCCTGGAAGGACGACAAGTACTGCCGGGACGAGCTCGGCCTCGACGGGGCCATGGGCGAGCTGGACCTGGAGCGGCTGAACGTCGACGGCGGCGCCATCGCCCTCGGCCACCCGGTGGGAGCCTCCGGCGCGAGAATCGTCTTGCATCTGCTGAAAACGCTCAAACGCACGGGCTCGAAGCGAGGCATGGCATCGATCTGCATCGGCGGCGGCCTCGGCGGAGCGATGCTGGTCGAAGCGCTATAAGGGGAGAGGACATGGATCGCGCGACGCTCGCGAAGCATTGGCACTGGGAGACCGGTTGCGACGGCCTGGCCTGGCTGACCTTCGACAAGCAGGGCGAGTCGGCGAACACGTTCTCGCGCGAGGCGCTGGAGCAGCTGAGGGCCGCCCTCGACGAGATCCGCCGGGCCGATCCGAAAGGCCTCGTCATCCGCTCGGCAAAGGAGGGCTTCATCGCCGGCGCCGACGTCGAGGAGTTCACGCGCTTCAAATCGCCCGCGGAGGCGATGTCCTTCGTGCGCCTGGGCTGGGACGCGTTCCAGGCGCTGCGCGAGCTGCCCTTCCCCACCACCGCGATGGTGAACGGCTTCTGCATGGGCGGCGGCGTCGAGCTGGCGCTCGCCTGCCGCTACCGCGTGGCGCTCGACGAGCCGAAGACGCGCTTCGCCCTGCCCGAGGTGATGCTCGGCATCATGCCGGCCTGGCACGGCGTGCAGTGGCTGCCGAAGCTCGTCGGCCCGGCGGCGGCGTTCGACATGTTGCTGACTGGAAAATCCGTCGACGCGCGCCGCGCGCAGCGCATCGGCCTCGTCGACCAGGCCGTGCCCCTGCGCATTCTCGAGAACACCGCCCGCATCATTACCCTTGAATCACCAAAAAGAAAAAGCCTCTCCTTCTGGAAAACGATGATGCTTTCACGACCCCTTAGAACCTTTATTGTTTCCCAGGCCCGCAGGCAGGTCGCGAGAAAGGCGAAGCGCGAGCACTATCCGGCGCCTTACGCGATTCTCGAGCTGTGGAAGAGGTACGACGGCGACCCGTTCCGCGCTGCCGGCGATCCTGCGGCTTCGGTCGAGGCCCTGTTCGCGCACCCGACGACGGCGAACCTGATCCGCATCTTCTTCCTGCAGGAGCGCCTGAAGTCGCTCGGCAAGGCAGCCGACTTCGCGCCCCGCTACGTGCACATCGTCGGCGCCGGCGTGATGGGCGGCGACATCGCGGCGATCTGCGCCATGCGCGGGCTCACGGTCACGCTGCAGGACACCGCGCCCGAGCGCGTCGCGCCGGCGCTGAAGCGCGCCGCGCAGCTCTTTCAGCGCCGGCTGCGCGACCCGCGCCGCGTGCGCGACGCGCTCGACCGGCTGATCCCCGATGTCGGCGGCGCGGGCGCGGCACGCGCCGACGTGATCATCGAGGCGATCTTCGAGAACCTGGAAGCGAAGCGCTCTCTCTTCGCGCAGCTCGAGGCGGCGGCGAAGCCCGGCGCAATCCTGGCGACCAACACCTCGAGCCTCAAGCTCGCCGACATCGCCACCGCGCTGAAAGATCCATCCCGGCTGGTGGGCATTCATTTTTTCAACCCGGTTCCTCAATTGCAGCTGGTGGAAATAGTTTCCAGTGATCGAACAAATGCGGAATTCGCTCGCAAGGCGGCGGCTTTCGTTCGTCACATCGACAAGCTGCCGCTGCCGGTGAAGGACGCGCCGGGATTTCTCGTCAACCGCGTGCTCGGCCCCTACATGTACAACGCGTTCCGCCTGCTCGACCAGGGCGCGAAGCCCGAGACGCTCGACCGTGCGATGGAAGACTTCGGCATGCCGATGGGCCCGGCCGAGCTCGCCGACACCGTCGGGCTCGACATCTGCCTGGCCGCCGGGAAGGCGCTGGCAAAGAAATTCTCGAAGGATGAGGCCGAGGTGCCGCAGGTGCTCGCGAACAAGGTCAAGCTCGGCCATCTGGGAAGAAAAACCGGCCAGGGGATTTACCGCTACGAGAAAGGCAGGCCGGTGAAAGGCCAGCCCGACGCCTACGACGACGCCCTCGTGCAATCGCTGATCGCCCCGTACCTGAACGAGGCCAGGGCCGCCGTGGCCGAGGGCATCGTCGCCGACGCCGACCTCGCCGACGCCGGCCTCATCTTCGGCACCGGCTTCGCTCCCTTCCGGGGCGGGCCGCTGCATTACCTGGAATCGCAAAAGCGCTAGATGGACCGGCTCCCCGAGAACAAGCTGCCGGCGCTGCGCGTCATGACGATGCCCGCCGACGCCAACCAGAACGGCGACATCTTCGGCGGCTGGATCATGTCGCACGTCGACATCGCCGGCGGCATTCTCGCCGGGCGCACGGCGCGCGGCCGCGTGGCGACCGTCGCCGTGAAGGAGTTCATCTTCAAGCAGCCGGTGCAGGTCGGCGACGTGCTTTCCTTCTATACCGACCTGGTGAAGATCGGGAACACCTCGATCACCGTCACCGTCGAGGTGTACGCCGAGCGCCGGCCCTCGGACCCGAAAGTCGTCAAGGTGACCCAGGCCACGCTCACCTACGTCGCCATCGACCGCGACGGCCGGCCGCGCCCGGTACCGCGCAGCTAGATTGCTGCTCGACGCGCCCACTCTCGCCGCGGTCGGCGCGCTGGGCCTCGGCGCCGCGGTGATCGGCGGCCTGGGCGGCTTCGGCACCGGGGTGATCCTCGCCGCGGCGCTCGCCCCGCTGATCGGCGTCAAGGCGCTGGTCCCGGTTCTCGCCGTCGCCGGCGTCATCATCAACGCCGGGCGCTTCTGGTTCTACCGCGCGCACGTAGATCGCGCGGCGCTGACAGTGATGCTCGCCGCGGCGCTGCCCTTCCTCGTGCTCGGCGCCTGGCTTTACAGCGTGCTCGACGCGCGCGTGATCGGCAGCATTCTCGGCCTGGCCGTGATGGGGTCGGTTCCGCTGCGCCGGGTGCTGCGCAGGCGCGCGGCGGTGCTGCGTGCGCCGGGGCTCGCCGCGGGCGCCGCGGTGTTCGGCTTTTCCTCGGGCATCGCGACCGGCACCGGCGTGATCCAGGTCTCGCTGCTGCTCAGCGCCGGCCTCACGGGCCCCGCGGTGCTCGCGACCGACGCGCTCTCCACCATCGTCCTCGACCTGTGCAAGGCGGCGCTGTTCCAGCGCTTCGACCTGCTCGACGCCGAGGCGGCGGCCACCGGCGCGGTGATCGGGTTCGCGACGCTTCCGGGGAGCGCGCTCGCCGCATGGCTTTCCACGCGGATCGGCGCGAAGCTGCACGTCCTTTTCATGGAGACGCTGATCCTGCTGGGCGGCGCTTCCATGCTCTGGCATGCCTGGCGCTGAGCCCTGCGAATTCCAGGCCCGGGACGGCCATCGCCTCGGCGCGACGCTGTTTCGTCCCGCCTCGAGCAACGGGCGGGCGCTGCAGATCAACGCCGCGGCCGGCGTCAAGCAGGAGTACTACGGCAAGTTCGCCGCTTATCTCTCCGAGCGCGGATTTACGGTGCTCACCTTCGATTACCGGGGCATCGGGCGATCCGGTCACTGGAGGCTGAACGCCAGGATGCGTGACTGGGCCGAGCTCGATGCCGGCGCGGCGCTGCAATTTCTCTCCAAAACCGGCAAGAAGCTAATGGCAGTAGGCCACAGCTTTGGCGGGCAGTCATTCGCCCTCATACCCGGAGCCGAGCAACTCGCGGCGGCGCTCGCCGTCGGATCGCAGAGCGGTTACTGGCGCCACTGGCGCGGCGCGCCGCGCGCGGGAATGTGGCTGCTCACGCACGTGCTGCTGCCCGGCATTTCGCGCCTGTTCGGCTACTTTCCCGCTGCCGCGTTCGGCCAGGGCGAGAACATCCCGGCGGGCGTCGCCATAGAGTGGGCGCGCTGGTGCCGGGACCCCGACTACCTCGTCGGCGCCCTGGGCGCAAAAGAGCGGTACGCGCGCTTCAGTGCGCCGCTTCGCCTGTACTGGGTGGCCGACGACCCGTATGCGCCGCTCGCGGCCGCCGAAGCGCTGCTGGAGCTCTACCCGCGCGCCCCTGCGGAGCTCACGCGGGTGATGCCGCGCGAGCTGGGCGCCGAGCGGATCGGCCACTTCGGCTTTTTCCGCGAGCAGTTCCGCGATACCTTGTGGCGCGACGCCGCCGACTGGCTGGAGAGGCACTGAATGAAAATGCTCGAGGGCAAGGTCGCAGCCGTCACCGGGGCGGCGAGCGGGCTGGGACGCGCCATGGCGCTCGCCTTTGCCGGCGAAGGCATGCATGCCGCGCTCGCGGACATCGATGAGCCGGGCTTGAAGAGCACCTTGAATGAAGTTCAGGGCCGCGGCGTGCGTGCGTTCGCCATGCGGGTCGACGTTTCGCGTTATCAGGAAGTTGAATCTTTTTGCAGTAAAGCGATCGCGCAGTTCGGCGCGACGCATGTCGTGTGCAACAACGCCGGCGTGTCGCCGCTCGGCGCGGTGTGGGAGAACACGCTCGCCGACTGGCAGTGGATCCTGGGCGTCAACCTCTGGGGCGTGATCCACGGCGTGCGCGCCTTCGTGCCGGGGCTCCTCGCGCAAGGCGAGGGCCATGTCGTCAACACCGCGTCGGTCGCGGGATTGATCTCGCCGCCCGGGATGGGCGCGTACAACGTGACCAAGCACGCCGTGGTCGCACTCTCGGAGTCGCTGTATCACGACCTGCGGCTGCGCGGCTCGCCGGTCGGCGTGTCGGTGCTTTGCCCGGCTTACGTTCCTACGGGAATCGCAGACTCCGAAAGAAATCGGCCCCGGGAGCTTTTGAATCCGGCGAAGAGCCCTTCGAAAGAGGAGGCGATGCTCAAAAAGGCGGTGGCGTCCGGGAAGCTCTCGGCCGACGACGTGGCGCGGGCCGTCGTAGCGGCGGTGAAGGAGGAGCGCTTCTACGTGCTCACGCACCCGCGCATCAAGGGCGCGATCCGCGCGCGCATGGAAGACATCCTCGACGAGCGCGCGCCGCGCAATCCGCTCGCGCTCTAGGCGAGCCCCGGGAACAGCTCCTTCAGGCCCTCGGCCATGGTCTGGATGGCGATCGCGGCCAGCAGCAGGCCGAGCAGCCGCGTCGCGATGTTGAGCCCGGTCGTCCCCATCTTCGGCCCGACCGCGTCGGCGATGCGCAGCACCCACCAGAGCACGCCGCACACCAGCGCGATGCACACGACGAGCGCCGCGACATGCACGAGGCCGTCTTTCTGCGCGTTGATGATCGTGGTGCTGATCGCGCCCGGCCCGGCGAGCAGCGGCACTGCCAAGGGCACCACGCCGGAAAGCTCGCCCGACTCGAGCTCCCTCGCTTCCGCCTGCGTCTGGCGCATCTCTCCCACCCTGGCGTTCAGCATCGCGAGCGCCATCAGGAGGAGCACCAGGCCGCCGCCGACCTGGAAGGCCGGCACGCTGGCGCCGATCACGCGCAGCAAGCCCTCGCCGAAGAGCGCCGAGCCGGCGAGCACCGCGAACACGGTAAGCGTGACGATGTAGGCGAGGCGCCGCCGGCCGGCCGGATTGGCGGCCGAGGTGACGCCGAGGAAAATCGGCACTGCCAGGAACGGGTCGAGAACCGCCGTGAGCGTGACGAGGTACCGCAGGTACTCCTGGAAGTCGCTCACTTTTTCGCGCCAGCGGTCGCTGCCTTGCGATCTGCGTTGACCTGCCTGAAAGCAGGACGCTCCTCGAGCATTTTCAAATAAGGCTTCAGCTGCGCAATCTCCTCCAGGAAGTCGCGCCCGTAGGCGTGCTTCGTCGCGAGCGACACGAGCGGCAGGCTGACGAAGGCGGTGCAATCGGCGAGGCTGAGCTCTGCCCCGGCGATGTACGGGTCGAACTTCGCCCGCGCGCGCAACGCGCGGATGCCCTTGGCGAGGTCCTTCTCGACCGATTGCTTCACGTCCTCGGCCACCGGCTTGCCGAAGAACACCTGGCCGTAGAGCCTGCGTGCCACGAGCTCGACATGCAGCTCGATCAGCACGATCAGCTCCCGTACCTTGGCACGCGCCAGCGGGTCGGCGGGATACAGCGACTTCTGCGGATAGGTCTCTTCGAGGTACTCGCAGATCACCTGCGATTCCGCGAGCGTCGTGCCGTCGAGCTCGAGGAAGGGCACCTTGCCCATGGGCGTGCGCGCGAGGAACTCGTCCTCCTGGCAGGGCCTGCAGCTCGGGTCTTCCTCGAACGGCACCCCTTTCTCGAGCAGGGCGATGCGCACTTTGTTGTGGTAGTTGCTGATGTGGAAGCCGCAGAGCTTGAGCATCGCAATCTCCCTACTTCAGGATCGCTTCCTCGGGTGGAAAATACTGCGCGTTGACCGCCGCGGCGACTTCCGGGTGCGTCACCTTGCCGCGCGCGACATTGAGGCCGTTGCGCAGATGCGGATCATCGGCGAGCGCCTGCTTCCACCCCTTGTTGGCGAGCGCGAGCACGAAGGGCAGCGTGGCGTTGTTGAGCGCATAGGTCGAAGTGCGCGGCACCGCGCCGGGCATGTTGGTGACGCAGTAATGCACCACGTCGTCCACCACGTAGGTGGGATCGGCGTGCGTGGTCGGCCGCGAGGTCTCGAAGCAGCCGCCCTGGTCGATCGCGATGTCGACCACCACCGCGCCCGTTTTCATCGCCTTCACCATCTGGCGCGACACCAGCCTGGGGGCCGCCGCGCCCGCGACCAGCACCGCGCCGATGACGAGGTCCGCCGAGAGCACGTGCTGCTCGACCGCGTCGCGGCTCGAGTACACCGTCACGACCCGCGCGCCAAACTCCGTTTCGATACTTCTCAAAACATCGAGAGACCTGTCGAGCGCATACACGCGCGCGCCCGACCCGACGGCAAGCCGCGCGGCATTGCTGCCGGAGACGCCCGCGCCGAGGATAGTGATCTTCGCGGGCGGCACGCCCGGAACGCCGCCGAGCAGGATCCCCATGCCGCCGCGCGCCTTCTCGAGGCAGCTCGCGCCGACCTGGACCGCCATCCGGCCCGCGACTTCCGACATCGGCGCGAGCAGCGGCAGTCCGCCGCCCGCTTTCGTCACCGTCTCGTAGGCGATGCAAATCGCCCCGGAGGCGGCGAGATCCCTGACCTGCGCCGGGTCCGGCGCGAGGTGCAGGTAGGTGAACAGGACGTGCTTCTCGTGCAGCTTCCCGCGCTCCTCGGGCTGCGGTTCCTTGACTTTGACGATCAGCTCCGCCTCGGGGAAAACGTCTTTGGCAATTCTGGCTCCTGCCTTCTCATAGGCCGAGTCGGCAGCGCCGATGCCCGCTCCGGCGCCGGTCTCGACGATGACTTGATGGCCGTGCGAGGTCACCTCGCGCACCGAAGTAGGCGTCAGGCCGACCCGGTACTCGTGGGTCTTCAGCTCCTTCGGCACCCCGACGATCATGCGCGCTTCATCTTCGAGAGGGCATCGGCGATGCTGGTCTGCTCGCCGATCTCCATCTTGGCGATCTGGTTGCGGTGCACCTCGTCGGGGCCGTCGGCAAAGCGCAGAGTCCTGGCGTGCGCATACGCATAGGCAAGGCCGAAGTCGTCGGACACGCCGCCGCCGCCGTGCACCTGGATCGCCCAGTCGATGACCTTGCAGGCGACGTTCGGCGCAAACACCTTGATCATCGCGATCTCTTTCTTCGCCGCCTTGTTGCCGGCCGTGTCCATCTTCCACGCCGCGTTCAGCACCATGTAGCGCGCGGCGTCGATCATGATGCGCGCCTCGGCGATGCGCTCGCGCGTCACGCCCTGGTCGGCCACGGGTCGGCCGAACGCCACGCGCTCGGTGGCGCGCCTGCACATCTTCTCGAGCGCCGCTTCGGCCTGGCCGATCAGGCGCATGCAGTGATGGATCCTTCCCGGCCCGAGGCGCCCTTGCGCGATCTCGAAGCCGCGGCCCTCGCCCAGCAGAACGTTGGACACCGGCACGCGCACGTCCTTCAGCTCGATCTCCATGTGGCCGTGGGGCGCATCGTCGTAGCCGAACACCGGCAGGTGGCGCAGCACCCTGATCCCGGGCGTGGCGGCCGGCACCAGCAGCATCGACTGCTGGCTGTGCCGCGAGGCGTTGTCGGGGTCGGTCTTGCCCATCACGATGTAGATCTTGCAGCGCGGATCGCCCGCGCCGCTCGACCACCACTTGGTGCCGTTGATGACGTAGTGCTCGCCGGAGCGCGACTTTTCCCGAAGGATGCGCGTCTGGATGTTGGTCGCGTCCGAGGAAGCGACGTTCGGCTCGGTCATCAGGAACGCCGAGCGGATCGTCCCCTCGAGGAGCGGCCCGCACCACTGCTTCACCTGCTCGGGCGTGCCGTACTTGAGGAGCGTCTCCATGTTCCCGGTGTCGGGCGCCGAGCAGTTGAAGAGCTCGGGCGCCCAATGCACCCGCCCCATGATCTCGCACAGCGGCGCGTACTCGAGGTTGGTCAGCGCACCGCCATGGGTCTTGGGGCGCCACAGGTTCCACAGCCCCGCCGCCCTCGCCTTCGGCTTGAGCTCCTCGATGACCGGCACCGGCTCCCAGCGCCGCTCGCTCCTCGCGTGCTCGTGCCACCTGTGCTCGTTCGGGTAGACGTGCTCGTCCATGAACGCGAACAGCTCTTTCCTCAGCGCCTGCACCTTCGGCGTGTAATCGAAGTTCACGCTGCTCTCCTCAGGATCTTTTCGACCTGCTTCCAGCCCAGCTCGGCCATCGGGCGCGCGCGCATGCCGGCGTCGCGCGCGTGCGCGCTCGCCGCCGTGCCGTCGACCACGCGCTTCAGGATCCCCTGCAGGATCGCGGCCATCCGGAACAGGTTGTACGCGAGATAGAAGTCCCAATGCGATCGATCGATGCCTTGCCGCCCGGTTCTTTTGCAATACATGGCGACGTATTGCTCTTCGCTCGGAATCCCCAGGTCATGCAAGTCCAGGCCGGCAATGCCGCGGAAAGCGCCCGGCGGGATATGCCAGCTCATGCAGTGGTAGGCGAAGTCGGCGAGCGGATCGCCGAGCGTCGACAGCTCCCAGTCGAGCACGGCGAGGATTTTCGGCTCGGCCGGGTGGAAAATCGCGTTGTCGAGGCGGAAATCGCCGTGCACCACCGCGGTCCCGGTCTCGGGCGGGATGTTTGCCGGCAGCCAGGCGATGAGGTTGTCCATCGCCTCGATACGCTCGGTCTCGGAGGCCTGGTATTGCTTGGTCCAGCGCAGGATCTGGCGCTCGATATAGTTGCCCGGCTTGCCGAAGCCCTCGAGCCCGGCTGCGCGGTAGTCGATCGTATGCAGCCGCGCGATCACGCGGTTCAGCTCGTCCCAGATGTCGAAGCGCTGCGCCCGCGTCATTCCCGGCAGCGACTGGTCCCACAACACGCGACCCTCGACGAAATCCATGACGTAGAAGGCCGTGCCAAGCACCGAATCGTCCTCGCACAGCGCGTGCGGCCGCGCCACCGGGAACCCGCCGGCATGCAGCGCCTGGATGACGCGGTATTCGCGCTCGACCGCATGCGCCGAGGGCAGCAGCTTGCCGGGGGGCTTGCGCCGCAGCACGAGGCGCCGCCCGTCGGCGGCGGTGATGCGGTAGGTGGGATTGGACTGGCCGCCCTTGAACTGCTCGATCCCGCGCACCCGCAGCTGCAGGTATTCTTCGAGGGCAGCGACATCGACGCGATGCCGGTCTTCCACGGGCTTGGTGCCGATGAACTGCTCGAACATCCCGGTCAGCTTACCTTAGAATTCCCCGCATGAGTCGCGCCGCCGCCTTCACGGTTTCTCATTTCAGGAAGCGCTCTTTTTCAAGGCGCGGCTTGCGCGGCTACTTCGAATATCGCGACCTCGGCATCCGGCGCGCCACGCGCGGCAAGGTCGTCGCGCACGTCATCCGCGCCCGCCCGGCCAGGGCGCCGCAAGGCGAGTGGCACCGGCACGACTGCGAGCTGCAGTTCGTATATGTGCTCAAGGGCTGGGCGCTGTTCGAGTACGAGGGCGTCGGCAAGGTGAGGATGAAAGCGGGCAGCTGCTTCTACCAGCCGCCCGGAATCCGCCACCGCGAGCTCGAGCACTCGAAGGACCTCGAGATGATCGAGATCGTCGCGCCGGCGGCGTTCAGGACTTACTCCTCGGCGGCACCCGCAGCCAGAAGGTCACCGGCCCGTCGTTCACGAGGCTGACTTTCATATGGGCGCCGAAGCGGCCGCTCTCGACGCGCGGCAGAGCCTCGAGCGCCTTTTCCACGAATTTCAGGAACAGCCGCTCGCCTTCGTCGGGGGAGGCGGCGCTCGAAAAACTCGGGCGCGCGCCGCTGTGGGTGTCGGCCGCCAGGGTGAACTGCGGGACCGCCAGCAGCTGCCCGCGGATGTCGCGTAAAGACAGGTTCATCTTGCCCGCCGCATCCGGAAAGATGCGGTAGCCGAGCACGCGTTCCGCGAGGCGCCCGGCCTCGGCTTCGCCGTCGCCGCGCTCGACGCCGACCAGCGCCAGCACGCCGGGGCCGATCGCGCCCGCTGTCTCGCCGCCGACGGCGACGCTCGCCTCGGCGACGCGCTGGATGAGCGCGATCACGCGATGATGTCGGGAATCAGCCGCGTGCGCAGCTTGGCGATCTGGTCCTTGAGGAACAGCTTGCGCTTCTTCAGCCGCCGCAGCTGCAGCTGGTCCTGGGCCGGGTCGCCGGCGAGCCGGTCGATCAGGTCATCGAGGTCGTGGTGCTCGATCTCGAGGGCGTGAAGGCGCGTCTGGATCTGCGCCTTTTCCTCTTCGGTCAGAGGGAAGTCCGTCACCTGTGAAAAACTTCATGCCTTTTGCGGCATCGTATCCCTATACTGGGCGAGCGAAAAGACCCCCCGATGCGCCGCAACGACCACGACGTCACCGACTCAGTCCAGACGACCGATCCCGCCGCGGTGGGCGCCGAGGTAGTCCGCCTCTCCAGGAGCCTGTTCAACGGCGCGCGCGTGCCCGAGCTGGAGCGCGCCTTCAGCGACGCCGCGGCGATGTACGCCGGTGCCCACCCTGAATACTGCGCCTGCGACACCGGCTATCACGACATCCAGCACGTCCTCGACGTGACCCTCGCGATGGCGCGCCTCCTCGAGGGCTACCAGCGCAGCCGCAGGAACGGCGACGAGGCCATGACGCGCGAAGTGTTCATCGCCGGCATTCTCGCCGCGCTGTTCCATGATTTCGGCTACCTGCGCCGGCGCAACGACCGGCGCCACCGCTACGGTGCCGAGTACACGCTGACGCACGTTTCGCGCAGCGCGGCGTTCCTGCGCCGCTACGTGCGCAGCCTCGGCCTGGGCGATGCGCTGGCGCACGCCGCCGGGACGCTGGTCCATTACACCGGCTACGAGAGGCCGCCGGAAATGATCCGCCTTTCGGACACGCTGCTGCGGCGCGTCGGCCAGATGCTGGGCACCGCCGACATCCTCGCGCAGATGGCGGACCGCTGCTACCTGGAGAAATGCCGCGACCGCCTTTACCCGGAGTTCGCGCTCGCGCGGCTCGCCGGACACAGGCATGCCGTGAGCCGCACGCTGCCTTCGTTCGCGTCGGGCGAAGACCTGGTGCAGAAGACCCCGGGCTTCTATCAGGGCGCCCTGATGCGCCTCGACCTGCAGCTCGCGCGCGCCTACGAATACGCGGCGCGCTATTTCGGCGGCGCCAACCTGTATCTCGACGAGATGAAGAAAAACATCCGCTACGCCGAGGTCGTGGCGCAGGGGCCGGCGAGCGGGATGCTGCGCCGCCGGCCGCCGCGCACGCTGCCGGCCGACGTCGAGCCCTACCCGAGGGACCTGATCAGCCTCTGAAGCCGGAGCTCGAGCGATGATTCCCATGACGCCGGACGAGATCAAGGAGTACTGGCACGCCTTCTGCGAGCGCCACCGGATCGAGGCGGCGGTACGCGCCAAAGGCGACCGGCAGATCGACAGCGACCCCGAGTACTGGGCCGATCAGACTATGGGACATCTCCTCGAGGTGGTCGCGCAGCCGAAGAGCTGAGGCGCGAGCGCAGCTCCTCGACGCGCCTGCGGTTGACCCCGAAGTCGCGGCGCCCGAGGCGCGAGGCCGAGCGCACGTGGATCATCCCCGCCTGGTCGTCGTGGAAGAATTCGACGTCGTCGACGTAGCGCATCAACGGCGTGCGGAACTCCGCGTAAAGATAATTGGTTTCGGTCCGGATGATGGTTGTACGCGCAATGCCCAGCACTACCCGCCGCACCGCCGCGATTGCATCTCCTTTGAAAGGAATCGGCGCGACGTAGTGCTCCGCGTCGGCGGGATCGGCCTGCGAGGAGACGCAGTTGGGCGTGCGCTTGCACGGCGCGAGGCGGGCGTTTCTCACGCCGAGATTGCCGGGCCGCTTCCAGGAAAACATCGCCGGGATGCTAATCCGGATCCGGGAAGCTGGGCTTTCTTTTCTCGCGGTGCGAAGCGACGCCCTCCTTCGCTTCCGGGCCGGTGAAGCCGAGCACTTCGAGCGCGAGCGAGGCGTCGAACGTCGGGCCGGCCATCCGCAGCCAGTTGTTGAGCGAGTACTTGGTCCAGCGCAGCGCCGTTTGCGCGCCGGCAGCGAGCTTGCGCGCCACCTCGAGCGCCTTCGCCTGCAGCTCGGCTTCCTCGCAGGCGAGCGAAACGAGCCCCAGCCGCTCCGCCTCCTCGCCGCTGATCTGCTCGCACAGCAGCAGGTAGTACTTCGCCTTCGCCATGCCGCAAAGCAGCGGCCAGACGATGGCCGCGTGGTCGCCAGCCGCCACGCCCAGGCGCGTGTGCCCGTCGATGAGCCGCGCGTTCTTCGCCGCGATCGAGATGTCCGCGAGCAGGCCCGCCACCAGCCCCGCGCCCACCGCCGGGCCGTGCATCGCCGAGACCACCATCTTCGAGCAGTTGATCAGGTTGTAGACCAGGTCGCGCGCCTCGCGCCAGACGCGCGCCCGCACGGCGAAGTCGCGCGTCATCTCCTCCACCATCGCGAGATCGCCGCCGGCCGAGAACCCCTTCCCCGCGCCGCGCAGGATCGCGACGCGCACGTCGCGGTCGAGGTCGACGTCCAGCCAGATGCGCGCCAGCTCCGCGTGCATGCGCGCGGTGGCGACCGGCAGCTTGCCGCCCTCCTCGCCCATGACGATTTCTAGGACGCCGGGCTCGAGGCGGCGGATTTTCAGTTCCCGGTACGCGGAGTAGTCCATGCGGTCATTCTACAATTCGCCCATGCCCCCGCTCGCGTCCCCGCTCATGCCCCCGGTTTCCTTCGACGACGTCGCCGCCGCGCACGAGCGCATCCGCGCGCAGGCGAAGCGCACTCCGGTGCTCAGCTCGAGCACCGTCGACGCGCTCACCGGTGCCAGGGTGTTCTTCAAGTGCGAGAACTTCCAGCGCATGGGCGCCTTCAAGTTTCGCGGCGCCTACAATGCCCTGGCGCAGCTCTCGCCCGAGGAAAAGCGCCGCGGCGCGATCGCTTTCTCCTCCGGCAACCACGCCCAGGCCGTCGCCCTGGCGGGGAAAATATTGGACGTAAAGACGCTGATCGTCATGCCTGCGAACGCCCCGCAGGTGAAGCTCGACGCCACGCGCGGCTACGGCGCCGAAGTCGTGCTCTACCACAAAGACGAAACGCGCGAAGAGGTGACCTCGAGGCTGGCGAAGGAAAGAAATCTCAGCCTCATTCCCCCGTTCGACCACCCGCAGGTCATCGCCGGCCAGGGCACGGCGGCGAAGGAGCTGATCGAGGATGCCGGGCCGCTCGACTATCTGCTGGTGCCCTGCGGCGGAGCCGGGCTGCTGTCGGGCTGCGCGATCGCCGCGCGGCACATGCTGCGCGGCTGCAAGGTGCTCGGCGTCGAGCCCGCGGCGGGCGACGACGCCACCCAATCCTTCAAGACGAAAACTCTGAAGGTGATCCCGGTCCCGGACACGATCGCCGACGGCGCGCGCACGACCTCGCTCGGCAAGCTTACTTTCCCGCTGGTGCTCGAGTACGTCGACGACATGCTCACCGTCACCGACGACGAGCTGCTGCGCGCGATGTTCTTCCTGTGGGAGCGGATGAAGATCATCGTCGAGCCGACCGGCGCGCTCGCCGCGTGCGCCCTCCTGGAGAAGAAGCTCGACGCGCGCGCGCTGGCGGGACGGCGCGTCGGCGTGATCCTTTCCGGGGGGAACGTCGACCTGCGCTGGGCGGCGGCGAGGTTGCAGGCGCGCCCCTGAAAAAATGAATTAGGATCGCAGAACCCCATGCCGCTTCCCGTCAAGATGCGCGCTGTCGAGATCAGCCGGCCCGGCGGCCCCGAAGTATTGAAGCTCGCCGAGCGCCCGGTGCCGCAGCCGAAGGCGCACGAGATCCTGGTCAAGGTCGCCGCGGCGGGCGTCAACCGCCCCGACGTGCTGCAGCGAAGCGGCAACTACCCGGTGCCGCCCGACGCTTCGGACCTGCCGGGCCTCGAGATCGCCGGCGAGGTCGCAGCGAAAGGCAGCGCGGCGACGCTGTGGAAAATCGGCGACAAGCTGTGCGCGCTGGTGCACGGCGGCGGCTATGCCGAGTACTGCACGGTGCCCGAAGTGCAGGCGCTGCCGGTGCCGAAGGGCCTGTCGCTCATCGAGGCGGCCTCGCTCCCCGAGACCTGCTTCACCGTCTGGGGGAACGTCTACGACCGCGCGAAGCTCGCGCCCGGCGAATCGCTCCTCGTCCAAGGCGGCACTTCGGGAATCGGCGTGACCGCGATCCAGATGGCGGCCGCCACCGGCAACCGCGTGTTCGCCACCGCCGGCTCCGACGAGAAGTGCGCGGCGTGCGTGCGCCTCGGCGCCGAAAAGGCGTTCAATTACCGCGCCCAGGACTTCGCCGCGGAAGTCCTGGCGGCGACCGCGGGCAAGGGCGTCAACGTGATCCTCGACATGGTGGGCGGCGATTACGTGCCGCGCGAGCTGAAATGCCTCGCCGAGGAAGGTCGGCTCGTGTTCATCGCCTACCTGCGCGGGCCGAAGACCGAGCTCAACATCGATGCCGTGATGCGCAAGCGCCTGACCATCACCGGCTCGACGCTGCGGCCGCGCAGCGTCGAATTCAAGGGCTACCTTGCGCGCAGCCTGCGCGAGAAGATCTGGCCGCGAATCGAAGCCGGAAAGATCAAGCCGGTGATCTACAAGACCTTCCCGCTCGCGCAGGCCGCCGAGGCGCACCGGCTGATGGAGAGCTCGCAGCACATCGGCAAGCTGGTGCTTACTGTTTAGCGGCCTCGGCTTTCAGCCATTCGATAAAGGCGGCCACCTCGGGCCGCCCGGCGGCGTCTTGCGCTGCGATGGCGAAATAGGCGCGCGCGGGATCGGCGCTGCTCTTGAACGGCGCGACGAGCTCCCTGGAAAGCAGGAGATCCTTGACCAGCGGGCTGCGGCCCAGGGCAACGCCGTGCCCCGCGATCGCCGCCGGGATGATCTGCTCGTAGCCCGAGAACGAAAGCGTTGCCGCTGGCCTGAAATCGGTCAGCCCGGCGACTTCCAGCCAGGTCTTCCAGTGCAGCCAGGGGTGGCGGCCGTCCGGATCGTCGTATTGCAGCAGGCAATGCTCTTTCAGGTCGGCCGGCTGCTTCAGCGGCCGCCTGGGATCGCGCAAAAGCTTCGGGCTGCAGACCGGGAACACCCGCTCACCGAAGAGCCGCACCGCGTTGGGGCCGGCGAGCGAGGCGGGACCATGCCGGATCGCCAGGTCGAGCCCGTCGCGCTCCAGGTCCTGCACGCGCGTTTCGGCGGTGATGCGCACGTCGACGCCCGGGTGCGCGCGGGTGAAGCCGGCGAGCCGCGGGATCAGCCACAGGGCAGCGAACGAGTTCGTGGTGGTGACCGAGAGCGGGCGGCGGCGCCCGGACTGCCTGCGCAGCCGCTCCGTCGCGCTGCGCATCGTGGCCAGCACCTGCGCGGCCGCGGCGTAGAGCTGATGGCCCGGCTCGGTCAGCGCGAGCGCGCGGTGGCGGCGCTGGAACAGCGCCACCCCCAGCTGGTCTTCCAACTCCTTGATCTGCCGGCTCACCGCCGACTGGGTCCGGTAAAGCTCTGCACCGGCCTTGGTGAACGACAGGTGGCGCGCGGCGGCCTCGAACCCCACGAGCAGGTCCAGGCCCGGTAACGCATTACTTTTCCTCATGCTAGACCTGAGAATTTACCGTTTGAGCGCCAGGCCGCCAGCATGCATGCTGCGCATACCAAACGCAAGGAGAGCCAGATGCGTCTAGAGCTGAAATCCGGGGCCGTGCGGCTCGGCCCGAACCAGACCCTCAAGGTGGTGGACGGCGCCGGCAGCACGGTCATTGCGCTCGAAGGCTCGGTGTGGATCACCGAGGAAAACCAGCCTAGGGACATCGTGCTGCAGCCCGGCGGCCGCTACCGCCTGCGCCACGTCGGTGTCGCGATCGTCAACGCGCTCGGCGGCGATGCCGCGGTCTCGTTCACCTGAAAGGACAGCCATGGCCAGGATCGACTTTTCGAGAATACCGGAGATCCACGCCGCCGCGCGGCGCGCACGGGCGGAGGAAATGGGGCGCTTCATCGCGCACGCTTTCGCGTGGCTTGCCCGCCGCAAGGAAAGTAAGACTTAAAATGCGGGCTTCCCTCCCGGGAAGCGCGCATGTTCAAGGAAGGCCTGCTCAAGGGTAAGCGCATCCTCATCACCGGCGGCGGCACGGGCCTGGGCAAGGAGATCGCTGCCAAATACCTCGAACTCGGCGCCGAGCTCTGGCTTTGCGGGCGGCGCGGGGCGGTGCTGGAGAGCACCGCGAAGGAGCTGGTCGCCGGCCGCGGCGGCGTCGTGCGCACTCATTCGGTCGATATCCGCGATGCCGCGGCGGTCGATGCGATGGCGCAGCGCATCTGGGACGAGAGCGGGCCGCTCACCGGCCTGGTCAACAACGCCGCCGGCAATTTCATCAGCCCGACCAAGGACCTCACGCCGAACGGCTTCAACGCGATCGCCAACACCGTTTTCCACGGCACGTTCTACGTCACGCACGCGGTCGGCAAGCGCTGGATCGCCGGCGGCCTGCCCGGCTCGGTGCTGACGATCGTCGTCACCTGGGTTCATACCGGCTCGCCCTATGTCGTGCCCTCGGCGATGTCGAAGGCCGGGCTGCACGTGATGACGAAATCGCTCGCCGTCGAATGGGGACGCCACGGCATCCGGCTCAACGCCATTGCGCCGGGGCCCTTTCCGACCGAAGGCGCGGCGAAGCGCCTGCGTCCCGGCGGCGGCTTCGAGGACACCACGCACCTCAACCCCATGCGGCGCATCGGCCGCATGGAGGAGCTGCAGAACCTCGCCAGCTTCCTGATGGCCGACGGCTGCGAGTGGCTCACCGGCGAGACGATCGCCCTGGACGGCGCCGGCTACCTCGCCTCGGGCTCGGGGGCCTACTTCACCCAGCTCGACAAGCTCTCCGACGCCGACTGGGAAGGCATGCGCGCGCTCATCAAGGCGCAGAACGACAAGGATCGCGCCGGCCGCAGCGCGTGATGACGCAGGCTCCCCGCCCCGCTGCCACGCTGATCCTGCTTCGCCCCGGCGGCGACGGCGTCGAAGTCCTCATGATCCAGCGCGCGAAGAGCGCCGCGTTCCTCGGCGGCGCCTACGTCTTCCCCGGCGGTGCGCTCGATGCCGCCGATTCCGATCTGAAGCGAAGAATTCTCGGCAGCCTGCCGCCCGAGCCGCCGGCCGAGTACTACATCGCCGCGGTGCGCGAATGCTTCGAGGAAGCCGGCGTGGCGCTGCTTTGCGGCAGGAACGGCAAGCAGATTTCCTCCTCCCATGCCGAAAAGCTCATGCATCTGCGCACGCGGCCGTTCATCGAGCTGCTGGAGAAGGAAGATCTCTATATCCCCGCGGGCGAGCTCGTCTATTACGCCAACTGGATCACGGCGCCGGGACGCTCGCGGCGCTTCGACGCGCGCTTCTTCGTCGCGGTAG
>Ga0209056_10000721_pt1 | contig 36518 bp, 35 predicted proteins | sample GraSoiAngelo_114_FD_185876 | JGI IMG/M metagenome (GOLD analysis project Ga0209056, IMG submission 185876) | Grasslands soil microbial communities from the Angelo Coastal Reserve, California, USA - 14_0903_13_40cm (SPAdes) (version 2) | ecosystem: Environmental > Terrestrial > Soil > Grasslands... | reverse complement strand
CCGCAGGCGCCGGCGGCGCCGTCGACCGAGGGCTGAGAGGGGGCGAACGTGTCAGGACATTCACGGTGGTCGCAGATCAAACGCAAGAAGGGCAAGACGGACGTCCAGCGGGGCAAGCTCTTCTCCAAGATCCTCCGCGAGATCACGGTCGCCGCGCGCAACGGCGGCGACCCGAAGGCCAACATGCGCCTGAAGGCAGCCCTCGAGACGGCCCGGGCGGCGAACATGCCCGCCGACAACATCAAGCGCGCGATCCAGAAGGGCACGGGGGAGCTCCCCGGGGAGGCCTACGAGGAGATCACCTACGAGGGCTTCGGCCCCGGCGGGGTGGCGCTCCTGGTGCGGGTGCTCACCGACAACCGCAATCGTACCGCGCCCGAGATCCGGCACCTGTTCGAGCGGCACGGCGGCAACATGGGCGCCTCCGGCTCCGTGGCCTGGATGTTCGAGCGGAAGGGCGTGATCCACGTGGACGCCGAGCGGATGCCGGAGGACGACGTGCTCGCGGTCGCGCTCGATGCGGGCGCGACGGACATGCGGCGCGTCGAAAAAATTTACGAGATCACCACGGCTCCTGCTGAAATGGAGGCGGTCCGCGGCGCGCTCGAGGCCCGTGGCGCGCCGGTCCTCGAGGGCGCGGTGTCCTTCGTCCCGCAGTCCACCGTCCGGGTCGAGGGCAAGGATGCGCAGGCAGTGTTGCGCCTGGTCGAGGCGCTGGAGGAGCAGGACGACGTCCAGGCCGTTTACGCGAATTACGACATTCCGGACGAGGTCATCGAGGCGATCACGGCCGCCTAGCTCGCTTCCGTCCTGGCCGGGGCTCCGGGTCCTCGGCGTCGACCCCGGCCTCATCGCCACCGGCTACGGGTGCCTCGAGACCGGCCCGGCCGGCGTCAGCGTCGTCGACTCGGGCGTCATCGCTACCGCCCCCGACGCGGCGCTCGAGGGGCGGCTCGACACGATCCACGCGGGCGTGCGGGCGCTCCTCGACAAGCACGCCCCGTCCCTGCTCGTCGTCGAGGACCTGTACGCCGAGTACCGCTTCCCGCGCACGGCGATCCTGATGGGCCACGCGCGGGGGGTCATCTACCTGGCGGCCGCCCAGCGGGGCGTGGCCGTCCTCGCCTTGGCCCCAGCCGAGGTGAAGCGCGCGATCGCCGCCAACGGCGCCGCCTCCAAGGGGCAGGTCGAGCGCGGTGTCCAGATGCGGCTCCGCCTCCCCTGTCCGCCCCGCCCGTCGCACGTGGCCGACGCGCTCAGCCTGGCGCTCATCGGGCTCTCGCGCGCCCAAGGGCGGCTGTGATCGCGACCCTGCGCGGCCGGCTCCGCCGGCGCTTCGAGGACCGGGTGATCGTCGAGTGCGGCGGGGTCGGCTACGAGGTCTTCCTCCCCCCCGTGGCGATGAAGGGGCTCGCGGACCTCGACGAGATCGAGCTCTTCATCCATTACCACGCGACCCGGGATCAGCCGCGGCCCGTCCTGATCGGCTTCACCTCCGACCTCGACCGGGAGTTCTTCGAGAAGCTGATCACGGTGAAGGACATCGGCCCGATGGTCGCCGCCCGGGCGCTCGTGGCCCCGGTGGCGGAGCTCGCGGCGGCGATCGCCCGGCAGGACGAGCGGGCGCTCCGCCGGCTCCCCGGGATTGGACCGCAGAAAGCCAAGAACATCGTCGCGCAGCTCCAGGCCAAGGTGTCGAAGTTCGCCCTCGCCCGGGAGGGGTCGGTCGACCGGGCGGGCGAGGCGCCGGGCGCCCCGCCGGCGGCGCCGGGCGAGGCGGCGGCGCCGGCGGACGCGCTGCGCGCGATGGTCTGGGAGATTCTCGTGAAGCAGCTCGGCCACCGGCCGAGCGAGGCCTCGCAGCTCATCACGGACGCGTTCCGCCGGAAGGGGGAGATCGAGACGCCGGAGGAGTTGTTCGACGAGATCTACCGGGGGCGCCGGCCGTGATGCCCGACGCCGCCCGCATCCTGAGCCGCGAAGCGCTGCCCGAGGAGGTCCAGGTCGAGCGCCAGCTCCGACCGCAGCGCTTCGACGACTTCGTCGGCCAGCGCGCCGCCGTCGAGAGCCTCCAGGTCTCGGTCGAGGCGGCCCGGCAGCGGGGCGACGCGCTCGACCACGTGCTCCTCTACGGCCCGCCCGGCGTCGGCAAGACGTCGCTGGCGACGATCCTCGCCAACGAGATGGGGGCGCAGGTCGTGCCCACCTCGGGGCCCGCGCTCGAGCGCGGCGCCGACCTCATGGGGATCGTGACGAACCTCGCCGTCCGCGACGTGCTCTTCATCGACGAGATCCACCGGCTGCCGCGGATCGTCGAGGAGCTGCTCTACCCGGCGATGGAGGACTTCGCCGTCAACTTCGTGATCGACAAGGGGCTCCACGCCCGGACGCTCAAGTACGCGCTCCAGCCGTTCACCCTGGTGGCGGCGACCACGCGGCCGGGCATGCTCTCGGCGCCGCTCCGGGAGCGCTTCGGCATCTTCCACCACCTCGACTTCTACTCGGAGGCCGAGCTGGCCCGTATCGTCGCCCGCTCGGCGGCGATCCTGGGCGCCGGCATCGACCCGGGGGGCGCGGACGAGATCGCCCGGCGCGCGCGCGGAACCCCGCGCATCGCCAACCGGCTCCTGCGCCGGGTCCGGGACTACGCCCAGGTGAGATCCGACGGCGCGATCACCCGCGAGGGCGCCCGGGCGGCGCTCGACCGGGAGGGCGTCGACGCGCGCGGGCTCGACCGCCTGGACCGTCGCTTCCTGACCGCGGTGATCGAGCAGTACGGCGGCGGCCCGGTCGGCCTCGAGGCGGTCGCGGCGACGATCAACGACGAGGCGGAGACGCTCGCCGAGATGGTCGAGCCGTACCTCCTCAAGATCGGCTTCATCGTGCGGAGCCCGAACGGCCGCCGCGCGACGCGCGACGCGTACCTCCACCTCGGCACCGTGCCCCCGGCGGCGGCGGCCGGGCAGGGGGGGCTCTTCGAGTGAACCTCGACGACGTGGGCAAGGTCCTGGTCGGATTCGGGCTCCTGATCGCGCTCCTCGGCGTCGTGCTGCTCGTGGCCGGCCGGGTGCCGTGGCTCGGCCGCCTCCCAGGGGACATCTACGTGCGGCGCGGCAACTGGGCGTTCTACTTCCCGCTGGCGACGTCGTTGGTCGTGAGCGCAGTCCTCACCCTGGTCTTCTGGATCCTCAATCGCCGATGAGGGTGTCTGGTGTCCTCGGGCCGGCCGCGGCGCTCGTCCTGCTCGCCGGCGCCGTGCTCCCGGCGGCCGGGGCCTCCACGATCCGGGTCGCGGTGCTGGAGAACGCGCGCGCCGTCGAGTTTCGCGGCACCGACCTGGAGGTGACTGGGGCCGGCGAGTGCCCCCGCTGCGGCCAGCCGGTGCGCGTCGAGGGGGCCGACATCCTCCTCCGCGCCGTGCCGCGCGACGGCGGCGTCGAGATCGACGGCGAGCCGTTCGGCCGCACGGTCCGCGTGCGCAGCGCCGCGACGATCCGCGTGAACGGGCGGGAGTACGTCGGCGACTTCGAGGTCGCGACGACCGGCGACGCCTTCGCGGTGATCAACGAGCTGCCGCTCGAGCAGTACGTGGCGGGCTCCCTGAAGGCGGAGGCACCCGAGACCTGGCCGCGGGAAGCCCTGCGCGCCCAGGCGATCGTGGTCCGTACCTACGCCGCCTACCAGCGCCAGCTCAACGCGGCCCGGTCGTACCACATCGTCGCCTCCACCGCCGACCAGCAGTACGCGGGCCGCGTGGACGACGCGTCCCCGGTCTGGGACGCGGTGCGCGACACCGCGGGGCAGGTGCTCCTCTGGGAGGGCGCGCTGTTCGCCACCTTCTACCACACCGACGACGGCGGCTACACCGAAGCGCCCGGCGCCGTCTTCGCCGCGAAGGACCTGCCGGCGCTCCGGCCCGTGCGCTGCCAGTACTCCGCGGGGCCGCACTTTCGCTGGACCCTCGACCTGCGCCTGGCGGACCTGTCCGAGACGCTCCGTCGAGCCGGATTCGAGGTCGGCGCGGTGACCGGGATCGACGTCGCCGGGCGCAGCCAGACGCTCCGAGTGCTGGAGCTGGTCGTCCGCGGCACCGGCGGCGCGGCGCGGCTGAGGGGCACCGAGTTTCGCCGGCTCGTCGGGTACGACACGCTCAGGAGCACGCTCTTCGCGGTGGCCGTCGACGGGCAGTACGCGCACTTCGCGGGGCGCGGCTGGGGTCACGGCGTCGGCATGTGCCAGGCGGGCGCGGCGGCGATGGCCGAGCAGGGGTACACGGCGGTCCAGATCCTCGCCTACTACTACGGCGGCGCCAGCCTGTCGACGCTCGCGGAGCCGTGAGCCCGGCCGCGCCTGGCGCCGTCGACCCGGGAGCCGGCGCGCTCGTCGACGCCCGCGCCGCGCTGATGCGCGGGCGGGATCGATCGGGCGTCAGCGGGGCTTGGTCGCGCGGGCCGGTCTGTCTCTGAAGGGCTCACGCCGGCGGCGGGGGAGGGGTCCGGGCGGCGCCGACCAGACCGTCGCGGCCGCTGGCGGTGCCGCCCTCGCCTACTGGAAGATGCGTCTGATCGCGCCGAAGCCGGTGCTGACGGGGCGCTTGGCCTCCTCCGGCGGGCGCGGGGCGACCGGGTGCGGGGTGAGCCCGATCCGGAGCCGTGACGTCTGTCCCGAGAGGACTAGCACCTGGCGGACCTGCGGGTCGAAGCGCGGGTACGTGACCCGCAGCCGGTAGATTCCTTCCTTCAGCGTCTGGCGGGCTCGACCGTTCTGCGTGAGGAGCGTGGTGACGATCGCGGCGTCCTTGACCGTGACCACCTCGATCGTGGCGCCGGTGAGCGGCCGCGAGGAGTGCTCCTCCTGAATGAGCGCCACGATCTCGCCGGTCGTCGTCGGCGGCGGCCCCACCGGGCGCGTATACGAATAGAAGGCCCCGCTGATCGAGAGCATCCCCGCGAGGAGACCGACGAGCGCCTGGAAGCGCGACAGCGAGGCGTGCTGGCGGACGGTCTGGCGGAGCCGGGCGACGTGCGCTCGGCTCGGCGCCGCTTGACTCTGCTCCAGGTCGACTTCAGCCACTAAAGCCAGATTAGCAGGATGCGACCGAGCGAGACAAGTTCGGGTGGCCGCGGCGCCGCCGGGCGCGCCGCGGCGGCCGGCCGGCGGCACGGGGCTGCTACACTAGGCTCCCGTGAATATTGCCGATTTCGACTACGCCCTGCCGCCGGAGGCGATCGCCCAGGAGCCGGCCGAGCGGCGTGACGGCTCGCGCCTGCTCGTGGTCGACCGGGGGCGGCGCACGTGGATCGACCGGCGGTTCGCCGACCTGCCCGGGCTCCTCCGTTCCGGCGACTGCGTCGTCCTCAACGATTCGCGGGTCGTCCCGGCCCGCGTGACGGCGCGCCAGTCGCCGGGCGGGGCGGAGGTCGAACTCCTCTTCGTGAGCGCGCGGACGCCGACCCGCTGGGAGGTGCTGGCGCGACCCGCGCGCCGGGTGCGCCCCGGGGCCCGCCTCGCGGTCGCCGACGGCGCCTGCGTCTTCCGCGTCGTCGAGCTCGGGGAGGCCGGGAGCCGGGTGGTGGAGTCGGAGAGCGGCGCCGTCCTGCCGCTCTTGGAGCATTACGGCGCTCTGCCGCTCCCGCCGTACATCGCCCGCTACGCTACGCCGGGGGTGGTCGACCGCGAGCGCTACCAGACCGTCTACGCCGAGCCGCCGGGGTCGGTGGCCGCGCCGACGGCGGGCCTGCACTTCACCCGGGCGCTCCTCGACGAGCTCCGGGCGCGGGGGGTCGAGATCCACGCGCTCACGCTGCACGTGGGGCCGGCGACCTTCCGGCCGATCCGGGCCGCCCGCGTCGAGGACCATCGCCTGGCCCCGGAACAGGCGCGCGTCCCGGCGGCCGTCGCCCACGCGGCGAACCGGGCGCGCGCCGCCGGCCGGCGGGTCCTGGCCGTCGGCACCACGACCACGCGCGCGCTCGAGGCCGCCGTCGACGGCGCGGGCCGGGTGCGGCCGCTCGACGGCCCGGTCGGGCTCTACATCACGCCCGGGCACCGGTTCGCCGTGGTCGACGCGCTCCTGACGAACTTCCACCTGCCGCGGTCGTCGCTGCTCGTGCTCGTGGCGGCCTTCGCCGGCCGCGAGCTGATCCTCGACGCGTACCGCCACGCGATTGCCGCGGGCTACCGCTTCTACTCCTACGGCGACGCCATGCTGATCGCGTGACGCGGGCGGGCATGGCGCGCGAAATCGCCGAGCGGAGGCGGGCGGCCGGCCGGCGTTCGGTCGCGCACCGAGGCGCGTGAAGTTCACGCTGCTCGCGACGGACGGCGCCGCGCGCCGCGGCCGGCTCGAGACCGCGCACGGCGGCGTCGACACGCCGGCCTTCATGCCCGTCGGCACCCGGGGCACCGTGAAGAGCCTGACGCCGGCGGACCTCGTGGAGGTGGGGACCCAGATCGTCCTGGCCAACACCTACCACCTCTTCCTGCGGCCAGGCCACGAGCTGGTGCGTGCGCTCGGTGGGCTGCACCGGTTCATGGCCTGGAGCGGGCCCATCCTCACTGACTCCGGTGGCTTCCAGGTGTGGAGCCTGGCCAAGCTCCGAAGGATCACCGACCAAGGCGTCTGGTTTCGATCGCCGATCGACGGCTCGGCGCATTTCTTGAGCCCGGAGCTCGTGATCGAGATCCAGCACGCCCTCGGCGCAGACATCATCCATCCGCTGGACGAATGCCTGGCGCACCCCGCGACGTCCGCGGCGACCGAGCAGTCGCTCGCGCTGACGCTCCGCTGGGCGCGCCGCGCGGAGGCGGCGCACCGGCGCGGCGGCGCCGGCGGCCCGGCGCTCTTCGGCATCGTCCAGGGCGGCGCCTACGCCGACCTGCGCCGCCGCGCGGTCGAGGAGACGGTCGCGATCGGGTTCGACGGCTACGCGATCGGCGGTATGGCGGTGGGGGAGCCCAAGCCCGTGATGCTCGAGCTCACCGAGCTGACGGCGGGCCTGCTGCCGCCCGAGCAGCCCCGCTACCTGATGGGCGTCGGCAAGCCGCCCGATCTCGTGGCGGCGGTGGCCCGCGGCGTCGACCTCTTCGACTGCGTGCTGCCGACACGGAACGCGCGAAACGGCCAGGCGTTCACCACCGACGGCCCCCTCGTGCTCAAGCAGGCACGCTTCGTGCGCGACGAGGCGCCCCTCGACCCCGCGTGCCGCTGCTACGCGTGCCGCTCCTTCTCGCGCGCCTACGTGCGGCATCTCTTCATGTCCGGCGAGCTCCTCGCCTACCGGCTCCTCACCCTCCACAACCTCACGTTCTTTCACTCGCTCATGGCCGAGGCGCGGGCGGCGGTCGAGTCGGCCCGGTTCGACGTATTCCGCTCCCGGTTCGTCGCGCGATATGGAGTCGACACGGCCCCCGCGGGGAACGGCGAGACGTCAGGGGAGGACGGCCGAGAAGCAGAGTAACTGGCGCCCGTTTTCGCCCCGCGCGACAGGGACAAGGAGACGACGAACCTGAGGGGGCGCGGTGTCGGTGGGTCACCGCCGACAGGGACACGCCAGGAGGTATCGAGGGAAGCGGGCGACGTCGCCGACGGCAGCGCGCCGTCCCCAGCCCCCGCCCGCCCGGTCGACGGTCCCGTGGGTCAGCCATGGCGCTCGGGGCCGCTCCACGGTATTCGCGGACGTCTCCTCGCCCTCGGGCACGAAAAAGATCGGCGGAATCAGCAAGATGCTGACCACTCGCGCGAAATGGAGTATCATCCGCAGATGTCTCGGCTGACGATCAACGCGGATCCGGAGGCCTGACCGTCCATGAATCACGCGGTTCCTGTCACGCTCGCCGCCATGGGACCGCCGAGCGGCGCCGGACCCGGCTCTGTCGTCACCCAGATCCTGTTCTTCGGCGCGATCTTCGGAATCTTCTACTTCCTGCTGATCCGACCGCAGCAGAAGCAGCGGAAGGACCGCGAGCGGATGCTGGACGCACTGAAGAAGGGCGACCGCGTCGTCACCTCGAGCGGACTGCACGGGACGATCGTCGGCATGAACGAGCAGACGATCGTGCTCAAGGTCACCGATCAAGGGGTCAAGCTCGAGTTCGACCGGTCCGCGGTCGGTCGAGTGGCCGAGGGACAGCGCGACCGAGATGCGTAGGTATCTCTGGGCTCGGGTCGGCCTCGTCGCCGTCGTCGCCGCCGCCTCCCTCTGGTACCTCTACCCGCCCGCGAAGACCATCAACTTGGGCCTCGATCTCCGGGGCGGCGTGCATCTCGTCCTCGGCGTCGAGGCCGAGAAAGCGGTCGAGAGCCAGCTCGACCGGGCGGCCGCGGACCTCAAGGGGACGCTCGAGCAGAAGGGCATCGCGGTCACCCGCGTGGCCCGGCAGGACCACCAGATCACCGTGCAGCTCGCGTCGCCCCAGACCTGGGGAGAGGCCGTGACCGCGGCCAGGGACTTCCGGGGCTACGACTTCCGGGCGCTCGACCAGGCGGCGGGGCGCTTCGCGCTCGCGCTGTCCGATCGCGAGGTGCGGCGGATCGCGGACCTCGCCGTTCGGCAGGGCGTCGAGACGATCCGGAACCGGATCGACCAGTTCGGCGTGGCCGAGCCCACGATCACGCGCCAGGGCGAGGACCGGATCCTCGTCCAGCTCCCGGGGATCCAGGACCCGGAGCGCGCGAAGGCGCTCATCGGCAAGACCGCGCTCCTCGAGTTCAAGCTCGTCGACGATCGGGTGACTCCCGAGGAGGCGCTGGCGGGCAAGCTCCCCGAGGGCGACGAGATCCTCTACCAGCGGCGAGTGGACCGGGAGACGAAGGCCGAGACCAAGGTTCCCTACGTCGTCCAGAAGAAGACGCTGCTCACGGGGGCCGAGCTGAATCGCGCCGAGGTCACGTCGGACCCGAACTCGCCCGGCAACTGGCAGGTCGCGATCGAGTTCAACACGGTGGGGACGCGCATCTTCGGCGAGGTGACGGAGCAGAACGTCGGCCGCCGGCTGGCGATCATCCTGGACGGCAGCCTCTACTCGGCCCCGCGCATCAACGAGCGCATCCCCGGCGGGTGAGCCGTCATCACCGGACAGTTCACGGTCGACGAGGCGCGCGACCTGGCCATCGTGCTCCGGGCCGGCGCCCTGCCGGCGCCGGTGAGGATCCTCGAGGAGCGCACGGTGGGGCCGTCGCTCGGGGCCGACTCGATCCGGCAGGGCGTGCTCTCGGTGGTGGCGAGCGCCGCCGCCGTCGTGCTGTTCATGATCGTCTACTATCGGGTCTCGGGGCTCATCGCCGACATCGCGCTCGTCCTCAACGTGCTGATCCTGCTGGCGGCCATGGCCGCCTTCCACGCGACGCTCACGCTCCCCGGCATCGCCGGCATCGTGCTCACGATCGGTATGGCCGTCGACGCGAACATCCTGATCTTCGAGCGCATTCGCGAGGAGCTCCGCCTGGGCAAGACCGTGCGCTCGTCGGTCGACACCGGCTTCGGCCGCGCCCTCCGCACCGTCATCGACACCCACGTGACCGTGCTCGTGACCGCCACCATCCTCTATCAGTTCGGCACGGGGGCGGTGCGGGGCTTCGCGGTCTCGCTCGCGATCGGCGTCGCCGCCAGCCTGTTCACGGCCGTCTTCTTCACCCGCCTGCTCTTCGACCTCCTCTACATGGGGCGCCACCGGCTCGAGCGCATCTCGATCTAGACCGCTCATGCTCCAGATCTTCACGCACGCAAACTACGACTTCGTCGGCAAGCGCCGGATCGCCTACGCGATCTCGATCGGGTTCACGCTGCTGGGCCTCGCCCACATCGCGTACAAGGGTGGGCTGGCGGCGGGCATCGACTTCTCGGGGGGGACGCTGATCCAGGTGCGGTTCGCCCAGCCCGTGAAGGTCGACCAGATCCGGGCCGCGCTGGACGGCATCAAGCTCGGCAGCGCGATCATTCAGCGATTCGGCGATCCGAAGGAGTACCTGATTCGGACCCAGCTGACGGGGGAGCCGCTCGAGCAGCTCACGCGGCGCACCGAGGAGGCGCTGACGACCGCGATCGGCAAGCTCGAGGTCCGGCGCGTCGAGTCGGTCGGGCCCCAGGTCGGCCGCGATCTCCAGATCCAGGCCCTGTACGCGGTCCTGGCGGGGATGGCCGGGATCCTCATCTACGTGGCGTTCCGCTTCGACTTCAAGGGGGGGGTGGCCGCCGTGATCGCGCTGATCCACGACGTGATCGTCACCCTCGGCGCGATCTCGCTCACCAATCGCGAGATGTCGCTCCCGGTGCTGGCGGCGCTGCTGACGATCGTGGGCTACTCGATCAACGACACGATCGTCGTGTTCGACCGGATCCGGGAGAACCGGGGCCGGGTCCTGAAGAAGGGCCAGACCATCGCCGAGGTCTTCAACACGGCGATGAACCAGACCCTGTCACGGACGATGCTCACCTCGCTGACCGTCTTCCTCACCGTCCTCGTCCTGTACATGTTCGGCGGCGAGGTGCTGCGCGATTTCGCGTTCGCGCTCTTGGTCGGCGTCATCACCGGGACGTACTCCTCGGTGTTCGTGGCGGTGCCGATCGTCGTCGACTGGGAGAACTGGCTCACGCGCCGCGAGAGGGCAAAAAAGGCCGTCGCCAAGGCCTGAGCGGGTGTAACAATATAGGGATATTCGGAGGGCGGAGGCGGCATGACCGAGCTGAAGACGTTGATCGAGGAGATCCCGAAATACCAGCCGGGTGCCGACCTGGACGTCCTCGCGCGCGCCTACCAGTTCTCGGCGGCCTCGCACCAGGGCCAGCAGCGGGCGTCCGGGGAGCCGTACCTCTCCCACCCCCTCGCGGTCGCCAACCTGCTCGTCGACTTCAAGATGGACGTGACCACGGTGACGGCGGGCCTCCTGCACGACGTGCTCGAGGACACGACCGCCACCAAGGCTGACCTCGAGCGGGAGTTCGGCAAGGAGATCGCAGAGTTAGTCGACGGCGTCACCAAGATCGGCAAGCTCGCGTTCTCGTCGCGCGAGGAACGGCAGGCCGAGAACTTCCGCAAGATGCTCGTCGCCATGGCCCGCGACCTGCGCGTGCTCATGATCAAGCTCGCCGACCGCCTCCACAACATGCGCACCCTGCACCACCTCACCGGGGACCGCGCGCGCAAGATCGGTCAGGAGACGCTCGACATCTACGCGCCGCTCGCGCACCGGCTCGGCATGGCGAACGTCAAGGCCGAGCTGGAGGACCTGGCGCTCCGGAGCCTCCACCCGGACGCCTACGTGGACCTCCAGCGGCGCGTGGCCAAGCGGCGGCTCGAGCGCGAGGCCGACATCAACCACGTCATCGCGATCCTCGAGCGGAAACTCTCCGAGGTCGGGATCGAGTCGCAGATCCGGGGCCGCCCCAAGCACTTCTATTCGATCTGGAAGAAGATGCACGAGCAGGGCAAGGAGTTCGACGAGATCTACGACCTCACGGCGGTGCGGGTCATCACCAACAGCGTCCGCGACTGCTACGGCGCCCTCGGCGTCCTGCATTCGCTCTGGAAGCCGGTGCCGGGGCGCTTCAAGGACTTCATCGCGATGCCGAAGGTCAACATGTACCAGTCCCTGCACACGACGGTGATCGGCCCCAAGGGCGACCCGGTCGAGATCCAGATCCGCACCTGGGAGATGCACAAGATCGCCGAGGACGGCATCGCGGCGCACTGGCTCTACAAGGAGAAGCGGGCCGGGAAGGACCGGCTCGACGACTCGCTCCTGTGGCTCCGGCAGCTCATGGAGACCCAGCAGGACATGAAGGACCCGCGCGAGTTCATGGACACGGTGCGGGTCGACCTCTTCCCCGACGAGGTCTACGTCTTCACCCCGAAGGGCGACGTCAAGGCGCTGCCCGAGGGCGCGACGCCGCTCGACTTCGCGTACGCGGTGCACACGAAGGTGGGCGAGCACTGCGTCGGGGCCAAGGTGAACGGCAAGCTGGTCCCCCTCCGCTACACGCTGCGGCAGGGGGACATCGTCGAGGTCATCACCTCGCCCAACCAGCACCCGAGCCGGGACTGGCTCAAGATCATCAAGTCGACGCGGGCGCGGTCGAAGATCAACCAGTGGCTCAAGGTCGAGGAGCGCGCCCGCTCGCTGGCCCTCGGACGGGAGCTCTTCGAGCGCGAGGCGCGCAAATACCGGCTGAGCCCGGCCGCCTTGCTCGGCGGCGACGCCGTCAAGCAGGCCGCCACCGACGCGGGGTTCCCGGGGGTGGACGACCTGCTGGCGTCGATCGGCTACGGCAAGACCTCGGTCCACCAGGTGCTCGGCCGGCTCGCGCCGGCCGCCCTGCCGGACGCCGGCACCGAGCCCCGGCCCCGGCCGGGCGCCCGCCCCCGGACGGAGAGCGGCGTCAAGATCCGGGGCGTGGACGACCTCCTCGTGCGCTTCGCGAAGTGCTGCTCGCCGGTGCCCGGGGATCCAATCGTCGGCTTCATCACGCGCGGCCGCGGGCTGACCGTGCACACGCGCGACTGCCTGACGGTCGCCAAGAGCGTGCTCGACCGGGAGCGCTTGATCAACGTCGACTGGGACGGCGAGGAGCCGGGGACCGCCACCCGGCCGGTCCGCATCGCCGTCTACATCTCGAACGATCGCCCGGGGTTGCTCGCCGAGATCACCGGGGCGATCTCCTCCCGGAACGGCAACATCACCAAAGCCGAGGTCACCGTCACCGAGGACAAGCGCGGGCTGAACCACTTCGTGATCGAGGTGGCCGACCTTCGCCAGCTCCAGGAGATCATGGCCGCCATCCGCGACATCCGCGACGTCATGAACGTCGAGCGCGTCCGGGGCCTCGCATGAAGCGCCGGCGGTTTGAGGCGCTGGTGGAGCGGGCGCTCGAGACGCTGCCGGCGCGCTTCAAGCGGAAGCTCGACAACATCGCGGTGATCGTCGAGGACTGGCCGGACGCGGCGACGCTCCGGGAGATGGGCGTCGAGCCCCCCGACACGCTCTACGGGCTCTACCGGGGCGTCGACCTCACCCACCGCGACACGGCCTACGGCGGGGTGCTCCCCGACACGATCACGATCTACCAGGGGCCGATCGAGGAGGACTACGCCGACGAACGCGAGATGGCCGACGAGGTGCGGGCCACCGTGATCCACGAGCTCGGCCACTACTTCGGCCTGACCGACGAGGAAATGGAGCAGCTCGAGCAGTAGCCGTCCGCGGCCCCCCGGCCGACCGCCGCGACGCGGGCGGCCGCCCCTGACCCCCTCCCTCCATCGCTCCGAGACCCAGCTAAGTTTTCTGTTGACAAGATCTTTCAATAGACCGTATGGTTTCAGCAGATGCTGAAACGGGTGGAACAAACGAAACGATGCTCAAGTCTTCGGAGATACGGCGGTTGGCGGCCCAACGGCTCCGGGACCTCTTCTCGACGGCCCGCTCGTGGGAGGAGGCTCTGGACGTCCGGGTGGGAGGGCAAACCGCTGACCTCGTTGTGAAATTCAAGATGGGGGACCAGGAGCACACGCTGGTCTTAGAAGTCAGTCCCCTCGGTCAGCCGCGCCAGATCCGAGAGGCGGTCACGAAGCTCGGAGAGATTCGGCGCGAGCTGCCGACGGCCTACGCCGTGGCCACCGCGACCTATATCAGCCCGCAGAGCGCGGCCATCCTGCGTCGCGGCAACCTCGGCTATCTCGACCTCTCGGGCAACTGCTACCTCGCCTTCGAGAACGTCCTCATCGAAAAGGAAGGCAAGCGCAACCTCCGTCCTTCGACTCGGCCGCTCAAGTCGCTCTTCGCTCCGCGCGCGACTCGGGTGGCACGGGTACTGCTGGCCGAGTGGCAGCGAAGTTGGCGGCTCGAGGAGCTGGCGCGGGCGGCGGCGGTGAGCCTCGGCCACGGCCACAACGTGGTCAAGCGGCTCGAGGACCTCGCCTGGGTCGAGCGAGACGAGCGCCAACGGATCCGGCTCGCCAAGCCCGCCGACCTGCTCGAGGCGTGGTGCGAGAGCTACACCTACCGCGAGAACGAGCTCGCGACGTACTTCTCCCCCGAGCGGATCACGCGGCGGCTGATCGCCGAGATCGTCCGGCTCGCCGAGCGAGACGGCCGCCGGTACGCCCTCACGATGCACGCCGGCGCCTCGCTGGTGGCGGCCCAGGTCCGGATGCCGGCGATCCACTGCTACCTCGAGGGCGACCCGGCGCCGATCGCGGCGGGCCTCGGGCTCCGCCCGGCGGAGGGCGACGGCACGGTCTACCTGCTCTCGCCCTACGACCAGGGGGTATTCGCGGGTTTGCTCGAGAAGGGGGGCTTCAAGATCGTGTCGCTCCCGCAGCTGTACGCCGATCTCGTGCACTACGAGCGCCGGGGCCGGGAACAGGCCGAGCACCTTCGGCGCGAGGCGATGGGCTACTGACCGCTGTAGCCGGAAGGAGGTGACCAATCCCGATGAAGAAGAAGGCCGCGAAGAAGAAGAAGAAGGGGCGCTAGGAAGCGCGCCCTCGTTCTGTCCGATCATCGTCGCACGGAAGGAGGTGACGGCTCGAATGGCGAAAAAGAAGGCGAAGAAGACGAAGAAGAAGTAGGTGGTGCAGGGACATCGGTGGGGGGTGGCGGCCTCCCACCGGGCACTCATTCATCTCTATCCGGTGCCAGGCACTGTTGCCCGTGCCTGGCACCCGTCGCTCAAGCCCTCTTGGTGACCTTGCCCGCCTTCACGCACCGCGCGCACACCCGAAGCCGCTTGGGTGTGCCCCCGACGACGGTCCGGACCGAGAGAAGGTTCGGCAGCCACCGGCGCTTGGTGACGTTGTGCGCGTGGCTGATTCGGTGGCCGACCGCGGGGTGCTTGCCGCAGACGGCGCAGCGTTGGGCCATGACGGTGCTCCTCTCTCTAGTTGCTTGGGCGCGGGCTTCCCTTATAGCATAGGCGCCTGAACGAGGCAAACTGGTGGCCCGACCCGATTCAGCGCCCGCCGCCACCGCGCCCGAGGGCCTCCACACCGCGCTCCAGTTCGTCAAGGGCGTGGGGCCCGCTCGCGCCCGGCAGCTCCGTCGCCTCGAGCTCGAGACCGTCGAGGACGCCCTCTTCTTCCTGCCGTACCGTCACGAGGACCGGACCCGGCTGACGGCCTTCCGGTCCCTCGTGCCCGGCGAGACGCACTCGTGCGCCGGCGTCATCGTCAGCCTGAGCCCCGCGCCCCGCGGCCGGCGGGGCGCGCCGTTCGCGGTGGTGCTCCGGGACGCGACCGGCTACGTGACGGCCACCTGGTTCAACGCGGCGTACCTCGGGCGCGTCTTCGCGCGGGGCCAGCGGCTCGTGCTGCACGGCAAGGTCGGGCGCTTCCGCGGCGCCGTGACGCTCCAGCACCCCGATTTTGAGATCGTCGAGTCGGACGACGACGACCGGATCCACTGGGGCCGCCTCGTGCCCGTGTACCACGCGACCGAGGGGCTCGGCCAGCGCCCCTTGCGGACCCTCCTGTGGCGCCTCGTCGAGGCCCACGCGGCGAGCCTCGTCGATCCGCTGCCGGAGCCGGTGCGCGCGCGCCGGGGGCTCCCGGCGCTGGGCGAGTCGCTCCGGAGCGCGCACTTCCCGGAGACGGAGCCGGCGGCCGCGACTGCGCGGCGCCGGCTCGCCTTCGACGACTTCCTCGTGCTCCAGCTCGGCCTCGGCATTCTCCGCGCCCGGACGACCCGCGCCCGCGGCATCGCGATGAACCCGCGCGGGCAGCTCGGGGAGCGCCTGCGCGCGACGCTGCCGTTCGCCCTCACCCGTGCCCAGGAGCGCGTGTGGGGCGAGATCCGGACGGACATGGCGTCGCCGCACCCGATGCACCGCCTGCTCCAGGGGGACGTCGGGTCGGGCAAGACCGTGGTCGCGGCGCTCGCGGTGGCGACGGCCGTCGAGGCCGGCTACCAGGCCGCGGTGATGGCGCCGACCGAGATCCTCGCCGAGCAGCACCTGCTGACGTTCGGCCAGCTGCTGGCCCCGCTCGGCCTCCCGGTCGCGCTGCTGACCTCGGCCGTGACCGGGCGCCAGCGCGCGGCGCGGCTCCGCGCGGCGGTCGCCGGCGAGCTCGCCTGCGTGGTGGGGACGCACGCGCTCGTGCAGGAAGGGGTCGAGTTCCGCCGGCTCGGGCTCACGGTCGTCGACGAGCAGCACCGCTTCGGCGTCGAGCAGCGGGCGCGGCTCCGCGCCAAGGGCGAGCACCCCGACCTGCTCGTGATGACGGCGACGCCGATTCCGCGCACGCTGGCGCTGACGCTCTACGGGGACCTGGACGTCTCGCTGCTCGACGAACTCCCGCCCGGCCGCCGTCCCGTCGTGACGGTGGCGCGGACGGACGCCAAGCGCCCCGAGATCTACGCGTTCATCCGGGAGCAGATCGCCGCGGGCCGACAGGCCTACGTCCTCTATCCGCTCGTGGAGGAGTCGGCGGCGCTCGACCTCAAGGCGGCGACGGAGATGGCCGAGCGCCTCCAGGCGGAGGTGTTTCCGGACCTCACCGTCGGCCTCCTGCACGGGCGCTTGCGCCCGGCCGAGAAGGAGGCGGTCATGCGCCGGTTCAAGGCGGGCGACATTCACGTTCTCGTGTCCACGACCGTCATCGAGGTCGGCATCGACGTCCCGAACGCGTCGGTGATGCTCGTCGAGCACGCCGAGCGCTTCGGGCTGTCGCAGCTCCACCAGCTCCGGGGCCGAGTCGGCCGCGGCCCCTGGAAGTCCTACTGCATCCTGCTGACGGGCGGCCACGCCGGGGACGAGGCGCGCCAGCGGATCGCCGCCATGATCGAGACGAACGACGGGTTCCGGATCGCCGAGGCGGACCTGAGGCTCCGGGGCCCCGGCGAGTTCTTCGGCACCCGTCAGTCCGGCCTGCCACAGTTCCGCGTCGCCGACCTGGTGCGGGACGCCGCGCTTCTGGAGGAGGCGCGCCAGGAGGCGCTCGGCATTCTCGCCGCCGACCCGGAGCTCCGGGAGCCGGCCCATCGCGGCCTCCGCCACGCGCTGCTCGCGCGGTGGCGGGGCAAACTGGATCTCGCCTCCGTTGGCTGAGCGCGTCGCCCTCGACCGGGCAGGGCCGCGGGGCGGGGGACCGGGTCGCGGCCCCCGCCGACGGGGAGGCCCGTGCGCGTGATCGCGGGCGAGTTCAAGGGGCGACGCCTGGTGACGCCGCGCGGGCGCCGGACCCGGCCGACCGCCGACCAGGTGCGGCAGGCGCTCATGGACACGCTCGGCCCGTGGCTGCCCGGGGCGCGGGTGCTCGACCTCTACGCGGGCGCCGGCGGCGTGGGGCTCGAGGCCCTCTCGCGCGGCGCCGCGCACGCGACCTTCGTCGAACGCGACGCGCAGGCCCTCCGCGCGCTCGCGGCCAACGTCGAGGCGCTCGGCGTGGCGGGGTGCTCCCGCGTCGTCCGCCAGGACGTGGCGCGGGCCCTCGCGGCCCTCGCGCGGGCGGGGGAGCGCTTCACGATCATCTTCCTCGATCCGCCGTACGAGGACGCGGTCGACGCGGCGCTCGAGGGAGTGGCGCGGGCCGGACTCGTCGCCTCCGACGGGCTCGTGGTCGCCCAGCACCGGACCAAGCGCCCGCCGGCGGCCAGCTGCGGCACGCTCGTCCTGTCCCGGACGCGAAAGTTCGGGGAGACGACCTTGACGTTCTTTCGAGCGCTCCCGGCCGAGCCGCCAGCGGCGATCTGAGCGGTTCGCATAGAGCGGATCAGGGGTTTCCCGGTCCCGAACCCGGGATCCTCCCAGTTGTCCCCCCCTGATTTCAAGGGCTACCGTCTCGAGCCAGACGCGCGTTCTCGAGCGGCAATGGAGCAGAAGCCCTTGGCTCAGGGCGGGGAGGGCCGCGATGACCAGAACCTCAGGGCCGCTCGGGTGGCTTGTCGCCGCGACGCTACTCGCCTCGTCAGCGTGTCCGACCCTCGCGCCGGCCCAGACGGCGCCGACCCAGACAGTTTCGTTCATCGCCCGGAGAGATTTTGAAGCCGGAACTTATCCTCATTCGGTGGCCGTGGCCGATTTCAACGGCGACGGGGTCCAGGATCTCGCGGTGGTCGGCATCGCCCTTTCCAACGACGTCTCCGTACTGCTGGGCAACGGCGACGGGACCTTCCGGGCACCCATCAGCGTCCCCGTCGGCAGCGATCAATTGTCCGTGGTCGTGGGCGACTTCAATGGCGACGGCGTGCCCGACCTCGCCGTCGGCCGCCTGGATTCCGACAACAACATCTCATTACCGGGCATCGTCTCGGTATCGCTGGGCAACGGCGATGGGACCTTCCAGCCACCAGTGAACTACACGGTCGGCGTGTATCCTTGGTCCGTCGCCGTCGGCGACCTCAATCGCGACGGCACGCTCGACCTGGTGGTCGCCAACGCGGGCGACAACGACGTCTCGATCCTTCTGGGCAACGGCGACGGGACCTTCGGGACGCCGGCGAACGTCCCCGTGGGCCAGGATCCCTTTTCCGTGGTCGTCGGCGACTTCAACGGCGACGGCGTGCTCGACCTGGCGGTCGCCAACTCGATCGACAACGACGCCTCGATCCTCCTGGGAAACGGTGATGGGACCTTCCAGGCGGCGGTGACCTTCGCCGTGGGCACGAGTCCTCGGTCCCTCGCTGTAGGCGACTTCAACGGGGACGGCACACTCGACCTGGCGGTCGCCAACGAGGGCGACAACAACGCCTCGATCCTCCTGGGCAACGGCGACGGGACCTTCCAGACGGCGGGTACCTTCGCCGTGGGCGCGACGCCTCGGTCGCTCGCCGTGGGCGACTTCAACGGCGATGGGGTGCCGGACCTGGCGGTGGCGAATTCTGGTTCCGGGAACGTCTCGGTGCTGCTCGGCAACGGCGACGGGACGTTCAAGGCGGCGGCAAGCTTCCCGACTGGCGGTGCTGCCTTCGCGGTCGTGGGCGACTTCAACGGCGACGGCGTGCCAGACCTGGCGGTGGCACCCGACTCTGGATATACCGTGGCGGTTCTCCTCGGCAACGGCGACGGGACCTTCCCGGCGGCCGCGAACTTCCCCGTGGGCGGCCGGCCTTCCTCCGTCGCCGTGGGCGACTTCAACGGCGACGGCGTGCTCGACCTGGCGGTCGCCAACGAGGGTGACAACAACGTCTCGATCCTCCTGGGCAACGGCGAGGGGACCTTCCGGCCCCCCACGACCTTCGCGGCAGGCATAGTCCCTGTCTTCGTCGTCGTGGGGGACTTCAACGGCGACGGCAAGCCGGATCTCGGGGTCGCCAACAGCGCCTATTGTTGTACGTGCCCGAACCCCCGAGTATGCGGCCGCGTTCCGGGTGGTGTCTCGGTCCTGCTCGGCAACGGCGATGGAACGTTCCGGGCGGCGCAGAGCGTCGTTGCCGGCGGCAGCCCGGGCTCCCTCGCCGTGGGCGACTTCAACCGCGATGGCGTGCTCGACCTGGCCGTGTCCGACCAATACCAGTCGAACAACGTCTCGATCCTCCTGGGCAACGGCGACGGGACGTTCCGGGTGGCCGGTGAAAACCCGAAGACGGGCCCCTATCCTACCTCCGTCGCGATCGGCGACTTTAACGGCGACGGCGGGGTCGACCTGGCAGTGGTGCCAACGACCTCGGCCGGCGGCGGCGCGGTTCTCCTGGGCAACGGCGACGGGACCTTCCGAGCGCCGCTGACCTTTGGCACTGGTACCTATCCCGCGTCCGTCGCCGTGGGCGACTTCAATGGCGATGGCGTGCCGGACCTGGCGGTGTACAACGGTGGGTGCGACCTCTCCACCCCTTCCAAGACCGTTTCGGTGCTGCTGGGCAACGGCGACGGGACCTTCCGCGCGGCGGTGGACTACCCCGCTGGCTGCAATTCCACTTCCGTGACCGTGGCCGACTTCAACGGCGATGGCAGGCTGGATCTAGCGTTTGCCAACCAGGGAGGGTCCGGCGTCTCGGTGTTACTGGGCAACGGTGATGGCACCTTCCAAGCTTCGCTGACCTTCGGGGTAGGGCGAGGGCCCGTGTCCGTTGCCGTGGGCGATTTCAATGCCGACGGTAAGCCGGATTTTGCTGTCGCCAACCGCGGTACAGGCGACGTCTCGGTGCTGATCAACAACACGCTGAGGTGACCCTGCCACGGCGTGGGCAAGGACGAGAATGCCCCGTCCATCCGTGAGCGCGGCGCGCGCCCCGCCGGCCTCCTCGCACCGCGGAAATGCCGAACTCGCGGGCAGCGATCGCCGTGCCTGACAGGGGACCGCCTGTGCCGTCGCCGAAGCCTCCGTGAGCCGCCCCCGAGCGTGGTGGGTGTGCGGAGCCCGGTCGTCAGCGACCCTCATGCGACTTACGTTCGGATACGCCGGCCTCGTCAATCGGGGCAAGCCGCCCCGGCGGTCCCGCCTTGACGCCCGCCCGGAAACGCCCATCGGTCACCGATCACGACGCAAACGGACGCAAAGCCCGTGGAGGCACACGTGCGAATGCGCGTGGTCGCTGGCGTTTGCGGCCCGTCGCGCGCTTACCTTGACTTTCTTTCGAGCGCAGGGGTAGCATCGGCGCCGGGTGTCTCGACCCCGAGGAGGACGCGTGGCCAAGCGTGCGGTCTATCCGGGGATGTTCGATCCCGTGCACAACGGCCACTGTGACCTCATCGAGCGCAGCCTCAGAATCTTCGACGAGCTGATCGTCGCGGTCGTCGCCAATCCCGCCAAGGAGCCGCTCTTCCCCGTCCGCGAGCGCCTGGAGATGATCGACGAGGCGACCTCCAGCCTGTCGAATCTTCGGATCATCTCCTTCGACGGGCTCCTGATCGACCTCGTGGCGCGGGAGCACGCCGACTGCATCGTGCGGGGGATCCGGGCCGTCTCGGACTTCGAGTACGAGTTCCAGATGGCGCTGATGAACCGCAAGCTGAGCCCGACCGTGGAGACGGTGTTCCTCATGCCCCACGAGAAGTACACCTACATCTCGTCCCGGCTCATCAAGGAAGTCTCGAGCTTCGGCACCTCGGTGGCCGGCATGGTGCCGCCGCTCGTCGAGAAGCGCCTGGCCGAGAAGCATCCGCGCCGGTAGCCGCGCGGGCGTCACCGTATGAAGCTCGAGGGCTCCTACGCGATTCCCGCGCCGCGCCAGGCGGTGTGGGAGGCCTTCCTCGACCCCGAGCGGCTGCGACAGGCGCTCCCCGGCTGCGAGAAGCTCGAGAAGATCGGCGAGGACGAGTACAAGGCCACGCTGAAGGTGGGCGTGGCCGCGGTCAAGGGCACGTTCGAGGGTAAGGTCCGCCTCTTCGACCTGCAGCCGCCGCAGAGCTACCGGATGGCGGTCGAAGGGAGCGGAGGGCCGGGGTTCCTCCGCGGCGAGGCGGTCATGACGCTCAGTGACGGCGCCGACGGGGGCACCACGATCTCCTACACCGCGGACGTGCAGGTGGGCGGCCTGATCGCGGGCGTCGGTCAGCGCATGCTCGGCGGCGTCTCGAAGATGATGGCGGACCAGTTCTTCACCCGCATGACGGAACTGCTCGCGACGTAGCCCCGCGAAGGTGCGCGCCATCCGCGCCGGAACCGTCGGAGCCAGCCTCTACGCGTCGCTCTACCTAGCTGTCTCCGCCCAGCAGTTCACCCGCTACGCGCACCCGGCCGGGATGGACCTGACGATGGCCGGCATCGTCCCGCGCGACGCCATCCGCATCCTCGTGCGGGCCCTCTGGCCGGTCCTCCTGACGACCAACGCGATCCTGCTCGCGTTCTACGCGGCGACGGGGTTCCTCCTCGGCTGGCTCGCCGCGCGCTTCTGGGCGGCGGTCGCCGAGGCATCGAGCCGGACCCCGCCGCGCTGGCTCGCGCCCGCGCTCGTGGCGGCGTCCCTCCTCGCGGTGGCCGCGCTCGCGTTCGCGACGGTCGTGGTTCGGTATCCGTTCCTCTACGACCACCTGCTGAACGCGGAGGGTGGGGTGCCGCGGCGGGTCCAGGCCGTCCTCACGCGCAACGCGGCGCCCGGCGCGCTCGAGGCCTCCCTGTGGGCGCTGATCGGCGTGCTGGCCCTGCCCACGCTCGTCCGCGCGGTCCTCCGGCGGCCGGTCGCCGGGGCCGCCGCGCTCGCCGGGGCGCTCGGCCTCGTGGGCTGGCACGCCTCGGAGCGGGCGACCGGGCTCAACGAGGGACCGAACGTCGTTCTGATCTTCCTCGAGTCGGCGCGGAGCGACTTCTTCTCAATCAACGGCTACCCGGCGCTCACGTCGCCGCGCCTCGACCGGCTCGTCGCCGAGGGCGGCGTGACGTTCACGGACGCCTGGTCCCACGCGAACTCGACCGTGGCCAGCGTGGTGACCGTCATGACGTCGGCGTACGCCTATCGGCACGGCATGCGGAGCATGTTTCACGGCGAAGAGTTCGCGCGCCCCGCCCTGCGGCGACTTCCCGCCCTGCTCCACGACCAGGGCTTCGCGACGCGGGTCGTCACCGACTGGGACGGCGACGTGACATACATGAACGAGCGGGTGCTGCCGGGCTTCGACCGCTACGACGTGGCGGAGTTCGGGATGATCAACTACGTCAAGCAGATCTACTCCCAGCACTTCCTCTTCCTCGCCCTCACCGACAACCGGCTCGGCCACCGGGCCTTCTCGACCTTCTACCGGGCCGGCGGCGGCTACACGCCGGCGGGCAGCGATCTCTACTACCGGGCCCGGATCGAGCAGAACCTGACCGAGCTCGGGCGGACCCCGCGCTTCTTTCTGACGCTCTTCTTCGCCGACCCCCACTTCAACTACCGCTGCGGGTACCCGTACTATGGGCGCTTCACCGACCCCGACTACGAGGGCCCGAACAAGTACCAGGCCATGTCGAACCCGACCGTCGACACCGCCCCCGGCCGGGAGCGCGAGGCGCGCCAGATCAGAGGGCTCTACGCGGGCTGCGTCAGCGAGCTCGACGACAACATCGGGTTCGTCGCCGACACCCTCCGCCGCTTGGGGCTCGACCGGCGCACGCTCCTCGTCGTGACGGGCGACCACGGCGAGCGGCTCCCCGACCGGTCGAGCTTTCGCTACGGGCGGAACGGGGCCTGGCTCGACCCGGACCAGTTCCAGGTGCCGCTCGTCTTCATCCATCCCCGCGTGCCGATCGCCCAGCCGGTCGTGGCCGCCACGGTGCGCCACGTCGACATCATGCCGACGATCCTCGAGCTGCTCGGCCTTCCCGTCCCGCCCGGCCTCGACGGCACGAGCCTCGTCCCACTGATACGGGGCGCCGCCAGAGACCTCCACCTCGACGTCTTCGGCGAGACGGGCTTTCAGTGGGTCCCGGCGAAGCCCCCGTATCTCAGCTACCCGCCGATGACCGAGGTCATCTCGTTTCGACTGGACGAGGGGGGGGCGCTCCTGCCCCGCTACTTCCTCGACCGGAGCTGTCTCGCGCGAATGAACCTCGCCCGGCACCGGTTCATCCGGACGGGGCGCTACGAGCTCACCTACCGCCCCACGGTCGACGGCGCCGAGGTCGCGCTCTACGACTGGCAGACCGACCCGGCGCTGACGCGGAACCTGGCCGCCCTGCGGCCGGAGGTGGCGGCGGAGCTCACGGGCCGGCTCTTCCGGTGGGCCCTCGGCGATCCGGAGCTCACGGTGCGCCAGGGCTGGCTCGCCGCCCGCGATCCCGACGCCCTCCTGCGGTGCGTGCCGCCCCCGCCTCGCTGAGGCGCGCCGGCGGCGGGAGACAGAATGGACACGACCGTGATCGTCGGCGACCTGGCGGCACGGCTCCGGAGCGCGGGCGGGCCGGACGGGCTCTGGGTGAGCGAGGCCGACGCCCGGCGGATCGGCGGCTGGGAGCTCGGGCCCGAGGGCGCCTGCCAGGGGAGCCGCTGCGTGCCGCTGCCGCCGGGCGTGGTCCGGGACGGACTCCTGGATCTCGCGGGGCTCGCTCGCTACCTCGGCCAACCGGTGGTCCACGACCCGACGCACGACGTCTGGGTCCTCGGAGAGTCGGCGGACGAGCTCCGGGAGGGCCTCGGCTCGCTCGAGGCCCCGGACTTCACTCTCCCGGATCTCGAGGGACGCCGGCACCGGCTCTCGGACTATCGGGGTGCCAAGGTCTTTCTCGTCACGTGGGCCTCGTGGTGAGGGTGCCGCTTCGACCTGCCGGGCTGGCAGGCCCTCTACGCCGAGCTCCGGGAGCTGAGCTTCGTCGTCATCACCGTCGCGCAGGACAGCCGGGGCGCCGAGACGGCGGGGGAGTGGATCCGCGCCGCCCGGCCCGAGCACCCCGCGCTGATCGACCCGACCCACCGGGTCGCCGCCCTCTACGGCATGGTGAACGTGCCCACGAGCGTCTGGATCGACGAGCGCGGCCGCCTCGTCCGGTGGGGCGAGGTCGCGTTCGTGGACAACCGCTGGCAGGCGTACACGAAGAGCGACATGGAGCCCTACCTGGCCGGCCTTCGCGACTGGGTCCGGCGGGGCACGGCGAGCCCCTTCGCGCTCACGCCCGCCGAGCTCCGGCGGCGGCTCTCTCCGCCGACCCCCGAGCACGCGCTCGCCGCCGCCAACTTCCGGATGGGCGAAGAGCTCCACGCGCGGGGCGCCGCCGAGGACGCCGTCGCCTACTTCAAGGAAGCGCAGCGGCTCCACCCGGAGAACTGGCGCTACAAGCGCCAGGCGTGGCAGCTCACCGACGCGGAGCGGTACTACGGGACGAGCTTCGGCGCGGAGGTCGCGAAACTCGGCGGGCGCCCGTACTACCCGCCGCTCGACCTCCCGTCAGTCGAGTAGCGCGCGAGCGCCGCGGGCGATCGACTCGGCGTCGATGCCGTAGTGGCGGTAGAGGGCGGCGCGGGTGCCCGACTGCCCGAAGTCATCGACGCCGAGCGGGAGCTGGAGCGTCCCCAGCGCGGAGCCGAGGAAGCCGAGGGCGTGGGAATGGCCGTCGAGCACGCTGACGACGGGCGCCGGGGCCTCGTCGTCGCGCACGAGCGTTTCGAGGTACGAGGTGGCCTCGCCGCCCTTGCGGGCGGCCACGTAGCCCCGGTAGAGCAGGTCGGGGCTCGTGATCGCGAACACGTTGGCCCGGATCCCGTCCGCCTCCAGGAGCCCTCCCGCCTCGACGGCCTCCGGCACCATCACGCCGGTCGCCCACAGGGTGATGTCGGGCCGGCCGCGATCGACGAGCCGGTAGCCGCCCTCGAGCACCGCCCGGCGCTCGACCGCGCCGCCGCGGAGCGCCTGCTCGATCGGCCGGGTGGAGAGGCGCAGGTAGAGGCTCTCGCCCGTGCCGTCGGCGATCCCTCGGAGGCCCGCGAGGAGGATCCACTCGGTGTCCTGGGCGAACGTGGGCTCGTAGTAGGTGCAGTGCGGGAGCGCGATGCCGAGCGACGGGGTCACGACCGACTGGTGGGCGCCGCCCTCGGGCGAGAGGCTCACGCCCGACGGCGTCGCCGCCACGACGAAGCGCGCGCCCGAGTATAGCGCGTGGAGGAGCGCGTCGAGCCCGCGGGCGACGAAGGGATCGTAGAGGGTGCCGAGCGCCAGGAGCGGCTCGCCCGAGAGGTCGTCGGCGAGGCCGAGCGCGGCCAGCAGGAGGAACAGGTTGTGCTCGGCGATGCCGAGCTCGAGGTGCTGGCCGCCGGGCGACTGGCGCCACTGCACGGCCTGGGGAATGCCGCGGTCGCCGAAGTAGTCCGGGCGCTTCTCGGGGAAGTAGACGCCCCGCCGGTTGATCCAGCCCGCGAGGTGCGTGGTGATCGCCACGTCGGCCGAGACCGTCACGATCCGCTCGGCCACGGGCAGGCGCGCCAGCGCTCCCAGCACCCGACCGAAGGCCTCCTGGGTGGACATGGCGCCCGTGTAGGTCGAGTCGAGCGCCGGGGGCGGCTCCGGGCGCGCGCGACCGGCCGGGCGCGGGGCCCGGAAGAGGGGCGGGAGGGCCGCGATGTGCCGGCCCTCGCGGCTGCCGGCGCCGAAGCGCTCGAGCGGGTCGGCGGCGGGCACGCCGAGCGCCTGGCGGAGCTCCTCGAGCTGCGCCGCCGTCAGCAGCATCCCGTGGTTCAGCGGGTCGCCGGCGAAGGGCAGCCGCCAGCCCTTGATCGTATCGGCGATGATCACGGTCGGCCGCTCGGGCTCGCGCTCGGCCTCGGCGTAGGCGTCGAGCACGGCGGCGAGGTCGTGGCCGCCGACGTCGGCCAGGAGCTCCTTGGGCGTACCCGTGAGCTCCCGGACCCGCTCGGGGGACAGGCAGAGCAGGCTCTGATACTCGGCGTGCGTCATCGCCTCGAGCCGCCGGATCAGCTCCGGGTGCTGCCGGAGCCGGGTGCCCCAGCGCAGCGGGATGACTCGCCAGCCCGCCGTGCGGAACATCGCCGTGATGTGGCCGCGGCGGGCGTCGGGCGTGATGCGGTCGAGGCTCTGACGGTTCAGATCGACGATCCAGAGGACCTGGCCGAGGCGCGCGACCATCTCCTCCTGGAGCGCCTCCCAGACGTTGCCCTCGTCGAGCTCGGCGTCGCCGACCATGACGATGATGCGCCCGGGCGGGGCCGCGCCCACGCGGTCGGCCAGGTAGCGAGCGGCCCACCCGCCGAAGGTCGCCGCGACGGCGCCGAGCCCCATCGAGCCGGTCGAGAGGTCCACCAGCTCCGGGTTTCCCCGGCGGCTCGGGTACGCCTGCAGGCCGCGGTACTGGCGGAGCTGCGGCAGCATCGCCCGGTCGAGGTTGCCGCGGAGGTAGTGGCAGGCGTAGAAGGCGGGCGAGCCGTGGGCCTTCACGGCGACGAGGTCGGTCGAGCGGAGCGCCCGGAAGTAGAGGGCGGTGAGGAGCGTGACGACGGACGCGGAGCTCGCCTGGTGGCCGCCCACCTTCGTGCCCTCCGGGTTCTCGCGCTCGAAGTTGGCGTGGTGGACCATCCACGTCGCGAGCCAGAGCACGCGGCGCTGGATCGACTCGAGGACCTCCAGCTCAGCGGCGCCGGGCGTCGACATCGCCGAGAAAGTCGAGGACGCCGCGGTTCCAGGCCTCGGGCTGGTCGCGGTTGCTGAAGTGCCCGGCCGCCGGGAGCACGACGAGCTTCGAGCCGCGGATCTTCCGCTGCATCACGCGCATCGCCTCGAGCGAGGGGTCGTGCGCGCCGGCGAGGAGGAGCGTCGGTGCGCGGATCTCGCGCAGCCGATGGGTGATGTGGTCCATCGCGAGCAGGGCGCGGAGCGCGTTGGCGTACCCGATCGGATTGAGCGCCCGGTACTCGGCGTAGAACTCCGCCTTCGCGTCCGGGTGCAGGGCGAGCCGCCCCGCGACGTTGGGGTTCGCCGTCATGGCGAACTCGGCCATCGCGTCCATCCCCTGCTCAAGGGTGATCTTGATGCTCTGGGCGCGCATCAGGATGTTATCGACGGAGAGCGGGAGCCCGGCCGCGGACGACGAGTTGGTCACGACGAGGGCCGCGACCCGCGCGGGGTAGAGAAGCGTGAAGCGCGTGGCGATGCCGCCGCCCATGGACAGCCCGCCCACGTGGGCGCGCCGGACGCGAAGGTGGTCGAGGAGGTCCCGGAGGTCGAACGCCCAGCGGGTGAAGGAGTACCGCGCCGGGTCGGCGGGGCTCTCGGACCGGGCGTGGCCGCGCGGGTCCCAGAGGATCAGGCGGTAGCGCGCGGCGAGTGCCGCGACGTTCGTGTCCCACATCTGGGTGTTCCCCCCGATGCCGTACGCGAGCACGAGCGGCCGGCCCGCCCCGTGCTCCTCGTAATAGATCTTCACCCGGTCGTCCGTCCGCGCGTAGGGCACCGATCACCTCGTCCAGACCCCCTCGGGGTCGCAGGCCCGCACGAGCGCCAGCTCCGCGTCGGTCGGCCCGGGCGTCTCGCGCACCTCGGGGGCGACCCGCACGCTCCATCCCGTCGCCGCCCGCAGCGTGTCCACGCTCTGTCCCGGATGATACGACGCCAGGACGGCCTCCTTGCTCTGCTCGTCGAAGCGGAAGACGCCGAGCGTGGTGATCAGGGTCGCGGGGCCGCCGCCGGGCAGGCCGACCCGCTCGCGCCAGCCGGGGCCGTCGCCGTGGCCGGGCGAGGTGCGGTAGCCGACGCGCTCGACGAAGCGGTGCCGCGCCTGCGGCATGATGATGACGACGCGCCGGGAGAGGCAGGCGATGTCCGCGCCCCCGCCGCTCCCCGGCAGCTTGACGCGCGGCTGGCGCGGGTCCCCGACGTACGACGTATTGAGGTTGCCGTAGCGATCGACCTCGGCGCCTCCGATGAAGCCGAGGTCCACCCCCCCCTGCTCGAGGAGCCCCATGATGTTTGCGGTGGTCGTGCTCCAGAGGGCGCCGACCACGTTGGGCGGGTCCGACATCGTGTAGAGGGTCCCGTCCAGGTCGGCGGGCGCCGCGCGGACCAGACCGTTCTCGAAGAGGCCGACCGCCGCCGGCGCGTGCGTCCGCTGGGCGAGGGCGAAGGCCAGGATCGGCAGTCGCATACCGACGAACACGCGCTCGCCGTCGCGGATCTCGCGGGCGGCGGCGACGACCATCAGCTCGCGCGCGGTCGGGGCCGGCGTCATACGCCGTAGTCGAGCGGCTCGCTCGGCAGGCGGCGGCGGGGCCGGAGCGCCGCGAGCCGATCCGGGCCGAGGAGCTTCAGGAGGCCCGGCCAGTCGCCCGGGCCGAAGACCCACCGGTCGAGCCACGCCCGGAAGCCCTCGAGCGTCCCCGACTCGGCGTGGTACTGCGCGAACGACGCGTGGTCTCGACCATAGCAGCCCTGCAACGGGGAGGGGAACGCGCCCCACGGTTCGTGGACCACGGCGGCGACCTTGAGCGCGGGCAGGAGCACCAGGTTCGGGTCGGCCAGGATCCGCCCGGTCGGCCAGATCTCCTCGGCCACGACGAGCACCCGCCGGGCGGCGAGCACCGCCTCGCGCGTGACCCCGAGGGGCCCCCAGGCGTGGCAGTGGCCCAGGGCGTCGGCGCGCTGGACGTGCACGATCGTCACGTCGGGCCGGAGGGCAGGGACCAGGAGCAGGGGCGCGCCGGACCACGGATCGCTGGCATGCCGGAAGTCGTCGTTCGTGGCGGGGATGTCGCTGCCGAGCAGCGACCGCGTCGGGATGTAGGGGACGCCGAGGGAGCCCGCCAGAAGCGCCAGCGAGAGCGTGAGGTTCGAGTGGTCGGCGACGGCGAGGGGACGGGGCTCGCCTTGCTCCGTCGCGCGCCGGTAGTTATGGCCGAGCCCCGCGCTGACGTTGCCGACCCACGCCGCGATCACCCGCCGCGCCGCGCCCGCGCCGATCAGCTGGTCGAACAGCATGTCCGAGATCGGCCCGATCAGCGTGAGGTCGCGCTTGCCCTGGCGGATGATCTCGTGGCCGGCGGCGAACGGGATGGCCGCCTCGAGGGCCGTGCCCATGCAGACGGAGGCGCCGTCTGGCACCACGCGCGCGATCGCGTCCCGCAGCGAGACGAGCTTGGAGGCGGACACTCCCATCAACTCTACAAGCTTGGCTGGAGTTTTCAAGGCGGCGTTCTCGATCCGGACACCCCAGGCCGCGGTCTGTACGCGCTCACACCGGTCTGGTGGAAGACGCCATGGTGATGGTCCGTCAGAGGAGCGCGGCCGCGACTTTGATGACAGAGGCGAAGGCCCGGTCGAGGTCGAAGTCCGCAAAGTCCGGATCACGAAGCACTGGCTTCAACTGGGCCCCGACTTGCGGCGTCAACTCTGCCAGACGGTCCGCCGAAACATCCACGGGCTCGTTTCCGGGGACGGCGAGTTTCTGCTTGACGAGTTGGACGATCCCGGGCTCCTGTACGCGAAAGCCTCGCCGGCGGACGGCGTGGTCGACATCGTAGAAATCGCGGATGGCGACTTCTCGTCGGGACAACGCCGCTCGGAGCTTCTCTGCCATCGCCTCGTCCCGAGACAGGCAGGGCACGGGAAAGGCGAGCACCGCGGGCGCCCCGGAGACGGGGTCGAGCAGCAGCGTCTTCGCTTGCCCCCTGATCGAGGGCCTCAGCATCGGCTCGCGGAGGCCTACCTCTATCTTGATGCTCTCGTCCCGCTCCGCGACGGCCGATCGGTAGCCGATCGCGCCGACGTATTGGCGAGAGTTGTTCCTTCCCTTGAGTGGTGTGACGACGCGCACTCCGGGCACCTGTTTTCCGATGGTGGCCACCGCCGCCTTCGATGGCGCGGCGAGCCGGCTCCTCTCGGTGCGGGTTGCATCGGCCGGAGTCGACACGAGGAAGTCAAGGTCCTCGCTCAGCCGATAAAATCCGAGATGCACCTTGGACAAACACGTCCCACCGCGGAAGACAAGGCCGGGCGCGGCCACCGCGGAATGGTGGAGAATCACCGAGCAGAAATAATCTCTCTCGATGAGCCGTGGAGAGAATTGCGTCTGCGCCGCGGTAAACCTCACCGCTTCGCGGAAGAGCGCGGCGTCTTCATGCAGGCGAAGCGGCTTGCGTTCAGCCACTCTCGTTCCAGACAACACCCCAGGAGTAGTCGACTGTCCCACGTTTCCGCCGCGTCGGAATCCACGGGATCACACTCGTCGTGGGCTTGAGCGCCTGGCCTAGTCTTCGCGCCTGGGCGCTGCTCACGCCGATTCGGGTCAGGAGTGCCGCGATCCTGCGAATCGTTCCGATGTCGCCGTAACACAATGTGACCCGAATGAGTTCATCGGCCGTGATGCGCCCGGCGGCCAGTTCTGCACGGATCCAGTCGTACGCCCGGGGCAGACTGTTGAACCGCGACCAGTCGTACACGGCGTCCACCAGGGTCCGCACACGCGACGAGTACACCGCTATCATCCCGTCGGACGTTCCCACCTCGTTGGTGTCACCGAGTCGCTCGTCCGCGACCTTGATCAGCGTCAACGCGACTGAGCCCACCGTCCGTTCGCCCGAGATCCGGTTGTTGTAGGCATACACGCGGGTGGGCACCTGCTCATCGAAGCCGTAGCGGTTAAAGGCGTTGGGCCCGCAGATCTGGTAACGCCCTCGTCGATCTTTCATCAGTGTGTCGAGCGCGAGGGCTTCGTCGGGACTCCAGGAACCGCCGAGCGGGAGTCGCTGCGGAACCAGATAGAGGCCTGGTCGCACCCGGGCGATAAGGCCGCCGCGGGACATGCGTCGGAACAACTCGCGCTCCTGCAGGCGCGTCAGCCGCAGCGGGCCGGTGAGTTCCCCGGTCGTGACCACTGGCTGCTTTCGCATCTGAAGGTAGGCCAGCATTTGTGTTTCCTGCCGACCCAGTCGTCGTTTCACTCATGTATTATATTTCTCATGGATGGTGTGTCAAGCCATCTCTGCGAAAAAGTGTACAACGGCCTCCCCACACTCCCGCCAGACCCTCGCGCCTGAGGGGGCAACTCGCTGCGATACTTGAGGCAAGTCGGCGCCACTGAGGCTCCACGTTCCAAGCGGAACGTGGCCTGGGGGGCGCTCGTACTGGCACCGGGGACACTTCATGCCGGAGCCTCCAAGCAACCGAGCCGATGAAGATCGGAACAGTGGGCCGAGAGGAGTGGCTAGGGGCTCGCGTGGTCAGGGACGCCGCCGCGACAACCGCCGCGAGTTGCTGGACCTCGAACCTTGGCGACACGCAGTGCGTTGAGTCGATCGAGCCGCTGGGCCTCGCCCCTAACGAGTGGGGGCATCGGGCGGGCCGATGCCGCCCGATCCGGCGCCGGGCGTGTCAGGGAGGGGTCGACGGGGGGATCTGGCTCGGCCCGATCACACGGCCTTCGTCTGCGCCCGAACGACCTCGCTCAGGCTCCGGAACGCCGTCTCGCTCAGGCTGACGAAGCGGAAGCAGTCGCCGTCCGGATCTCGGCGAACGCGAAGCGCCAGGAGTTCGAGAGCCGGTGCCCCGTTTGGGGACGGGACCAGAAGCTTCGCAACGTCGCGGGGGGCGATCGGGCGGCGGGAACGGATCTTGATGCCGAACGTGCTGAGGTTGACGCAATCCCCTTGCCACTCCGCACCGTTGCCCTCGGCCACCCGGACGGGACCCGCCAGCTCCGGCCGCGGCGAGCGTCGCCGCTCGGGTCCGGTCCCCGTCCCGCCGACCCGATCACCAGTGGCGTGGAGCTCGAGATAGGCCAGGACTCCGCGGAGCAGGTCGGGCGAGACTTCCTTTCCGACGTTGTCGAGCGCCCCGAGTCGCAGCGACTCTCGGGCCTCGCTCTCTGTCGGGGACGCCGAGAGGGTGATGATCGGCACGTTGGATTCTCGAACCCGCTCGCGCTGGAGAAAGTCGAAGCCGCTCATGCCCGGGAAGTAGTAATGGAGGCTCAAGAGGACCGCATCAGGCGGCGTCGCCACGAAGCGATCGAGGGCGAGGTCGACGCAGGGCACGACCAGGGGCGTGTGGCCCGCGTCGAGCAGGAGCGCCTGCAAAGAGCAGGCGACTCTCTCTTCATCCTCCACGACGAAGATCCGCATTTTCGTGAGGCGAGGACCCCGTCCGTCGCCGCGCTCGCGGTGGGCTCGGCTGGCCGGGATCCTCCCCGAGCCTCCACGGAGCAAGGAAAGGGCCACCAACCCTAAGGGGCTGAAACATCTGCAGTCTCGAGAGAGCCGGGTGCGCGGGCGTGGCCCTGCCTGACACGCCGGGGGTCTCGGGCATGTCAACCCGGCAACCCTCGCATCTCGGGCCTTGCCGAAGGGGCGTGAGTTCATCTATGCTTAACCCGAAATCAGCAGGAGTGAACCGTGCCCAAGACTCTCCTCCGGCTCAGCGTGAACGGCGAGGACCACGACCTCGCCGCGGCGCCCCACAAGACCTTGCTCGAGGTTCTGCGGGAGGAGATGGGGCTCACGGGCACGAAGCACGGCTGTGAGCTCGGCGAGTGCGGCACGTGCACGGTCCTTGTCGACGGCCGGCCGGTGCTCTCCTGCCTGGCGCTGCCGATCGAGCTCGAGGGTCGCGCGATCACGACGGTCGAGGGCCTGGCCAGCGCCGGCCGGCTCCACCCGCTCCAGCAGGCCTTCGCCGAGCTCGGCGCGGCCCAGTGCGGCTACTGCACCCCGGGCATCCTGCTGACCGCGCGAGCCCTGCTCGCCGACAATCCGCGGCCGACGCGACAGGAGGTCCGGGAGGCGCTGGCCGGCAACCTCTGCCGCTGCACCGGCTACACGAAGATCCTCGACGCGGTCGAGCTCGCCGCGCTCCGCTGCGCGGGTGGCGCCTGATGCGCGGCGCGGGCAAGGAGCGGTTCACGGTCGTCGGCCAGCCGCTGCCGAAGATCGACGCCTGGGCCAAGGTGACGGGCGAGACCAGGTTCGCCGACGACCTGTCCCTGCCGCGCATGGCCTACGGTAAGCTCCTCCGTTCGCCGCATCCCCACGCGCTGATCCGACGCATCGACACGGCCCGCGCCCGGGCGCGGCCCGGCGTCTACGGTGTCCTGACTGGCTTCGACCTCCCCCGGGTCAAGTTCGGGATCCTCCCCGTCTCCCAGGACGAGGAGGCGCTCTGCACCGAGAAGGTCCGGATGGTCGGCGACGCGGTGGCCGCGGTGGCGGCGGTCGACGAGGAGACGGCGGAGCGGGCCACCGAGCTGATCGACGTCGAGTACGAGGTGCTGCCGCCGCTCATGTCGATCGAGGACGCCCTCGGGCGTCCCGAGGTCCGGATCCACGAGTACGGCGACGGCCCCAACGTCCACAAGGCTGTCTCGCTCGAGTTCGGCGACGTCGAGTCGGCCTTCGCCCGCGCCGACCTCGTGCGCGAGGACGTCTTCTACTTCGAGGGCAACACCCATCTGCCGATGGAGCAGCACTGCGCGCTTGCCCTCTGGGGGCCCGACGGCAAGCTGACCCTCTGGTCGTCGACGCAGACTCCCCACTACGTCCATCGCCTGCTCGGCCGGATCCTCGACGTGCCCCCGGCGCACATCCGGGTCATCGCGACGCCGAACGGCGGCGGCTTTGGCGGCAAGCTCGACCCCTTCGCCCACGAGATCGCGGCGTGCAAGCTCTCGCAGGTGATCGGGCGCCCGGTGAAGATCACGCTGACGCGCGAGGAGGTCTTCTACGTCCACCGGGGCCGCCATCCCGTCCTGATGTGGGTGCGGACCGGCGTCACCCGGCAGGGCGAGATCCTCGGGATGCACTTCCGGACGTGGCTCGACGGCGGCGCCTACGGCTCCTACGGCGTCGCGTCGACCTTCTACACGGGCGCCCTGCAGACGGTGACCTACCGGGTGCCCGCGTACAAGTTCGAGGGGGCGCGGATCTTCACCAACAAGCCGCCCTGCGGACCCAAGCGCGGTCACGGCACCCCGCAGCCCCGCTTCGCCCTCGAATGCCACCTCGACAAGATCGCCGGCGAGCTCGGGCTCGACCCCGCCGACATGCGGCGGCGGATCCTCGCCGAGCCCTTCACGAAGACCGCGAACCACCTGACCGTCACGACGATCGGCCTCGGGGAGTGCATCGACCGCGTCGTCCTGGCGTCGGGCTGGCGGGACAAGGTCGGCCAGCTCCCGCCCGGGCGCGGGATCGGGATCGCGTGCTCGTCCTATCTCACGGGTGCCGGCTCGGCCATCTACTGGAACGACATGCCGCACTCGGGGGTCGTCGTCCGCGCGGACCGGAGCGGCGGCGTCGCCGTCCTGTGCGGCGCGATCGACGTCGGCCAGGGCTCGGACTCGATCCTGGCGTACCTGGTCGCCGAGGTGCTCGGCATCGATCCCAAGGATATCCGCGTACACGCGGCCGACACCGACCTCACGCCGGTCGACCTCGGCTCGTACTCCTCGCGCGTCACCCTCATGTGCGGCAACGCGGCCATCCAGGCGGCCGAGCGGCTGCGCGGTCTCCTCCTGGGGACGGTGGCGGCCAAGCTCGGCGTCGCGGCGGAGGCGCTCGCGGCGCGCGGGCGGCGGATCGGCCTCCCGGACGATCCCGATCGCTCCGTCAGCTTCGCCGAGGCCGTCGTGCTCGCCGAGTCGATCCACGGCGTCCTCGCGGTGCCGGGATCGTACGCGCCGCCGAAGCGCGCGGGGAAGTACAAGGGCGGCGGCGTCGGGCCCTCGCCCTGCTACTCGTACACGGCGTGCGTGGTCGAGCTCGAGGTCGACCGTGAGACGGGCGGGGTGCGCATCGACGACGTCTGGATCGCCCACGACGTCGGCCGGGCGCTGAACCCGCTGCTCGTCGAGGGCCAGGTGGAGGGCTCGGTCTACATGGGCATTGGCGAGGCCCTGATGGAGGAGCAGGTGTTCCGCAAGGGACTGCACAAGGCCCCGTCGCTCCTCGAGTACAAGAGCCCGACGACGCTCGAGACGCCCGAGATCCACACGATCCTGGTCGAGACCGACGACCCCGAGGGCCCGTTCGGGGCCAAGGAGGCCGGGCAGGGGCCGCTCCTGCCCGTGATCCCGGCGATCGCCAACGCGGTCCACGACGCGATCGGCGTCCGCATCGACGAGATCCCGATCACGCCCGACAAGATCCTGAAGGCGCTCGCGCGCAAGCGGGAAGGCAAGCCGGCGCGCATCGGGCCCGAGCGGCTCCCCCGCTTCGCGTTCCCGGCTCCCCGCCTCGTCGAGTCTGCCTTCGGCCAGCCGGCCGACCGGGTTGCCGCGCGGCCCTTTCAGGGCGGGGCGGGGGGGCCCCCGTGAGCCCCGCTCGGCCGAAGCGCGGCGCCGCGGCGGCCGCGGGCGATCGAGCCGCCCCCGCGGCCCGGGTCGCCAGGAGCGGGCGATGCTGAGGCTGCCGCCCTTCACCTATCGGGGCGCCCGTACGGTCGGCGACGCGCTCGCGTATCTTCGCGACGCCGGGCCCGACACGATGCTGGTCGCCGGCGGCACCGACCTCTACCCCAACCTGAAGCGGCGCCAGTTCGAACCGAAGGTCCTGGTCGGCCTGAGCGGGATCCGGGAGCTGGACGGCGTCCGGGGCTCGGCGGACGCGGGGTTCGTCATCGGCGCCCTCACGACGCTCCGGCGCGTGGCCGAGCACCCGGGGCTCCACGCCGCCTTCCCGGCCCTCGGGACGGCGGCCGGCCTCGTGTCGTCGCCGCAGCTCCGGAACATGGGCACGATCGGCGGCAACGTGTGCGTGGACACGCGCTGCAACTACTACAACCAGACCCAGCAGTGGCGGAAGGCGATCGGCTTCTGCCTGAAAAAGGACGGCGACATCTGTCTCGTGGCGCCCGGGAGCCCGCGCTGCTGGGCGGTGTCCTCGTCCGACACGGCGCCCGTGCTCTGGAGCCTCGGGGCGACGGCGCGGCTCTGCGGCCCCGAGGGCGAACGGCTGGTCCCCGTCGCGGCCCTGTTCCGCGACGACGGGATCGCGTACCTGGCCAAGCGCCCCGACGAGATCCTGACCGAGTTGACGCTGCCGCCCGCGGCCGGCACGCGGTGCGCGTACCTGAAGCTCCGTCGCCGCGGCTCCTTCGACTTCCCGGTGCTGGGGGTCGCCGTCGCGCTCCAGATGGAGGGCGGGGTCGTGCGGGCGGGAACGATCGTGCTCGGCGCCGTCGCCTCCCAGCCGCGCGAGGCGCCGGCGGCGGCGGCGCTGCTCGCCGGGCAGCGGCTCACGCCGGAGC
>Ga0209056_10000718_pt1 | contig 36595 bp, 30 predicted proteins | sample GraSoiAngelo_114_FD_185876 | JGI IMG/M metagenome (GOLD analysis project Ga0209056, IMG submission 185876) | Grasslands soil microbial communities from the Angelo Coastal Reserve, California, USA - 14_0903_13_40cm (SPAdes) (version 2) | ecosystem: Environmental > Terrestrial > Soil > Grasslands... | reverse complement strand
CAGCCGCCGCACCTCGTCGGCGGGGTCGGCGACCCGCGCGGTGTCGATCGCGTCCCCGAGGTCGAGCTGGCGGACGCGATCGAGCCGCCACCCGCGCTTGCCCACGAGGATGACGCGCGCCTTCCGCGCCACCGCCACCATCGCGAGCAGGCAGCCGAGGGGCCCGTGACCGAAGATCGCGACCGTCTGCCCGGCCTCGACCCGGCCGCGCTCCAGGCCGAGCAGCGCACAGGCCAGGGGCTCGGCGAAGGCCGCCCGCGCGGCGGGCGTCCCCACCGCCAGGCGGACCACATTCCGCTCGACGAGCCGCGGCGGCAGCGCGATGTACTCGCCGTAGGCCCCGTTGACGAAGAGGAGGTCCTCGCAGAGGTTCGGTCGCCCCGCCCGACACAGCGGGCACTGCCCGCAGGGGGCGGAGTTGGCGGCGACGACCCGGTCGCCCTCGCGGAAGCCCCGCGTCCCCGGGCCCACCGCGACGACCGCCCCCGCCAGCTCGTGACCGAACACCGTCGGCACCTGCGGGATCATGACGGGATGGCCGCGCCGGAGCGTCTTCACGTCCGTGCCGCACGTGAGCGCCGCTTCGACGCGGAGCAGGAGGCCCCCGGGCGCGGGCGTCGGCGTCGGTATCTCCTCGTACCGCAGGTCATCCGGTCCGTGGAAGACGACGGCTCTCATACGGTCTCGGCGGGGATCCCCGCCCCGCGGCCGCGCGCGAACGCCCGCGCCGGCAGCGCCCCACGCGCGGCTCCGACCGCCGCCGGCGCGCGGTCCGAGGTGGGGTCGGTCATACGCCGTCCGGAACCACGAAGACCTTCAGGGCCTCGCGGCGAAGCATCAGCCCGACTCCGCGGGCGACCTCCGAGAGCGGGAGGCGGTGCGTGATCAACGGCTCGACCACCACCGCACCCGCCGTCACGAGCGCGTGCGCCTCCGCCAGATCCGTCGGCGACGACGAGTAGGTGGCGGTGAGCGTCAGCTCGCGATGGTACAGGGTCTCGAGCGGCAGCGGCAGCTCCGCACCGGCCCCGCCGGCGAAGTAGTGGATCATCCCGCCGTCGCGGACGAGCGCCGCCGCCGACGGGAGCACGGTCGCGCCCCCCGCCGTGAGCACGACGAGATCGGCGCCGCGCCCGTCACTCTGCTCGTCGACCCAGCGCGCGACGGCCTCCCCCGGGCCGAACGCCTCGCCCCCGAGCCGCTGGGCAAGGTCGACGCGCTCGGCGAGACCGTCGGTGCCGACGACCCGGGCCCCCGCTCGGCGCAGGAGCTGCATGAACAGGCACCCGATCGAGCCGAGGCCGACCACGACCGCCGTGTCCCCGGGCTCGACGCGGGCGCGCCCGAGCGCCCGCAGACAGCACCCGAGCGGCTCCACGAACGAGGCGGCCTCGTCGCTCACGTGCGCCGGCACCTTGAAGGTGGCGTAGGCGACGTTCGGGGCCGGGACCCGGATCAACTCGGCGAGCCCGCCGGGATCGAGATTCGAGCCCTTGAAAGCGCGGCACATCGAGGGGCTCCCCCGGCGGCAATAGTGACAGGCGAAACACGGCACGTGGTGGGCCACGACGACACGGTCCCCCGCGGCGAACCGCTCGACGCCGGCGCCCACCTGCGCGACCTCGCCCACGACTTCGTGGCCGAAGACGGCGGGCGCCGGGTGGTCGACGAGGATCTTGGCGACATCCGACCCGCAGAGGCCGCAGCCGCGGAGCCGCAGCAGGAGCTCGCCCGCGCCGATCTCGGGGGCGGGCCACTCCCCCGTCGCCACGCTGTGGCGTCCGTGGTAGACGGCCGCCCTCACGCCGCGACCCCGATCCGCGTCTCGGCCCACGTGCGGAGCGCGATCACGAGCTTGCGCGCCGCCGGCAACGCTACGCGCTGGCCGAAGACGTCGAACCGTCGCGCCTCGAGCTCGCCCAACAGCGCCAGGTAGGTCCGACCCATGATCTGGGCGGCAACCAGCCGGCGGGCATCCCCGGCCGGGAGCGCGCGGCGGGCCGCGTCGTAGAAGTGCCGGGCGCGGCGCGCCTGATGCTCCATGAGCTGGACAAACGCGGGAGTGTAGCGGCCGGCGCGGAAGTCGTCGACGGTAAGCCCGAACCGCCGAAGCTCCTCCTGCGGGATGTAGACCCGCCCGGCCCGAGCGTCGACCTCGACGTCGCGCATGATGTTGGTGAGCTGCAGGGCCACGCCCAGGTTCACCGCGTAGTCCCGCGCGCGCGGCTCCGAGTAGCCAAAGATCTCGATGCAGCAGAGGCCGACCGCCGACGCCACGCGGTAGCAGTACGGGTAGAGCTCGTCGAAGGTCTCGTAGGTCGCACGATCCAGATCCATCTCCACGCCGTCGACGATCGCGTCCAGCGCGGCGCGCGGGATCGGGTAGGTGCGGACCGCTTCCGCCAGCCGCCGGGCGACCGGCGCACGGGGGCCGGCCGGATCGAAGCACCGCGCCACCTCGGCCCGCCACTCGCGGAGATCGGCGCGCTGGCGCGCGGGGTCTCCGCCCAGGTCGGCCACGTCGTCGACGATGCGGCAGAAGGCGTACACCGCATAGAGCGCGGCCCGCTGCGGCCGCGGCAGGAACAGGAAGGCGTAGTAGAAGTTCGATCGACTCTGCCGCGTGAGCCGCGAGACGAGCTGGGCGCTGTTCACTGCCGGCCTCGGAGGCTGGTCATGCGCTGGAGGCGACCGGTCGCTCAGGGATTATGGCATAGCCGCGGGCCGTGAACCACTCCACCGCCTCGCGCAGGGCGGTCTCGACCGGCGTCTGGGGAAGGCCGAGCTCCCGCACGGCCTTGGCCGGGCTGAAGTACATGCGCTTTCTCGCCATCCGGACGGCCGTCAGCGACGCCCGGGGCGGCCGTCCGCTCAGCCGCGCCGCGGCCTCCATGCCGAGCGCGCCGCACCAGGCGAGCGCGTAGGGAAGCCTGAGCCGGGGCGCCCGGCGCCCGGTCAGCCGGGCCAGCATCCCGAAGATCTCCGCGAGGGAGAGGTCCTGGTTGCCGAGGATGTACTTCTCGCCCACGCGGCCCCGCTCCGCCGCCAGCAGGTGGCCCCGGGCGACGTCCCGCACGTGGACGAGGTTGAGCCCGGTGTCGAGCGTCGCGAACATCCTGCCGCACAGGAAATCGACGACCAGCTGGCCGGTCGGTGTCGGCCTCGCGTCCCACGGCCCGACAGGAGCCGACGGATTCACGATGACGGTCGGCAGACCCCGGCCCGCCCACTCGAGGGCAACCTGCTCGGCGAGGAACTTCGATCGCTTGTAGGGCCCGATCATGTCCGCCAGGGTGACCGGCGTCGTCTCCGTGCCGGGGCGGCCGTCCTTCGGGATGCCGAGCGCGCCGACGGTGGAGGTATAGACGACCCGCTCCGTGCCGGCCCGGGCGCAAGCGGACAGGACGCCACGCGTGCCGTCGACGTTCGTCCGGTAGAGCTCACGCTGCTCGCGGGCCCAGAGTCGGTAGTCGGCGGCGACGTGGTAGACGTGCCGGACGTCCTTGACCCCCCGCGCGAGCGACGCGGGGTCGAGCAGATCGCCCTCGCAGACCTCGAGGGGGAGCCCCTCGATCGCTCGCCGGTCGCTCGTCGGCCGCACGAGCACGCGCACGCTCCGACCGTCGCGCAGAAGCTCCCGGACAATGTTGGCGCCGACGAACCCGGTGGCGCCGGTGACGAGCGCGTCCGGCATCAGCCGGTCTCGCCAAGCTCCCGGACGACGACGGCCACCGCCGTGAGGGCGAGGAGGGTGCCCCGCCGGAGAGCCCACGCCTGGCCGAGGAGCGCCGGCCGGCGCAGGATGAGGGCGACCGCGCGGGCCGGCCGCGACTGCCCCCCGGCGTCGACGAGCGTCGCCAGCCCGAGCGGAAGCGACTGATCGGCGGTGTCGGACACACCCCGCACCACGATCGCGGCCAGCCCGCGCTCGCGCGCGGCCGCGAGGATGACGGCCGACTCCATGTCGACCGCGATCGCGCCGGTGCGGCGCGCCAGAGCGGCCTTGGCCGCGGGGGTGTCGACGACCTCCTCGACCGTTGCCAGCGGCCCGGTGGCGGGCGCGAGGCCCGCCCGGGTGGCGGCGGCGAGGGCGCGCGTGTGGGCGCCCCGATCCACGGCCAACGGGGGCCCGACGGGGGGAAGCACGACTTCGGGCAGCACGAGAGTCCCCGTCCGGTCGAGCGCGGGCGAGAGCGCTCCGCAGCTGCCCGCCGAGATCAGCAGGTCGGGGGGGTCGCGGTCGCCGAGCCCCCGCGCGGCAAGGCCGGCCGCCCGCAGACCGACCACCCGAACCTCGCACCCGTCAGCGCCGAACCGCGACCAGGGGCCCGACGTGAGCCGACGAAGCCCAAGGCCGCGGGCTAGCCTGCGCGCCTCGAGCTCCGCCGCCACGAAGACGAGGAAGCCGCTCACCGTTCCCCTCGGGCCCGCTCGTCCCGTCCGGCCCCGCCTGTCTCGCGGCGCCCGCGCCAGAGCGCGTACGAGTTCCCCGCCGCCGTGTCGCGGCCGGTGAACTTGATCGTCCGGATTCGGGAGTACGGGATCGTGCGGGGCCCGGCGCCGTCCGCGTCGAACATCTGGATGAACGGCTCCCCGGCGTCGGCGTTGCGGTTGGAGACGTAGCCCTGGAGTTCGGTGCCGTCCGTCAGCACGACGGTCGTATTTCCGCGATAGTCGAAGGCGAGGTCGATGATCCGCTCGAGCGGCAGATCCGGGCCCGGCTCTGGGGCCCAGCCCTCGAGTGTCGTCTCCGGCTCGGTCATCAGAGCCGGCCGGTGACCGTGACCGCAACCGTCTCGACGAAGCCCCGCAAGCTCCCGAAGGTCTCGTTCACCGCGGTGGCCTCGAACCCGCAGTGCACCATGCAGTCCCGGCACTTGGCGTTGCCACTCTTCCTGCCGTAGCGCTCCCAGCGCGTGTTCTCCATGAGGTCCTGAAAACTGTGGGCGTACCCCTCCTGGAGGAGGTAGCAGGGGCGCTGCCACCCGAACAGGTTGAAGGTCGGGTTGCCCCAGGGCGTGCACTCATAGTCGTGCTTGCCCATCAGGAATCGCAGGAAGAGCGGCGACTGATTGAAGCGCCAGCGCCACTTGGGCTTCGAGAGCATTCGCGCGAAGAGCTCGTGCGTGCGGCTCTTCCGGAGGAAGTGTTCCTGGTCGGGCGCCTTGGAGTAACTGTAGCCCGGCGAGACCATCATGCCCTCGACGCCGAGGTCCATCATCTCGTCGAAGAACTCGCGCATCCGGAGCGGCGAGGCGCCCTCGAACAGCGTGCTGTTGGTCGTGACGCGGAAGCCGCGCCGGAGCGCCTCCCGGATCCCCTCCACCGCCTGGTCGTACACCCCCTCGCGGCAGACCGACTCGTCATGCTCCGCGCGAGGGCCATCCAAGTGCACGCTGAAGCTCAGGTGCCCAGACGGCGTGAAGAGCCCCGCCTCGAGCTTCTCCTTGAGCTGGATCGCGTTCGTGCAGAGGTAGACGTACTTCCCGCGTCGCACGAGCTCGTCGACGAGCCGGCCGATCTCCGGGTACATGAGCGGCTCCCCGCCCGGAATGCTCACGATTGGCGCGCCGCACTCCTCCACCGCCCGGAGACACTGCTCGACGCTGAGCTGCTTTCGGAGGATCTGGGCGGGGTACTGGATCTTCCCGCAGCCCGCGCACGCGAGGTTGCACCGAAACAGGGGCTCGAGCATCAGGACGAGCGGGTAGCGCCGGCGGCCTCGGAGCTTCTGCCGGAGCACGTACGCTGCCACCGCCCACATCTGCGCGGCTGGAACACTCATCGCGGATCGGTCCCCCTGTCCGATTTATTCGAAGGCCGGCCGGGCGCTCGGTCCGACAGCCGCCGCCCGGCGCCCGGCCCGGCCAGCATAGCAGGACCACACTGCCAGACAGAGAGAAAGGTGGAGGAGCACGCCGAGCCCGAGCAAGACGCGCTCCCCGATCCACCACGTCAGGACCAGGTTGAAGGCGAGGACACCGTAGTAGAGGACCACCCCGCCCCGGGCCGAGCGCGCCTCCCCCCCGGCCAAGCCCAGGAAGGCCCCGATCGCGAGGCAGCCCACCAGGACCCAGCCGGCGAAGTTCGACAGCGGCACCCCGAAGAGCACGCCCCCCTCCGGATAATAGAAGATCCGCCCGAGGAACCACCGGTCGCCCCGAACCGCCAGGGGGTCGATCACCACGTCGAGCAGCATCATGAGCACGCCGCTCGCGACCACGACGGGCAGGCCGCGGGAGCACCCGAGCATGAGCCGGGCCAGGCAGTAGGACGCGTAGGCCAAGAAGACGAACGACACCGGGTCGAAGACAGGCACATTCGAGAGGTAGAGCTCCCGGGACCGCGTCACGCCCGTGTAGTGGTAGAGCCCGAACGGGAAGCCCACGCGGGTGGACACAAACTCCGCCGTCCAGGCGACACCGAGGGTCGACGCGGTAAACGCGACCGTGCGGCGCCGACCCAGGTCGTGGAGCGCCAGCACGACGAACGCGGCCGTGAACCCAAACACGTACGGCCGCAGCGTGAGCGTGTCGATCAACAGGTCCATGCGAGCCGGCGCGGTTACGATACCCCGAGAGTCAAGTTCTCGCAATCTGACGGGGTGTGCTAGCATCGCAAACCGTGACACGCCTCGACTCGGCGATTTCGCGCGCCCAGGCGTCTCTCCTCGGTCGACAGGCCCCCGACGGGCAGTGGGTCGGCGAGCTGGAAGCCGACGCCACCATCACGTCGGAGTTCTTGCTGCTCTGCCACCTCCTCGACCGGGTCAACGCCGAGCGCGAGCGCAAGGCCGTCGCCTACCTGCGCCAGCGGCAACTCCCGAGCGGCGGCTGGAACCTCTTCGAGGCAGGGCCCGCCGATCTCGCCGCCACGATTAAGGCCTACTTCGCGATGAAGATGGCCGGGGTCCCGCCCGACGACCCTGACCTGGTCCGCGCCCGCGCGGTGATCCGCGCGATGGGAGGTCCCCGCCGGGCGAACGTCTTTACGAAGATCCTCCTGGCCCTCTTCGGCGAGTACGACTGGAACGGCGTGCCGGCGATGCCGGTCGAGATCATGCTCTTGCCTCGCCGCTTCTACTTCAACCTCTACGAGGTCTCGTACTGGTCGCGCGCCGTCATCGTACCGCTCCTAATCTTGATGGATCGGAAGCCGGTCACATGGCTGCCCGCCGACCGCTCTCTCGACGAGCTCTGGCCCGAGCCGCGCGAGACCGTGAGCCTGCGGCTGCCCCGTCGGCCGGTCCCCTTCAGCGTGCGCGGGCTCCTCTGGAAGAACTTCTTCATTGCCGTCGACGACGCGCTCAAGGTCTGGGAGCGGTTCTCGCCTCGTCCCTTCCGCAAGCGGGCCGTCGAGGCAGCGCGGATCTGGCTCGAGGAGCGGCTGGCCGTGCCGGGCGGGCTTGGCGGGATCTTCCCGGCCATGACGAACGCGGTCCTCGCCCTCCGGACCCTCGGCTATCCCGACGACCACCCGCTGATCCGGGGCCAGCTCAAGGAGCTCGAGGCCCTCGCCGTGGAGACCGAGGATACGGTCCACTATCAGCCCTGCCCGTCCCCGGTCTGGGACACGGGCCTGGCGGTCAACGCCCTGGTCGAGAGCGACCTGGCCCCCGACCATCCGGCGCTTGCGCGCGCCGCCACGTGGCTGCTGGACCGGCAGGTCTTGGTCCCCGGCGACTGGCAGGTCAAGCGGCCGACCCTCGAGCCCGGCGGGTGGGCGTTCCAATACCACAACGACTTCTATCCGGACCTCGACGACACCGCGATGGTGCTGATGGCGCTCGAGAAGCTCCAGGGTCTCGAGCCCGAGCGCCTCCGCTTCGCGCGCGCGCGCGGCTTGGCCTGGTTTCTCGGCATGCAGGGCGCGGACGGCGGCTGGGGATCCTTCGACGCCGACAACAACCGCCTCGTCCTCAATAACATCCCCTTCGCCGACCACGGGGCCCTGCTGGATCCGTCCACGGAAGACCTCACCGGGCGGGGGCTCGAGCTCCTGGGCACCCTCGGCTACGGCCTCGAGCATCCGGCGGTGGGGCCCGCGGTCGACTTCCTCCGGCGCACGCAGAGTAGCGACGGGGGATGGTACGGCCGCTGGGGGGTCAACTATATCTACGGGACGTGGTCGGTCCTGCGTGGCCTGCGCGCGATCGGCGAGGACATGAGCGCCCCCTGGGTCCAGCGGGCCGTCCGCTGGCTCGCGGGCCGCCAGAACCGCGACGGGGGCTGGGGCGAGACCTGCGAGAGCTACCGCGACCCCGCCCTCGCCGGCTGCGGCCCGTCGACGCCGAGCCAGACCGCCTGGGCGCTCCTGGCGCTGTTCGCGGCCGGCGCGACAACCGGCGCCGCGGTGGAGGAGGGTGTCGACTACCTTCTCCGCACGCAGCGTCCTGACGGAAGCTGGAGCGACCCGCTCTGGAATGGCACCGGCTTCCCGCGCGTCTTCTACCTCAAGTACCACCTCTACGCCGCCTACTTCCCCCTGTGGGCCCTCGGAGTCTATCGCACGAGCCGGTCATGACGCCCTGGGCGGCCCGCCCCGTCGACCTCGTCGCGCTCGTCGGCCGGGCCGCGCTCTCGCTGGTGGGCTCGCTCGGGCGGTTCGGAACCTTCTTCGCGAGCGCGGTCGCGTACGCGGTCACCCCGCCGTTCAAGACACGCCAGCTCGTGGACCGTATCCACTTCATCGGCTACAACTCGCTGGTCATCATCGCTCTCACCGGTGCGTTCACCGGCATGGTGCTCGGCCTCCAGGTCTTCATCACGCTCTCCCGCTTCGGCTCGGAGGCCTTCCTCGGGCCCGCGGTCGCCCTCTCGCTGATCCGCGAGCTCGGGCCGGTCCTGGCCGCGCTCATGGTGACGGGACGGGCTGGCTCCGCGCTCACGGCCGAGATCGGCATCATGCGGATCACCGAGCAGATCGACGCGCTCACGGTCATGGCCCTCAACCCGTTCCGTTACCTGGTCGTGCCGTCCATCGTGGCCGGGATCATCACCTTCCCGCTCATGACGTCGATCTTCGACGTGGTCGGCATCTTCGGCGGTTACCTCGTCGGCGTGAAGCTCCTCGGCCTCTCCCAGGGCACGTACTTCGGCGAGATGAAGACCTTCGTCGACCTCGGCGACGTCATGACCGGCGTCTGGAAGTCGCTGTCGTTCGGCGTCCTCGTCACCTGGGTCTGTACGTACAAGGGCTACCACGTCGGGCACGGCGCCGAGGGCGTCGCGCGAGCGACGACCCAGGCGGTCGTTCTCTGCTCGGTGCTGATTCTCGTGTGGGACTACTTCATGGGCTCAGTGTTGCAGTGATCCGGGTCGAGAACCTCCGCAAGTCGTTCGGCGGTCAGCCGGTTCTGAAGGGCGTCAACCTCGAGGTCAACCGGGGCGAGATCATGATCATCATCGGTCAGAGCGGAGGGGGCAAGACGGTGCTGCTCAAGCACCTCCTCGGGCTCCTCCGCGCCGACGCCGGACGAATCGTCGTCGCCGGGGCCGACGTCACGGAGCTGCGCGGCGAGGCGCTCGACGCCGTCCGCCGCCGCTACGGCGTCGTCTTCCAGGGCGGCGCCCTGTTTGACTCGATGAGCGTCTTCGACAACGTCGCCTTCCCGCTTCGGGAGCGGACCGCCCTCGGCCGGGCCGAGATCGCGCAGCGCGCCAACGCCAAGCTCGAGCAGGTCGGCCTGGCCGGTATGGGCGAAAAGAACCCCGCCGAGGTCTCGGGCGGCATGCGCAAGCGCGTCGCGATTGCCCGCGCGCTCGTGACGGAGCCAGAGATCGTCTTCTTCGACGAGCCCACGACGGGCCTCGACCCTGTCCTCGTCAACACGATCCACAGCCTGATCGTCGATCTCCACGCGAAGTTCAACTTCACGGCCGTAATGGTGAGCCACGAGATCCCGGAGATCTTCAAGATCGCGCAGAAGGTGGCGATGCTGTACGACGGCCGGATCGTCGAGGCGGGACCGGCGGAAACGATCCAGAACTCACCCAATCCGGTCATCCAGCAGTTCATCCGCGGCGATCCCGAAGGTCCGATTCACCTCCGATAGATCGCGGGCGAGCCAGGTCGGGACGGAGGATAGATGATGGGGCGGTCACGCGTCGAGGTAGCGGTCGGCGTCTTCGTAATCCTGGGCATCTTGGCATTGGGGTACCTTTCGATTAAACTCGGCCGCGTCGAGCTCTTCGGCGGTGGCGGCTATCCGGTCGTCGCGAATTTTCCCTCGGTCGGAGGCCTGAAGGTCGGTTCGAGCGTGGAGATCGCGGGGGTCGAAGTCGGGCGTGTCGAGAAGATTCGCCTCGTGAACGACGAGGCCCAGGTGGGGCTCCTGATCAATCAGAGCGTCAAGCTGCCGGACGATTCGATCGCCTCGATCAAGACCAAGGGCTTGATCGGCGAGAAGTACATCCGCATCAGCCCTGGCGGCTCGGAGCGGATCATCGGGCCGAACGGCCGGATCCGGGAGACCGAGGCTCCGGTCGATCTCGAGGAGCTGCTCGCGAAATACATCTTCGGTAAAGTCTAGCGGTGCCCACGCGAGAGGCGCAGGGATGCGGGCGGCCGGGAATGGCCGTTGGGCACGGCGGGGCGTGAGTCTGCGCCGGCTCGGCGCGGTAGGCGGGGGGCGGGCACCGACACGGGCGCCGGCGGTCTCGTCGGGGCAGCATCAGGGAGGAGACCCAGCTATGGACACGCCGGAGGAGACCCGATGACGCGCCGACGCGGCGCGCTCGTCGGCGTGGTGGTGGTGGCCGCGCTCCTGGTCGGGCGGGCGGCCTGCGCGGGGCCGCCGACCGACCAGCTCAGGGCCCACGTCGACCGTGTGGTCAAGACGCTCGAAGAGCCCGCCCTGAAGGGCGAGGCCACGGCCCTCGAGCGGCGGCGGCAGGTGCGGGTCATCGCCAACGACATCTTCGACTGGGCGGAGACGGCCCGGCGTTCGCTGGCCCGCCACTGGCAGTCGCTGACGGACGGCCAGCGCGAGGAGTTCGTCAAGCTGTTCGGCGATCTCCTGGAACGATCGTATATCTCGAAGATCGAGCTGTACGGCGGCGAAAAGATCCAGTACGTGGGCGAGAGCGTCGAGGGCGATCTCGCCAGCGTCCGGACCAAGCTCATCACGAAGCAGGGCACGGAAGTACCGATCGAATACCGGATGATGCGCCGCGGCGACCGATGGCTGGTGTACGACGTCGTCATCGAGAGCGTGAGCCTTATCAGCAACTACCGGACCCAATTCAACCGGATCATTCAGACCTCCTCGTACCAGGAGCTCGTCAAGAAGATGAGGACCAAGCAGGAGGAGTTCCACTACGAGGAGGCCGCCAAGCAGAAGCGCAACACATCGTAGCGCCCGCCGCGGCGGAGAGACGACGGGCCCGGCGGGGTGCCGGGCCCGAGGTGTCCTCGGCGTCCGAGCGCCCAGGCTAGCGGTGGGCGAGGAAGCGGAAGAACTCCACCCCTTCCCGCAGGCGCCGCCGCATCGTGTCCGGGCTCTTCACCATCTCCGAGACGAGCGCGGCGACCTTGCCCGGTCGAAAGTAGAAGCGCTTGTAGAACGTCTCCACGGAGTCGAAGATCTCGGTGTGCGGCAGGTGCGCGTAGCTGAGCGCACTGATCTGCACCCCGCGGGCGTTCACGAGCGCCTGGCCGTCGTTTTGCAGCCAGCCGTTCTCCACTGCCTCTCGGTGCATCGAGGTGCCGGGATAGGGCGCCGCGATCGAGACCTGGATCGTGTGTGGGTTGATCTCCCGCGCGTAGCGGATCGTCTCCTCGATCGTCTCCCGCGTCTCGCCGGGCAGGCCGAGGATGAAGGTGCCGTGGATCGTGATGCCGAGCATGCGGCAGTCCCGCGTGAACTTGCGGGCGACGTCGAGCCGGAGCCCCTTCTTGATATTGTTGAGGATCTGCTGGTTGCCGGACTCGTAGCCCACGAGGAGGAGGCGCAGGCCGTTGTCCCGCATCACCTTGAGCGTCTCGTAGGGGACGTTGGCCTTCGCGTTGCACGACCAGGTGACGCCGAGCTTGCCGAGGCGCCTGGCGATGACCTCGGCCCGGGGCAGGTCGTCGGTGAACGTGTCGTCGTCGAAGAAGTACTCCTTCACGTGGGGGAAGTACGTCGTGGCCAGCGCGATCTCGTCGGCCACGTGGTCAGGCGTCCGGGTCCGGTAGCGGTGCCCGCCGACCGTCTGCGGCCAGAGGCAGAAGGTGCACTTCGACCGACAGCCGCGGCCGGTGTAGAGGGAGACGTAGGGGTGCAGCAGGTAGCCGATGAAGTAGTCCTCGACCCGGAGGTCGCGCTTGTAGACGTCCACCACGAACGGCAGCCGGTCCATGTCCTCGAGCGTGGCGCGCTCGCGGTTGTGGAGGATGCGCCCGTCCGTGCGATAGCTGAGCCCGTCGACGGCGGACAGCGGGCGGCCCTCCGCCACCTCCCGGATCGTGAAGTCGAACTCGTTGCGGGCGACGAAGTCGATCGCCTCCGAGGCCCGGAGCGACGCCTCCGGCGCCACCGCCACGTGGGCGCCCACGAACCCGACGAGGAGCCGGGGGTTCATGTTCTTCAGGGTCTCCGCCACGCGCACGTCCGAGGCGAACGACGGCGTGCTCGTGTGCAGGACGCAGACCTCGTAGTCTTTGGCGAGCGGCAGGACCCGCTCGAGCGTGATGCCGGCGGGAGGGGCGTCGATGAGGCGGCTGCCCGGAACCAGCGCGGCAGGCTGGGCGAGCCAGGTGGGATACCAAAACGAGCGGATCTCCCGCCTCGCCTGGTATCGCGAACCCGCTCCTCCGTCGAAGCCCTCGAAGGAGGGCGGGTGCAGAAACAGCGTCTTCAGCATGAGTGATGTCCCCCGTTCGCCGACATCCGACCGTCAGACGCCACGGCAAACTTCCGGCCGCCCCAATGGACGGTGCGCCCCCAGAAACTCGCGATCCACACCACGAAACAGAGGGCGTCTCGGAGTGGCACGAGCCAGGCGCGGGCGGGCTCGCGCAAGCCGAGACTCGCCCGGACCGCGTAGTGGACGCCAAGCCGCAGCGCCAAGGCTCCGCCCGCCACGGCCGCGCCCACGATACTCAAGGATGATACCAGCAGATACGCGCCGGACAATACAAGGGAATGCGTGACGAAGGACATCGCGTGACCGACCGGCTGGGCCGTCCGGACCGTCCGTGCCCACCGGAGCTCGTGGGTGAAGAGCGTCCGGAGGTCCGGCTCCCAGACAGTGTTCTCGACGACGTAGGGCGCGAGGGCCACCTGGAGGCCCCTCCGGTTCATAAAGACACCCAGCATGTAGTCGTCGGCGAGGTAGGGGCCCAGGGCCGCAAACCCCCCGATCGCCTCGAGGGCCTCCCGGCGCACGGCCATGGTCGCGCCCAGGCAGAAGCGGCCCGGCTGGAGCGACCGCGCCACCAGGACCGAGGGCAGGAACCAGTCGTTGATGAACATCGCCCCGAGCCCGGCCCACACGCCGCCCGTGGCGCGTCCGGCGTACAGACACGTGACCACCCCGACGGCGGGGTCCCGGAGCGGCCCGACGACGCTGCCGAGGTAGCTCCGGTCGACCCGCATGTCGCTGTCGGCTATGACCAGGAGGTCGTGCTTCGCCGCGCCGTACATGTTGGCGAGGTTGCTGACCTTGAGGTTGGCGCCGATCACCCGGTCGTCCACGACGAGGGCGAGGTCGCGCCCGGGCAGGTCGCGCATGACCCGCTCCGCGACCGCGATCGCCGGGTCCTGCGGGTCGCGCACCCCGAAGACGACCTGAAACTCGGGATAGTCTTGCTCGCAGAAGGAGCGGAGGTTCTCGTAGAGGCTCGGCTCCGCGCCCCTGAGCGGCTTGAGCACGGTGACGGGCGGACCGGCCGCGGGCCGCGGCCGCTGCCGGGCGAACGCGCGCACCCGGGCGACGGCGAAGACCGCGTACGCGAGGGAGAAGAGGCTGGCCGCGAGCAGAAGCGGGGAGAGCACCGGAAGACGCGCCCCGAGCACGGCCTATGCTAGCGTTACGGGCTATGCGTGTCCACGATATTCTTGCGCTCGGCGCCTCGGTCCTGCTCTCTTGGGCGGCCGCACCGGGCCCGGCCGCCGCCCACGGCTCGGCCCAAGCCGTCTCGGCCCCCCCGCCGCCGGTGGCCGCGGCCGCCCCCGGCCTCGCCGCGGAGGCGGTGCTGGCGGCGGTGCGGCAGGCGACGGCGAGGTACCTCGACATCGAGAAGGCGCGGGCCGACGGCTACGTCCAGATCAGCGGCATGGAAGCCAACCATGGCGTTCACTTCATGAACGTAAACGCGCAGATGTTCTCGGCGGCCGCCGGCCTGTTCTCGGCGGGCCGCGTGCTCGCGTCCGCCCCGATGCTGATCTACGTCCCGACGCGCGACGGACGCTGGCAGCTCGCCGCCGCGGAATACGCGCTGCCGTCGTCCAGGCTCGACACGAATCCCTTCCCGGGGGCGGCCTGGAGCGAGCACGAGGCGAGCTGCCACTACCGGGACTACCGGGAGCTCCCCGCGCCGGCGCCCGCGAGCTGCCCGAAGGTCCACCCCGTGAGCGGCGCTCCATTCGTGCTCTTCCATCCGAAGCTCGCGATCGTGCACGTGTGGGCGTGGTACCCGAACCCCCGCGGGGTCTACGCCGACCAGAATCCGTACCTGGCGCCGTACGGCGGCGCCGGCGCCCCCGAGCACCACCACGGCGCCATCCGCAGCGGCCCCGAGATCGCGTACTCCGAATTCAACCACCGCTCGTCCGGCGTCTTCCTGTTGGTGATCGCCGCCGTCGCGTTCTGGCAGGCGCGCGGCCCGCGCCGTCGCGCGTGGTCCGCCGCCAGCGCGGCGCTCTGGATCGCCTTCGGCGTGTATCTCTTCGTCCGCAGCGATCCCGAGGCGTGGCCGTGGGGACCACTCGGGCTTCGGGAGAGCCTCGGCGACACCGAGGTCCTCCAGCACAAGCTCCTGACGCTGATCCCGATCGCGATCGGCCTGGCCGAGGCGCTCTACGGCGGCGGCGGGGTCAGGCGGCGGCCGAGCCTCTGGCTCGTGTCCGCGCTGGCGCTCGTGGGCGGCGTCGGCCTGTTCCTGCACTTCCACGAGGGCCGGCTGCATCTCGACTGGATCTACGCCCAGCACGCGGCCATGGGGCTGGCCGGACTCGCCGCGGGCGCGGCGCTCCTGCTGTCGCGCCGCGCCGGGCCGGGTTCACGGCTGCACCTGCTCTGGCCCACGGTCCTCGTGCTGATGTCGGTCGTGCTCCTCTTCTACACCGAGTAGCGGCCGGCCGGCGGGCGTGGCGGGGGCGCGCCGGCCCCGTGGTACACTGGCGCATTCAAACAGCCAAGGAGGCACCTCGTGGCATCCGCCGTTCGCGTCGCGATCATCGGCGTCGGCAACTGCGCATCCGCTCTCGTTCAGGGCGTCCAATACTACCGGGGCGCGCCGGACGCGGCGTTCATCCCCGGGCTCATGCACCCGCGGCTCGGCGACTATCACGTCGGTGACATCGAGTTCTCGGCGGCCTTCGACATCGATGCGCGCAAGGTCGGGCGGGACCTCTCGGAGGCGATCTTCACGCCGCCGAACAACACGGCGCGCTTCGCCGCGGTGCCCCCACTCGGCGTCGCCGTCCAGCGGGGGATGACGCACGACGGGCTCGGCCACTATCTGTCGCAGCTGATCACGCGCGCGCCGGGCTCGACGGCCGACATCGTCGGCATCCTCCGCGACACGGGCACGCAGGTCGTCGTCAACTTCCTCCCCGTCGGCAGCGAGATGGCAACCAAGTGGTACGTCGAGCAGATCCTCGACGCGGGCTGTGGGTTCGTCAACTGCATCCCGGTCTTCATCGCGCGGGAGGCCTACTGGCAACGGCGCTTCGAGGAGCGCGGGCTGCCCGTCGTCGGCGACGACGTGAAGTCGCAGGTCGGCGCCACCATCGTGCACCGCGTGCTCACGCGCCTGTTCATGGAGCGGGGCGTGCGTCTCGAGCGGACGAGCCAGCTCAACGTCGGCGGCAACACCGACTTCTACAACATGCTCGAGCGGGAGCGTCTGGCGTCGAAGAAGACCTCGAAGACCGACGCCGTCCGCTCCCAGCTCGCGCACGAGCTCGAGGCCGACAACGTCCACATCGGCCCGAGCGACTTCGTCCCCTGGCTCGAGGACCGGAAGTGGGCGCACATTCGGCTTGAGGGGCGGGGGTTCGGAGACCAGCCCCTCACCATCGAGCTGAAGCTGGAAGTGTGGGACTCACCCAACTCGGCGGGCGTGGTGATCGATGCCATCCGCTGCTGCCGGCTCGCGCTCGACCGTGGACTGAAGGGCGCGCTCCTCGCGCCCTCCGCCTACTTGATGAAATCCCCGCCGGAGCAGTGGCCGGACGCCCTCGCGCGGGAGCGCCTCGAGCGGTTCATCAGCGGTGCGGATTAGGTCGGGCCCCATCGGATGAGCGTCGTCCTGCGAACCGGCCGCGCGCTCCGGCGACTGGTGCAGGTCGCCACCGCCCGGCCTGTCCTCACCGTCGTCGTCTCGCTGCTCGTCGCCGCCGCCGGTGTCGCCTATTCACTCCGCGAGCTCACCTTCATCACGTCCGGGAAGGACCTCCTCCCGCGCGGCGGCGCCTACCTGCAGCGCTACGCCGAGGACTCCCGGGAGTTCGCCGACCCCGATCAGATCGTCGTCGCCGTCCAGGCGCCGCGCCTGGCCCTGGCCAAGGCCTACGCGAGCCAGGTCGCCCACGAGCTCCGGAAGTACCCGGACCGCTTCGAGCGCGTCGCGTACCGGACGGACCCCAAGCAGTTCGAGGGTCGGGCGCTCCTCTACGCGTCCACGGCGAAGCTCCGGGACATCCGCGACAAGATCCTCGAGCACCAGAGCTTCGTGGAGTCGTTCGCGGCGCGCCCGACGCTCGATCAGCTCGTCGAGAACATCAGCACGCAGATCGGCGGCGCCATCGTCACGAGCTTCTTCGACGTCGGCCTCGACGAGGGCAAGACGGACGTCGACCTCCGCGTCCTCAAGGACTTGCTCGCGCAGATGTCGGCCCGACTGGACTCCCCGTCGCCGTACCGGTCACCGTGGGGCTCGCTCTTCGGCCCGGACACGGGCGGCGAGGACGACGGCTACTTCCTCTCCGACGACAAGCGCCTCCTCTTCCTCCTCGCCGAGGGCGTCGGGAAACGGGGGAGCTTCACCGGGGATCGCGAGGCGATCGAGACGTTGCGCGGGACGATCGCCGGCCTCCGCGACCAGTTCCCCGACGTGACGGCCGGTGTCACGGGGGGGCCGGCGCTATCGAACGACGAGATGGTGGCCGCCTTCCGCGACAGCCGGCGCGCCACGCTCCTGGCCTTTGCCCTCACACTCGGGCTCCTGTTGGTGGCGTTTCTCCGCGTGGGCCTGCCGATCCTGATGCTCGCCACGCTCGCGGTCAGCCTCTGCTGGTCGATGGGCGTCATCACGGCAGTGGTCGGGCACCTGTCGATCTTCTCGGTGATGTTCATCTCGATCGTCGTCGGCATCGGGACTGACTACGGGATCTACTTCCTCTTCCGGCACGACGAGGAGCTGTTCCTCGGTCGCAGTCCGCGGGAGGCGCTCGAGTTGACGGCGGCGCGGAGTGGCCCCGGGATGTTGATCGGGGCGCTGACCGCGGCGGGCACCTTCTACGTGCTGACGGCGACCGAGTTCCGGGGGATCCAGGAGCTCGGCTTCATCGCCGGCACGTCGATCCTGCTCGCGTGGCTCTCGATGATGACGCTGTTTCCCGCGCTCATCATCCTGGTCGATCGTCGTCGCCCCGCGCGCGCGCCGGTCCCGACCCCGCGCGTGCTCGAGATCGAGCGGATCCGGGTGCCCTTCGTCGAGCGCATCACCCGGTACCCGAAGACGGTCGTGACGGCCGCCGCCCTCGTCACCGTCCTCTCGCTGGCTGCGCTGCCCGGCCTCCGCTTCGACTACAACCTGCTGAACCTGCAGGCCCTCGGCACCGAGTCGGTGGTCTGGGAGAAGCGCATCCTGGCGGCGGGGCGCTCGGGGTTCAGCGCCCTCTCGACCGCCGCGTCCCTCGCCGAGCTGCGCCGGAAGGCGGCCGCGTTCGAGCGACTCCCCTCCGTCTCCGACGTGGATTCGGCGCTCCTGCTCATTCCGGAGGACCAGCCGGCGAAGCTCGGGATCATCGGCGAGATCACGCCGATCGTGGCGCCCGTCCGGGTCGGCATCCCGGAGCCGGTCGACGTGGACCGCCTCGCGGCCGCGCTGGCGACGCTCAAGCATCGGTTCGACGTCGTCGCCGGCGAGGCCCCGCCCGGCCCCGATCGCGACGACGCCGCCGCCGTCCGGGACCGGGTCGCGGCGCTCAGCGCCAAGCTCCAGCGTACGGACCGGGACGTGTCGGAGCCGGCCTTGACCCTCCTGCAGGATCAGGTCTACCGTGACTTTGCCGGCTCTCTCCACCGCCTCCAGCGGAACCTGCACCCGCGCGAGATCTCGGTCAACGACGTTCCCAGCGAGCTCCGGCGCCAGTTCGTCTCGCCCGGCGGGCGCTTCCTGCTGCAGATCCACCCTGGTGTCGACATCTGGGATCGGCGCGGCGCCGAGCGCTTCGTCGCGGACCTCCGCAGCGTCGACCCCGAGGTGACGGGCACGCCCATCATCACCTTCGAGGCGATCAACTACATGGAGCGGGCGTACAAGGAGGGCACGGTCTATGCGTTCCTGGTCGTCGCGCTCCTGAGCGCGCTGCTGATCCGCCGGTTCCGCGAGGCCGCGCTCGGGCTGGTCCCGCTGGTCCTCGGGACGCTCTGGACCACGGGCCTCATGTACCTCTTCCGGCTGCCCTTCAACTTCGGCAACGTCTTCGGGCTCCCGCTGATCATCGGCACCGGCGCCGAGTTCGGCCTCAACGTCGTGCTGCGCTACCTCGAGGGCCGTGAGTATGGCGGCCCGCTGGTCGCCCGGAGCACGGTCATGGCAGTCCTCGTCAACGGTCTCACCACGGTCGTCGGCTTCGGCAGCCTGATGGTCGCCGACCACCGCGGGATCTTCGGCCTCGGGCTCCTCCTCACCCTGGGCATGGCCGCCACGCTGACGGCGGCTCTCGTCGTGCTTCCGGTCCTGCTGCAGTGGAGCCAACCGCCCCGGGCGTCCTCGACGTCGCCGGGCGAGTCGATGGAGCGCGCGCTCGCGATCGAGGCCCGGCCGGAATGATCCTTGCCCGCCGGTGACCTAATGTGTGACATCATCCCACGCGGGAACGGGGGGCGCCGCGCGGTTCCGGTCCGTCGCGGCGCTGCCGGGGAGGCCTGTGGAACGCGCGGTGCTCTTTGACTTCGGCGGCACCCTGGACGCCGACGGTGTGACCTGGAAGGAGCGGTTTGCCCGCCTCTATCGTACCGAGGGCGTCCGGCTCGAGCCCGCGCGATTCGACCCGCTCTTCTACGCGGCCGACGACGCGCTCGTCCGCGCGACCCCGCCGACCCTGTCGTTTCGCGAGACCGTCCTTCGTCTCGCCGCGAGCCTCGCCCGGGGGCTCGGGCTGGACGGCGACGACGCACTGGTCGGCCGGGTCGCGAGCCGCTTCCTCGAGGGTGCCCTCGAGACCCTGCGCGGCAACACGCCGCTGCTGTCGCGGCTTGGCCGCCGATACCGGCTGGGAATCGTCTCGAACTTCTACGGCAACCTCGAGACCGTCTGCGACGACGCGGGAATCCGTGAGCTCTTCAGCGTCATCGTCGATTCGTGTCGCGTCGGATGCCGGAAACCCGACCCCCGCATCTTCGACCGGGCCGTCGAGGAGCTGGGGATGACGCCGGCCGACGCGACGTTCGTCGGCGATTCGCCGACCCGGGACATGGCGGGCGCGCGCGCCGTGGGCATGCGTCACATCTGGCTCGCCGGCGAGGAGAGCGGGACCCGGACACCCTGCTGCCCGGCCGACCGGGTCATCTCCTCCCTGGCCGAGCTGGAGGCGGTCCTGTGACGCTCGCGCCGGCTCTCACGGGCGGGATCATTGCCGCGGGGGACGGCAGCCGGCTTCGCCGTGCCGGCTGGACCGTGCCGAAGCCGCTGGTCCCCGTGGCCGGCGTGCCACTCATCGAGGCGGTGATTCGAAACTTTCGCGCCGCCGGTGTCACCTCGCTCCGCATCATCGTGAACGAACGGGCGCGCGCCTGCGTGGAGTGGGTGCGGGCGCGATTGCCCGAGGTCGACGCCGAGTTCATCGTGAAGACGACCGCCTCGTCCTACGAGAGCTTTCTCGAGGTGACCCGTGGCGGTACGGGCCGGATGCTGGTGTCGACCGTCGACGCGTGGTGTCGCGAGGCCGACTTTGTGCGCTTCGTCGAGGCCGCGGCGCAGCGGCCTCCCGACGCCACGGTGCTGGCCGTGACGCCGTTGGTCGCCGACGAGCGGCCCCTCTGGGTACGGGTCGACGCGACCGGCCGGGTCACGGAGCTCGGAGGGGGCGCGGGAGAGCTGGTGACGGCCGGAATGTATCTCGTGCCGGAGCGCGTCCGGACGATGGACGCGCCCCCCGGGATGGGACGGCTGCGGGAGTTCCTGACGTGGCTCTCCAGGAGCGGAGAGCCGCTGTACGGCGAGGTGATCCAGACCGTGGTGGACGTCGACCGGGGCGACGACGTCGCGCTCGCCGAGGCGCTGGCCCTCGGCGCACGGTCGTCATGATCCGCCCGGGAGGGACCGTGTGAGCACCGCCAGTTGCTGGGGTATCTTTCGGGAGCGGGCGCATTCCCCGGGCCGAGAGAACGACGACGCCGAGATCCTGCGCCTGACCGGGAAGCATCTCGAGGCCGAGGGGTTTCAGGTGGTCCTCAAGGGCCCCGAGGAGTTGAGTGGTCCCTTCGACGGCCGGCCGCGCTGCGCCTTCCTGATGTGCGAGCGGCTCGAGGCGCTCCGGCACCTCCGGGCGTGGGAGGCGGGGGGCGCACCCCTCGTGAATCGACCGGAAGCGGTCCTGAACACGTATCGGGTGCGGATGGTCACCCGGCTCGCGGCGGCCGGCCTGCCGTTCGTCGAGAGCCGGATCGTGCCGACCACGGGCGGCCCCGGCCACGGTGCCCTGCCCGCCTGGGTCAAGCGCGCGGACGTCCACAATACCCGCGAGGGCGACGTGGTGTTCGCGCCGACCGGCGAGGCCGTCGAAGCGGCGCTGCACGGACTTGCCGCGCGCGGCATCGCTCGGGCCGTGATCCAGCCGCACCTCGAGGGGGACCTCGTCAAGTTCTACGGGGTCGGTGTCGAGGCGCCCGGCCCCGGCGAGACCCCGTGGTTCCGGTGGTTCTACCCGAAGGACCAGCAACCCGTGCGCTACCCGATCGACGGCGGGCGCCTGGCGCGCCTGGCGGCCAGGGCGGCGACGGCCCTCGGCCTGGAAGTGTACGGCGGAGACGCCCTCGTGAGTGCGCCGGGCGAGATCGTGCTCCTCGACCTCAACGCGTGGCCGAGCTTCGCGCTCTACCGGGACGAGGCCGCGGCCCGGATCGCGTCTCACCTGGCACGCCGATTTTCGGAGGTCCTCCGGTGACGACGCCTCGCCGCGTGGGTCCGCGGTCGCGTCAGATCGTCGAGCGGGAAGCACGACACATCGCCGCCGGGCTTCAGTCGTACGCCCTCTACTCCGGGCTCGCGATGGCCCGCGGCGCTGGATGCACCCTCGTCGACGAGGACGGCAACGAATACGTCGACTTCATGGCGGGCATCGGCGTCGGGAGCGTCGGCCACTGCCACCCGCACTACGTCGAAGCGCTGAAGCGGCAGGTCGAGCAACTGACGTTCGGCAGCTTCACGACGGAGACGCGCGCGCGCTTCCTCGAGCTGCTGGCCAAGACGACGCCCGCAGGGCTGGCGCGCATTCAAATGTTTTCCGGAGGCGCGGAGGCCGTCGAGGCGGCCCTGCGCTTGGCCAAGGCCGCCACCGGCAAGCACGAGGTCATCGGATTCTGGGGAGGGTTTCACGGCAAGACCGGCGGAGTGCTCGGGCTCCTGGGAAGCGATTTCAAGCACCACCAGGGGCCCTTCACACCGGGTCACCACCTCTCGCCCTACGCCGACTGCTACCGCTGCCCGCTCCGCCTGCGCTACCCGGACTGCGGGATCGCGTGTGCGGAGTACCTGCGCGACGTCATCCGGTACCAGACGGGGGGCGAGATCAGCGCCATCATCGTCGAGCCCATCCAGGGCACGGCCGGCAACGTGATCCCGCCTCCCGGGTTCCTGAAGGCGGTGCAGGCGGTCGCCCGAGACCACGGCGCCCTCCTCATCGCCGACGAGATGCTCACGGGCTTCGGTCGGACGGGATCCATGTGGGGCTGCGACGGCGACGGCGTGATCCCCGACGTCATGACGGTCGGCAAGGGCGTGGGCGGCGGTTTCCCCCTGAGCGCCGTGGTCTCCACCGACGACCTCACGGCACGGAAGCCGTGGTCGAACCCCAGCGCAAGCTCGTCGAGCTACGGGGGCAACCCGCTGGCGGCGGCCGCCGGGCTGGCCGCCCTCGAGATCATCCTGGAGGAGGATCTCGTGACGAACGCCGAGCGCGTGGGCAAGGTCATGCTCGAGCGTCTCGAAGCGCTGAAGGAGAAGTACCGGTGTGTCGGGGAGGTGCGGGGGCGAGGCCTCATGCTCGGGATCGAGCTCGTTCGGGATCGCGCGACCAAGGAGCCGCTCCCGCCGGCGGTCACGCGAGCACTCTATCAGGAGTGTCTACGGCGCGGCCTGGTCGCGATGGCGTACTCGCACGTGGTCCGGATCAACCCGCCCCTGGTCATTACCGAAGACACCGCGCTGACCGGTCTCGCCATCCTCGACGAGGCGCTCGACGCGGTCGTCCGCGCGCACGGGCTCGAGTAACTCCGCCCGCGCGGCGGCCAGTGGACGCGCGCGTCGACCAACGGCCGGGCGCGTCCGATGTCGCCTCCGGCTGCCCTCAGAAGCGCACCGAGATGCCGGCGAGCGGGTAGCGCGTGTCGAGATCGAACCGCAGCCTCGTCGAGCCCGGCGGAGTCCGGAACGTGAATTCGGGACTGAAATGGCTGTACCGGTACTCCGCGAAGAGCGCGACGTGCGGGTAGAACTGCCACACGACCCCGGCGGCGGCCTGCAGGCCCAGCGGGAAGTCGGTCTCGTACTGGTCCGTGGGCATCAGGTTCGTCGTGTCCTTGGCCTCCGCCAGCGCGACTGCCGGTCCGACGGTCAGATACGGCTGCAGCCGGCCCTGGGGAATCACGTCGGTCACCAGCAGCGGCCATCGGAGCATCAGGTCGAACGCCATGGGCGTCATATAGAGGTCGAGGCGCTTGAGCGACGCCGGGACCGTATCCGGCCGGAAGTGCGAGACATCCAGCGATACCCCAAAGTACCGCGCGACATCGAGCCAGTATCCGATCCGGACGCCATAACCCGACGACCGGTTGAACCTTATGTTCTTGAGGGTCGTCTCCCCTGTCGGCGAGTCAACCTTGACGTCGGCCTTGCCCGTGGACGCGCCTTCCAAATAGAGATCGGTGAACCACTCGGCCGATGCGGGAGGCACCGCGAAGGCGAGCCAGAGCACGACTCCGCCGATGAGCGCTATCGCCGTGATCCGCGATTCCCGGTACGGGCCCATTCCCGCCCCCTCTCGCGGCGTCCTCCGAGCAGGCACCCCCACGCTCGGCTCGGTCGCCCTTCCTGACGTGGTGGCAGAGTTTTTCTCGACATGCGTAGCCGGGGGCGACCGCGTGCCTGCGTCGGCCCACTTCCGCCGCTCCGCGGGGCGCCACGTGACTCGCTGGACGCGCGAGAAGGTCCGCCGAGGGCGGTCCCCGGGCCCCGGGGCCCTCGGCGAGTCCGGCGGACCCCCCCGACGGTCACCCGTATTTTCGGTTTAAAACGCGAACGCGGCAAGCCATAATTCCGCAAGCTTCCCGCAGACGACGCAGGTGCTGGAGCTCCTCGGCTGGTGCGGAGGGCATCACGATTGGGCGACGCGACGTCCGTCCCCTTGTGCCTCTCGGTCGAGCCCTACCGCGGGTCGAGATCCGGGGCGCGACGGTGACCTCCGGTGCGGGTCCGTCGCTCCCGCACGGATCGAACGAACACCTCGCCGGGAGGGCCTGGACCGGGCGGCCGCTCGCCGCCGCGCGGGTTAGCCGCGCGGGCGATCGGGAGAGTCGGTGGCGTCGCGGCGTCAGGACGACGCGCGCGGGCGCGCCGGCGCCCTTCTTCACCGAGGACGCCGCGCGGGCCGGCCTCGCCGGCCGCGACGAGGCGCTGGGCACCGTCGTCCGCGCGCGCAGGCTCCGCTAGCATGCTGCGCGGAGCGCTCCTGGGCCTCGGCAATGTCGCCCTGCACGGACATCTGCCTGGCTGGATGCGTCGTCCGGACGTCGAGATCGTCGCGGCGACCGACGCCCGGCCCGGCCGCCGGGCCGAGTGCCACGCGCGCCTGCCAGGCGCCCGCTGGTACGATTCAACCGACGAGTTGCTGGCCGACGCCTCCGTCGACTTCGTCGACATCTGCACGCCGCCGTCGAGCCACGCGCCGCTGATCCGGGGCGCGCTTCGGCGAGGCTTGCACGTTCTGTGCGAGAAACCCCTGGTCTGTTCGGTCGACGAGGTGCGCTCGCTGGCGCAGCTTGCGGCCGCGAGCGGTCGCGTCCTTCAGAGCGTCGACAACTGGCAACACGCGCCCATCATCCGACAGGTCCGGGAACTCCTCCGGGGGGGCGAGATCGGCGAGGTCTCGCGGGTCGTCTGGCACACCCTGCGGACCCGCCCCGCTCCGGCCGGCGACACGCCGTCGCAGAACTGGCGCCTCGAACCGGCCGTCGCGTGCGGTGGCATCCTGGCCGACCACGGCTGGCACGCCTTCTACGTCGTCCAGCGATGGATCGGGAAGCGCCCGACCTCGATCGCCGCCCGGCTCGAGACGCGCCGGCACACGGACTGGCCTGTCGAGGACACCGCGGCCGTCGTGCTGACGTTTCCCGGCGCCGCCGCCGAAGTCTTCCTCACCTGGGCAGCTGACGCGAGGCAGAATTGGGCCGAGCTGACCGGCACCGCGGGCCGGATCGAGCTCGACGGCGACACCCTGACGGTGACGCGGCATGGCAGCGAGCGACGCTGGTCGCTACCGCCCCCCCTGTCCGACGGATCCTGGCATCCGGACTGGTTCGAGCCGGTGGTCGACCAGTTCCTCGCCGAGGTGACAGGGTCCGCTCCGCACGGCTCGAACCTCGCGGAGGCCTCGCTCTGCGTCGTGCTGCACGCGCTCGCGCGCGAGTCGAGCCGACGTGGCGCGCAAGCGCTGGCGCTGCCCCTCGCCGCGCCGACGGCGTCGATGGAACGCTCGGTCTGACGCCGGTGGGGGCTCCCGGCACCGGGGCGGCGGCGAGCATCCTGGTGGTGCTCCCTCCGGCGACGGGCGGGGTCGATGCGGTCTCGCCCGGCACCGTCGTCGCCGGCCTTCCCCTGCTCCGCCGCGTCGTGCTGGCCGGCGGGCGCGCGGGGTTCGGGCGCGTCTGGGCGTTCGGCTCTGCTCCGAGCGGCGACGGGCGCCCAGGCGCCCGGCCGGCCGCGCCGGCCGCCGACGGCGAGGCGCCCGCGCCCGGGCGGGTGGTCGTGCTGGCGGCCAACGTCGTCCCGACGCCGCAGTGGTTCCGCGCGCTCCTCGAGCTGCCCCTGGCGAAGGACACCCTTTACGTCGACGACGCCGAGGTGGCCGTGATCGAGAGCGGCGAGCCGTCCGCGATCCTCGCCGCGGCGACCCGCTGCCGGACCCTCGCCGACCTCGTCACCGCCCTCCGCGGCACCGTCGCGGTGGTAGACCGGGCCCTGGAGCCGCGGGGCCGGTTCCCGCTCGCCACGCGCGCTGACCTCCCACGCGCGGAGACGTGGCTGCTCGGGAGCCTCATCAAGCGCGGCGAAGGCGTCACCTCGCGCTACCTCGAGCGCCGAATCTCGCTCGCCATTACGCGGCGCCTGGTCGCCACCCCCGTGACGCCCAACGTCATGACCCTCGCGAGCGTCTCGGTTGGCCTCGCCGGCGCCCCGTTCTTCCTCACCTCCTCGCCCGCCTACCAGCTCCCGGGGGCCCTGCTCTTCCTGGCGCATTCGATCCTGGACGGCTGCGACGGCGAGCTCGCCCGGCTCAAGTTTCTGGAGTCGCGCCGCGGCGCCATCCTCGACTACTGGGGCGACAATCTCGTCCACGCGGCCGTCTTCTCGTGCATGGCGATCGGCTGGAGCCTCGCGGTCCACGCGCTGTGGCCGCTGCTCCTCGGCGCCGTCCTCGTCGCGAGTTCGCTCGGCGCCGCGGCCGTCCTCTTTCGGCAGACCCTCGAGGATGAAGTGCCCACCGCCGACGCCCCGGTGGTCGCCCGGATCACCGAGCAGTTTTCCCACCGCGACTTCATCTATCTAGTGGTCGCCCTGGCGGCGGCGGGGAAGGCCGCCTGGTTCGTGGCCGTCGCCTCCGTGGGCACGCCGATTTTTCTGCTCCTGGCACTCGCAAGCCGTCTCGCGGCCCGGATGCGTTGAGGCGCGGCGCCGTGGTCGCCAGGACGGGTCCGCCGAGCCGCGCCGGCGCCGACCGCCGCTCGCCGGCCGGCGTCGCGGCGCACCGGCCACGCCGGCCGAGGCCGTAGGGAGCACCGGCGCGTGCGCTACGTCCACGCCCTCCTCTTCCTCCTCGGCGCGGCGCTCCTCGCCGTCCTCGTCGCCCGCAACGATCCGGCCGCGATCGCCGCCGCGATCGCCCGACTCTCCTGGCGGATCCTCATCGTGCTCTGTTTCCCGATCACGCTGGCGACGCTGTTCGACACGCTCGGCTGGCACTTCGCGTTCCGGCACGACCGCGTCGCCTTCCGCACGCTGGTCTCGGCCCGCCTCGCGGGCGAAGCCTTCAACGTGACGACGGCGTCCGTCGGGGGCGAGGCGGTGAAGGCGTGGTTGCTCCGCCCTGCGGTGCCGCTCGGCGAGAGCCTGCCGTCGCTGATCGTCTCGAAGACGACCATCACGATCGCCCAGGGCCTCTTCCTTCTCTTCGGCGTCGCCCTCGCCTGGCGGACCGCCCGGCCGGATTCGCCGGTCCTCTACGGGATGGAGGTCCTGCTGGTCGTCGAGGTCGTCGCGGTGGCCGGTTTCGTCGCCACGCAGGTGTTCGGCCTGATCGGGCGGGCGGGGCGGCTGCTCGGTCGGCTCGGCGCGCAGGTCTTCGGCGCCCGGGATACCCTCGTCCAGGTCGACGACGTGCTCGTGCGCTTCTATCGCGAAGAGCCACGGCGCCTCGCCCTCTCGATCGCCTGCCACTTCGCCGGCTGGTTGGTCGGTTCCGTCGAGGCTTACCTGATCCTGCGCTTCCTCGGCGTCCGCGTGTCGCTGACCACCGCGACCGTGATCGAAGCCTTCGGCACCGCGGTCCGCTTCGCGACTTTCGTGATCCCGGCGAGCCTCGGCGCCGCCGAGGGCGGCTACCTCGTGACGTTCCTCGGATTCGGCCTTGGGTCGACCGCGGCCGTCTCGTTCAGCCTGGTCAGGCGGGTCCGCGAAGCGGCGTGGGCGGCCATCGGACTCATCATCTTCGCCGTGATGCGCCGCCGGAGCGATTCGAGGGCCGCCCTCACGGCCGCGGGCTGAAGCCACGGCGGGCGCGACGCCCTCGCCCGCGCGCGGCCGCGGCGCGACCCCGGACCCAACCACGCCCCGGGCGGGCAGCCCTCCGCGCAGGGGCAGGCGGCACGCCGCGGCTATGATACGGTTGGAGTAGATGGCTTCACGCCTCGCCGCTCGCACGGCCTCGCGCGCCGGCTCGGCGTCCGACGGCCCACCGGCGAGCCGCCGGCGAGGTCGGCGGGGATGAGCGCCTTGCGGACCGGCCGCGCCCTGCGGCGGCTCGTGCAGGTCGCCTGCGCGCGGCCCGCCCTCACCGTCGGCCTCGGTGCCCTCTTCGCCCTCGTCGGCGTGGTCTACTCCCTCCGCGAGCTCACGTTCATGACCGCCAGCCGCGACCTCCTGCCCCCCGGCCAGGCCTACGTGGTGCGCTACAACGAGTACCTCCAGGACTTCGGCGGCCTCGACGAGATCTCGGTCGTCGTCGCGAGCCGAGATCTCACGGTGGCCAAGGAGTACGCGAGCCGCCTCGGCCGTGAGCTCCGCCAGTATCCGGCCAAGTTCCAGCGGGTCGCCTACCGCATCGACCCCGAGCGCTTCGAGGGCCGTGCCCTCCTCTACCTGCCGGTGCCAAAGCTCAAGGAGGTCCGCGACAGGATCTTCGCCTACCAGGATTTCCTCGAGTCCTTCGCCGCACGGCCCGCCCTCGACCAGCTTGTTGACAACGTCAACACGCAGGTCGGCAACGCCATGGTCTCGACCTTCTTCGACCTCGGCTTGAACGCCGGGGGCACCGCCGCCGACCTCCGGTTCCTCGAGAGCCTGCTCGGGCAGATCTCCACGCGGCTGGACCGGCCGGCGCCCTACCGGTCGCCCTGGGGCTCACTGCTCTCGCTCGACGTCCACGGCGAGGCCGACGGCTACTTCCTCTCCGACGACCAGCGCTTGCTCTTCATGCTGATCGAGTCGAGGAGCGAGAAGGGCAGCTTCACCGGCGACCGGGACGCGATCGAGACGCTCCGGGGCACTATCGCGCGCCTCCGGGACGAGTTCCCCGCCGTGGACGTGGGCGTCACCGGACTGCCCGCTCTCTCGAACGACGAGATGGTCGCCGCCTTCCGAGACAGCGAGCGCGCCACGATCCTCGCCTTCGCGTTCACGCTCGGCCTCCTGCTGCTGGCGTTCCTGCGGGTGGGCATGCCGATCCTGATGCTCGCGACGCTGGCGGTGAGCCTCTGCTGGTCGATCGGCGTCATCACGCTCGTGGTCGGGCACCTGTCGATCTTCTCGGTGATATTCATCTCGATCGTCATCGGCATTGGGATCGACTACGGGATTTACTTCCTCTTCCGGCACGACGAGGAACTGTTTCTCGGTCGGGGTCAGCGCGAGGCGCTCGAGATCACGGCAGCGCGAAGCGGTCCCGGGATCCTCATCGGCGCGCTCACCGCCGCCGGCACCTTCTACGTGCTGATGGCCACCGACTTCCGCGGCATCCAGGAGCTCGGCTTCATCGCGGGGACGGCGATCCTCCTCGCGTGGCTGTCGATGATGACCCTGTTCCCGGCCCTCATCCTCCTCGTCGACCGCCCCGAGGGCCGGCGCCCGCGCGGCCCGGTGCCGCGGGCGATCGAGCTCGAGCGGATCCGCGTCCCGTTCATCGAGCGGCTGACGCGCTACCCGAAGACCGTCGTCGCGGCGGCGTCCGTCGCCACCGTGCTCTCGTTGCTCGCCCTCCGCGGCGTCTACTTCGACTACAACTTGCTGAACCTGCAGGCGCCGGGCACGGAATCGGTGGTGTGGGAAAAGCGGGTGCTGGCGACCGGTCGCTCCGGCTACAGCGCGCTCGCGAGCGCGGGATCGCTCGCCGAGCTTCGCGCGAAGGTGGCGGCCTTTAACCGACTGCCAGCCGTCTCCGACGTCGACTCGGCCCTCCGGTTGCTCCCGAGCGACCAGGCGGCAAAGCAGAAGATCCTCGCGGATCTCGCGCCAGTCGTCGCGCCGGTGCGGATCGGCGTGGCCGAACCCGTCGATGTCGGCCGGCTCCTGGCCGCGCTCGAGCGACTCCGGCACCGCTTCGACATCGCGGCGGGCGCCGCGTCCCCCGGCCCCGACCGCGACGCGGTCGCCGGCGTCCGGGATCAAGCCGCTGCGCTGATCCAGAAGCTCCGGGCGGCCGACCGCGAGATCGCGGAGCCGGCGCTGAACCACCTCCAGAACCAGATCTACCGGGACTTCATGAGCAGCCTCCACACCCTCCAGCGGAACCTCCATCCGCGCCCGGTCGGCGTCGGTGACGTGCCCGACGAGCTCCGGCGGAAGTTCATCGGCCGGAGCGGCCGATTCCTGCTCCAGATCCACCCCAGAGGGGACGTCTGGAGCCGCTCGGGCGCCGAGGCCTTCGTGAGGGACCTCCGGAGCGTCGACCCCGCCGTGACCGGCACTCCGATCATCTCCTTCGAGGCGATCCGCCGCATGGAGACGGGCTACAAGCAAGGCACGCTCTACGCCATCATCCTGGTCGGCCTCCTGAGCGCGCTCCTGATTCGCCATGTGCGCGAGACCGCCCTGGCGCTGCTGCCCCTGGGCCTCGGCACGCTCTGGACGGTCGGCCTCATGTACGTCTGCGCGCTGCCGTTCAACCTCGGCAACGTCTTCGGGCTCCCGCTGATCATCGGCGCGGGCGCGGAGTTCGGCCTCAACGTCGTGCTGCGGTACCTGGAGGGCCGCGAGCACGACGGCCCTCTCGTCGCCCGGAGCACCGTGATGGCGGTTCTCGTCAATGGACTCACCACCGTCGTCGGCTTCGGCAGCCTCATGGTCGCCGATCATCGGGGGATCTTCGGGCTGGGCCTGTTGCTGACGCTCGGAATGATCGCGACCCTGACGGGTTCGCTGATTGTCCTGCCGGTCATGCTGCGGTGGGGCGGGCCCGCGCGGCCCCATCCCGCTCGGCTCGGCGAGCCGGCGCTCGAGCCCACCGGCGCCGAAGCCGACCGCTAGCGGGACCGGCCGCGGCGATCTTCCTCCCCGACACCCGCGGCGGCCGGCGCCGGGGAACCGCGAGGTTCCTCCGCCCGCGTGTAGCTTTTACAGGCCCGGCCTGTACGAATTACACTGCGGGCCACTCTGGTCGTCCGAGAGCCCTCTCCGGGGCTCCGCAACTGCCGCCGGCGTCGGCGTATTCGACCACGCTCGCTGCCAGAGGACCTGGCAACGCCGTTGCACGACCATCGCCGTCGACGCCGCGGAGGTGGTGCCTGCGCCCGGCGGGCCGTGTACGACGTCGAGGAGGCGCGCCCGCGGGGTTGGCCGCGCCGGGGACGTAGCCGCCATCACGCGCGAGGCGAGGACGTCGGGATTGTCCGCCACGCTCGGGGCATTCGGTCGTGGGGCCGCGCCTGCCCCCGAGCGGCCGCTCCGCCGGGCCCGACCTGCCCCGCTCCGACCGCGCAGTGACGGCCGCCGTCGGCGGCGCCGCGGCCACCTTGGGAACGTACCCGGGCGCTGAGGAAGGGACCCTGATGCTGTCGAATCTGCTACCCCGAGCGGTGTCGACGGACCTCGGCATCGACCTCGGCACCGCCAACACGGTGGTGTTCATGCGGGGCGAGGGCATCGTCCTCAACGAGCCGTCGATCGTCGCGATTCGGGAGGCGAATCACTCGCTGCTCGCGGTCGGACGCGACGCCAAGGCAATGATCGGGAGGACGCCGGGACAGATCATGGTGATTCGACCGCTGAGGGACGGGGTGATCGCCGATTTCGACATCGCGCGCGGGATGCTCGGCTACTTCATCGCCAAGACCTGCCGGGGGCCGCGCGCGCTTCTGCGCCCGCGCGTGGTCGTCGGAATCCCCTCCGGGATCACCGAAGTGGAGCGGTTGGCCGTCCGAGACTCCGTCCTCCAGGCGGGCGCGCGCGACGTGTATCTGGTCGAGGAGCCCATGGCCGCCGCGATCGGCGCCGGGCTGCCGATCGCCGCCCCCGGAGGAAATCTCATCGTCGACATCGGCGGCGGCACGACGGAGGTCGCCGTCATTTCGGTCTCGGGTGTCGTCCATTGCCGATCGGTCCGGACCGCAGGCGACGAGATGGACGAAGCCATCATCCACTACCTTCGGAAGCACTACAACCTGCTCGTCGGCGAGCGGCAGGCCGAGGCGATCAAGATCGCCCTCGGCTCCGCCGTGTCCCGGGACGGCGCGCCGCAGGCACTGGAAGTCAAGGGGCGCGATCTCGTCGACGGCATTCCGAAGTCCGTCGTGGTCACGGACGCCGAGGTCCGGGAGGCCTTGCGCGAGATCGTGTCCGTGATCGTCGACACCGTCCACGCGTGCCTCGAGCGGATCCCGCCCGAGCTCGCGGCCGACATCGTCGACAAGGGAATCGTCCTCACCGGTGGCGGAGCCCTCCTCCGTGGCCTGGACGAGCTGCTTCGCAAGGAGACCCGCCTCCCCGTCTCGATTGCCGACGAGCCGATGTCCTGCGTCGCGCTGGGTCTGGGACGGGTGCTCGACGAGCTTCGCCTCTTGCAGCGGGTCGCGACGCCGGCTTGACCGACCCCGGGCCCCCGTCCTTCCCCCGTCCGCTGGAACCCTCGTCGGGAGGCGACGCATCCAAAGGGAGGGTCATTGGCGTTCACACTATCTGGAGGTGTTCAGTATGGCAAAGCGGATTCTCGTCCCCCTCGATCGAACGACGGCCAGCGCCGCGATCCTGCCGCTCGTGGCCGACGTCGCACGCGGCGCCGGCCCGACCCTGCGGCTGCTCCAGGTGGCGCCGGTGCCGGACGCCGTCGAGGGTGAGGACGGTCGCGTGATCGCGTACGCCGATCAGGAAATGGCGAGGCTGGAGAGCGAGGGGCTCGAGTACCTCGACGCGCTCGCCGCGGACCTGCCAGACGTCGCCGTCGAGTGCGTCGTGCGCTTCGGCCAGCCGGTGCGCGAGATTCTCGTCGAGGCCGAGGCCTGGGATGCCGACCTCATCGCGGTGACGGCGACGCGGTCGCGGTGGTTCGACCGGCTCCGCCGCGGCGTGGCGGATCGAATCTACCGCCAGGCCCCGGTCCCCGTCCTCGTCTATCGATCGGGTGCGGTCAACCCCGACGCGCCCTGACGGTCCCCGGGGCCGACGCGCTCGATCTCGACCAGGTTCGAATGCAGGGCGGGCCCGCCCCCCAGGTCGCTCACACGGTCGCTGGTGAGGACGTTGACCCCGCGGCCGCCCCGGTGGAAGCGGTGCCACCAGATCCCCTCGATAACGGCCACGCCCGTCCGCGTGTCGCCCGTCACCTCGGCGGTGAACAGGGCGGAGCCCCGGTCGTTGTAGACGCGGACCCGGTCCCCGTCCGCGATCCCCCGCGCGCCCGCGTCGGTCGGGGAGACGAAGACGGTCGGTCGCTTCTGCCGGGCGCGCAGGAGCTCGGACTGACTGAAGGACGAGTTCAGGAAGAAGCGGTTGGGCGGCACGATGCACTGGAGCGGGTAGCGCCGGGCGAGCTCGGGGCGGTCCGGGCCCTCGACGAGTGGCGCGTAGGTCGGTAGGGCCGGGTGGCCGAGCGCCTCCAGTGTCGGCGAGTAGAACTCCACCTTGCCCGACGGCGTGGGCGCGCCGTGCGCGAAGGGCAGATACGGTCGCGGCAGGTTGAGGCGGACCGAGCGCTCCTCCCGGAGCCGCTCGAACGTGATGCCGGCGAGGCTCGCGTCGCCGGAGGCGAGGAGCTCGCGGATCAGCTGCTCCTCGGTTTTCTCGAAGTGCGGGTCGCGCAGGTCCAGGGCGCGGGCCAGCCGACGGAACACCTCCCAGTTGGGCTTCGCCTCCCCGAGCGGCGGGATCACGGGCTCGGCGAGCTGGACGTAGAAGTGCCCGAACGACTTGTAGAGATCCATGTGCTCCAGCGACGTCGTGGCGGGCAGCACGAGGTCGGCGTAGCGCGCGGTGTCGGTCATGACCTGTTCGTGCACGACCGTGAAGAGGTCGGCGCGCGCGAGCCCCCGGAGGACGAGCTCCTGGTTGGGACAGACCGCCGCCGGGTTGGAGTTGTATACGTAGAGCGACTCGATGCGCGGGCGCAGGCGCTCGTCCGTGAGCGCCCGACCCAGCTGGATCATGTTGATCACGCGCGGCGCCGGTCGCGGCATCAGGTCGGGCCGCTCGAGGACGGCGAGGTTGAAGCCGAACGCGTCCGAGGACGAGAGGAGCGCCCCGCCGTTCGGATCGGCGTAGGCGCCGGTGAGGGCGGGCAGGCACGCGAGCGTCCGACAGGTCATCCCACCGTTGTCGTGGCGCGACAGCCCGATTCCGGCCCGGATGAAGCTCTTCCGGCTCGCGCCGTATCGCCGGGCGAAGCGCACGATCGTGTCGACCGACAGCCCGACCACCGGGGCCACCGCCGCCGGCGCGTACGCGGCGAGGTGCGGCACGAGCCGGTCGAACCCGCTCGTCGCGCGATCGACGTACGCGCGGTCGACCAGCCCGTCCGCGACCAGCACGTGCATCATCGCCAGCGCCAGCGCGCCGTCGCTGCCGGGCCGCACCATCAGGTGCTCGTCGGCCTGCTTCGCGGTGCGCGTCCGGTAGGGGTCGATGCACACGACCCAGGCGCCCCGCTCCCGCGCGCGCCGCACGAGCGTCATCACGTTGATCGTCGTGTAGGCGGCGTTGATGCCCCAGAGGACCACGAGGTCGGCGCCGATCATCTGCTCGGAGTCGTTGCCGGTCACCGTCCCGACCGTGGCCCTCCAGCCGGCGTAGGCGGTCGAGACGCAGATCGTCCGGTCCAGCCGGCTCGCGCCAAGCGCGTGGAAGAAGGGGTGACCCGCGTGGTACTGGACCCGCCCCATCGTCCCCGCGTACGAGAAGGGCAGGATCGCCTCCGCCCCGCTCCGGGCGATGACACCCCGCCACCGCTCCGCGATCTCCGCGATCGCGGTCTCCCACGAGACCCGCTCGAACTCGCCCCGTCCCTTCGGTCCGGCACGCCGGAGCGGGGTCGTGATCCGCAGCGGGGAGTGGACGCGCTCGTGGTACTCATGGACCTTGCCGCAGATGACGCCCTGCGTGAACGGATGGTCGGGGGCGCCGGTCACGTCGACCACGCGGCCGTCGGCGACCGTCACCACGAGGCCACACGCCGACGGACAATCGTGCGGGCACACCGACTTCACGGCTCGCGTCTCCTCCGTGTCCCCCGCGGTCCGGTCGCCCGGGAGTCCGGCCCTGACCGGACGGCCACCCGCCCCGCGGGGCTTCGGTCTAGTTGGGCGCGCGGGCAGGTGCGTCGTCGTATAGTAGCGCGACGGTCGCAGGAGTCCAACCGTCCCGGGAGGCCCGTGCGTGCGAGGTCGCCGTCTGCTGGACACGGCGCTGGCGCCGTTCCGCAGCCCCGAGGCTCGTCGGCTCGCCCTCATCTTCGCCGTCGTCTACTTCGCCCAGGGCATGTGGAGCCTTCCCGTCCAGGCGATCACGCTCACCCTGAAGGAGCGCTTCGGCTACACGGCGGGGCACGTCGCGGCCCTCTTCTCGATCACGAACGCCCCGTGGCTGGTGAAGCCGATCTACGGCCTCCTGTCGGACGGCGTCCCGCTATTCGGCCGCCGCCGCCAGAGCTACTTCGCGCTCACCTCGGGGCTCGCCGGCGTGGCCGGCTTTGCGCTTGGCAGCCTCGACGCGTACACGCCGCGCGTGATCACGGCGCTGTTCACGGCGATGGGGCTCGGGCTGGCGTTCACGGACGTCCTCACCGACGCGCTCATGGTCGAGAACGGCAAGCGGCTCCGCCTCACCGGCGGCTTCCAGGCGGTGCAGTGGGCGTCGATCTACGCGGCGTCGATCGCCGTGGGCGTCGCCGGGGGGATGCTCACCGAGCATCACGCGCTCCGGCTCGCCTTCTTCGGCGCGGCGGTGTTCCCGACCCTCTCCTTCCTCATGGCCTGCGTCTTCATCCGCGAGCCGCGCGTGCGGCGCGAGGCGGGCCAGTTCCGCCGAACCTGGATGGCCATCCGCGGCTCGATTCGCTCGCGCGATCTCTGGGTCGTCGCGGGCTTCATCGTGTTCTGGACGTTCAGCCCGTCGCTCGGCACCCCCCTCTTCTACTACCAGACGGACACGCTGAAGTTCTCCCAGCAGTTCATCGGCACCCTGTTCTCGCTCTCGGCGGCGGGGGCCATCGTCGGCGCCCTCGCCTACGGCGGTCTCAGCCGCGTGCTGCCGCTCAGGTGGCTGCTGAACGCGGCGATCGGGCTCGGCGTCCTCTCGACGCTCGCCTACCTCTCCTACACGACCCCGATCTCCGCGGTCCTGATCGATACGGGCGCCGGCTGTATCGGGATGGTCGCCACGCTGGCGTTCCTCGACCTCGCGGCGAAGGCGTCGCCGAAGCAGGCCGAGGGCACGTTCTTCGCGCTGCTGATGTCGGTCTACAACGCCGGGACGCAGGGCTCCCAGATCGTCGGCGGTTGGCTCTACGACTCCCTCGGCTACGCCAACCTGATCCTGATCAGCGCGGCCTTCACCGCCCTCTGCTGGCTCATCGTGCCCGCCGTCCGCGTCGAGCAGATCGAGGCCCGCGCCGCGCGGGAGGCCCGAGCCGCCGACTGACGCGCCGCTACGGCGTCTCGACCCGACACGTCGCCTCGTAGCTCTGCCGGAGCCACGGCAGCACCCGCCTGAGCTCCGCCGGTGAGCTCACGTCGCACTCGACCCAGCCACGGGCGGCGAAGCGGCGGTGCGGTCGGAAGCCGTCGAGGGCGAGCGCCCGCCGCTGGTCGGCGAGGGGCAGGCGTATCCACAGGTCGTGCTCCTTCGGGCGCAGCGGGAAGCACGCGAACAGCCGCTCGCCGACGAAGTAGCCCCAGCGGCCGAACATCGGCGCGATCCGCGCCCCCGTCCAGGCGCCGATCGCGGCGTTGAGGCGGGCGGCCGGTCCCGTGCCGCCGCGCTCGAGCACCCGGCGCGTCGTCCGGCCGCGGCCGATCCCGCGGAA
>Ga0209056_10000715_pt1 | contig 36731 bp, 30 predicted proteins | sample GraSoiAngelo_114_FD_185876 | JGI IMG/M metagenome (GOLD analysis project Ga0209056, IMG submission 185876) | Grasslands soil microbial communities from the Angelo Coastal Reserve, California, USA - 14_0903_13_40cm (SPAdes) (version 2) | ecosystem: Environmental > Terrestrial > Soil > Grasslands... | reverse complement strand
CGTGGACAGCCTCGAACAGGACTTGATGCTCCAGTGGGCCGTGACGCACGGCCTCCACATCGCCGCCGAATCCCTCTTCGACGCCGGTGGCCACATCCTGGCCGGCGAGTTCCAGGAGGCGGTCGACGAGTATCGGGAGATCCCTACCCGCCTACTCGCGCGTGGCGTAATCTCGCGCGAGACCGCGAAGCGGCTGGAGAGCCTGGCGGGATTCCGGAACGTTCTCGTGCACGAGTACGCCGCCATCGACCTCCGGCGGGTTCACGCGGGGCTAGGGCGCCTCGACGACCTCGAGGCCTTTGTCGCCGACGTGGAGAACTGGCTCCTTCGAAGGAAGGGGCCTCGCTGATCTCGCCGCCCGGCGTGAGGTGATGCAGCGGCAAGAACGGGCCGCCGTCCGCTTACGCCGGCGCCGTCCCGTTCGGCGGCGGCTTTCCGGGGCCCGCCGGCAGCATCCGTCGAGGCCAGCGGCTACGCGCCCCTCCCTGGGCCCGGGTGACCTGCTGGCGCCTCAGACAAGTGGCGTCGGGATGCGTTCACCCGGCTGGGGCCCGCGTGAAATCAATGACGACGGCGCGCGATTACTGGCGCGGGGGAGGCGCTGGCCCGTGCCTGCGGCGGGGGAAACTCGGACCGCTCCTCGTCGGCACCGTACAGAGCTGCCGTTCCTGCGGGCAGTCGACGGAGGCGACGGTGGAAACACTCTTGGGGAGCCAGCCTCGAGCGCGCTGGAACCACCGGCAAGCCAATGACGCCTTCAGGTGATGGCGCCGCCGCGGATCAAGCGACGAAGGGCGGGATGGGCGGGATCTCCACCTGCTGCGTCTTGACCAGGCGGACCCCCGGCACGCTCCGGGCTACCCCGACGGCGTGCTCGAGCGCCGCGGTGCCTCCCTCGAGGGTGACGATCCCTTCCGAGGCCTCGACCGTGATCCGGTGTTTGCGCGTTTCCGGATGCGTGGCCAGGGCCACCTGCACCCGCGAGGCGAGCGTGCGGGAGGCCACGACCTCCCGGGCGGTGTCGGTCGTCTGGAACTCGGGCCGCCGGACGAGCCCCGCGATGAGCTCGACGGTCGCGTCGCTGGAGACCTTCTCGGCGTTGATCACGACGTCGTAGAGTGCGGGACCAGCGATGTCGACCTCGTAGAGGTACTTCATGCGGCCCGCACGATCGTTGTCGTCGCGCCGGACGAACTCGGTGGCCGCGCGCTGGTTGGGCGTCTCGCCGGTCAGATCGGCCGTACGGCGGACCCAGTTGCGGACGCGCCGCTCGAACCGCTCGGTGATGCGAACGCGGAGCACGTGCGGGATTCCGCGCAGGAGCCACTGCCCGCCGCGCCCCATGAGCACGATGTTGTCGGCCTCGGCGAACTCGAGGAGCGCCGTCTGGATGACCGTGATGTACCGCCGGGTCTCGACGTCAAACCGCTCGAACAGCGAGGGCTTGGACTCGTCGAGGTGCGAGAGCTTTTCCTCGACGCACCCGTATCGCCGGGCGGCGTCTGAGATCAGGTCCTGGTCGACGTAACGGTAGTCGAGCCGCTTGGCCAACGCCAGGCCGATTTCCGGCCCTCCGGTTCCCATCTGGTGGGAAATCGTAACGATGGCCATGGCTCACCCCCGGCGGTACCTGTCGCGAAGCGCGGCGGGAGCGATCGCGATGCGCTTGCCGCTGACGTCGTCGAGAATATAGACCTCGTCGCTGAGCGTGCCGCTCGCGAAGACCTCGAACACGCCGAGCGCCTCCTCCAGCGTGGCGCCGGCGGGCCGCTCCTTCATCATCGCCTCGACCGCCGCGACCTTGAGCCTCATGCGATCCCATCCACCGCCAGGACCCGCCCGCCGCGAAGTGGCCCCGAGCCTACGCCAGAAACGCGAGCCCTGCAAGGAGGGCGGTATTCGGCGTATTCGGCCACCCGCGGGGCCGGCCAAGCGCGCCAAACACGGGATATGGAGCCCCCGCCGCGCCCCTACGCTGCCCAGCTGATTCGCTACGCAATTCAGCGGGTTGCAGCGCCCGCAGCCCGCGGCACTCTGGCCACGAGCGCATCGCCGCCGCGCTGGACTGCGCCACGCGAGGCAGCCGCGTATGTCGATGCCACGCGCCCGCATCGTGCCCGGCGCCTCGACCACCGGCGGGCACCTGACGCGGCCTCTGAGACGCTGCCACCGATTGCCGGCACCAAGGTGTCACGCCGCGGTTTTGCTGGCTGCCTGACCCGAGAACGCAAGAGACGCCAGCGGTGGATCGCGTGACGTATTCGAAGGGCCGCACCGTCTCCGATGACCAACTCGCCTCCGGCCGGCTCACGCCGCATCGGTTTCACGGCGACTGGAACTACACCATCCATCCGGTCCGCCGACGATAGATCGTCCATTTATTGTCTTACGAGACGAGCCGTTAGGCGTTACGGCAGGGCCATCATGATTTTCGCCATGATCTCCGACCGGGAGGACACTCCCATCTTCATCATGATCAGGCGAAGAAAGGCCTTCACCGTGTTGGGGCTGACAGTCATTCGATTCGCAATCTCCTTATTGCTCAGCCCTTGCAACAGACACTCGAGCACATGCCGCTCGCGTCGTGTGAGGTTCAGTCGCTCCAAGACGGGCGACCAGGGGCTCAATCCGAAGGAAGCCCTCTCGAGCAGGACGGCTACGCTGGGGTCGGACGGCTCTTTGGCGTCCGAATCCACGACGAAGGCCCGGCAGCGATACTGCCGCCGGCCCGACCGGAACTCCGTCACCAGAGGCGACTCCCGCGAGGGTCGCTCGCTGAGCAGGCTCGACCGAATCCTTTTGGAGAGGAAGCCAACGGGGTGTCTGACGTCCGCCAGCCTGTCCGGATAGCTAAGAACCCGGAGCGCCTCGGCATTGAACGAGACGGGTCGCAGCGCGGAGTCCAGCAGGAGGAATCCGACCGCAGACCTCGCCGGAGGCTCAACCTCGGGCTTAGCAAGCCGGTATCCGTTGGCGTTCGGGCGTCGCACAACCGACAGCGACGAAGCGCTCTCGTACATCCATGGCCTCCAGTGAGAGGTGGACCGCCAGAAGCATGTCGACTCGCCGCGCCCCGTAGGCGCCTGGACGGAGCGTCTGCGGGAAAGTCCGGGTCTCACCATAGGGCTTTCTACGGTCTTAGCCGATCGGCCGTTACCCTTAAACTGGAGCAGTAAATCCCTGAGATATTCATCAGGGAAACACCCGATACGTTCTAAGGAGGATCTCGGGAGGAAATGTTGATCGAGCCTTGAAAATGTCCAGTGTTTCGATAGGTTGCGCTGCGGAGCGCTCTCGACCATCGCAGCGGTCTCGGCCAGGGCAGAGCTGAAGGGAGCCCAGGAGCAACGGCCCTCCAAGGGAGGGGCGCCGGAACTGGCGAACGTTCGCACGCTGCGCCGCCAGCGCCCGCGCGCGTTTGCTCAGCTGTTGATGGAGCCCCCGCACCTGCCCGGTCCGAGCGCAGGACCGCCAGCGTGCGCTCCTGGCCCCAGAGCGGCGGGCGCGTCCGGTACGCCGGCACCTCCTCCCCAGTCGGTAAAAGCACGGGGGCGAGCCGGGCAGCGCCTCGGCCAGCAGGGCCGGGTGCTGGCTCGGGACCAGGCTGCTCACGTAGTGCAGCCCCGCCTCGGTGACGGCCGCCTGCGTCGCCCGACTGGCGAGGGCATGATTAGCAACTACTCCAGCGAGCAGACCGATGCCAAAGAAGTTTTTCCCTAGCACATCAGGAGCCGGAGACGGCACCTGGAATGCTTATTTAGTAGCTACTATCTCGACGGACGAGAGGCGCACGGTAACCGCTGATCGCAAAAAGGCGTGGCGGGCTATGCGGCTCCGCGACGACGGACGGCTGGTAGTAACGTCACGCTAGTGGCTCCGCATCACGCCTCGGTCCGTCAGTGTCGCGTGCATCCTTCGAGCGACCGTCGTTCCGCTGCGAGAGTCGCCGACTTGGCTCCCCCGATGTTTCAAGTCCCGTGAGACTGGTGGTCAGAGCGGAGCTGGGAAGAGGTCGATGGGGTAACCTCGCGGATCGCGCGGCAAAAATCACTCGGCCGCGTCTTCGAAGAGCTGGCCGGGCACCCTGTGTCCCTCGGACTGCGGCCGTTCCCTCCGCCGGTCCTCGGTTTCACCTCGAGCTTGTGAGGCCCCGGGCGGCGTGGTAAGTTCTGGCGCGACCGCGCCGGGCGAAACGCGCCACGCCGACCGCGCCACCAGGCCTGCCGAGACGCCGGAGGCGAGAACATGAATCGCCAGACCAGCCGACCGCGCACCCCCATCCGGACTCCGCGCTCTTCCCGCCGGCAATTCCTCAAGGGGACGACGGCCGCCGCCGCCGGCCTGGCGCTCCTCGGTCGCGGGCCGGCGGTGTTGGGCCAGCAGGTCCGTGAGCTTCAGGTCTGGCATACCGAGGTCGAGCCCCAGACCGTCAAGACTATCCAGGAGGGGGCCATCGCCGAGTTCGAGCGGAGGTTCCCGGGGTTTAAGGTGAGGCAGCAGCCGCTCGCCTGGGGCGACCTCAACACGAAGCTCCTCGCGGCGATCGCGGCCGGCAGTCCACCTGACCTCACCCACTTGAACCCCTTCATGACGGCCTCGCTCTACACGAAGGGGCTGCTCCGCCCGATGGACGAGCTGATCCGGGCGCTCGGCGAGAAGGAGATCCACGAGGCCACGCTCAAGCTCCAGTACTTCGACGGCAGGTACTACGGCGTGACGCACGCGATGGGCGGCATCTACATCGCGGAGCGCCGCGACCTGCGGGAGCAGAAGGGGCTCAAGCCGCCCCAGACCTACGCCGATCTGGTAAACCTCGCCGCCGCCCTCACCGAGGAGGGCACCCGATACGGCGTGACCATGCCGGGCGAAAAACTCTACATCGGGTTTAGCTTCCCGGCGGAGTGGCTCGCCTCCAACGGCGGCAGCTGGGTCGACCCGAAGACTTGGCGGCCCCGGCTCGCGAGCCGGGCGATGGTCGAGACGCTCCAGTTCCTGCGGGGCATGAACCGGTTCATGCCCCCCTCCTGGTCCGGCCAGAAGTACCTCGACACCCTCGCGGCACTCGCGACGGGAAAGGTGGCCATGGCGTACCTGAGCGGCGCCCGGACCATTGGGTACATCGAGCGCTACGCACCCGAGGGCATGCGGGACCCGGAGCACTTCCAGCCGATGTTCCGGCCCCACGGGCCCTCGGGGCAGACGGGCGTCTCGGCCCTCGACGGCGAGAACTGGGCGGTCTTCACCCAATCGAAGTACCCCCAGGAAGCGTTCGAGTTCCTCCGGATCTTCTACACGCGCCAGCACTATATGAAGTACTGCCACTCGGTGCCGATCCACCTGACCCCGATCTTCAAGTCCATGATCGACGACCCCGAGTATCTGGCGCACCCGCGGATAAGGAAGTGGCGCTCGTGGCACGACGCGATGATCACGGGGCTCCGTGAGCACCGCTTCCTGCCGATCGGCTTCAGCCGGCCGGATGATAAGCTCCTCCCCTTCCTCGCCGAGCTCGACGGGTCGGGAATCGTGGCCGACATGGTGATCGAGGCGATGGTCGGCGGCACGGACCCCGAGGCGGCCGCCGTCCGGGCCCAGCAGCGGGCCGAGGAGCTGCTGACGCAGCTCGGCTTCAAGCGCTGGTCATAGGCGGGCGCCCCGTCGGGCCGGCGCCGGCCGGTCCCGCGCGCCCGGTCGGGAGGCTCGGTGCGGAAGAGCGCGCTGGTCGGCTGGACCCTGCTGGCGCCGTCACTGCTCCTCCTGGGCGGCCTCGTCGCGTACCCGATCCTCTATAACTTCTGGCTGAGCCTCTTCGCCAAGCACGCCTTCCTCCCCGCGCAGACCTTCGTCGGCCTCGGCAACTACCGCTACTTCGCGACCGACGAGGAGTTCTGGCGGAGCGTTCGCTACGGGACGATCTACGCGGGAAGCACGATCGTGTTCCAGCTCGGGCTGGGGGTGGCCGCGGCTCTGCTCCTGAACGAGACGTTCCGCGGGCGTGGCCTGCTCCGAGGCGTCGTCCTCTTCCCCTACACCATCCCCACGGTCGTAGCGGTCATCCTGTGGAAGTGGCTCCTGAACGACTCCTACGGGCTGGTCGACTACGTGCTCGTCGCGACGGGCGCGACCCGGACCCCACCCGCCTGGCTCGGCAAGGACTACATCATGTGGTCGCTGATCGTGACAAGCGTCTGGCAGTTCTTCCCGTTCGTCGTCGTCACCTACCTGGCGCGGCTGCAGACGATCCCGCCGGAGCTCTACGAAGCGGCCACCGTGGACGGGGCCGGCGCGTGGCGGCGGTTCCGCCACGTGACCCTGCCCCAGACCGGGGCCGTGCTCTTCGTGATCGTGCTCCTGCGCGGCATCTGGATGTTCACCAAGTTCGACACCGTCTGGCTCATGGCGGGCGAGGGGGGCGTGAGCCAGTACGTTCGCACGCTCCCGGTGTACGCCTACGAGCGGACCTTCACCTATCTGCAGGCCGGCATGGGAGCGGCCTTGGCCGTGCTCATGTTCGGCCTGCTCGCCGGCGCCACCGCCGTCTACTTCGGGCTGTTCCGGGATGAGGAGATCGTCTCGTGAGTCGCCCCCGGCGCGGGCTCTGGCGGGCGACCGCCCTCTACGCGGGCGGCGCCGTCCTCGCCCTCTGGGGCGCCTTCCCCTTCCTCTGGATGCTCTCCACGTCCGTCAAGCAATCGAGCGAGGTGTTCGCCTCTCCCCCGACGCTCGTCCCCCGCCACCTCACCCTCGGCAACTTCGCGCGCCTGCTCACCGAGACGAACTTCGCGACCTACTTCGGGAACAGCCTGACGGTGTCGTTCGCCACGGTCGTGCTGACGCTCGGCGTGTCCGCGGTCGGCGCCTACGGCCTCACGCGCTTCCGCTTCCCGGGACGGGAGACGGTCGCGGGGCTCATCCTGCTCACCTACATGTTCGCGCCGATCATGATCATCATCCCCTTCTACATCCTCGTGAAGCGGCTCGGGCTCGTGAACACGCATCTGGCGCTGGTCCTCTCGTACACGACCTTCTGTCTGCCGTTCTGCCTGTGGCTACTCCGCGCATTCTTCCAGAGCGTCCCCCTCGAACTCGAGGAGGCGGCGCTCGTGGACGGCGCTCACCGCGGCCGGGCCGTCTGGCACGTCGTGTTGCCGCTGGCCCTGCCGGGCATCATCGCGGCCGGGATCTTCACGTTCATCCTGGCCTGGAACGACTTCCTCTTCGCGCTGGTCCTGATCAGCTCGGACGAGCTGAAGACGCTCCCGGTCGGCGTCAACGACCTGTTCAACGCGACGATCGTCGACTGGGGGATGATCATGGCGGCCGGTGTCATGATCACGCTGCCGACGGTCGGCTTCTTCGCGGGGGTGCAGCGGTACCTGATCCGCGGCTGGGGAAGCGGCGGGCTCAAGGGATGACGGCAGAATTTGGCTCCTCGCTACGGGGACGAGGCCGCGTCCACGCCCGGTGCCCTCGCTTGCCTCCGGACGGCTCGGGTCGACCTGCCCCTGAACCTATCGGCCAGGCTCGGACGCGTGAAGCGCGTCGTCGACGTTCCGCCGATGCAGACGCGGATCGATAGCGCGGTCGGCCTCGCGTCCGGGCGAGACCCGCGGAGTCAGGTGTCTCGAAGTCCTGCCCCGGGGCGATGGGCGGCCCGAGCCACTGGAGTGAGAACTTCCGCCCTAGCCACGTTCAGGACCAGTCGAGGACCGCCGCCGTCTCAGGGGCAGGAGCGCGGTCAGACCTTAATGAGAATCCGTTTACGGTAGAGGACGCTCATGAGCGCGAGCCACACGCACACGTAGGTGACCCCGTACGCGAGCGACGCGTTGATTGGCGAGAGCCGCGACTCGTACAGGGCCCTGGCCAGGGAGGTCTTGAGCGTCCAGGACTCGCCGGCGGCCGGACCGGGGACCCGGATGCGGGTGAGCGCGATCGCGACGAGGCTGGAGAGGCAGTAGGCGGCGATCGAGTTAGTACCAAAGACGAGGAACGGCGTCGCCCATCTGCGGTAGCCCTTCACATCGACCGTCCAGTAGGTCATGGCCAAGCCGTGGCACGCCATACCTGCCGTGAATATCACGTAGGCGCTCGTCCAGATGCTCTTATTGATCGGGAGCACAGAGTTCCAGATCACGCCGAGCACGAGTCCGAGGTTCCCGGCGAGGAAGAGGCCGACGGTCTTCTCGAGAGCCGTCCGCCGAGAGCGGACCCAGTGGCCGGCGAGGACGCCACAGAGCACCGTGGCGATCGCGCCCATGGTGCTCAGAATGCCTTCGGGGTCCCAGGTCCTGGTCTGGCGCCACACATGGTCCACGCCGATGATCCGCAGGTCGATCCAGTTTGAGAGGTTCTTCGCCGGCTCGAGCACGCCTGCGCCGACCCCCGGCACCGGCACCAGCGTCATCAGGGCCCAGTACCCGAGCAGGAGGCCAAGCAATGCCGCGACCTGCCCGCGAAGGCCGGTGGCCAGGACGACTCCGGCGGCGAGGAGGTACGACAGAGCGATACGCTGGAGGAGCCCCAGGACCCGCAGGTGCGTCAAGTTGTAGCTCGGAAACCCGTTGAGCACGAGGCCGAGGGTGAAGATGATCGCCGCGCGGGCGCTCACCTTTCGGATCAGCTGCCGGCGCGACGCTCCGCGTTCCCGCAGCGTTCCGAGGGAAAACGTCATCGCCACGCCGACGATGAACAGGAAGAACGGAAAGATGAGGTCCCTGGGTGTCCAGCCGTTCCATTCGGCGTGCTCGAGCGGCCAGTAGATGTGGCCCCAGTTGCCCGGATTATTGACGAGGAGCATCCCGGCGATGGTGATACCGCGGAACACGTCGAGCGACAGCAGGCGCTGTGCCGGCGGGGTGGCGACAGGCACGGGCTCGAGGGACTCAGCCGCCGCCCGTGATCGTGGCGCATTGAGGAGCTTGCTCGTGACCATCTCCTCGTGTCGCTCTTCCAATTACCACGGTGTGCGTGACAGCTCCGCTGTTTGTCAGATGCTGGTTCGGGCGCGGGGTCGCGCCGGGCTGCGGCGGCTCGGCGCCGATGGACACCGCGTGGCCAGCGGGGGGTGCCCCCGTGTTCGCGCAGTCAGCCCTGCGCCTGGACTACACTGGTGTCTATGTCTCCGGACCGTACCACCGATCGGCCAAGCCTCGACGTGAACGGACGGCCGCGGCCCGCGGTTCAGTCGCGACGTTGACGGGATCAAGACGGGCGCCTCTGCGAAATGGTCGACGAGTTCATGCGGGCGGCGATAGACGAGGCCGAGGCGGGCCTGCGGGAGGGTGGCATCCCGATCGGCTCGGTGCTCGTGTCTGGTGGGCGAATCGTTGGTCGCGGCCACAACCGGCGCGTCCAGCGCGGAAGCGTCGTGCTGCACGGCGAAATGGATGCGCTCGAGAATGCTGGCCGCCAGCCTGCGGCGGTGTATCGAGAGGCGATTCTGTATACGACGCTTTCCCCGTGTGCGATGTGCACCGGTGCCATCCTGCTCTACGGCATTCGCCATGTCGTCGTCGGGGAGAGCCAGACGTTCGTGGGAGATGAAGCGCTGCTCCGGTCTCGCGGTGTCGTGGTCGAAGTGCTCCAGGATGCGACATGCGTTCACATGATGACCACGTTCATCCGGGCGAATCCGCGGCTCTGGAACGAAGATATCGGCGCGTAGAAGCGCGGCGGGGCCGCCATTCTACGGTCGGGTGGAACCCCGGTCGGGGTGGCGTGGTCGAGGCTCGCGAAATCGCGACAGGTAGTCCTGACGCGGACATATCGGCAATCCCGGGATTTGGTGTTCTGTTCTGAGCCGACCGTCTCTTCTCACCGACGGACGACTCGCTTCGTCTCGCCAACCCCCGTCCGTCGAGCAGCCGATCAGCAAATGGCCCCTCTGTCGAGAGTCGGCCGGTGGCCGCGTGCATCACCTGCGCATGCGTCGTGGGCACCAGTAGGCGGCGGTCAGGCACGCCGTCACGGCGAATCGCACCGCGCCGAGCGCCCGCGCCTGTACTCCCCTATCGAGGGCACGGACCCGTGGGGCCCAGGCGAATTCCTCGAGCCTCCCGCCAGCCGCCCGACCCTCTTCCCGGAGCGGCACGCCGCCTGGTACGCTCAGCGAGGCCCATGCGCACGAGCGACGACCGCATTCTGATCACGCACGTCGGCAGCATCCCGCGCAACGAGGCCCTGCGGGAGCTGCTCGTCAGGCAGGACCGCGGCGAGGCGATCGACGAGCGTGAGCTGGAGCGCCAGGTCGAGGCAGCCGTGCAGGTCGTCGTTGCCAGGCAGCTCGAGGTCGGTGTCGATGTCGGCAACGATGGCGAGCAGCCACGCGCCGGGTTCTCGACCTATGTCGCGCGGCGGATGCGCGGCTTCGGCGGCGAGAGCAGGCGTCTGACGGCGCGCGACCTGATCGACTTTCCCGACTACGCGGCACTGCTGGCGCGCCGCCGCCGATCAGCCGCGCGGATCGCCGACGCCCCGCAGGCCATCGCCGAGGTCCACTACGACGACCTCAGCGAGGCCGCGCGCGAGTGCGATCTCTTCCTGCGCTGTGCCCAGGCGGCGCCGAGGCCGTTCGTCGAGGCCTTCATGACCGCCGTCTCGCCCGGCACCATCGCCACTGTGCTCCTCAACGCCCACTACGACTCGCACGAGCGCTACGTGATGGCCCTGGCGCGCGAGATGCGCAAGGAGTACGAGCTGGTCCACGCACGCGGCCTCGTGCTGCAGCTCGACTGCCCCGATCTCGCCATGGAGCGTGTCCGGTTCTTTCAGCACGAGTCGCTCGAGCGCTTCCAGCGCGCCGTGGAGCTGCACGTGGAGGCGATCAACCAGGCGACGGCGGGGATTCCGGCCGACCGCATTCGTCTTCACGTCTGCTGGGGCAACTACGACGGGCCGCACGTCCACGACGTGCCGCTCGAGGCCGTCCTGCCCATCATCCTCACGGCCAAGGTGGGCGCGCTCTCCCTCCCGCTGGCGAATCCCCGCCACCAGCACGAGTACGCGGTGATCGGGCGGCACGGGCTGCGGGAGGGAATGCTCTTCCTCCCCGGCGTCATCGACACGACGACCAACTACGTCGAGCACCCCGCAGTCGTGGCCGATCGGATCGCCCAGGCCGTCGAGGCGGCCGGCGACCGAAGCCGCGTCATCGCCTCGACCGACTGCGGCTTCGGCACGTTCGCTGGCTCGGAGATGTGCGCCGAGAGCGTCGTGTGGGCCAAGCTCCGCGCGCTGAGGGAAGGCGCCGACATCGCGACGAGGCGCCTGTGGGGCTAAGTCTCGCGGAGTCGGGAGTAGAGTGAAGGGCGAGCGCGGTCGTGTCCAGGTCCGGCGGCGCCCCACCGTTTCCGCCCTTTCGGGTCCGGTGTCCATTCGCCGAGTAGACCATCACGCGTCTCCCGCCCCTCCTCATCGGTAGGGTCGAGGACTGGCGCGGTACCGGTAGGCTCCCCTTGGCTGTATCCGCCGTTTCCAGCTTCGTGCCCGTGTAGGGTCGCCATGGGCCCGTCTCCAGCCCCCGCCTCGTCGAACCCGGCGTGCCGGTTTCCAGCACCGGGCTCTCCTGCTCGCTTCTCGCCACGGCTTATGAGACCTATCGACCGGCGTGCTTTCAGGCCTGAATCAGGTGCCGCACCCGGTAGTCTGCAAAGAGACCCAGGGTCTTGTAGATCCACGCCCTACTCCACCGTTTCCAGCCGAAGCCTGAGCGACTCCTCGCCCTCATCATGTGGCGCCGGACCTTCTTCTCGACCCAGTCCTTCACGAAGCCCAGAGTCCGTGCCGCGTGCCCAATCCGGAAGTAATTGACCCAACCCCTCAGAATCGGATTGACCTCGTCGATCACCCGTCTGATCGGCTGGGATTGATAGCGCTCAAAAACCTCCTTGAGCTTCTGCAGCAGCCGCGCCCGCTTCTTCTGCTGCGGCGTGTACTGCGGCCTCCAAACGCCCCGCCGCGAGCGGATGCGCCGGAATTGAAAACCCAAAAAGTCGAACGCTTCCCCCCGAGCCAGGTCCACGATCCGGCTCTTGGCCTCGTTCAGGCACAGATCAAGCTTGGCAAACTCCTCCCGCAGCCGCCGGTCCACCGCCTGCAGCAACCAGTCATGACGACGATAGCCATCCACGAGGACCGTCAGATCGTCGGCGTAGCGCGCGTACTCGACGTACGTGTACTGGCCGTTGCGCGTGACCTCCTTCGCCCGCTCCAGCATGGCATCCACCTCATTGAGATAGACGTTGCTCAGCAGGGGCGAGATCACACCGCCCTGGGGCACCCCGCGTTTACCGGACGCCTTAAGCATCAGCTTGAGCAAGTGCAGGATCTCGGCATCCCGAACCCGACGCGCCACCTTCGCGAGAAGCAAATCGTGCCTCACGCTGTCAAAGTAGGCGGCGAGGTCAAGATCGATCACCCGCGTCTTGTTCTTCACGATTGCTCCGGCCACCCGTGCCACCGCCCCCTGTGCTGACCGCTGAGGTCGATAGCCGTACGACCCATCGTGAAAGTCCGCCTCAAAGATCGGCTCCAGAATGAGTTTCAGCGCCCCTTGAGCCACGCGATCCCCTATGGCCGGTATCCCTAACACGCGGACCTTCGTCCCTTCGTCTTTCGGAATCTCGACCCTCCGGTTCCGCAGCGGCCAGTAGGTGCGGGCGACCAGCTCGTCCCGCAGTTGGGCCAGAAACGCGTCCACCCCGGCCGCCTCGATCGCCTCGAACGTGACCCCGTCGATACCCGGCGCCCCGTTGTTGCGCTTCGCGAGGTCGTACCCAGCGCGTAACGTCTCGAGCTCGCCCACGTAAGCGTACAGGTCACCAAACCGCTTCGTCGTGTCGGCCTTCGCCATGACGTATAGCCTCCGCCTCAGGTCCTGCAGACCGACGGGCGCCATCACCCGGTCGCCCCTGCCTTCCATGTTGTCGGAGGCCCTGCCGAGCAGCGGGGCCCCATCGCTCCAGTGGCGTTACCCACCTTCGGCGCTACCGCGGGCCCCTCCGCCACCCTCTCGCCTTCCGCCCCTTTCCCAGAATGTAGTGGTTATAGGGCGTACCTTGCTCCACCACTTTCGCAGCGGGACGAGGAGGGCTTCTCCAGTTGCTCGACGCGTCCTTGCCATCGTGCCGTCGCTTCTCACCCCGCCAGAGTGCTTCGTCGCATCAGTCAGGCTGCGACGCTCCATACTGCCTTCGCCCTACGGTTGCGGGCTCGGCCCCTGGGGCTCCGCACTTTCGAGGCCACCATGCGTTCACTTTCGTTACGGCCCGATGACTCGCTCCCCACCCCACGGGTGGAGTTGCCGATGGGCTTCGGGGTCTTGGTCTCCCGCCACCCCGCCATCCACGCTACGAGGCTCCTGACTCTTGCCTCGGTGGGCCTACCTACTCCCACTGAACGCGCCAGCCTTTTCTGTGGAGTTGCCCCGGTTCGGTGGACGGTGAACTGCTTTCGAGATCGTCACTGCACCCTCTCCAAAAGGGGTACTGAGATAGCACCCCCGGTGTCGATCGTCGATCCTGAGGGCACTGTGCGATCGCTGGTCCCGCGCGACCGCTCGTAAATCATGGGCGACAGGTAATCGAGCGCGGAATGTCGCCGCCGCGGATTGTACCAGCCTTCGATGAAGTCGAAGATGGCCAGGCGCGCGTCGGCCTGCGTGCGGAAGCGTTCGCGATCGAGCAACTCACACTCGAGCGTCGCGAAGAAGCTCTCGCAGAGCGCGTTGTCGTAGGCGTCGCCCACCGAGCCCATCGAGGGCCGGACGCCGGCCTCGCGACAGCGGAGCCCGAAGGCGATCGACGTGTACTGGCAGCCCTGGTCCGAGTGATGGATGACGTCCGTGGGCCGGCGTTGCTCGACGGCCATGTCCAGCGCCGCCAGGACGAGCTCGGTTCGGAGATGGGACTCCATCGCCCAACCGATTACGCGCCGACTCCACGCGTCGACAACAACGGCGAGGTACAGAAACCCCGCCCAGGTCGGAATATACGTGATGTCCGCCACCCACAGCCGATCGGGGCCGGCCGCCGCGAAGTCGCGGGCCACGAGATCCGGCGCCGGCCGGTGCGCCTGGTCCCGGAGCGTGGTCCGGGGCCGCTTGCGTCGACTGATACCGCACACGCCGAGGGCGCGCATGAGCCGGGCCACCCGCTTGCGGCCGACGTGGATTCCCAGGACGGCGAGTTCCGCGTGCACCCGCGGCGCCCCATAGGTGCCGCGCGATGCGCGGTGAATGGCGTCGATGTGCGCGGTCAGCTCGACATCGGCGCGCGTCCGCGTCGCCAGGGGTCGCTTGCGCCACGCATAGTACCCGCTGGGGGAGACACCCAGGACCCGGCACATGGTGGTCACGCGGTGAAGGGCCTGGTGGGCGGTCACGAACTCGAATCCTTGGACGGGATCGAGGTGGTCTCCCGCGCAAACCAGGCCGCGGCTTTTGAGAGGATCGCCCGCTCTTCGCGGAGCTGCCGGACCTCGCGCCGGAGCCGACGCACCTCGTCACGCTCCTCCGTCGTGAGGCCGTCCGTCCGCTGGCCGGCATCCAGCGCCGCCTGCTTCACCCAGTTCCGGATCGCCTGGGCCGAGGGCTCAAACTCGCGGCCGAGCTCCTCCGGGCTCCGGCCCCGCCGGACCAGTTCGATCATCTGCCGCCGGAACGCCGGCGGGTACGGCCGATGGCTCTTGGGCATCGTGGACGCTCCCTTCCGCCCCAACCATGGGGTGTCCACGAAACCGGGGCAACTCCATCTGGACGCACAACCGGACGTGCGGTTTTCCCGCATCCGGCTCTCGGACGGGTCTCACACCCGGGCATGCGCAGGCGGCCCAAGATGGAAGCGCCGGAGCTGGAACACCCCCAGCTCCCCGAAGACCACGTCCCCGGAAAAGCGCTTCGTCCCCCGCGAGGGGACCTTGTGCCTCCGCCGCAAAAAGCGCCGCACACGGTCGTGGACGTAGTGATCGACCGCCCGGTAGGCCATGAGCCGCGTCCCGAAGGCGAAGTAGTTGGCCCACCCGCGCAGCACGCGGTTGAGCCCCTCCCTCACCTCGTCCCACGGCTCCTGATTGCTCGGACGGAGGATCTGCCGGATGCGTCCCTTGACCCGGCGCACCGCCTTCTTCGTGGGCGCGGCCCCCAAGTACCAGTGGCCATCCTTCCGATACCGCATCGGCCCGAAGGTGTAGCCCAGAAAGATAAACGCCTCGCGCCGCCCATCGCACACCCGAGTCTTCTGCTCATTGAGCGTCAGACCCATCTGGGTGAACCACCGGCGACTCTGCGCGAGCACCTCCGTGGCCCCAGTACGGCACAGGACCACAAGTAGAGTAGGGCGCTGGCGCGGTGGCGTACAGGGCGTGCGAGGCCCGGCCGTTTCTCCCCGTTTCGGGCGAGTGTCCCCCTCGAGCGGCCCATCGCTCCGTCTCCAGCACCCCCTCATCAAACCGGACGTGACCATCTCGGTCATCCGGCTTTCCGACCGCGTTCACCAGGTGGCATTCGGTAGCGCCGCACAACCGTGCCGTGCAACTGGTACAGCCCGGCCTTCTTGAAGAAGGACGGGGGGAATGCTCGGAATCCCTTGCCCCGGCGTTTGTGCTTTCGCCGCAGGAAGTTCACGAGCTTGGTGTAGACATACGAGTCCACCTTCTTGAAATGCCGGTGCGCGTTGCCGACGCGAAAGTATTGACCCCAACCTCGGAGAATCGGGTTGACCGCCCGAATCTTGTCCGCGAGGTTGTAGATGTCGTCATACCCAATCGCATCACGGACCTTTCGGCGCACGCTCTGCATCGCCCGGGTGGTCGGCCACCGATAGCAGAACAGTCGCTTCGGATTGCTCCGGTTCCGCTTCAGCCGGAAATGCATCCCGAGGAAGTCGAACCCGTCCGTGGCGTCGACAATCCGCGTCTTCGTCCCGTTCAGGCTCAACCCCAAACCGTGCACGATCTTCTCCATCCGCTGAAACCACGGCTGCGGGTTCCCGCGACAGAGAATCACGTAATCGTCGCAGTAGCGGACCAGCTTCGCTCCGCGCGCCCTGTCCTCCCACGTCACATCGAACGCGTGAAGATAGGCATTCGCGAGCACGGGCGAAATCACACCGCCTTGGGGCGTCCCCGCCACTGCCGACCGGATCGTGCCCTCTTCGAGGATGCCCGCCTTCAGCCACCGCCGGATCAGGCGCAGAATCCACGGGTCGCTGATCCGCCGCCGCACGGCGGCGACCACGCCCTCGTGGGGCAGCGAGTCAAAGCACGCCTGCAAATCGGCGTCAATGACTTGGCGATAGCCCCACGTGACCCACGTCCGAACCTCGTCGATCGCGTCGTGCGCCCCTCGCTTCGGACGGAACCCGTACGAGCACTCGCGGAAATCCGCTTCCAGGACGGGCTCAATCACCAGCTTCACCGCCGCTTGAACAACCCGATCTCGCACGGCCGGAATGCCAAGACCTCGCTGCTGCCCTGGCTTCCCGGGCTTCGGGATATACACCCGCCGGACCGGTTGCGGGCGATACCGCTTCTCGCGGAGCTCAGCTGTGAGCTCATCGAGCAGACGGTCTACCCCGTAAGCCTCGACCGCTGCCACCGTCTGCTTGTCCACGCCAGCGCTGCCGCGGTTCCTCCGGACCCGCTGCCACGCCTCCTCCAGCACATCGCGTCGATAGACCTTGTCGTACACCACGCCGAACTGCCGCTGCGGAGCTGCCTTGGCCGCCCGATAGAGCTTCCTCTGGAGTACCCGCACTGTTTCCCTGCGCGTGTGTTGAGCCCGTGGGGCAATCACGCTGTGCCTCGTCCCCGAGAAAGCGCCGCTGAAGTAGGGGCCCTTTGCTCCAGGCGCATTACCGCCCTTCGTCGCTCATATGACCCCCTCCGACTCCCCGACCAGGCGCCCCTCGGAATTTCGGCTTTCGGCCTTATATCCTCGGTCCCCACCACCGAAGCTGGTGGACCCGCCGGGGTCTCAAGCCTTCTCCCTCTGCGCTGTCCCTGCATGCTGCCGCCTTCACCCCGGGAGCCTCGACGGGTTCGCTTCCCCGACTCATCCCCCGCCGATCCTAGCCTTCGCCCGACGACGGGAGGCTCGGCGACTCCACTCCCAGCTCTCGCAGCTATGCCCGCTGGGTATACGCTAACGGGGCTCATTGGTCGTTCACTGGTGTTGCGGCCTGCAGGTTCGTCTCCGTCCCTGGGCTGCGTACGACCCCACCTTGCGATGGAGCCTTCGAGGACGTTATGTCGGTCCTGCTTCGACGCGACCAGTTGCCCGATCACGCCTGGACCCAGACTACTCGGGCAAGTCGAGGGATTCCCGAGGCGGGCTCCTTGCATCCCGCTAGCACAGAAGTGTTGGCCTCGCACAGTCGTCCGCGTAATTGACAAGGCGCGCCCCGTAGCGCCGGTCGAGCCCCCGCAGGCGAAACACCTTCAGGTAGCGATTCATGTAGATCAAGGAGAGCAACGGCGAAATCACCCCACCTTGGGGCGTTCCACGCGTCGCCCGCTTGCCTCCGCTGAACCGCCACCCGCCCCGCTTCGTCTGTTCCGCCACTGGTGCCTTCAACCACATCTTGAGCAACCGGAGCATCTTCCGATCGCTGACGCGGCGGGCCAGTGACTTGACCAGCTCTGAATGCGGAATCGTGTCGAAGTAGCTCGACACGTCGGCATCTACCACGTCGGTGTGCCCGGCACACAGCGCGCGGTGCACCTCCTGAACGGCCTCCAGCGCCGTCCGGCCCGGCCGATAGCCATAGGCCGTGGGTTCCAGGTCCGCTTCGAAGATCGGCTGCAGGATCAGCGAGGCGGCGGTCTGCACCACGCGATCGAGAATCCGAGGAATCCCGAGCGGGCGCTCACCCACACCGCCAGGCTTCGGAATCAGCACCCGCCGTACTGCTTGAGGCCGGTACGTCTCCGCACGCAGCGCCTCGCCGACGGCGGCCAGCCACAGCTCCAAACCGGCTGTTTCGATGTCCTCGAACGTCACCCCGTCCACACCGGGCGCCCCGCCATTCTGCTTGGCGAGCGCGTAGGCATGGGCCAGGATGTCCGCCCGGTACATCTTGTCGTACAGCAGGTAGAAGCGATAGGCCGGTTCCTGCTTGGCCTTGGTGTACAGCGCTTCTTGGAGCCGCCGGAGCTTCGGTGGAGTTGCGAGGCTCACGCCAATCTCCCGCCCCTTGGCCCGTCGAAGCACACCCCGAACCAGGGCGCCTTCCCTCCCGACTGGTTCTGTTGTCCGGCCGGTGCAAACGGTACTGTGCGCCCCTCCGACACCCAGCGCTGCCTCTGCCTAAAAGCAGAGGCGAGGGCCGCGACCCCTCGCAGCGCTGGGTCTCCCGTGTTGCGCCATGCTCTGTGCTGACGTGCCACGCCCATTACCCCGGTGAGCGATCCCGCGGTCATCGGTCGGTTGCTCCCACGCGATCCATCGGCCTTCCCTGTTATGAGGGCAGGTCGGCGCTCACGATTTCCTTTCGAGGCCTGCTCGGGCTTCACGCACGTTGCGGCCCGTCAGCTTGCAGCCCCACCCATGGCGGGGCTCTGTCCCGAGAGCTTCAGCAAGTTGGTCACCCTTCCTGCCGCCTCGGTAGCTACTGGGGTGAACCGACAATTGCCCCAGACCGGACTTGCACCGGCTAGAACACAGCACCTTTTCACGGCGCGCCTCATGGTTCTCGGCTCTCTGCGATCAGGCAGCCGCGACCGCCCCGGCGCGCGGCAAGCAGGCCGCGGAGACGGTGGACCGGCTCCCGGCGCGTCTACTCTACGTGCACGGGGATTGATTCGTCGGAGCCTCAGAGCCGGCGGTGAGGTCGCGCGTCAGCCCTGCCAGTCGTCCCGCGTCAGGCTGACATCGTAGCCGAGGCGTCCTTGACTCGGCCAAACTCCGACGCGGCCACGCGAGGGTCGCGGTCCGTAATGAGACCCTTTTCTGCGCCCAGTCGCCTCTCCGATTGGGTCCGTGGACTACTTCGGTGAGGAGGCCGGGGAACCTTCACGCGCGGGTCCGAGGGCTTGGCGAGCATTTCCACCGTCGGCCCGCCGACGCGACCGTGGCCCGTGCCGAAGTCCGGGTTCACCTGGCCCCCTCACGTGTTCCGTCCTCCGCCCAACGGCGACGCGCGAACTGACACGGGAATGATACGCTTTCGTCGAGAAAACCGGGTGGTTTGGAGGGTCGGGAGATGGACGCCGCCCAGTTCTTCATGTTGCGATATGAGCCCTTGCACGCGACGATGACGGATCGCCTCGTGGGCGACCTGTCCGACGCCCAGCTCCGTGCACGTCCCCACGGTCAGAACTCGATCGCCTGGCTGCTCTGGCACGTAGCGCGGGCTGAGGATATCGGGATCAATCGGTTCGCCATGGATGGACGCGAGGTGTTCGACGAGGGTGGCTGGGCCACTCGCCTCGTCACCGGTCGGCGCGAGGTCGGAACCGCCATGACGAGCGACGAGGTCTCCGACCTTACGACGCGCGTCAGCCTTCCGGCCCTGCGAGCCTATTGGGGCGCCGTGGGCCAACGAACGGTCGACATCATTCGCGCGTACGATGCGACAGAGTGGGACAAGGTTGTTGATCCTGGCCGCATTCACCGAGTCGTTCGAGACGAGGGAGGTTTCGGGCCGCACGTGAACACCCAAGGTGTCGAGTCGTACTACGCGGGAATGACCCGCGGCTGGGCGTTTGCCCAGCTGGCGCTCACCCACACTTGGGGACACTTCTTCGAGGGGAACGTGGTCCGGAGCCTGCTTGGCTGCCCGTGAACGCGACACGCCGGCAGCGTCGACGACCCCCTCTGAACTGGTCTTTCATGGCGGGGACGCATGAGATCACACGTGCTCGAGGCCGCCGAACGTGCGAATCGACGATGTCCGTGCTGGCGGGCCACTCATATGGCGCGTCGCCGCACGGCGCGACGTCACCTGCTGACGTCGGGTTGAGTCTCGTCCCTCGGAGGTTACCCGGCGGCGGCTGCGGAGCCATGGTCGAGGGCGCTTCGCCGAAGGCGCGAGTGTCGGGCGGCAGAAGGCCGCCTTCGAACCTCAACGGCCGGATTGTCAATGGGCCCCCTCGGTCACGAGGGGCAAAAGAGCCCGGGAGCGGGGCGTCTCCGTCACGGGGACGGGCCCAACCGGCACGAGCTACGCGAACTCCGCGAGCGAGCCGGGTAAGAAATGGGCTCCGGGTTGTGCTCCGCCCCCAGCGAGGCTTCTGGATGGGCCGGGTCTATCTCGACGCTGCTACGTGAGGTGAAGGAGGCGTGATGGGTGGAACGACGATCGGCCTCGTGCATCCGGGCGAAATGGGCAGCGCGGTCGGCGCGGCGCTCCGGGCCCGCGGTCACCGGGTGGTCTGGGCCTCGGCCGGGCGCAGTTCCGCGACCCACGCGCGCGCCACGGCCGACGGCCTCGAGGAGGTGACCACACTGGCCGCGCTGGCCGCCTCCGCGCCGGTAATCCTCTCGATCTGCCCGCCTCACGCCGCTCTCGACGTCGCGCGGGAGGTCGTGGCGCTCGGCTATCGCGGGCTCTTCGTTGACGCCAACGCGGTCGCGCCGGCGACGGCGCGCGAGATGGGCCGGCACGTCGCCGCGGCCGGCGCCCGGTTCGTGGACGGCGGGATCATCGGGCCCCCGCCGCGGCGGCCGGGTCTCGCGCGCCTCTACCTGTCGGGCGAGGGGGCATCCACGGTCGCCGAGCTGTTCGCGACGAGCCCGCTCGAGGCGATCGTGCTTGATGGGCCGATCGGCGCCGCCTCCGCGCTCAAGATGGCATACGCCGGGTGGAACAAGGCCTCCCAGGCGCTCCTGATGGCCGTGCGCGGGCTCGCGGTCCACGAGGGCGTGGACGCTGCGCTGCTTGCCGAATGGGCGCGCTCGCAGCCGGATCTCCCGCGGCGCTCGGAGGAAGCGGTTCGCGCGAGCACGCGCAAGGCTTGGCGCTTCGTCGGCGAGATGGAGGAGATTGCGGTGACCTGCGCGGCAGCAGGCCTGCCGGCCGGCTTCCACGAGGCCGCCGCGGAGGTCTATCGCCGCCTGGTTGGCTGGAAGGACACGCCGACCGCGCCGTCCGTCGGCGAGGTCGCCAAGGCCCTCGCCCCGTAAGACGCGCCGCCGCCCCACTGGCGATCGAGGCGTTGACGGGCAAACGCTCGGTTTGGAGGTCTTCGTCGAATTTGACCAGTGGCCACGCGGTGATGATCGCAAGACCGACGGGGCGCCAGCCGAACGCTACCGCCGGTTGGTGTCTCACGATGTCGTCGTAGACCTCATCGCGCTCCTCGCTCGTGCTAGAGGAGCGGCGTCGCCCGCCGGACATTAGTGAGACCGCCAAAACCAGGGCCTTGAGCACAAGTCAGCGCGAAGCGTGTAGAATCGTGTGTCCGTGAGCTCTTGAAATGCCGGGGTAGCTCAGTGGCAGAGCAGCTGATTCGTAATCAGCAGGTCGCGGGTTCAAGTCCCGCCCCCGGCTCCAGTGGTTACAAGGACTTCTGAGACACCAACACGAGCTGATCGACCTCTTGCGTTGCGTGGCGACACTGGAAGCCGCATCAGCAATGCCTCGCAGGGTGATGTGGTCCGACTGCTCGGTCTCCCGTGTCGCGGGCTTGAAGACAAGCCTGTATCCCCCCGAACTCGACAGTCGTTTCTTCCGTCGGCCAGACCACTGACATTCAGCCATCGGTCCGTGACTTTAAACGTTCCGGTTTAGGCGCAGCGGGCGCGCACGGACAGAAGCCCGTCATGAGCCGGCCGCCCCGCCGTCGCCTCGAAGCGGAAGTTTTGGCGGAAACAGTGGGTGGTGCTGACCCGTCGTCAGGCAGCAACCTCGACCGTCGCGTAGAAGTCGACCTGTCGTGACGTCTTGCTGGGCACCACGGCACGCTGACGCGGTCGCGGAGGCCGAACCCCATCCGCCCGCATGCCGTGGAGATGAAGCTGAATCGCCGCCTGGATACGCCGGAGCGCAGAATCGATCGTTTTACCGGTTGCCACACACCCCGGCAGATCAGGAACCGAGGCCCCCCAGTCGCTAGCCGGGTCCTTGTTGATACGCACGAGGTATCGCAGCTTTCTCATGACCTTTCCCCCTTTAGCCCGGCTTGCCCGCTTGACGGACGCGAATGTTCCCTTGGGCATGTCGTCGCCCAAGTGACCACTGACCGTCACCCGACCCGGCTTGATCGGGTGCTTGAACTGACGGTGACTACCCCTTGTCACCACCAGCACCCACCCGCCACGCTCTAGCAGGCGGATCACTTCACGAACCTTCACCTGGCTACCTTACCAGAGGCGTCGAATAATCCTAGCTCTCCAACTCCGAATCCGTTCAGCCGAACGTGCCTGCCCGCCAGCTCGTCGTGACGCGAGGACTTCGGCCGTTGAAGCATGACGTCGGGCGGCATCACCGATGAGTGACGCGGAAAGCCCGCTCGAAGGTCGCCACAAGCGCTTCGGATCGGTGGCGGCTATCTGTGCCCGGCGTACTTGATGCTGGGGTGCCGGTAGCGGTCTGAACTTGCGTGCCATGTCGATTACCGGATGCCCGTAGGCATCCCCTGAATGTCAGAAGCCCTGGACCGAGTCACCGACGCCGGGCGGCTACGAGCCGGTGCTCTCGCCGTACCTGTTCTGGAAGAAGAACGACAGCGGCGGCCGGATCTCGACAAGCTCCGTCGCGAGAACGCCCGGGGCCGGGTTGGTGGAAGGCAGCCGGGCCTACTTCGGCCCGGGCAGCACGAGTTGACGAACGCGATGGAGAAGGTCCCGCCCCGAGAGCCCCCAGAACGCCTGGCTCTGCGACCCTGGTCGACGCCGGGCGGGGCTGTGATCCGGACCTTCCCGACGTACCGGCTCCGGCGCAGTCAATCGCGTGCCACTTGCAGGCGCAAGAACGGCCGATTCCGCACGGGGAGGCAGGGAACCTGAAGGTGCGTCCTCTAATTTTGACATCATTCGGGACGCCACCCTCGGCCACGGGCCGAGCGCTCCTGTCCAGTCTCTGGGAGTATAGGCTGGGTTAGTGTGGTACGATGACCCGCACATGGGTTCGGAGAGACGCTTTCTACTGTGGGTCCTCGTGGTGACCCTGTGGATGGTCGTCAGCCCCCTGATGATGGCTTTCGGCCCCTGCGCGACGATGGGGATGCCATGTGAGGGAACCTGCAGCGCCACGTTCTCGCCGACCGAGCGCACCGACCGGGCCTCACTGATGCCGCTCGTGGCGACCGTTGCTGAACCCGGGATTGCGGAACGATTCTCGCCCAGTCTGGAAGTCCCCCAGCCCCCTCCGAAGTTCCTCTTCGCCTCCGCGTAGTCCGCAGTTGCTCTGAATTTGCCCGACAAGGGGTGGAGTCCCTCCACGCGAGAGGCGGCCCTCCTGACAGGGCAATCGTTCAACCGGCAACGACGTCGTTGGCTGGGAAAGGAGGCGCACCATGACTCGTCACGTGTTGTCAGGGTTCATCGTTATGGCCGTCGTCGGCGGGCCGGCGGTGACGTCGGCTCTGCCGCTCGGGCTGCTTCGGGACGTTCTCACGCAGCGACACCCGCTCTCTCGGATGGAGGTCCAGAGCAAGCCCCACGAAGGGGCGGTCATCGAACGGGGGGCCGTCTTGTCGCTCGAGGCGGACGGTGTGCCCGCGAACACGCTCCGGATCATTCAGACGAACACCAAGTCTCCCCGCTTTCATGTTCGGGACTACGCCGAGGTCGAGATCACCGACGAGGGGGCGATCAGGGCCAGGGCGGCTCAGCTGCGCCTGCCGAAGGGAACCCGCCTGGTGGTCCTCGATCTGAAGGCCGAGCCGGATCGCATCCGGCTGTTCACCCACACGGCCGATCCCATCGTGGTCGGAGGCAAGCCTGTGTACGGCTGCACAGAATTCGTCTTCAGATTCCCCGGTACACCGCTCACGGCGCGGGACGTCGCCGAGGTTGAGGGGGTCATCGAGCGTTGGCTCCCTTTCGCCGGGTAGCGGTGGCGGCGGATGGCGGGCGACGGTGATGGCTCCGGGTGAACTCGCGCGCGCGGTGGTCCAACGGTTTCGGCTGTCGCAGATCGAGTCGGAACATCTGGAGCACGCCGGGGCCGTGACTCGGCGTGGCGCATCGGTGACACTCGTGGCATCGGCGCCGACCAAGCCGTTTCGGCTCGTCCCGGTCGCGGGAGCGCACCCGACGCTCCAACACGTGATGGACTTCGCCGGCGTCGACATCGCAGCAGACGGAGCCGTGCAGACGGAGTCGACACTGCTGAGGGCTCCGGCCGGAACGGAGATGGTCATCCTCGACGTCAGGGTCGGCCCCGACGTCGTCCACCTCTTCGCCCACACCGCCGCGCCCCTCCCGGTCAGCCTGGAGGGTGACGCCATCTACGGCTGCACCGAGTTCGTCTTTCACTTCGACCCGACCACCCTCGCCTCACCGGAGTCCCTCACCGATCGCATCGGCGAGTGGCTCTCGAGACCGACCGGGGTTCACGAATGTCGGGACGACGTCGAACCGCTCTGCATCGAGCCATGATCGGGCCACGGCGACTGCGGGGCCGAGCATGATCAACTGGCTGATCGCCGTTTCCCTGCGCAACCGGTTTCTCGTCATCGCGTTCTTCCTGCTGATCGGCGGATGGGGCTACTGGGCGCTCCTGACAACGCCGATCGACGCGATCCCCGACCTCTCCGACAACCAGGTCATCGTCTTCACCGACTGGCCGGGCCGGTCACCGCAGGAGGTGGAGGACCAGATCACCTATCCGCTCACGGTCAGCCTGCAGGGCTTGCCGGGCGTGCGGGTGGTCCGGTCCTCCTCCGCCTTCGGCTTCTCGATGATCAACGTGATCTTCGAGGACTCGGTCGACCTCTACTTCGCACGGACCCGGGTGCTGGAGCGCCTCAACCTCGTCACGAAGTCCCTGCCCCCGGGCGTGGTGCCGACCCTCGGCCCGGATGCCACCGGGGTCGGGCATGTGTTCTGGTACACCGTCGAGGGGACGGGCTACTCGCTGCGCGACCTGCGGTCCATTCAGGACTGGTTCGTTCGGTATCAGCTCAACGCTGTCCCCGGCGTGGCCGAGGTCGCCAGCATCGGCGGCGAGGTCCGTCAGTACCAGATCGACCTCGATCCCAATCGCCTGCGCGCCTACAACATCCCCCTCTCCGCGGTCGTCGACGCGGTGATGCGGAGCAACCGGAACGTCGGCGGCAACGTCGTCGAGGCGAGCGGAACGTGGTCGGTCGTGCGGGGGCTCGGCTTGATCGAGAGCGTGCGCGACCTGGACGACCTGGTGGTGGGCGCGGCGAACGGCGTCCCGATCTACGTGCGCCAGGTGGCCGCGGTGAGGGTCGGGGACGCGTACCGGGCGGCCGCGCTGGTGAAGGGCACGGACGAAGCCGTGGGCGGCGTCGTGGTGGCGCGCTACGGGGTGAGCACCGTCGACGTCATCACCCGGGTCAAGGAGAAGATCGGCGCGCTGCAGGCGGGGCTGCCGCCGGGCGTTCGGATCGTCTCGTTTTACGACCGGTCGGCACTCATCGAGCGCGCGGTGCACACCCTCAAGCGCGCGCTCATCGAGGAGACGATCGTCGTCACCCTTGTGAACATCCTGTTCCTCCTCCACGTGCGGTCGGTGCTGATCGTGACGATCCCGCTGCCGCTGGCGGTGCTGACCGCCTTCCTGTTCATGCGCTATCTCGGGATCAGCTCGAACATCATGTCGCTGGCCGGCATCGCGATCGCTATCGGCGTGCTGGTCGACGCGGCGATCGTGGTCACCGAGAACGCCTTCCGCTTCATGGAGAAGCGCGGCGTGAACCCGCGCGATCGCCAGGCCGTGCTGGCCACGGTCCACGACGCCACTCGGCTCGTGGGCCGCCCGATCTTCTTCTCGATGGCGATCATCATCCTGGCCTTCATCCCGGTGTTCGCCCTGACCGGCCAGGAGGGCAAGCTGTTCCATCCCCTAGCGTTCACGAAAACCTTCGCGATGACGGGGGCGACGGTCCTGTCGGTGACGCTGGTGCCCGTCCTCTGTAGTCTGCTGATCGGCGGCACGATTCGTGGCGAGGAGGGGAACCCGGTCATGCGCCCCCTCGTCTGGATCTATCGTCCGGTGCTCGGCTGGGCGCTCGGGCATCGGCTCCTCACCCTCGGCGTGGCGGCCGTCGTCCTCGGCGGCGCGCTGGCCCTCGTACCGCGGATCGGCTCCGAGTTCATGCCGCCCCTGAACGAAGGCGACCTGATGTTCATGCCGGTCACCGACCCGGCCATCTCGCTGCCCCAGGCGATCGCGATCACCAAGACGCAGAACGCGGCCATCGCGCGGGTCCCCGAGGTGGCGGCGGTCGTCGCGAAGATCGCCCGCGCCGACACCTCGACCGACCCGGCGCCCGTCAACATGACCGAGACGATCGTGAGCCTGAAGCCCGAGTCTGAGTGGCGGCCCGGGATGACACGGGAGACGCTGATCGGCGAGTTGGACCGAGCGACGACGCTGCCGGGCGTGTCGAACATCTGGACCCAGCCGATCATCAACCGGATCAACATGCTGACGACCGGGATTCGGTCGGAGGTCGGCGTCAAGGTGTTCGGGAACGACCTCACGGTGCTCCAGGAGAAGGCGCGGGCCATCGCCGACGTGCTGCGGACGATTCCCGGCGCCGTCGACGTCTACCCGGAGCAGGTCACGGGAGCCCCCTACCTCGACATCCGGCCGAACCGGGCCGCGGCGGCGCGCTACGGGATCACCGTCGGCGCGATCCAGGACGTGATCGAGACGGCGGTCGGGGAGACCACTCTCACGCTCACCATCGAAGGCCGGCAGCGCTTCCCGATCCGAGTCCGCTATGCCCCGGAGTACCGATCACATCCGGCCGCGATCGGGAGCGTGCTGGTGACGGCGCCGAACGGCACCCAGGTCCCGCTCGCCCAGCTCGCCGACATTCGGCCGGTCGCCGGCCCCTCCATGATCTCAAGCGAGAACGGCCTCCTCGTAGTCACCGTGCTCCTCAACGTGCGCGGCCGGGACGTCGGGAGCTTCGTCGAGCAGGCACGGCGCGTTGTCCGGGAGCGCGTGCGGCTCCCCGAGGGGTCGTACATCGAGTGGAGCGGCCAGTACGAGAACGAAATCCGGGCCCGCCAGCGCCTCCAGATCGTGATTCCGGTCGTCCTGGCCGTGATCTTCATCCTGCTCTACCTCACCTACCGGTCTTTTTTGGACGCCGCACAGATCCTGCTGGCCGTCCCCTTTGCGCTGGCCGGCGGGATCTATCTCCAGTACCTCCTCGGGTACAACTTTTCGGTCGCGGTCTGGGTCGGCTTCATTGCGCTGTTCGGGACGGCGGTCCAGACCGCTGTCGTGATGGTCATCTACCTGGAGGAGGCGGTCGGCCAGAAGCGGGACGCGCTGGGCGGGCGGCTGACCCACGCGGCGTTGCTCGAGGCGGTCACGGAGGGGGCGCTGCTTCGGCTGCGCCCGAAGGTGATGACGGTGTCGACAGTCGTGACGAGCCTGCTCCCCATCATGTGGAGCCATTCGACCGGAGCCGAAGTGATGAAGCCGCTGGCGACGCCCGTCCTCGGCGGCATGGTGAGCTCGCTCGGCCTCGTCCTGATCGTGACGCCCGTGATGTTCTCCTGGCTCCGCGAGCGCGAGCTCCGCCGCGCCGAGACGTCGGAGGGCGCCGAGGACCGCAGCGGCACCCGACCGGCGCCGGCCGACGTCGACGGAACAGCAGTCAGACAACCGTGAGACAGACCCTGAGACAACACTTAACGGGAGGCCTGACCATGCATCGGAGAAACGTGCTCGTCGTATGTGCGACATTGCTCGCGATAACCGCCGCTGCGGCCTGGGCGGCGGAGTTGAAGCCGATCACGACGCGCAAGACGAAGGACCTCGTGATCACGCTGTCGAGCGAATCGGGTCAGTGGACCCAGGGGAACAACGCCTTTGTCCTCCAGTTCACCTCGGCCGCGACCACACAGCCGGTGGACGTCGGCACCGTGGCCCTCAGCACCAGCATGACGATGCCCGGGATGGCGCCGATGCTGGCCGGGGCCACGCTGTCGCCGGACAAGACGCCGGGTCGCTATGCCGGCACGATCAATTTCCCCGACAGCGGCACCCGGCAGGTGACGGTGAGGTGGGACGGGCCGGCGGGGAAGGGGTCGACGAAGCTTTCGGTCCCGGTCCGCTAGGGAGGAGGCCGCCATGACCCGCTCTCTGACCGTGCTTGCCATCGTGGCCGTGGTCGGCTCCTTCGGGCCTTCCGTGAGCTGGGCCCAGGAGCCGGACTCGGTGACGGCCGACAACCTCGTGGCCCGCGCGCTGACCGCCAACCCCGAGCTGCGGGCGGCCCGGGCCGCGATCGAGGCGGCGAAGGGTCGGCTCCGGCAGGCCGGCCTCCGGCCGAACCCGATGCTCGAACTCAGCGGCACCCAGAACGCCACCGGGACCGACAACATGCAGATGATCGCGCTCTCGTGGCCGCTGGACCTCGGGGGCCGGAAGGACGCGCGAGTGGCGGTGGCCACCCGCGAGCTCGCCGTCAAGGAGGCGGAGGTCGCCGATCGCGCGCGGCGCCTCGCCGCCGAGGTGCGCATGAGGGCCGGCGCCGTGCTCGGCGCCGCGCGCGACGTCCGTGTCACTGACGACTTGCTCGCCGCGAACCGGCAGACGGAGGCGCTCGTCCACCAACGAGTGACGCGTGGCGCGACGCCGGCGCTCGACGAGCAGCTGCTGCGGGTCGAGGTGACGCGGCTCGAGGCCCAGCGGGCGGGTCAGGTCGGCCGGCTGGAGAGCCTGCGGCTGCAGCTCATGCCCCTCGTCGGGCTCGCCGCGCCGGCCCCCCTGGGCGTCACTGGCGACCTCGAAGGCCCCCTCACCCTGCCCGAGGCGGCCACCGCCATCGACATTGCGCTCCGGCAACGGCCCGACCTCCGCATGGGCGAACTGGAGGAGCGCCTGGCCGCGGCGCGGGTGGAGAAGGAACGGGCCGAGGGACGGGTCGACGCGAGTCTCTTCGGCCAGTACCAGCGGCAGGAAACAGGGTTCGACGTGAAAGGACTCGACTCGGCGGGGCGTCTCCGGCCGATCATGGACACCTTCAACATGCTGACCGTCGGGGTATCGATCATGCTGCCGGTCCGGAACCAGAATCAGGGCAACATCACCGCCGCCGCCGCCGAGCTGGAGGGCGCGCGACAGCGCCGGCAGGCGACCGATCTCGTCGTACGGGAGGAGGTCGGCGCGGCGTACGCGCAGTACGACGCGGCCGAGCGCGCGAGGGACATTTACGCCGGGCAGGTGCTCGACACCGCCCGCCGGAATCTCGGCGTCATCCGGCAGAGCTACAGACTCGGCCGCGGGTCCCTGCTCGACGTCATCGCCGAGGAGCGCCGGCTCATCGAGCTGGAGCTGGGGTACACGGAGGTACTGAAGCAACGGTGGGACGCCGCCGTCGACGTACTGCGGGCGATCGGACGGATCCGGTGAGGGAAGGCCCCATGTTCGACATGAACAGGCCGGCGCGTCCTCACCGCGCGCTCGGTCGCGTCTTTGGTCGGACCCTCCTCGCCGTGGCGCTCGTCGGTGCGGGCGTGATCGGAGGGGTCGTATGGAGCGACCGGAAGGCCTCGAGTCCGAGGGGAGCGACGCCGGTGGGGCAATCGACGGTGCCCGCTGGCACCCCCGGGCCGTCGTCGCCCGCGCCGGTGGAGACGAGCGCAGCGGGCGACGAGCCGACGCAGGTGATGCTGACGCCGGACGCCGTCACCCGAGCCGGCATCAGGACGGCGGCGGTGGAGAGCCAGGCCGCCGTCGAGCGCATCACCGTGCCGGCCACCGTGGCCTCCAATGCGTACCGGGACACGCGGGTCACCGCACTGGTCGGGGGGATCGTGACGAGGGTATCCGCGGAGCTCGGGTCACGAGTGGGTCGGGGAGACCCGCTGGCGGTGATCTTCAGCAACGAGCTCGCCGAGGCGCAGATGAAGTACCTCTCGATGCGGGCGATGCTCGAGGCCGACCACCAGAAGGTGGAGCGGACTCAGCAGCTGGAGGCGATCGGCGCGGCCAGCCGGCAAGAGCTCGAGGAGGTGACGGCGATCCACACCGGGCACGAGACCGAGGTCGCGGCCAGCCGGCAGCGGCTGCAGCTCCTCGGCCTTTCACAGAAGCGCGTCGCCGCGCTCCAGGAGGCGTCCCAGGTCGTCTCGGACGTCGTCGTCCCCTCGCCAGTCGAGGGGATCGTCATCACCCGCACCGTGAATCCCGGCCAGGTCGTCAGTGCGGGACAGGATCTCTTTGTCGTTGCCGATCTGCGCACGGTCTGGGTCATCGGGGATCTCTACGAGAAGGACTTCGGCAGCGTGCGGATCGGAACGCCGGCCACGGTCACGGTCCCGGCGGCGGCCCAGAATGTCCTGCGCGGTCGCGTCGCCTACATCGATCCCCGGGTCGACCCGGCGACGCGGACGGCGAAGGTCCGCGTGGAGGTGCCCAACCGGACCGGCGACCTGCGTCTTGGTATGTACGTGACCGTGAGCTTCGAGGAGGGTGGCAACCGCCAGAGAGTCGTCATCCCACAGCACGCGGTGCAGACCGTCGGCGACCGGTCGGTCGTCTACGTCCCGTCGTCCGAGGGCGAGGGGCAGTTCGAAGAGCGGCGGGTGAAGCTGGGCGCGATACTGGGCGACCGCGTCGAAGTCCTCGAAGGGCTCAAATCGGGCGAGCAGATCGTCACGGAGGGCAGCTTCTTCCTGCGCGCGGAAGCTACCCGAGCGCGATCGGGGAGCTAGGGATGCGCGGCCGGGCCATATGGGCGAACGAGCGAGATCGTGCGGGGGCTTTTCGAGCGTGCTCACGGGAAGTCGTCCAGCTGAGAACGGCGCCCCAATCGCTTGCGCTATCTTGTGCTAAACGACTCGCGAAAGGATGTGATTTCGAATGCGCACCTGTCGGCTGAGTACATCTGTGCCGCGTCAGCGCAAGAAGCGCCAAGCGGCTCGAGGAGTTGCGCAGAAGTGAGCGAGAGTGCTGAGGGGCGGCTCTTCACCGCCCCTCGGTTTCGTAATCAGCAGGTCGCGGGTTCAAGTCCCGCCCCCGGCTCCAGCCCCTACCGCCGAGCCAGCTGCTCAAACAGGGCGGCCCGTCGTCGAGCCCCACGCAGCCGTCCTCGTTGATTCGGATGCGATCCTCATTGAGCCCGCCCGCATTCAGTACTGGACATTTCGTGTCATTCCTGAGATGCGGAACGCTCACCTCGTGGGGACATTTGAGGCGCTGGGAGGAACTGGAAATGATGTCCGAGTGATGGGCGTCACGCCGAAGCAATTTCTGGAATGGCGTAATGGACAACTGCACTGCAAGGGCTCGGTGGCCCGCTGCATGCTCCGCTCGACCTCTGCGGTCGGCTGTAAGATTCACAGGTGGCGCACTCTTGACCGTTGGACGTTCCGCTACCGGAGCCCGGCACGTATCATGTTGTCCTTGACAACTCCTTTTCTCTCCTCACTGCCAAGAACGTCTCCGCGAAGATCAGCCTTGCCTACGACCAGGAGAGTCTTCGATAGCCTTGGACGCCGACCCACGACCAAAAGGGGGGCGATGGAACATGAAAAACCTCGCCGCTCTCGCAGCGATGCTGCCCACATCAGTATGTCGCGTTCCAGGAGCGAGCGTGGCTCCCGGTTGCTCCCCGAGTCCGACCTTCACCGCCCGCCTCCTTCGCCCCACGCGGGTCCAACGCTGCGGTAGATCGGATCATCTTGCACCTCCTCGGATAGCCGATGATGGCACGGCCGAGCTAGGCTCTACCCTGTTTGCCCCGCCAAACCACTAGTCTCCGTGCAAGGACTTCCAGGCCCTCGTATACGTCGCGGCGGTTGGCAACCCGGATCACAAGGACGACGAGGCGGTTGTCCTCGATGGAGTAGACGATCCGGTAGTCCCCGGCACGAACGCGCCACAATCTCTCGGCGGTTGCTTTGAGGATTTTGGCATCTGGCGGTCGGGGATCTTCTTTGAGGCTGTCGATCTTCGCCGCGATCTTGCGTTGAGCGTTCTTCGGGAGAGCGGCTAACTCCTCCCGGGCAGTCGGAAGGACTTCGACGGTATAGGGCAAGCCTTACAGGCCGAGGTCCTTCTTCACCTTCTCCCACCGAATACGCGTCTTGTTCTTTGGGTTAGCCAGAGCCTTGCCGGCCGCCGCGATGTCGAAGTGGTCCTCAAACATCTCCAGGAACCGTGCATCCTCAACCGAGACGAGCACGGCCACGTCCTTCCCACGTCGAACGATCCGCACGCGGTCAGACCCGTACCGCACCTGGTTGAGCAGATCAGAGAACCCTTCCCGTGCCTTCGTGGCCTCTACCGTCACCATACGCCCCTCCCCTGATGAAATGTACAGTACGCTCATTCCGTTCGGTTTGTCAAGTAAGAGGTCGGACAGCGCTGGTATCAGCGGCGGAAGAGCGGGGAAGCCGGGCCGCGGACCCTCCTTCTCAGGAGAGCCGTACCGCCCTCGAGACTCTCCGGTGGCGGGTCGCGGCCTTCGATCGACCGCGGCGCGCGCCCGTTGACCACCGGGCCCCTCGAGCCCCCCAACCGCCCGTCAACCCGGGGGACGACACGCGCCCGGTTATGCGGGCTGGCTCACCCTACCGTTGGCTGATCGACGCGCCCGGCGACGGCCCGCACCCTGGGGGGGGCGGCGAGCCAGATGGCCAGGGCCGAGAGTCCGCAGCAGCCGATGGCGATCCAGAAGGCCAGCGTGTAGCGGCCGGTGGCGTCGTAGAGCAGGCCCGTCATCCAGGGCCCCGCCGCCCCGCCCCCGATCGCGGCCAGCATCAGGGTGCCGAAGATGGTGCCGTAGTGGCGGCCCGCGAAAATCTCGACCGGGATGGCCCCGATGACTGAGGTCAGCGCGTATCCGAGTGCGCCCGGCGAGACGACCATCAGGTGGAGCAGCGTCGGAGTGGGAGCGTGGCGCAGAACGAGCAGCACTACAGTAGGTAGCAGAGGGCGAAACCAAGGCAGCCGGCGGTCCACGCCCACTCGCGGCCGACCCGGTCGGAGAGATGACCGAGCGTGATCTGGCCGGGGATGGCGACCAAGCTCACGAAGCCGAGCGCCCAGGCCGCCTCGTTCGCGCTGAACCCGATCTCGACCAGGTATTTTGTCTGATGGACCTGCACCGCGTACCAGGCGAACATGCCGCAGAAGTATCCCACTGCGATCCACCAGAAGCGACCCGTCCGAATGGCGCGATCGAGCGTCCAGTCCACGGCGACCCAGCGCGGATCCACGACATTCGCCGTCCGGTCGCTGGTCGCCACCTCCCCCGAAGAGCGGTCGCCGTCCGGCTCGAGCCCGAGCTCCTCGGGCGGCCGCCTCAGCAGGAGGTTGAGCGGCGCCAGTAGCACGAGCACGAGGATGCCCATCGCCCAGCAGGGCGCCGCGCCATCCCGAACGCTCGATGAGGCTCCCCAGCCAGGGCAGCAGGATGACCGAGCCCACGCCGCCGCTGGGTCCGCCGCTTGGCGAGCTCCGGATTGCGACACGCCACCAGCCGCTCGGGTCGGCGCCTTTGTCCTGATTTCCGGACTTACCGCCAAATCCGCTCTATGTCCTGAAACCAGTACATTTAGCCGGAGCGGATCTGGACCAGAGGAAACGGACGGCACCAAACTCGCAACCGTTGACCTGGCGCACTGATGTCCCGGAAACGTAACCAGCACGTCGTCGGCGAGCGTCACTTGCCCTTGCGCTTCTGCCTCTCGCGCCGAGGATGTCGTCGCCGACTACCTGCGCCGCCTCGGGCGCATCAAGCTCGACCCGCGTAGTGCGCGTCGTCTGAGTCTGACGGCACGCGGTACCCTGCCGGTATCGGAGAGGGCCGACCTCAACACTCCCAGCAGCGCCCGCGCCTCGGCCGAGAGCGGCCGCTGGCGCGGGTGGATGATGTCGAGACTCCGGCTGATGGGTTCGGCGTCCGTGATCTCGATCGCGGCGAGCGTGCGTCGGCGGAGCTCCCGGCCGACGGCGAGCAGCGGGAGGAACGCGAAGCCGATCCCGCGCTCGACCATCTTCTTCGCGGTCTCGATCGTCTCGACCTCGAGCGCCACGTTGGGGACGAACCCGGCGCGGCGGAAGAGACCGTGCGTGAGCGCCCAGTCGCCCGAGCCCCGGTCGAAGAAAATGAGCGGTCGGTCGGCCACCTCCTCGAGGCGCGCTCGGCGCGCGGGTCCCGGCCAAGCGGCCGGCTGCGCGACCAGAATGAGCGGGTCGTCCCGGAGCGAGAGGGTCTCGACCTCAGGGTGTCGGAGGGAGCGCGCGAGCCCGATCTCCGCCTCACCGCGCAGGACCATCTCGAGAACCTCCTTCGAGTGCCCCGACCGGATGGTGATGAGGACCTTGGGATCCACCGCCTGGAAGCGCTTGAGCACATCGGGCAGGAGGTAGGTGCAGATCGAGAGCGCGGCCGCGATTTGGAGCGCGCCGCCTGAGGCCGAGCGCAGGTCGTGGACCGCCTGGCGGGCGAGGGCGACGGCGCGCAGAAGCTGTTCGGCGTGGGGGCGGAGCGCTCGGCCCGCGGCGGAGAGGGCCATGCCGTGCTTGCTGCGCTCGAAGAGCCTCACGCCGAGCGAATCCTCGAGCCCCCTGATCCGCGCGCTGACGGCTGGCTGTGTCAGCCGGAGTGCGTCGGCCGCCCGCCGGAAGCCGCCGAACGTCCCGACCGCCAGGAATGCCTCGACCTGCGGGATTTCCATGAGTGACGACGCAGTGTCTTCCTGACAAATATAAACGTATTTTATCGCGCCTATAAAAACAATCACGTTGCTTTGTCTGCCTAGCGGGCGCAGCCTGAGGCCAAGCGACACGCCTGGCCGAGAAGCCACAGAGTTCGTCGTGGCCCAACGACGAGGCGCGGGAGGAGACGCGATGACCACCACGTGCGAGTGCGGAATGGCGCTGGAGCCGCCGTCGCGGCGGACGGGCTGCCAGGAGTGCGGGGCCGCCGGCTGCCTGAGCTGCTCCGTGAGGACGGAGGCCGTAACCTACTGCCGCTGGTGCGCGAGTTCGGTCGCGCTCAGCCGCGCCGCCTAAGGAGGGACGGGATTTTGGAAACCATGGGACGCTCCTTTCGCGAGCTCTTGAAGCGGGAGCCATACCTATTCACCGGCGGCGTCTACGACCCCCTCGGGGCCCAGATCGCCGAGCGTGTCGGGCTGAAGTCCGTCTATCTGAGCGGCTACTCAATGGCGCTGGCCCAGGGCTGGCCCGACATGGGGTTCCTCACCCAGACCGAGGTCACGCGGATCGCCTCCATGGTCGCGAGCGCGGTCTCGATCCCGATCATCGCCGACGCGGACGACGGCTACGGGAACGCGCTCTCCACGATCCGGACCGTACAGGAGTACGTCAAGACAGGCGTCGCCGGCATCCACCTCGAGGACCAGCAGTTCCCGAAGCGCTGCGGGCACATCGCCGGCAAGACCGTGGTGAGCCTGGAGGAGGCGCTGGGCAAGTATCGCGCCGCCGTAGATACGCGGAACCGTCTCGACCCGGACTTCGTCATCATCGCGCGTACGGATGCGTTCGGAGCGGTGGGAGGGAGCCTCGAGGAGGCCGTCCGGCGGGGGCGGGCGTACGCCGACACCGGTGTGGACCTCGTCTGGTGCGAACTCTCGAGCGCTGCGCGCGAGCCCGCGATCGCGTTCGCCCGTGCGATGCGCGAGACGCACCCGCATCTGCCGCTGGCGTTCAACTACTCGTCGTCGTTCCGCTGGCACGGGGACCCGAACCCGTTCACGTTCAAGGAGTTGGGCGAGCTGGGCTACCGGTTCATCTTCATCACTCTCTTCGCCGCCCACGCCGCTACCTACGCGGTCTGGAACGCGATGGAGGATCTTGTGCGCGACCAGGAGCAGGCGCAGTGGGGGCTCGAGAAGTCGAAGGTCGGCCATCCGACCGAGAGCCACCATGTGATGGCCCGCGTCGCGCAGTTCCAGGAGCTCGAGAAGCGGTACATCCCAGGCACGGAGGCGCGCATCAAGTCGTCGCACGGCTTCGACGACACGCGGATGCACTAGCCCCCCAAAATTTTCACGCGACCGAAGGGCCCCCGCGGCTACCGGCCTCTGTCGCCTCCGCCCACGCGGGCGTGATCACCCTCCCCCGGGCACCTCCGCGGACCGAAGCACTGGCACCGCCCCACCCGCTATCGTCTCCGGCGTCGCCGTCGCCTCGTGGAAGCGCCCGAACACCCGCCCTCGAGAAGGTCTCGGCGGTAGCCGACAGCGTGTCGGCAGACCGTGAGACGATGTTTGTCGCCACGGGCGCCACGCGTGGCCGCATAGGAGCTGAGGGCGTGTCGACTTTTGTCACCGTGGTCGAGGTTGCTCGGCAGAGCAACGGGGTTTGGTCAGACACATTGTTCCGGTGGCGAGTCCGACCGCTCGAGCCGCGGCTCAAAGGAGCCGGACCGCCGGCGGCGGTGGGATCTCGGGCGCGACCGTGCCAACTCGTGCCGGATGCCGCCACGCCTCTCCGGCAGGCGCCGGCGAAGCCGCGCCGGCTAACCTGCTAGCTCTCGACGGTGAGCTGGGCACACCTGGGCTGACTCATGGCAGAGCGGATCCCGAGAGACGGCGTGCGGTTAGCTCAGCGTGAGTGCCGCTGGTTCAGCGCGATTTCGGTTCGTAATCAGGAGGT